>Ga0105249_10003652_pt1 | contig 13289 bp, 12 predicted proteins | sample KBSS44metaG_FD_81522 | JGI IMG/M metagenome (GOLD analysis project Ga0105249, IMG submission 81522) | Switchgrass rhizosphere microbial communities from Kellogg Biological Station, Michigan, USA - KBS S4-4 metaG | ecosystem: Host-associated > Plants > Roots > Rhizosphere > Soil | place... | reverse complement strand
TGGCGAGAGGGAGCTCCGGCGCGACGGTCGAGTGCTTCCCCTCGGGGATCGGGCGTTGGATATTTTGACCTATCTTGCCGACCGCCCAGGTGAGGTCATCGCGAAGCAAGATCTGATGGATCATGTCTGGTCGGACATAACCGTTGAGGAAGGGAGCCTCCGGGTCCACGTGGCCGCAATCCGCAAGGCGCTTGGTGACGGCCAATTTGGCAATCGATTCATCGCAAACATCAAGGGTCGGGGCTATTCGTTCGTCGGTACCGTTGTCCGACTAGAAGATGGCAAGGGCGACGGGAGCAATAGTCCCAATTTCCGAGGAAGACTCGCTGCGCAACCCCCAATGCTGATTGGCCGCGAGGTGATGGAGTCCGAGGTTCGTAACTGGATTCGACAGGGACGGTTCGTCACGCTGCTTCGTCCAGGGGGCATCGGCGAGACGACGGTCGCCGTGGCTGACGGTCATGACGCGGATGGGAGACTGATTGCAGCCTTGGTTCATGCGCTGCAGGCCCGGCGTTGACCCCTCGGGCACCGTCTGGGCGATGGTGTCAACTATTCCCGTGGGCTCGACGTCTTCCGACACTACTTGCCCGTACCGACGAGTTGATTGAATGAAGTAAAAGCTACTTCCGTTTTTGGGCACTTTTCGGACCTCACGCGAAGTCCGGCTTGAATCCGGAATGCGCACCGAAGCGGACATCGGCCGCCTCCGGTGGTCGATTACCCACATCTGCCCTTCGCGGCTGTCGCCTTCTCCGCTTTGTCTCGTTGATGCCAAGCTTTTTTACTGTTCAACGCCGCGAAGGACCTCGTCGAATTGCTCTCGATCGGCCGAGCGCGCCGGCAGCTCTGGCTGACGAGTGTCGCTACGACGGCGCCACCGCATTTCTCATCATCATGGCCATCACCTTTGGGCTGATTCTCCCGCGCATGCTGTTCGAGCGCGTACTGCCCTCCCCCCGCATGATGAGGCACGATCGTTCAACGCACCGCAGCGCCGTCCAAGATTAACCCGACGCCCCGATGCTAATCGGACGGCTGGCCCCAGAGACCGTCGGACATCCATGACTACAGTTCTGACCAAATCGTTCCCGCAAGAAAAGCCACCTGTAAGAAAGGCGGTCCCGGACAGAAAACGCGTCTTGATCGTCGGCGGTGGCTTTGCCGGTATTGCGGCAGCGCGGGCACTAAAACGAGCCGATGTCGAAATCACGCTAATCGACCGGCGTAATCACCATATCTTTCAGCCTCTCCTGTATCAGGTCGCCACCGCTGTTTTGTCGCCTTCCGAGATAGCGGCGCCGATCCGGCAGCTCGAGGCAAAACAGAAGAACCTCAGCGTGTTGCTGGCTGAGGTTAAGGGCATTAACCTGGGGGCGCGCACCGTCGAGGCCATTTGCCCGGGGATTGGCACTCGAAAACTCGAGTACGACTTCCTGGTGATCGCCACTGGAATGCGTCCGAGCTATTTCGGTCATGACGAGTTCGCGCGGTTCGCACCAGGCCTCAAGAGCCTCAACGACGCTGAAACGATCCGAACCAAGATCCTGAGTGCGTTTGAATTGGCTGAATCGACCGACGACCCGAAAGAACGCGCTCGCCAAATGACCTTCGTGTTGGTGGGCGGTGGCCCAACCGGCGTCGAGCTCGCCGCTTCGATCGCTCAACTGGTCTCGGTTACCCTGCGCAACAATTTCCGCAAGATCGACCCTGCCAAGAGCCGAATCTTGTTACTGGACGGCGGCGCTCGTATTCTTCCGACCTTTGCAGAGTCGCTGTCAGGAAAGGCAGCCAAGCGACTAGCCAAGCTCGGCGTTGAGGTTTCGACGGGCGTAAAGGTCGAGAAGGTTGACGACCAGGGCGTGATCGCGGCTGGCGAGCGGATACCCAGCGCCACGGTGCTTTGGACAGCAGGCGTCAGCGCCTCGCCTGTCGTTAAAATGCTCGGTTCGAAGACCGACCGCGCCGGGCGCGCCTTCGTTGGCGCTTTCATGGATATTCCCGAGGCGCCCAACGTGTTTGTGGCGGGCGACGCCGCCACGATGACCCAGGATGGTCACCCCGTCCCTGGAGTGGCGCAGGCAGCCATTCAACAGGGAAACTTTGTCGGCCATGTCATCGCCAACCGTGTCAGGGGACGCAAGGATGGTCGACCGTTTCGGTACCGCAACAAAGGCAATATGGCGGTGGTCGGCAAGAACTTCGCCATTCTCGAGTCCGGCCATTTGCGCAGCAGCGGCTTTGTGACCTGGCTGGTGTGGGCCGCGCTACACGTGCTCGCGCTGCCGCAGCTTCAGAACCGGTTCCGCGTTCAAACGCAATGGTTCTGGTCTTATCTGTCGGGGCAACGAAGCTCACGGCTGATTTCCGAAGGGCCGCGGTCGTCTGGGTCATAGTAATAGTTAGGCTGGGTAATTATCACTGCTGGATTCTGCACCTGGTTGGGGACTGCACCTGTGGACGCCTCCATCATCTCCGCCCTCTCCGCCCTCACCGGGGCGGCTGTCGGTGGCTTGACGAGCGGAATTGCGAATTTGCTGAACCACCGAAGTCAGCTCCGCGCCCAATGGCTGCTTCACGAGAAGAGCCGCCGGCAGATCCTCTACGCGGATTTCATCGACGAAGCCTCCAAGTGTTACATTGATGCGCTCCAGCACGGTGAAGGCGACATTCCGGGTCTGATCGGTCTTTACGCCAAGCTGAGCAGGATGCGGGCCCTGTCTTCAGCGCCGGTGGTCCAGCGTGCCGACGAAGTCGCCCGAAAAATCCTCGATACCTATTTGGAGCCGGACAGGAGCTTCGTCGAGCTGCGCGAAATGGCCATCGACGGCACGATCGATCTGTTGCAAGGCTTCAGCGCCGCGTGCCGCCACGAATTCGACGAGATGTGGGCTGGACAATTTTGACCCTGTCCGCCCAGAGCGGATCACTTCGCCGCCAGTAGCGATCGAGCGAATGGCAACTCCAGTCTCAGCCAGACGTCGACCAGCGCATCGATGAGTTGGTTTATCAACGCCTCACCATGGAAGGGCGTCGGCGTGATCCGAAGCCGCTCGGTTCCCTTTGGCACCGTCGGATAGTTGATCGGCTGGATATAGATTCCATGATCGCGCAGCAGCAGGTCACTGGCCTGCTTGCAGAGGCCGGCGTCGCGGACCATCAGCGGCACGATATGTGTGCTTGTCTGCATGACCGGCAGCCTCGCTGCGCTCATGACCTGCTTTAGGCGTGCCGCGCTCGCCTGCTGCAGCCGTCGTTCCTTGTCGGACCTCTTGATCTGCCGGATTGCTGCAGTCGCGGCAGAGCAAATCGGAGGGGGAAGAGCGGTCGTAAAGATGAAGCCTGGCGCGTAACAACGAACCGCGTCGATCAGATTGTGGGTCCCCGCGATATAACCACCAAGACATCCGAACGCCTTGGCAAGAGTTCCCTCGATCACATCGATCCGATGCATCGCGCCGTCGCGCGCCGCAATACCGGCTCCGCGCGCACCGTACATCCCGACCGCGTGGACCTCGTCGCAGTAGGTCATAGCGCCGTAGCGGGTGGCCAAGTCGCAGATCTGCCCGATCGGCGCAAGGTCGCCATCCATGGAATACAGGCTTTCGAAGACAATCAGCTTGGGCCTTGCGGGTTCTGCCGCAAGCAGGCGCTCGAGATCGGTAAGGTCGTTGTGCCGCCAGACCTTCCTGTCAACGCCCGACTGCCTGATACCCTCAATGATTGAGTTGTGGTTCAACTCGTCTGAAAGAATGAGACAGTCGCGAATGAGCCTTGCGATCGTCGAAATTCCAGCCTGGTTCGACACATAGCCGGAGGTGAACACCAAAGCCGCCGCCTTGCCGTGCAGGTCGGCAAGCTCGCGCTCAAGCTCGACCAGCGGTGAATTGGTGCCTGCGATGTTGCGCGTGCCCCCGGCACCGGTTCCGGTGCGCGACGCGGTCTCGGACATGGCGCTGATCACATCGGGATGCTGGCTCATGCCTAAATAATCGTTCGAACACCAGATCACAATCTCTCGCGGACCGCGCGGAGAATTCCAGACCGCGTACGGACAGCGCCCCGCGGTGCGTTCGATTTCGATGAAGATGCGGTAGCGCTGCTCGTCGCGCAACCGCGTCAAGGCATTGGCGAAAACATCGTCATAGATCATGTTGGGCGGTCTGCGCTGCGCGGCCCATTCCTTTACTTTCGGAATTGCGCCGTTGACTTTGAGATCGGATTGTCTCGACCCAATTCGCGAACGCCTGCATGAACGCCTGCAGGAATTTTTCGGTGCCGTCGCTGACGAGCTTGCCATGTTCATCGAAGAGCTTGTCGACATGGCTAACGTAGGCTTCGGGCTGCTGCATGGTCGGCACGTTCAGAAACACGAGCGACTGCCTGAGGTGATGGTTGGCGCCGAAGGCCCCGATCGCGCCCGGCGAACCGCTGACGATCGCACCAGGCTTGCGGTCCCAGATGCTTGCTCCATATGGCCTGGAGCCGACATCCAGTGCATTCTTGAGGACGGCAGGCACCGACCGGTTATATTCCGGCGTGACGAATAGAACTGCATCAGCGGCCTTGACGCGCTGGCGGAACGCGGTCCATTGCGCCGGCGGAGCGTTGGTCTCAAGATCCTCATCGTAGAAAGGCAATTGCCCGATCTCGACGATGTCGAGTTTCAGCGAAGATGGCGCGAGCGAGATCAGCGCATTCGCCAGCATCCCGTTTAACGAAGCCTTCCGCAGGCTTCCAACCAATACGCAAACATTCATCGGCTTATCCATGGTCATTTTACGGTCGCTGGAGATTTGACGCTCCTCGTGAAGTCAGGCTTGCGCTTTTCCAGAAAGGCCGTAAGCGCCTCTTTTGCGTCTTCAGAGCGGACTTGTGCACTGAACTCTTGGTTCTCGGCCCTCATCGCCGCCTTGATCTGCTCGCGGAATGGTTGCTTCATGAGCCTCTTGCTGGCTTGCAGCGCTGCGGCCGGCTGCGCTGCCAATTTCCGTGCCGTTTCGGTCGCTCTCGCCAGGACATCCTTGTCGGACACGACTTCGGTAACCAGACCCAACTCCACGGCGCGCCTGGCATCGAAGGGAGCTCCCAACAAGATCAGCTCCGCCGCACGGAGGTGACCGATCCGCGCCGGCACGGAGCAGCTCGATCCGAATTCCGGTACGACCGCAAGATTGATGAAGGGCATCTGGAATTTCGTGCTCTCGGCCGCGTAGATGAAGTCGCAGTGCGTCAGCATGGTGGTGCCGCCGCCAATCGCGGCGCCGTGGACGGCCACGACGATCGGTTTGTCGAAGTTGACCAGCGCCTCCATCAGTCGGGCTTGCGGAGATTCTCCAGGCCCGGGAGGATTCTTGAGAAAATCCTCGATATCATTGCCCGCGCAGAACGAATCTCCAGCGCCGTGCCAGAGAACGACACGCGTGTTCTCGTCCTGCGCCGCCTCGTTGAAGATGCCTGCGAGAGCCACGTACATGGCTGACGTCATCGCATTTCGCTTTGTCGGGCGGTTGAACTGGACCCGCAAGATGCTGCCGGCGTGTTCGGTGACAATATCATCCATTGTCGAACTCCTGGTGTCTTTGGTGAGTTTCACCGCAAGTCGAAGCTTGGGGGCGGCTCCCGCCGCCCCCGCCGGTCGGTCACACTAAGCCGCATGCTCCTTTGCTTTCGGAACGGCACCGCTTTCATGCAGACCATCGATTTCTGCCGCGCTAAATCCGAGCTGCCGGAGAACTTCGTCGTTGTGTTCTCCGATCTTTGGGGCGCGCTTCGCGGGCACCTTGGTGACGCCATGTACCTGTAGCGGGCTGCTGATGGTGGATGTCAACTTGCCGCCGGCCCCATTGAGCGGAACGATGATATCGTTGGCCTGAAGCTGGGGATCCTTGATCACCTCTTGCGGCCCACGCACCGCTCCGAACGTCACGTGGACGCCATTGAACACCTCGTACCAATGTGCCATCGGCTCGGCACAGAAGATCTCGTCGAGGATCGCCGTGAGCTGCGACATATTCGCCATCAGCTTCGCCGGATCGGAGAATCGCGGATCGGTGAGAAGATCGGGGCGGCCGATGGCCTTGGCGACGGCTGCCAGCTTGTCGGGCGTGATGATGAGAACGAACCAGGTGTCATCCTTGGCGCGCCAGACGTTCATTGCCGCATTTGCAGGATTCTTGCGATCGTGCAGCCCGAAGAATTTTGCGTCGCACAGCGCTGCCTGGATCGAGACGCTGGCGGACCACACACCTTCGGCAAGCAGCGAGGTCGTGACATGCGCCCCCTCCCCCGTGCGCTCGCGACGATAGAGGGCAGTGACGATCGCCGAATAGAGCCCGACGGCGGTAGCATTGTCGCCGCTGCCAGCCACCGGCCAGGTCGGCGGCGCGCCGGCATCGCGCGTCATCGACAACAGGCCGCTACGCGCCCAGTATGAAGTGATGTCGAAGCCGGGAAGATTCGCATCCGGCCCCTTGTCGCCGAAGCCTGAGATGTCCGCGTAGATCAGTCGCGGATTCCACCGCACCACGTCTTCATACTCAAGCTTCAGTCGCGCGCGTGCCGGATGCGGCGTATTGACGATGAGAACGTCGGCCCATTTGACGAGCTTTTCGAGAACTTGCTGCGCGCCCGGGGATTTCAGATCAAGAGCGACGCCGCGCTTGTTGCGATTGGCGAGGTGCCAGGGGTAGGCATCCTCGGCGACCGGCTGCGGCGGGAGCTTGTTTGCATGCCGCCACAGCTCTCCGCTCGGCGGCTCCACTTTGATGACGTCGGCGCCGAAGTCCGACAGAATCACTGCGGCGCTGGGGCCAGCGATGAAGCTCGCCAGATCCACCACCTTGAGTCCAGAAAAGATGTTGTCGTTCGGCATGTTTGTCTCCTTAGTGTTGAAGTTCGGGCGCGATTGAAACGCGGCGGTCGTCGTCGTTCAGCTCTTCCAGCGTTTGAGAGATCCAGCCGAGCAAGCGGGTTTGAACTTCCCGGCGGTTGGTCTCGTTCAGCATCTCGTGTCGGCCGCCCATATAGAAATCGAAGGCGATGTCGCGCAGACCGGCGTCGCGGTAGCGGCCAATCAGTGTGTAGAGTCCGCGCAGGTGCTGCCCGACGGGGTCTTCGCTTCCGGAGAATAGATAGATCGGCAGATCACGGCGGATCCTGCGGAGCGCGACCGGATCGCACAACTGCGGCGCCGTGCCGAGGAAGGAAACAAGAGATTCGGGGTGAAGGTCTTTAAAGCAGAGAGGATCGGCAATGAACGCATCGACGACTACCTGATCGCGGTTCAGCCAGTCGAAAGGTGTGCGCGCGGGCTCGAACGCGGCGTTGAGGAGATTTCTGCCCACAAATGCCAGAAGCGGGGCGCGGGCCAGTCCGTCAAGCGCTCCCGATCCCGAGAGGATCAAACCATCGATCTCGTTGCTGTGATCGATGACATATCTCTGCGCGGCAAAGGATCCCATGCTGTGCCCCAGGAGGAACAGCGGCAGGTCGGGATTTTCCTCTCTGGCGATCTCGCTCAGGCGGACCATATCTTGGACAAGAAGTTCAAAGCCGCCCCTGCCAAATTCTCCCAATTGCGAGTGGGCCGAGAGGCCGTGCCCGCGATGATCGTTGGCGTAGACGGTGAGACCTGCCGCAACGAGGGCATCGACGGTGTCGGCGTAGCGCCCCATATGTTCGCCCATCCCATGGGCGATCTGAATAACGGCGCGGGTCGGGCCGCGGCTGTCCCAGCGAGTGCACGCGATGCACAGTCCGTCGGAGCTGGTCAGTCGGAAGCGCTCTGTCGGAACTGGGGTAGAAGGCGTTGCCATGGCCAATGTCCGGTCTCGCTTGCGCTCGAATTTCAACGTCCGTGAAACTGCGGCGCGCGTTTTTCGAGGAAGGCGGAGGTGCCTTCCTTCTTGTCTTCCGTTGCCGCGCAGATGCCGAAATAGGACGCTTCAAGCGCAAACCCCTCGGCCTGGCTGGTGTCCATCCCCTTGTTGGCCGCTTCCAGCGAGAACTTCACGGCGATCGGCGCGTTGGCGGAGATCTGCTCCAGGATCGTCTCGGCGCGAGCGATGAGATTGGCCGCGGGGACAACTTCGTTGACGAGGCCGATGCGATAGGCTTCCTGGGCAGAGATCGTTTCGCCGGTGAGGATCAGCTGAAGCGCGCGGCCCTTGCCGACCAGGCGCGGCAGGCGTTGCGTTCCGCCACCGCCTGGCAACAGCCCGAGCTTCACCTCGGGCTGCCCGAACTTGGCATGTTCGGCGGCGATCCTGATGGTGCAGGCCATCGCCGTCTCGCAGCCTCCGCCGAGCGCAAAGCCATTGATGGCCGCGATCACCGGCTTGCCGAGATTTTCGATGAGGCCCAGCACACCTTGCCCGAACCGGCTGGACTCCTCTGCGTCATAGGCGTCGACATTTGCGAGTTCACTGATGTCGGCGCCGGCGATGAAGGCCTTGTCGCCCGCGCCGGTGAGGATCACGCCGTGCACGGAAGCGTCGGCCTTTGCATCCTCGAATACGGCCTGCAAATCGGTCCAGGTCGGCGTATTTAGCGCGTTGAGCACCTTGGGCCGATTGACTGTCACGTAGGCGATCGAACCCTTTTTCTCGTACAGAACGTTCGCCAGCGCCAGTGCCGCCCTGGGCAAAGAGTTGGGTACTGTTGCAGGCGAAGAGGTGAATGATGCAGTTCCAGAAACCATAGTCATATCTCCTGGAGGGGGCAGCCGGCGGCAGAACGCCGGCGTCGCTGGGATGTCACACGAAGGCGCCGTGACCGGTGATGGCCTTGCCGACGATCAGATTCTGCATCTGGTACGTGCCTTCGTAGGAGTACAGCGCCTCGGCATCGGCGAAGAAGCGCGCGACATTGTAGTCGGCGACGATGCCGTTGCCGCCCAGAACCTCGCGTCCCCATGAGACGGTCTCGCGCGATTTCGCTGTGCAGAACGCCTTCGCCAGCGCCGCATGATGGTCGCCGAGCTTGCCTTCGTCATCAAGCTGCGCCAGGCGGAGCATCAGGCACTGGCACGCGGTCAAATTGGCAAGCATCTTGGCGAGCAGATCCTGAATCATCTGGAACGAAGCGATCGGCTTGCCGAATTGCAGTCGCTCCTGGGCGTATTTGAGGGTCGCTTCGAATGCGCCCATCTGGATGCCGGTTGACGCCCAACCCACCATGTATCGCGTCATCCGCAGCACGCGTGCGGTATCGCGGAACGAATTGCCGCCCTGCAGGCGGTTCGCTTCAGACACCCGTACATCCTTCAACGTAATCTGGCCGTTCTGGACCACCTTGAGCGCAATCTTGTGCTCGATCTTCTCGACGCTGAACCCGGGCGTCGACTTGTTCTCGACAATGAATCCCTTCACCTGGTTGTCGCCAAGATCGCGTGCCCAGATGATCGAAACGTCGCACCACGGCGCGTTACCGATCCACCGCTTCTGTCCATTGAGTATCCAGGTATCGCCTTCACGCTTGGCCGTCGTGGTCATCCCTCCGCTTGTCCCGGATCCCACCAGAGGTTCGGTGAGGCCGAAGCAGCCGATCTTTTCCCAGCGCGCCATCGGCGGCAGCCATTTCTGCTTCTGCTCCTCGGATCCATCGAGATAGATCGACCCCATCGCCAGGCCGCTGTGTACGCCGAAGAAGGTCGCGATCGACGCGTCGGTGCGCGCCAACTCCATCGCGACGAAGCCGAACAGCTTCTGGCTGCCGCCGGCGCAGCCATAGCCCTCGTAGCCGAGGCCGCCGATGCCGAGGTCCTTGAATGAAGGCAGTAGTTCGAACGGAAACGCGTCGTCGGACCAGTACTTGTTGATGACGGGCTGGACCTTCGTCTCCATGAATGCCCGCACCTTCCCGACGACCGCTTTCTCCTCAGGGGTGAGAAGGTCGACCAGCTGATAGAAGTCGCCGTTGGGTACGGGGACCGGTTTCGGCGCGGTGGTCTTGCTTGCTATGGTTGCAGCGGGCATTTGAGACTCCTTTGGCTGCGGCTTGAAAGCCGGAGAAATTGAAGGACGTGTCGGATGTGTGATCGATCGCGCCGATGGCGCCTGGTCTCAGGCGACCGGCTCTGTCGATTTCGTTTGGCTCGACTTGGCAACCTTGTTGCGCAGCTCGATCAGGCCGAGCAAGACTTCGTCGCGCTCCGCCTCTAGCTCTGCGATGCTGCGCGATCCGGCCTCGGCATGGACGCTGTCGATGAGCTTCTTTTGCACTTCCGGAGTCAGCACCGGAGAGCCGAGGGTCTTCCACCAGGCCGTCATCGGGCCGGTGAACTGCTGGAAGAAGTGCTCGATGCCGCCCCGACCGCCACCGAGATGGTTGAGCATCAGGCCGCCCATGACGCCCCAGCGCAGGCCCGGGCCCCAGGACAGCGCGGTGTCGACGTCGGCGGCGCTCACCACACCCTCCGCGACAAGGTAATAGATCTCGCGGCTCAGCGCTGCCTGCAGACGATTGGCGACATGCCCCGGCATTTCCTTGTTGACGCGCACCGTCCGCTGCCCGATCGAGGTGTAAAATTCATCCGCGCGCCGGATTGTCGCTTCCGAGGTCTTCGCGCCGCCGACGATCTCGACCAGTGGGATCAAGTGGGGCGGATTGAATGGATGGCCGATGACGCAGCGCTCGGGATGGGACGGGGCGCCCTTCTGGATTTCGCTCATGGTGAGCCCCGACGAACTCGACGCGATGATCACGTCGGGCGGCAGCAGCCCGTCCAGCTGCGCGTAAAGCTTCTGCTTGAAATCGATCCGTTCGGGCCCGTTCTCCTGGACGAGGTCTGCGCCGGCGAGCGCCTGCAGGAGGTCGGCCGTGAACGTCAGGTTCGACTGCGACGCGCCCGGTGAGAGGCCCAATCGCTTAAGCGCCGGCCAGGCCGTCTCGACGAACTTCCTCAGCGCGGCTTCCGCGTTCGGTGCGGGGTCCGTCGCGACGACTTGCAGTCCCTTGGCGAGAAACAGCGCGCTCCAGCTCGCGCCGATCACGCCGGTGCCGATGATGGCGATGCGGCGAATGGGCTTGGTGTCGGTCATGTCATGTCTCCGAAGCGTTTGTTAGATTTCGGCGTAGGCGATGCCGGTGAGATTGCCCTGTGCGTAGAGGAAGTTTCGTTCACCGGATCCATCGAGCCGTGCGGAGTAGATTGAGCCGGCGAAATCGGTCACGAACATGCGGTCGTTGGGAATGTCGAGCGCGATACCGATCCCCTCCATGAGATGGGTCACGACGATCTCCGGCTCGGCAGGCTTGTTGTCGATCGAGGCCCGGTTCACTGTGTTGCCGCGCGGAGGGTCGCCGCGGTCGGTCCAGTAGAGAACACGGTTCTTGTGGTCGAGCTCGAGATCGATCGGCTCCGGCAGAGCGTCAAAGAAGATCTCGATATCGGATCTGGTCGCGGCAGTTTGGCCAGCGGGAATCTCGACATTGGCACGAAAAAGGCGACCGAGCCCGGCATTGTCGGGGCCTTTTTGCGTCCAGTAGATTTTTCCGAATTTCGGGTCGATCGTCAGCCCAACACACCATCGTGTCTGATCCCGGCTATCGGCTTCGCCGCGGCCAGCTTCGATGAGCGTCTCCAGCTGCGAGCCGTCGAGATTGCAGCGCATGACACGCATACCCTCGCGGTCGCACCAGTAGAGCTTGCCGCCCTTCTTATCCAGGATGATCTGCTTCGGAGTGTGGGTTTCTCCCTGTGCGACGATTGTCTTGCGGTTCTTGCCGTCGATGTCGGCGCGCTCGACCGACCCGTCATTTAGGCTTGGGATGCCCATGTTGGTCCAGTAGATATGGCCAGCCTCAGCATCGACGACGATGCCGTCGGGCAAATGGCAATCCGACACGATGGTCTTGCGGTCGGAACCGTCCGTATTCATGGAGTGAATGCGGCCGGCATTAATCTCGAGGACAAAGAGACGAGGAGCGGCGGCGCTGGCGACAGCGCTTCGATTGTTCTTCTTGACGGCTTCAGACATGTGGCACCCGTGCGGTGGCCTGACGCGGAATTGGTCAGCGCTTGACCGCGACTGTGCCGCGAATACTTGCCACGATATTGAATGGGACGATCATCGCTGGAATGGTTGTGCTTCTTCATTGCTGTCGTACCGCGCGGCTCGTCCCTTGCCGTGCACTTACACGTTTCGCACGCGAAGGATATTTTTGGCACTGGTCTATGAAGTGCACCGCTTCATGCACGAATCGTCCGCGCATCGCGAGATCGATGCTCATCACGCCTCGCCGGAGGAGGCAGGGGGCCTTCGACCAAAAAGTTTCGGAAATTCGTGCAACCGTCGGTAAGAAGGGTGATCGAACAGGGACGGGTGCCATGACCGAGAGGGTCTGCGATCGAAACTCTTGCTCATCTGGAAGGTCAGTTCACCCGTCGTCAGCGTTCGGGTCATAGTGTGCATCGTACCGCGAGATTTTCCTGGTATTGGACTGCGAGTCCTTGGATCTGACTGCGCGAATAGTGAAGGGCACGCAATCACGCTACAGACGGTGCCGGCGAGGCAAAATGACAGGTCCAAGCGACCGACCGAACGAACTCACCTCATCCATCGTCCCGCCATCTTTCCACTGCTGGGTGGAACTCTAGTTTCTCCTATCGGGTTTGATCCTGAACGGTTTTCATGCCGGGGCTTGCTCCCGGGTCCACCGGAGCTCGGTGCCGTCAACCCAGATGCTGGAGGCGTTCGAGCTTTATTGCCGACAGGCCCGGATCAAGGGCGGCCTGGACGGCCCGACCGCCAAGCGCTGGCGGCCCGTCATCAAACGCTTCGTCGAGTGGATCAAGCACCGGGACTTCACGCGGGTCACTTCGCAGGACGCGGTCCGCCGGCGCCGGGTTTGATCCAAGGCGGACCTGACGCTCCCGGTGCGGAGCGCTATAATAGCAAGGAATGGATCGTGTCCATGCGAAGAACCGCCGCCGTCATCGGCACCGCCATCTTCTTCGTGTTCGTGCCCTGCGTGGTGGCCGGGGTAGTGCCGTGGTGGATTTCGCACTGGGAGTTTAGGCTGTCGTTTCTCGGCGTCGAGCGCACGCGCTTCGTCGGCTCCGCGCTAATTCTTGCCGGCGTATCCGGGCTCGTGGATTCATTCGGGCGTTTCGCGCTGCAGGGGCTCGGCACGCCAGCGCCGATCGCCCCGACCCAACACCTCGTCGTTACCGGCCTCTATCGATATGTGCGCAATCCAATCTACGTGGCGGTCGCCGCCGTCATTTTCGGCCAGGCGGTCCTGTTTGGCGATTGGCGGCTGTTCGCCTACGGCGCGGTCTTCTG
>Ga0105249_10003650_pt1 | contig 13291 bp, 4 predicted proteins | sample KBSS44metaG_FD_81522 | JGI IMG/M metagenome (GOLD analysis project Ga0105249, IMG submission 81522) | Switchgrass rhizosphere microbial communities from Kellogg Biological Station, Michigan, USA - KBS S4-4 metaG | ecosystem: Host-associated > Plants > Roots > Rhizosphere > Soil | place... | reverse complement strand
CCATGATAAAAAACTATTTAAAAATTGCCTGGCGAAACCTCATAAAAAGTAAGGGTTACAGCCTTATTAATATTGGTGGCTTGGCGACAGGTATGGCAGTCGCGATACTGATCGGTTTGTGGATATACGATGAAATTAGTTTTAATCACTATCATGAGAATTACAGTCGTGTTGCCAAGGTGATGCAAAATCAAACGTTCAATGGAACAAAGGAATCTGAGGTCACGTTACCTTATCTGACAGCAGAAGAGATACGAAGCAAATTCGCTTCTGATTTTAAATATGTGGCGGAAGGCTCCTGGGATGGCGACTATATATTGTCAGTTGGTGAGAAAAGATTTATGATCTCGGGACAGTTCTTTGGCCCAAAGATCACAGAAATATTGAGTCTCAAAATGCTTTATGGCACAAGAGATGGGCTTAAGGAACCTTATTCAATATTGTTATCAAAATCAGTAGCTAAAACTTTTTTTGGCAATGATGATCCGCTTGGCAAAACTATCACTTACGGTAACAAATATGATCTGAAAGTAACAGGTGTATATGAAGATCTTCCTTATAACACTTCGTTCAATAATCTAAAAGTCATTTTACCATGGGATCTATTTCTTGTATTAAATCAATGGATAAAAAAGATGGATGAACCATGGGGCAGCAACTTCACACAATGTTATGTACAGATTGCAGATAATGCTGATATGAAAAAAGTTTCGGCAAAGATCAAAGATGTGAAGTTTAACAAGGTAAGCCAGGATGAAAAGAGATATAAAGCGGAAGTCTTTCTTCACCCGATGTCCAAATGGCATTTATTTTCTGATTTTAAAAATGGTGTAAATACCGGAGGGCGAATTGAATTTGTCTGGCTGTTTGGCATTATCGGGATCTTCGTTTTGCTATTGGCTTGTATCAATTTCATGAATTTAAGTACAGCCCGTTCAGAAAAAAGAGCCAAGGAAGTTGGTATTCGAAAAGCAATTGGTTCAATGCGCAGACAACTAATCAAACAGTTTTTTTCGGAATCATTATTAGTGGTTTTCATTGCGTTTTTCATTTCATTGGTCATAGTCACACTAGTGTTACCAGCATTTAATGATGTTGCAGATAAGAAGATGACGATACTCTGGACAAATCCTTTGTTCTGGATATTTTGTTTTGCTTTTATACTTATTACAGGATTGATAGCCGGAAGTTATCCCGCACTTTATTTATCATCTTTTCACCCCGTAAAAATTATTAAAGGCACTTTTAAGGTTGGACGTTTTTCAGCAGTTCCACGTAAGGTGTTGGTGGTAATTCAATTTACTGTTTCAGTGGCTTTGATCATTGGGACTGTTATTGTTTTTCAACAAATACAATATGCGAAAGATCGTCCGATCGGCTATCAAAAAGATGGCTTGATCAGGATCCCGTTAGCAGATGAAGTTTATAAACATTATGAAGCCGTCAGAACCGAATTAAAAAACTCAAGAGTCATTATAGAAATGGCTATTTCGCAAAGCCCGCTTACCAACGTATGGAATACCAATGGTGGTTTTAACTGGGAGGGGAAAGATCCGAATATGGCTGTTGATTTTCCTAACAATACGGTATCACATGAATATGGAAAAACAATTGGATGGACGATCAAAGAAGGAAGAGATTTTTCCAGGGATTTTGCTTCTGATTCAACAGCATTTATTATAAATGAATCAGCTGCTAAATTTTTAGGATTCAAAGAACCAGTTGGTAAAATTTTGGAGTGGGAAAAAGTTCCTTACAAGATCATCGGCGTGGTAAAAGATCTGTTAGTGGAATCGCCCTATTACCCGGTAAGAGCTTCGTTGTATCATTTAGCAAGGGAGCAGGAAAATCTGATGATTATTCGATTGAACAGAGATAAGAGTGCAAAGGAATGTCTGACTAAAATTGAAAGTGTTTTAAAAAAGTATGAACCGAATACACCCTTTGTGTACAATTTTACCGATGAAGAATTTGCAAACAAATTCGGTAATGAAGAACGCATCGGTAAATTGTCTTCTTACTTTTCAATCCTTGCGATATTTATTTCATGCCTTGGTCTTTTTGGTTTGGCAAGTTTTGTAGCTGAGCAACGCACCAAAGAGATCGGTATCCGCAAAGTGTTGGGAGCATCTGTGATGAGTCTTTGGAGAATGCTTTCAAAGGACTTTATATTCCTGGTACTTGTTTCGTGTTTTGTTGCTATCCCGGTTTCTTACTTCTATTTAAAAAGCTGGTTAGAAAAATATGATTATCGTATTCATATTTCCTGGTGGGTATTTGCGTCTGCTGGTGCCTGTGCACTTATAATTACAATTCTTGTGGTGAGTTCACAAGCAATAAAAGCAGCTCTTGCAAATCCTGCTAAAAGTTTAAAGACTGAATGATTTATAAACTATTAAAACAAAATATATGAGAAAGCTTTTTTTATTAACGTTTGTCACAGCAATTAGCTTTTTTGGCAATGCGCAAATTAAATCTGATGAAAAACCTTACATGACGAAATCACTAAGCGGTGAATCTGTAAAAAGTACAGAAGTGGAAACCTCAGGAGGTAGCATTTCTGTCACTGGCGTAAATACTGCAGCAGAAACAAAAGTAGAAGTATATGTATCATCAAATGGAAACAAGAATGAACTTTCAAAAGCTGAGATCGATGAGCGGCTAAAAGACATGTACGATCTTTCAGTTACCGTCAGCAATAATAAATTGATCGCAACTGCAAAATCCAAACGCGATATTACTGATTGGAGAAAAGCATTGAATATTTCTTTCAGAATTTTTGTACTTAAAAACGTTTCTACAGAACTGTCAACAAGTGGCGGTAGCATTAGCTTAGCCAATTTAGCCGGCGATCAAAAATTTTCAACCAGCGGTGGCAGCTTGCATGTTGACAATGTTGGCGGTAAAATTGATGGAAGGACTTCAGGCGGAAGCATACATCTAGAAAATTCAAGAGATGATATTGAACTTTCAACCAGCGGTGGCAGTATTGAGGCCAGCAATTGCGATGGAAAGCTTCGTCTCAGCACTTCAGGTGGTTCCCTGAATCTAAAAGATCTGAAAGGAGATATAAGAGCTACCACCAGCGGTGGAAGTGTAAACGGAAGAAATATAGCTGGTGAACTAGTGACCCACACATCCGGTGGTGGTATTCATCTTTATGATCTTACCTGCAGTCTTGAAGCATCAAATAGCGGTGGTGGAATTGATATTGAGATTAAGGAATTAGGCAAGTATGTAAAAGTTTCTAACTCCGGCGGCAGTATTGATCTGCAGCTTCCAAAAGGTAAAGGTGTTGATCTTGATCTGTCCGGAGGAAGAATTAAAACAGATCAGCTGGGAAACTTTAATGGAAAAGTTGAAGATGATCAGCTGGAAGGAAAATTGAATGGTGGTGGCGTATCTGTAAGAGTAAGATCATCCGGCGGCAGAATTAATCTTGCTTTTAAATAATTGATCTCACAGATTAATTTCTGTATAAATCTGTGCAATCTGTGAGAAACAAAAAGCTGAATAGAATTATTGAAAGCAGAAAAGTGCGACGCAAGGGACGATAAATAGAATTACAGAACGATGACAACATAAAAAACTAAGCCATGCTAAAACATTATTTCAAAATTGCATTACGTAATCTCGGTCGTCAAAAGATCCTTTCGTTTATTAATGGATCAGGTTTATCAATTGGGCTTGCCTGTTTTTCATTATTTCTTTTGTATGCAGTAAATGAGTTCAGCTTTGATCGCTTTCATAAAAATGCAAATAATATTTACCGGGTTTACCGATGGACTGAAGCAATGGATGGCCATGAAGCCGAAGGTGATGTTTATATGCCATCTCCATTGGGGCCAGCAATGAAATCAGATCTGCCGGAAGTGGCAGATTACGTTCGCATATATGATGGATGGAGAGGAAGTTTTATCAAGGTTGATGGAAATGTACGAACGATGAGGGTTTCTTATACTGATCCATCAATTTTTTCTGTTTTCTCCTTTCCGCTGAAATATGGCGTTCCTCAATCGGCTTTGAAGGAATTGCAAAATATGGTTATTACAAAACAAAAAGCAACGGAACTTTTTGGAACTGATAATGTGGTTGGCCGCACTATTGAAATAAAAATTGATGATGATTTTGTTCCATTCACCATTACAGCTGTTACGGAAAATATTCCTGCTAATTCTTCGATACAATTTGAATTGCTTGGAAATTTTAGTTACCTGGAAACGACTCAAGGTGCTAAAAGAGGAGTTAGCAACTGGAACAGGTCTTCTTATATAACTTATGTTCAGTTGAATGCGGGCAGCGGTTTGCCAAATGATGTTCAAAAACTCGGATCATTCCGTCATAAATATTATCCTGACGAAGAAAAGGAATTAAAAGATGCCGGGTATAAATGGGAAGGTAATAAACCACCTATTCGATTTAGCTTGCAACCGCTAAAAGCAGGACATACAGATACAAAAATATTTGGCGGATCTGTCGAACAAGTCAATCCAAAAACAATTTGGATTTTATTGAGTATTGCAGCAGGCGTTTTATTAATTGCCTGTATAAATTTTACCACGTTAGCTATTGGTCGCTCAGCAAGAAGAGCCAAAGAAGTTGGTGTAAGAAAAGTGATTGGAAGTGAAAGAAAGCATTTGATCATTCAATTTTTGGCTGAAGCAGTTTTGTTGAGCGTTTTATCATTGGTGATCGGGTTGTTCCTTGTAAAATTATTACTTCCTTATTTTAATCAGCTTTCAGGTCGTGAGCTGCATTTCTCTTTTTCATTATATCCTGAAATGGTATGGATGCTTGCAGGGCTAACATTGCTTGTTGGGTTACTTGCTGGAAGTTATCCTGCCTTGATCTTATCGGGCTTCAGACCAATTGAAGTTTTAAAAAGCAAGATCAGGGTAAGTGGTTCAAATATTTTTACCAAATCTCTTGTCACGATTCAGTTTGTTTTATCAATCGGGTTGATCATTTGTACGATGATCATTTTGCAACAAACAAAATATATGAGTGGTAAGAACCCTGGTTTCAATAAAGAGAATATTGTTGTTGTAGATGCAAGTGATACAAAAACAAAAGAGATATATCCTTTATTTAAGCAAGCTCTTGTTTCAAGAACTGATATTGCAGCCATAGCAAGCGCAGAGCTCGGTCTTGGTGAGGGAACCGGTTGGAGCCGCTCAGGATTTGAGTATAATGGAGCACACAAAGATGTATTTGAGTATTTCATCGATCATGAGTATATCCCCTTGATGGGAATGAAAATAATAGCCGGAAGAAATTTTGATCCAAAAATTACTGATGATACTGTTACCTCTGTTATCGTTAACGAAGCAATGGTAAAAGATATGGGTTGGACAATTGAGAATGCAGTGGGGCAACAGATCAGAGGTTATATGGAAACAAAAACTCCTATCGTGATCGGGGTTGTAAAGAATTTTAATTATCGTCCTTTTAAGGAAGAAGTGAAGCCGCAGATGTTTCACCAGTTTGCAGATTATGCACCGTATAAATTTTTTGTAAGGATAAAGCCAGGAAACCCTGCACCTGCTTTAGCTGCCATGCAAAAAGCATGGAAAGGAGTTGTGGCTGATCTTCCATTCAAATACAGTTTTCTTGATGAAAGCCTCGATAATTTTTATAAGGCAGAAAGAAAATGGAGTAATATCATTGGATGGGCAGGTGGCATTTCTGTTTTCCTTGCTTGTCTTGGATTGTTTGGTTTGGCTGCATTAGCTGCTATTAATCGAACAAAAGAGATCGGAATACGTAAAGTGCTGGGTGCTTCATTACCCGGAATAGTAAAATTATTATCAAAAGATTTTTTGAAACTGGTTGTGCTTGCATTGATCATTGCCGCGCCATTAGCCTGGTATTTTATGAATAAATGGCTGCAGGATTTTGCTTATCGTATTTCAATTGGCTGGTGGGTTTTTATTGCAGCAGGTTCGTTAGCTGTCATTGTTGCATTTGTTACAATAGGATTACAGGCAGTGAAGGCAGGGGTTGCTAATCCCGTAAAAAGTTTGAGAACGGAATAAAATTGTGAATTATGATTAAAAATTATTTCAAAACAGCATTCAGGAACTTATGGAGAAATAGAAATTTTACCCTTATTAATATTACAGGTCTTGCTGTTGGGATCTCTGTGTGCCTTGTTATTTTCCTTATCATTCAATTTGAACTCAGCTTTGATGATTTTCACAAAAAGAAAGATCGCATATACAGGATACTGACCGAGGAGCATAATGCTGACGGCATTCGTCGTACCCGTGGTGTACCATTTCCTTTGCCTACAACAATGCACAATGATTTCCCGGCTTTGAAATCTTCTGCTGTCTATACGATGGGAGATGATCAAATAATCATACCTGGTGAAGTAGGCGGGCAAACACAAAAAAAATTCAAAGAAAAAGATGGTGTATTTTATGCTGAGCCTTCTCTTTTTGAAATTTTTGATTTTCCCCTTCTTGCAGGTGATTACAAAACATTAAAAGACCCGAATACAGCCCTCATTACAAAGGAAACTGCTGAACGTTATTTCGGTGATTGGCGAATGGCAATCGGCAAACCATTTAAAATAAACGGCAATAACTTTTATGGCAATAACAATAATCTTTATAAGGTCACCGGAATACTGGCCCCTGTTCCAACCAACACTGATCTCCAAATTAAAATAGTGGCTTCTTATGCCAGCTTAAAAAATTTTACGGGAAGTACAGATTGGTTTAGTGTGGCAAGTAATCATGGTTGCTATGTTTTATTGCCAGAAGGAACAAACCCTGCTTCATTTGATGAACAGCTAAGATCATTTGTAATAAAATATAAAAAAGAGGATGCTGCAAAAAATCTTCAGTATGTTCAATCATTATCACAGGTGCATTATGATGAAAAACCAGGAAATTTTCTTGACCGAACCATTTCAAAAAAACTGATCAATGCACTCTGGCTCATTGCTGCCTTTATTTTGCTGATCGCCTGCGTCAATTTTGTCAATCTCTCCACAGCTCAGGCGATTAACCGCGCCAAAGAAGTCGGCGTACGTAAAGTACTCGGAGGTAGCAAAATTCAATTAAGATTCCAATTCTTCAGTGAGATAACGATCATCACAATATTTTCAGTTTCCCTCGCCGTCATCATAACGGTGATCAGTCTTCCTTTTTTAAGTGCTGTTTTAGGGCTGCCTCTTTTTTTTGATATAAAACAACAGCCGGTCATATTATTATTTCTTGCAGTCATTATGGTCGCAGTGATATTGTTGGCTGGTTTCTATCCGGCGATTATTTTATCACGTTTCAATCCTATCGCCGTGCTGAAGAGTAAGATCACAGCAGGCAGGACAAAAGGGCTTTCGTTAAGAAGAGGGCTTGTTGTCTTTCAATTTATCATAGCACAGGCCCTGATCGTTGGTACACTTATTATAGTTAAACAGATGGATTATTTCCGGAACAGGCCAATGGGGTTTGATAAAAATGCCATCGTTAATGTTTCATTTCCCGAAGACAGCATTGCCAAAACAAAGCTTGATTATCTCAAAACTAAATTACTTGCCATTGATGGGATAAAATCAGTGAGCTTCAGTTATGCAAGCCCTGCAGATGACGGGAACTGGCATTCCAATCTTCGTTTTGATCATGCAGAAAAAGAAACCGAATGGAATACCAATTTGAAGTGGGCTGATGCTGATTATTTGAAAACGTATAGCATTCCGTTGATCGCCGGTCGTAACCTTTATCCTTCAGATACGGTGAAAGAATATCTTGTCAGCGAAACTTTCGTCAAGCGTCTCGGGTTTAACAGGCCTGAAGATATATTGAATAAAGACATTGATATGTGGGGAGATCAATTGAAAGGGCCCATCGTGGGTGTGATGAAAGATTTTAATGCCTTGTCTTTTCGCAAAGCTGTGGAACCCGTGCTGGTTACTACTATAAAAGATTTTTATTCCAAGGCAGGTATTAAAATGGAAACCTCTAAAACACCCGCTGTTTTAAAGAATGTGGAAAGCCTTTGGAATGAAGTGTATCCTGATTATGTATATGAACCAAAATTTCTTGATACAAAGATTGAAAACTTCTATACCCAGGAAAACAGGCTTTCATACCTGTATAAAATATTCGCTGTACTTGCGATCTTTCTGAGTTGCCTCGGTCTTTATGGGCTTGTATCTTTTATGGCTGTGCAAAGAGTAAAAGAGGTTGGGATACGAAAGGTGCTCGGGGCTTCAGTGAATAGTATCATCCTGCTTTTTTCAAAAGAATTTTTACTGCTGATTGGCATCGCTTTCGTCATAGCGGCGCCGCTTGCATGGTATTATATGCAGGATTGGCTGCAGGATTTTGTCTATCGTATCAATATTTCATGGTGGCTATTGCTGTTGGCTGGCATTATAGCGATCGTAGTGGCATTGATCACCGTCAGCTTCCAGGCAGTAAAGGCAGCAATTGCCAACCCCGTGAAAAGTTTAAGAACAGAATAATTAAAATCGAAAGCACATGTTTAGAAATTATTTAAAAACCGCTTTCAGAAGCCTAGGTAAAAACAAACTTTACTCCGGTATCAATATTATTGGGTTGACAGTTGGTCTTGCTGCCTGCCTGTTAATTGGGGTATTTATCAATCATGAACTGAGTTATGATAAGTTTAATGCAAATGCTGATAAGATCGTTCGTGTAACAATGGAATATAAAAATGCGGAAACGGTAAATAAGGTTGCCACTACCGGAACTAAGGTAGGTCCGCAATTCAAGAGAACATTTCCTGCGGTTGAAGAGTATTCAAGAACATTTTTAAGCCACGGCATTGTAAAATATGGAGAAAAAATTTTTGATGAACAAAGAATCCTATTTGCTGATGATCCTTTTTTCAAAATATTCTCTTTTAAGCTGATCGAAGGCAATGCTTCTTCTGTACTTGATGCGCCGGAAAAAATTGTTTTGACAAGATCGATGGCAAAAAAATATTTTGGTAATGATCCCGATAGCTATCGGGATGCAATCAATAAAACAATCACAGCATTTGGAAAAGAGCTTACGGTTTCCGGGGTTTGCGAGGATGTTCCTCAGAATTCCCAGGTCAAATTTGATTTCGTTACACAGTTCCTCAACCTGAGTAATGGCGTAAAAACAGAAAAGTGGTGGGAAGCAAACTGGATCACTTACCTGCTTGTAAGAGATAAAAAAGATATTCCGCAACTGCAACAGCAGATTGTGGCCTATATGAAAACAAATGAAGTAAGAACTGAAGCCAGGCTTGAAGGAAACAATTATCTCACTTATCATCTCGAGCCTTTAAAAACTGTACACTTAAGATCATCATTGGCGGGATTTGAGCCAAATGGGAACATGACTTATATATATATGTTTGGGGTTATTGCTTTACTCATATTAATTATTGCATCTGCCAACTATACTAATCTTGCTACCGCACAATCTACAGGACGTGGTAATGAAATAGGAATGCGAAAAGTATTAGGTGCATCAAAAAAACAAGTTTTCTTTCAATTCATAGGTGAGTCGACTGTTATTACTTTTCTTTCGGCGGCCATCGCATTGGCGCTGGGAATTTTTTTAATCCCCTATTTTAATAATATAACCGGCAAAGAGTTTACTTCAGACGTATTACTGCAACCCATTCCAATTATTTCACTTGCACTATTTGCGATAGTAGTGAGTTTTCTCGCAGGTTTTTATCCTGCAATGATATTGTCAGGAACAAAGGTTCTTGGAGTATTAAAAAAAGGATTTCGTATTACCGGTGGCAGCGGAACACTTCGTAAATCTTTAATTGTAATTCAATTCAGTATTTCCGTTTTCCTTATTATTTATACTGCTATCATTTTACAGCAAATGAATTTCATGCAAACAAAAAATCTTGGCTATGATAAAGAACATATTGCTGTATTGCCGATCAGTGGAAAAATGCGCAATGATTTTCAAAATATAAAAGAAGCAATAACACAAGTGCCAGGAGTGGAAGGAGTGACGGCTGCTTATGAAACACCGGAATTTGTTGAATGGGGAGATGGTATAACCGTTACCGACGAAAAAGGAAAAAAAGAGATTTCATTGAAGGCGATGCCAGTTGATCTTGATTTTACAAAAACATTGAAGATGCAATTGCTTGCCGGTCGTGACTTTCAGCAATCTGATTTCGCAATGATGGATACATCAAACAGGTCTGCCAATTTTAAACAACCGTATATCATCAATGAATCGTTAGCAAAAAAAATCGGATGGACACCAGAACAGGCCATCGGGAAAACAATTAGCAGGGGCGATGAGGGTCCCGTTGTTGGTGTTATAAAAGATTTTAATTTCAGCAGTCTCCGTGAACCAATAGGTCCAATTTTAATATTTCTCGGTCGTGATTTTTCACGGGCATTCATGGTTCGTATCAATGTAAATGATATGCGGCCAACCCTGGGTCGACTTGAAATGATGTGGAAGCAACGAATACCGGATCGTCCATTTACTTATCATTTTTTGGATGAGGATTATAACAAGTTATATGTTGGTGAACAGCGATCATCAACATTATTTACAGTTGCAGCAACGCTTGCCATATTACTTGCCTGTTTGGGTTTGTTTGGATTAGCTGCATTTACAACTGTTCAAAGAACAAAAGAAATAGGAATACGAAGAGTGCTGGGCGCCAATATTACAAGTATCACAATGTTGATGGCTAAAAATTTCTTAGTAATGATCGGCATTGCCATACTCATTGCTATTCCATTGGCATGGTATGCAGGAAATCAATGGCTGCAGGATTTTGCATTTCGAATTCCTGTGCAAGGATGGGTGTTTATGGCAGCATCAGTTGCTACAATATTAATTGCATTAGCAACAGTAGGCTTTCATTCGGTGAGATCAGCGTTGATGAACCCTGTTAAATCTTTAAGAACAGAATAAAAGATAGCTATGATAAAAAATTATTTCAAAATAGCCTGGAGGAACTTATGGAAGAATAAAGTATATTCTTCCATAAACGTGATCGGCTTATCCATTGGCATGGCCGCTTGTATTGCTATCCTTCTGTTTGTTTTTTACGAACGGAGTTTTGACAACTTTCATTCAAAAAATATTTACCGGCTGAATGAAGTGCAAAAGTTTGAAGGCATGGTGGCTGCACAAAAAGTAGCATTATCCATGTACCCGATGGGTCCGACGTTGAGAGCTGAATTTCCTGAAATAAAAAGTTTTACCAGGGTTAATGCCAGAGGCAACACCCCGCTGTATTATGGAGAGAAAAAAGTTTATATAAAAAGAATATGCCTTGTTGATTCTACTTTTCTGCACATTTTTGATTTTAAACTATTACAAGGGGATCGTAATACTGCATTAGAAAAGCCCTACACAATTGTGTTAACAAAAGAAGTTGCAGAAAGTTTTTTTGGTAAAGAGAACCCGGTAGGGAAAACGCTTACATGGTACCGGGATAATGATACAACGGATTTATTAGTGACAGGTATATTAGAGAATATACCCCAAAATTCTCAGTTGCAGTTTAATGCTCTTATCCCTTTCAGGACTATTGAACGACCTCGGTGGTTGGATAACTGGGGTGGCAACTGGCTGAATACTTATCTTGAGCTTGCGCCAAAAACAAATATTGCTGCATTAGAAAAAAAGTTTCCTGATTATCTCAAAAGACATATGTCAGATGATAACTGGAAAAATTATGAACTCTTCTTACTTCCATTGGGTGAAGTACACGGCGGTGCTTCTGATATAGGATTGGACAGCTTCAATTACCAGCAATTTGACAAAAGATATACAAAGATCTTTTTTATGATAGCTCTTATAGTATTGCTGATCGCCTGTGTCAATTTTATGAATCTCTCTACAGCACGTTCAGCAGAAAGAGCAAGAGAAGTTGGTGTCCGAAAATCGATCGGGGCATTCCGCTGGCAGCTATCAATGCAGTTTATCGGCGAATCGATAATGATGGCATTTATCGCATTGTTCTTTGCTATTATTCTTGTAAAACTTTTTTTGCCGGCAATTGAAAATTTAAGTCAACGGGATCTTGATTTTCCAATATTTACTAACTGGAAACTTATTTTGTCTTTACTTGGCGGCACTATCGGTCTTGGAGTCATCTCCGGGTTGTATCCTTCCGTTTACCTTTCTTCATTTAAGCCTGTAAAAGTTTTGAAAGGGTCACCGCAAACAGGAAGAGGTAAGAGTGTATTGAGGAACGTTCTTGTAGTTACGCAATTCGCTTCAGCAATTTTTCTGATCATTGCCACTACGTTTGCTTTAAGACAATTAAACTTTATGAAAAACCGGGCCACCGGTTTTGATCGTGAGCAAGTGGTGAATATTCCTTTAAACCAGGGAACAGACCGAAAGTACGAACTCCTGAAAAAAGAATTATTGCAAAACTCTCTTGTTAGCGGTGTTACTGCTTCACAGGATGTATTGGGCAGTCACTTAGATCAGTCAGGAATTGGATTTAAAGGTGATGGACCCGTACGACAACTAACCTCAACCCGGCTGATCGTTGATCCGGACTATCTCAAACTTTATAAAATTCAATTGGCGGAAGGAAAAAACTTTTCTTCTGATTCTTCTGCTAATGGACGAGAGTATATTATTAATGAATCGCTGGCAAAAGAATTATTAAAAGATAACACAAAAGCTGATTTCACTTCTTTAATTGGCAAACGATTCGGATTTGATTCATCCGGACAGCTAGTGGGACAGATAGTGGGTGTTGCAAAAGATTTCAATTTTAATTCACTGCATCATAAGATCGAGACGATGTTTATGTTCAACCAGACACAGTGGGGTTTGAACACAATGTCAGTAAAAATAAATGGCAGCAGGGCAAAAGATGCACTTACTTATATAGAATCGGTTTGGAAAAAAATTAACCCGGGAATTCCTTATGAGTACGAATTTCTTGATGATCATTTTAAAGAAGTATATCGTGCGGATTCGCAGATAAGTACAATTGTAGGCGCCCTTGCAATGTTAGCGATCATTATTTCTTGTCTTGGTTTGTTTGGCCTGGCTTCTTACGCAGCTGAAAAAAGAGTAAAGGAAGTTGGAATAAGAAAGGTATTGGGTGCATCTCTTCAGCACATTGTATTTAAGTTATCAAAAGATTTTTTGAAATATGTATTGATAGCCGCTTTGATCGCACTGCCTTTATCATGGTTTGCTATTAATAAATGGCTCCAGGATTATGCGTATCGTGTTGAGATCAGTTGGTGGATATTTCTTGTAGCTGTTATACTAGCTGTGCTGATCGCATTGATAACGATCAGTTTCCAGGCGATAAAAGCAGCAGT
>Ga0105249_10003646_pt1 | contig 13313 bp, 13 predicted proteins | sample KBSS44metaG_FD_81522 | JGI IMG/M metagenome (GOLD analysis project Ga0105249, IMG submission 81522) | Switchgrass rhizosphere microbial communities from Kellogg Biological Station, Michigan, USA - KBS S4-4 metaG | ecosystem: Host-associated > Plants > Roots > Rhizosphere > Soil | place... | reverse complement strand
CCAACACGGCGGAGGACACCGTCGCCCGCCTCAATGCTCTGTTCGAGATCGTCGTGCCAGCCGTCATCAACGCCGGTGGATACGTCAATAGATTTCTCGGCGACGGCGTGTTGGCGGTGTTCGGCGCCCCGAATGATCTTGCGGGACATGCTGACTCAGCTTTGTCCGCCGCCGTTTTGATTCAGCGTCTGGTCGCCGCGCGGTTCGGCGGCGAGCTTCGGATCGGCATCGGGATCAACACCGGCATGGTGATCGCCGGCACCATCGGTGGGGGTGGCCATCTCGAGTTCACGTTGATCGGGGACGCAACCAATGTCGCTGCCCGTGTCGAGCAACTCACCAAAATCACCGGGGACGCAATACTTCTGACCCAGCAGACCGTTGACGCTCTGACCTCTCCACCGTCCGAACTCCTCGACCGGGGATCGCACGCGCTAAAAGGTAAGTCGGCCGAGGTGCATCTGTTCGGCCTCGACCCGCGGGTGAATAGCCTCGCTTGATCTTGAGTGCCGCCCCGGCTGAGGGCATACGCTGACAATGTAATCGGGCGAGTAGATGACGAGGGAGTATGCCCCTAACCCATCTGCGTCACGCAGCGGCCGGGCTTGTTGCCTGTGTCGCCGTACTCGCGTCTGTCTCACCGGCCGGTGCCGACCCAATGGGCCCGATTCCGGGCAACGGTTTCTTTCTTGTCGGAACTGACGTTGCGCCGGGCCTGTACCGCACGGACGGGACGGCGTCGACCTGGCAAGTCTTGGTAAACGATGTGCCGACAGAAGACTCGATGTGCTTGTGGTTTACCTACAGCACCCCCGATGCGAACAAAGACCATGTCCTTGCGACGAACATGTCCATCGGTCCGATGTACGCGACCATCAACTCGAGCGTGAAGGCCTTCGAGTCGCAGAACTGTGAACCCTGGGTCAGAGTCACCTGAGCGCGGTGAGCATGGCCTTGCGCACTAATTTCTGAACGCAAACAACGCCGGCCCCGATGGCCGGATGTGTTTCGTTTGTCAGTTCTGTTGGCGCGCAGACGCTTAATCTCGCGGCATGGACCGCATCTGGCAGTGGGCGTGGGATCGCCACGGATCGAGGTACTCGTGGATGATGTGCGCGGTCTTCATGGCGATAATGCTGCCGATCTACCTCGCCGTGTCGGTCGTTGTAGTTGCTTTCGAGGAGTCTGATCGCTACGTCGAGGCGATCGCCTGCACCGTCGTGTCCGTACCGGTGCTGGTGTATGTTTCGATTCTTCCCGGCCTGGGTCGGGTCCGTCTTGCGGAGCGGTGGGCAGCCAGTCACAAGGTCGATCGGGCACCGGCCCTGGAAGCGACCTACAGCTGGGCTCGCAGCTTGGTCGTCCGAACGCTGACCGTCAACGCGGTTTGGGCCGCCTTGGCGTTGATCGTTGTCGCTGCGATCGCCGGGGCGACGGGGCCGCGGCTGGTCCAGTATGCAATCCTCGGCGTCGTTCTCGGACCTGCCATCGTCGTCATCGGTGTGCATAGCGGCTTTGAAGCTGCGCTGCGGCCAGTGAGGTCGGCTATCGACGGTGACACCGGAATCGGTGATTCACTGCCGCAATCACGCCCGACGTTTGCCGCGTGGTCGAACGTAGCCATGCTGGGCGCTGTCTTCGCGTTCTCCGTCTCGGGCGCGATGTTGGCAGCCGTGTCCGACGTAGCTAGGCACGGCCCTGCCTTGGTCGTCGTAATCGGGTGCGGCTTAACGCTTTTCAGCGTGGCGATCACACTTGCTCCGTCATTCTCGCCGGCTCTGTGGCCCATTCGCGACCTGGCCGCGGGAACCAAGCGGGTCGCCACGGGCGACTACAGCCAACGCCTGCCAGTGGTGCAAGACGATGACCTGGGTGCGCTAGCGGCGTCGTTCAACCGCATGCAGGCTGGTTTGGCTGAGCGGCAACGACTTCAGGCGGCGTTCGGGACGTACGTCGACCCCGTTCTCGCTGCGCGACTGCTCGAGCAGGGAGACGATGTCTTCACCGGTGAGCGTCGCGAGGTGACGGTGATGTTTGTCGACGTCCGCGATTTCACTCCGTTCGCCGAAGCGAACACCGCCGAGGACACCGTCGCTCGATTGAACGCATTGTTCGAGATCGTGGTGCCCGCGGTCGTCGACGCCGACGGGCATGTCAACAAGTTCCTCGGCGACGGCGCACTGGCGGTATTCGGCGCTCCGAATGACCTTGCGCATCATGCTGATTCGGCAGTAAAGGCCGCGATGCTCATTGATCGTCTAGTGGCCGAGCGATTCGGTGGCGAGCTTCGGATCGGCATCGGGATCAACACCGGTGTGGTGATTGCTGGAACCATCGGTGGCGGAAGCAAATTGGAGTTCACCTTGATCGGCGACACCGTTAACGTCGCAGCCCGCGTCGAGCAGCTGACAAAGTCCACCGGAGACACGATCCTCCTCACTCGGCAGACAATCGACGCCATGGGATCTGCACCACCCGGATTGGCCGAGCGGGGGGCGCACGTCCTGAAAGGTAAGGCAGATGCCGTGACGGTGTTCGGTGTCGCGCACTAGAAGATCAGCGACCCGACCTCGTGCTGCGGCTAGCTTTTCAGGTATGAGCCAGGTTTCCCCTGGGTTGGGTGGCCGCTTCGCGGCGTTGACGATCGCGGGCGTGGCGGCGCTCTGTGTGCTGACTCGGACGTTGCTGGAGCGCCACCGCCGCAGGATGTGCCGCTAGTCGCACCAAAACACCCCGGCTGCGCGCTGGGGGTGTTGCGATGTGAGCGAAAACACCAGAGGCGTCGGGTGATAGACGGAACCATCGCCACGGCTTGCGCGTTGCGCTACGAGTCACCGATGTCAATGGAGGAAGTGCTGTGCAGTTGACCCGTGGACGCGCGGGCCAGCCATGGGGGGCGCGTCAACGCGAGATCTTGAATCGGATCGTCCGGGAAACCGACCCGCCGACGGGGAGCCTGTCTCGGATTACCGATCCGGAGCCAAGAGACCACGACGCCGCCTACGCCGAGCGCGTGGGAGAGGTGCTCGATCTCGCCGGGAATATCGGCGCCATTCTGATGGCGTCCGGAACGCCCGCTACTGCCACGATGGACCAGGTCGCGGCGATCGCCGCCGCGTATGGCGTCGAGCGGTGCGAGGTCGACGTCATCAATACGACGATCCACGTCGCCGCATATCGTGGGCCGACGGCACCGCCGGCCAGCGCGCTGCACATCGTGCAGGCCCGGTCGATGGACTTCAGCCGGTTGGCGGCCGTTGATCGCTTGATCGGCCGGATTCGCGCGGGCGAGATTCCTCCGTCGCAAGCCCGCGCCGAGCTTGATGCCATCATCACCGCGCCGCATCCTTACAGGCGCTGGATAGCCACCCTTGCCTGGGGCGCGCTGGCGTTCGCCACGGCGGGCACGCTGGGCGCGGGCCTTTTGGTCTGTCTGGTGAGCGCATTGAGTGCCATGACGATCGACCGCGTCAACCGGGTGCTCAACCGGCATGGACTGCCGTTCTTCTTCCAGTACGCGGTTGGTGGCGCGATCGCAACCGCGCCCCCGATCCTGCTCTACGCGCTCAGCCCCAAGCTGGGTTTGCACTTCGAACCGACGGTGGCCATCGCGGCCGGGCTGGTTGTTCTCCTTGCCGGCCTCTCGCTGGTGGGATCGGTCGGCGACGTCATCACCGGCGCCCCTGTCACCGCTGCAGCGCGCTTCTTCGAGTTGGTAATGTTGACCGCCGCGACGATCGCCGGTGTCGCATTCGTACTGCACCTCGCCAGCCGTTTTGGCGCGCCATTCGTCGCGATCAGTGCGGATGCACCGCCCGCTCTGGCTGAGTTTCCTGCACGTGTCGCGTTCGGCGCGGCGAGCGCGGCGGCCTTCGCATTGGCGTGTTATGCCGAGCGATCCGCGGCGATGGCCGCGGCATTCGGCGGCGCCGCGGGCACCATCGCGTTCCTTCTCGCACAGGGCGCAGGCTTGGGTGCCGTGGTCGCGTCGTTCGTCGCAGCAGTGCCGATCGGTTTGGTCGGCAGGCTGATGGAACGTCGCAATCTGGCTCCGCCGCTTGTGGTTTCGATAACGGGCATCGTGCCGCTGCTGCCAGGCCTGGCGCTCTTGCACGGCATCTACGCGATTCTCAACGACCAACACGCCGTCGGGTTCGCTTCGGTGTTGGGTGCATTCGCCATAGGCACCGCTCTCGCAGCCGGCGTCACCCTTGGCGAATGGAGCTCGTGGAAGGTTCGGCGGCGACGGCGCCGTCGAGGGACACCAGTCCCCGAGCGCGCCCACTGAGTCAAGCCGTGGCGTTGTCTTCGGCGATGATGCTGAGCAAGTGTCTGTGGAACCGGCGCTGGACGGCAGTGAGAAACGGGCGCTGAGTGCGATACGTCAACTTCGATAGCATTCCCCGGTGTTTTAACCGGACCAGCTGAACGACTCGGGTACCGCCGTCGGGAGTCGGCGCGAACTCGTAGGTGTCGAGATGGTCTCGCATCCCTACGTATTTCCCGGAGCGCGATCCCGTCACGTCAAAGGTGATGCAGGAGAACGGTCGCCAATCGACGATTTGCCACCGCCACGTCCCGGGCCCATGGTTGCAATGCATCGCGGTGCCCGACCCCACGCGGCCCCTGGCATTGCGCGTCACCCGGTCCGGCTTCTTACTGAACCACCGGCAAATCCAACGCTGGCGCTGGATCGGGTCCACAAAGTAATTCCACGTAGCGATAGGTGGAATAGGTACCTCGGCGTCGAACACCAAATCGGCGTCCTCGCGCTCGATGTAGATTCGGCGGGCATCGCGCATCGCGGCGATCACCGGCTTGAGGTCGTGTACTCCAACCGTCGTCGCGCCGAACGACTCGTAGTACTCCTCGTGGCGCGGCAGGTTCAAGCTCTGAGGCAGATGCTGTAGACAGGCCTCGCTGAGCAATGCGTATGCCTTGGTGCCCTCGTTCTCGCCGACGGTGTTCTTCAGCAGACGGTGTACCAGGATGACATCCGGGCCTGCCAGATCCACCCCGCCGGCGTCGATGTCGAGAACGAAAGTTCCGTAGTGGCACACGAACTTCAAGTCGAGCGAGCCGATTGCCGCGCAGGCAGCGCAGGGGCAGGTGGTATTGCGCGCCATGTTCAGCAGCCGATTGGAGAACTCGAAGTAACAGACCTCGACCAGCTCCACGAAGCGTTCTCCGTCTCGAAACACCGCGCCGTCGGCGTAACAGAACACCGCATCGCCTTCGAGCTTCACGAACTTCATCGGAGGAACCAAATGCTTGCGCAGCAGCATGATCAGTTCATGGATGATCGCCTGAGCGTGCTCCAGCTCGGTACCGGTCAGGAATTTGGTATATCCCGAGATGTCAGCCAGTAGCAGGTAACCCTCGCGGGCCGAATATTGCTCCTGCACGTTCGCCTCGATTCCGCCAAATCGCAGAGCGGCTCAACCGAATTCTAGGCTGCGCTACCCGCGCGCTTCGTGGCAAACGTCGAACTGACGGTCGTTGTCAGCGCAAGGATGTGGCGATGGTGATCTCCGATGTCAGCGTCTGATGGACGGGACAACGTTCGGCGATCTGTAGCAGCCGGTCCCGTTGAGCGTCGTCGAGGTCGCCGACCAACTCGATGTCGAGGTCAATGTGGTCGATGAACCCTTTTGCGGTCTCACACTGGACGCAGTCTTTAGCGTGAATACGCTTGTGCCGCAACGTGACTCGTATCTGCTCCAGCGGCCAGTCTTTGCGGTCGGCGTACATCCGTACCGTCATGGAGGTACATGTTCCGAGCGCGCCGAGCAGCAGATCGTAGGGCGTCGGCCCTGCGTCGCCGCCGACGGGCGCCGGCTCGTCGGCGATGATCTCGTGCCGCCCCGCGGTGATTTGTTGGGTGAAAGTCCTCGAACCGGCCTCGGTCACGATCACCGTGCCATCGGCCGACGCGGCGTCAGTCTCCTGCGTTGTCATGCAACCTATTGTCACTGGGTGACCCAGGACGAAATCCAGTGGAAAGACGAGCTCGTCAAGGTCGCTGACCGACTGGAAGCGAAGACGAAGCAGACGCGGTGGGCCGACCGCACCGGCCTGCTGATCGAACGGGACTTCGTCGTCGGTGCCTACGCCCTGCGAAAGCTGGTCGATTCGCACGATCTGTCGGCAGAGCTGAGACGACGTCACATCCCGGTCAGGCGATACGAGCGGATAGGAAAACCGCCGGATCCGAAGGACATCTCTGAGTCCTACGACTTCGAGAACGGCCGTCGCAGCACGCTTTCTGTGAAGGACCTGTGCGACGAGATCATGCACAGCTTCGCGTTCACGTTCTTTTGCGGTGAGACCGCGGACCTCTTCGACGGCATCTACGTGTCTTCGGATCGACGCAAGGACATCTACCTGGTGCTGGCATCTGATTTCATCGCCCTATGCTCCGACTTGGCCGCCGACTAGACGAAAAAGCTCCACCCCGAACTCGGAGTGGAGCTTTCCCGCTACGCGATTTCAGGAGGCGCGGCGGATGCCTCGCTTGAGCAACAGCTCGCGCTCGGATTCGGAAAGGCCGCCCCAGATGCCGTAGGGCTCGCCGACAGCCAGCGCATGAGCGCGGCACTGCGCGACTACAGGGCACTGGCGGCACATCTCTTTGGCGCGCATCTCGCGCTGGGCACGGGCGCGGCCGCGCTCGCCGTCGGGGTGAAAGAACATCGCGGAATCGACGCCTCGGCACAGGCCTGACATCTGCCAATCCCAGATGTCAGCATTTGGTCCGGGTAGCTGTTGCGGCTGTGGCATAGGAAAACCCCTCTCTACCCACTCTTTTCGCGATCGAACGGGCGCGTGAGTTGTGGAACCGATCCGAGCACAAGTCGCCGATGACTACTCGTGCACACAAACTAGGGGCGCCCACGAAATTTCGTCAATAGCCCGAACATGTGCTCAACCACATAACCGCAGGCCGAGAATTTACATCACGTTCATCGTTGCGACCCGCCGGCAACGCCAGCGGTGGTAACGAAACACCGGCCGTGCAATCACGACTTGTGTTTTCGCTGTTCGCTTCTCGCCGCGCCGCAAACGATGTCTGTCAACCCGAGAAGGCCGTTGACACCGAATTAACATGGCCACCACAAACTGTTAACCGATCTCGATTTCGAGAATGCGTTCAAGCTGTGCCCGGCGGTACCGGGTACTGCGCACGGTATTGATAGCGTCGCGATCCGATGAGCATCGTGCCGGCAGACCTTCTGAGCCATGCGGCCTTCGGTGACGCACCGAATCTCTGGCCGCTGCCGCCGGCGTCCACGCCGCACGAACTGTGGCTGCGCGCCGTTGCCGCCGGGGGGCAAGGCCGCTACGGCAACGCCACGGCCGATCTGGACGCGCTCTGTCGCACGCTGCGCCACGGTCCGTTGGTGTCGCTGGCACACAGCACGAGGGCGTCGTTCTTGCGTCAGCTCGGTTGGCACGAGAAGGCCCGCGGTTGGGATGGCCGGGCGCTGGCGCTGGCAGGCTCGGAGCCAGAGGCGGGCGCTGACGCCTTGATCGGGCTGGCCGCCGACGCACTCGGCGTCGGCCGGTTCGCGGCCTCGGGGGCCGCGCTAGAGCGCGCGGGCGAGCTGGTCAGCGGATCTCGGCTACCGGTGCGGCTGGCCTGGGTATCCGCGGAGCTCGCCATGGCCCGCGGCGACGGGCCGACGGCCGTGGCGCACGCCGAGCGCGCCGTCGAGTTGGCCGCCGCGCTCGGATCGGCGCGGCACGTCGTGAAAACGGAGGTCGTCAGGGCCGCGGCGTTGTGCAGCGCGGGTGATATCGACGCGTCTCGGCGGGTCGCCGACGACGCGCTGCAAGCCGCCCAACGGCTGGGAATCATCCCGTTGTGCTGGGCGTTGGCCTGCTTGCTGGCCGACATCGGCAGCGCCTGTCACACGGCACCGGACATGCTGAGGATTCGTAACGAATGCGCAGCTACGGTGCGTCACCGGGGTGGCGACCTGGCGGAGCGCTGACAATGGTCACACCTTGGTGATCGTTATTGTTTAGCTGACGTCCACACTTCGGGGACGTGTCCCTCACGTAACGCTGGAGATACCACTCACGATGACATTTTCGGGAGAACGTCTCGATGCTGTCGTTGCTGAGGCGGTGGCTGGCAACAGGGACGCGCTCCGGGAGGTGCTGGAGATCATTCGTCCGATCGTGGTTCGGTACTGCCGAGCCCGGGTTGGGACGACGGAGCGAAGCGGTCTTTCAGCAGATGACGTCGCGCAGGAGGTGTGCTTGGCCGCCATTACGGCGCTGCCGCGCTACAAGGATCAGGGACGACCGTTCCTGGCCTTCGTGTACGGCATCGCTGCGCACAAGGTTGCTGACGCGCACCGCGCAGCCGCCAGGAATCGTTCCGACCCGACGGACGTCGTGCCGGAGCGGTATTCGCTGGAAGCGGGCCCCGAGCAGATGGCTCTGGACTCCGAATCAGCGGCCCGGATGAACAAGCTGCTGTCCATACTTCCGGAGAAGCAGCGCGAGATCCTGATCCTGCGCGTGGTCGTCGGTATGAGCGCCGAGGAGACCGCAGAGGCCGTCGGCTCGACACCCGGCGCGGTCCGGGTCGCACAGCACCGGGCACTGGCCAAGCTGAAGTCGGAAATCACAGCAACGGAGCACGGCCGTGCCTGATTTCGGACGCTGGAACGCAAGCGGCGGCGACCCGTCGCTCAACGAGATCAACCGCACCGACCGGTTCCTCGACGCGCTGGCCGGGCAACAGCCGGTGTACTCGACCGATCCGAGTGAGGCCGAACTCGCGCAGCTGCTCGCCGGTTGGCGCGACGAAATTCGCACTCCACCGTTGATGCGGCCTGTGACGCCCCGCGACGCGGCGGCCGCGCTGACGCGTGCGGTCGATGCGCGTAAGCGCACCCGCTTCTCGATGGCGCTGGTGGGTTCGGTCGCTGCGGCCGTGTTGTGCATCGGCGGCTTCGGCGCGGTGGTCGCAAGTTCCGGGCCGGGCGACGCGCTGTACGGCTTGCACACGGCGCTGTTCGGCGAACAGACCCGCACCGACCAGGTGGCGCTGGCCTCGCAACAACTCGCCGAGGTGCAACAGCTGATCGACGAGGGCCAGTGGCAGGCCGCCCAGGACAAGCTGCAGGCAGTCACCACGACTGTGGCGACGGTCAATGACGTTGAGCAGAAACAGGAATTGGTCTCGCAGTGGCAAGAGTTGACCGTCAAGGTCGACGCCAAGGATGCCGCCGCCACGCTGCCGCCGGGGGCGCCACCGCCGCCGATGCCTGAGCCCGCCGTGGTTGTGCCGGACTCCAACACGGCGACTTCGTCCTCGACGTCGTCGGAAACCGACAGCGCTACGTCGTCGACCACCACGTCGTCGTCGTCGGAGACCTCACCGACCACACCGTCGAGCTCGCCGACATCGAGTTCGACTGCGCCTGAACCGCCGCCGCCGAGTGGCACGCCGACCACGACGTCGCCGACGACAACCACCACGACGACGACAACGACGACTCACGCCGTCACGACGACCACCACAACGCCGACGGTCATCGCCGGGCCACCTGCCGGTGGCGGCGCACCGCCCGCGGGAGGCGACACTGGTTCACCGGTCGCTGGCGGCGCCCAGGTTGTCGCGCCGCCGACGGTGGTGTCAGAGGCACCGCGCCAGCGCGCCCCTGAGAGCCCGGCGGTTCAGGCGCCGGTGACGCAAAGCCAGGAGACGCAGGCGACGGTGACCATTCCGGTCACGACGACCACATGGGAGATGCCACCGCCGAAAAAGCGCGGTGACGGCGAATAGCGGATTGCGCCCTTAGCGATAACCGTCGGTGTCCGACGTGGCCTCGTTGAGCGACGCGTCGGCATACCCGCGGCAGTAATCCCAGGTCACGTAGGCATCGGGCTCGGGGTCATAGGCCGGTTCGTGCGGACGAACCGTGCCGTCGACCAACAGCTGCAGCAGGTTGGCGCGCAGCATGTCCCAGTCGTGGTAATGATCCTGCTGGCATTCGTCGCAGCACACCACGAGGCCACGAATTCCCTTGTGTGCCAACAGCGCTTCGTATACCGCCAGATCGGCGAGATCGGCCTCGACCGCGGTCCGCTCCTGCGGATCCAGCGGTTGGCCAGGCTCGAGCGCATCAAGCGCCGCCGAGGGGTCGCACGGGTCATCGGCGAACGGATCGGGCGGCAAACCCGGTGGCAGGTGATCTCGCACGAGTCCACACTACGCAGCAGCCGTGGCATCGCGCCAGCCGTTGATGACCTCGTCACCTGCGTGTCCGTAAGGCAGCGTGGGGCCGAAGCGGCGACTTCATTGCCGATAAGATGGGTATCTAGCTCGACGACTGTGCTTGTCACGGGAAGGCCCGCCAATGTCGATTGCTGAAAGCAGCATTCCCATCGCCGTTCCGGTGCCGACCGGCGGCGATGACCCGACCAAGGTCGCCATGCTCGGGCTCACGTTCGACGACGTCCTGCTGCTGCCCGCCGCCTCAGATGTGGTGCCCGCCACAGCCGACACGTCCAGCCAGCTCACCAGAAAGATCCGGCTGCGGGTGCCGCTGGTCAGCTCGGCGATGGACACCGTCACCGAGTCCAGGATGGCTATCGCGATGGCCCGCGCGGGCGGCATGGGTGTGCTGCACCGCAACCTGCCCGTCGCAGAGCAGGCGGGCCAGGTCGAGACAGTCAAGCGGTCCGAAGCCGGCATGGTCACCGACCCGGTCACGTGCTCGCCGGACAACACGCTGGCCGAGGTCGACGCCATGTGTGCACGGTTCCGGATTTCCGGGCTGCCGGTGGTCGACGCCGACGGCGCGCTTGTCGGCATCATCACCAACCGCGATATGCGATTCGAGGTCGACCAGTCCAAGCCCGTCTCCGAGGTGATGACGAAGGCCCCGTTGATCACCGCGCAGGCCGGCGTCTCCGCCGAGGCGGCGCTAGGACTGTTGCGCCGCCACAAGATTGAGAAGCTGCCGATCGTCGACGGGCACGGCAAGCTGACCGGGCTGATCACCGTCAAGGACTTCGTCAAGACCGAACAGTTCCCGCTGTCCACCAAGGACAGCGACGGCAGGCTGCTGGTGGGCGCGGCCGTCGGGGTGGGCGACGACGCGTGGACGCGCGCCATGACGCTGGCAGATGCGGGCGTCGACGTGCTGGTGGTGGACACCGCGCACGCGCACAACCGCACGGTTCTCGACATGGTGCACCGGGTCAAGACCGTGCTGGGGGACCGGGTCGAGGTGATCGGCGGCAACGTCGCTACGCGGGCCGCCGCCGCCGCGCTGGTGGACGCGGGCGCCGACGCGGTGAAGGTGGGCGTGGGACCCGGCTCGATTTGCACCACGCGCGTGGTCGCAGGCGTTGGCGCGCCCCAGATCACCGCGATCCTCGAGGCCGTCGCGGCCTGTGCACCCAAGGGTGTGCCGGTGATCGCCGACGGTGGCCTGCAGTACTCCGGCGACATCGCCAAGGCGCTGGCCGCAGGCGCATCGACCGCGATGCTCGGCTCGCTGCTGGCAGGCACCGCAGAATCGCCGGGAGACCTGATCTTCGTCAACGGCAAGCAATTCAAGAGCTACCGCGGAATGGGCTCGCTGGGTGCGATGCAGGGCCGTGCCGGCGCCAAGTCCTATTCGAAAGACCGCTACTTCCAGGACGACCAGCTATCCGAGGACAAGCTAGTGCCGGAGGGCATCGAGGGCCGCGTGCCGTTCCGCGGGCCGCTGTCGACGGTGATCCACCAGCTCACCGGCGGCCTGCGCGCGGCCATGGGGTATACCGGTTCGGCGACCATCGAGCAGTTGCAGCAGGCGCAGTTCGTGCAGATCACTGCGGCGGGCCTGAAAGAGAGCCACCCGCACGACATTCAGATGACCGTCGAGGCGCCGAACTACTACGCCCACTGAGGGGGAGCCGCACCATGCGAGACATGGTTGAAATTGGCATGGGCAGAACCGCCCGTCGCACTTACGAACTCGACGACATCAACATCGTGCCGTCGCGGCGCACGCGGTCGTCGCAGGATGTCTCGACGGGCTGGCAGATGGACGCCTACCGGTTCGAGATCCCGGTGGTGGCGCATCCGACCGACGCGCTGGTATCACCCGAGTTTGCAGTCGAACTCGGTCGGCTCGGCGGGCTCGGCGTGCTCAACGGTGAAGGGCTGATCGGCAGGCACGCCGATGTCGAGGAGAAGATCGCCCAAGTCCTTGAGGCCGCCGAGAAGGAGCCGGAACCGTCGGCAGCCATTCGCCTTCTGCAGCAATTGCATTCGGCCCCACTGGATCCCGAGCTGCTGGGCGCTGCGGTGGCGCGCATCCGAGAGGCGGGGGTGACGACCGCCGTGCGGGTGAGCCCACAAAACGCGCAGGCGCTGACGCCGACGTTGGTCGCCGCGGGCGTCGACCTGTTGGTCATTCAGGGCACCATCATCTCGGCCGAACGCGTCGCCCAGGACGGCGAGCCGCTGAACCTCAAGACGTTCATCTCCGAGCTCGACGTGCCGGTGGTCGCGGGTGGTGTGCTGGACCACCGCACGGCCCTGCACCTGATGCGCACCGGTGCGGCAGGTGTGATCGTCGGCTACGGCTCCACGACCGGTGTCACCACCAGCGACGAAGTGCTTGGCATCAGTGTGCCGATGGCAACGGCGATCGCGGATGCGGCCGCGGCCCGTCGCGAATATCTCGACGAGACCGGCGGGCGCTACGTGCACGTGCTGGCCGACGGCGACATTCACACGTCCGGCGACCTCGCCAAGGCCATCGCCTGCGGGGCCGACGCGGTGGTGCTCGGCACGCCGCTGGCGACGGCGGCCGAGGCGCTCGGCGGCGGCTGGTTCTGGCCGGCCGCGGCGGCGCATCCCTCGCTGCCCCGCGGCGCGCTGCTGCAGGTGGCTATCGGTGAGCGGCCGGCGCTGGAGCAGGTACTCAACGGCCCGTCGGACGACCCGTTCGGCTCGCTGAACCTGGTCGGCGGGCTGCGCCGGTCGATGGCCAAGGCCGGCTACTGCGACCTGAAGGAATTCCAGAAGGTGGGACTGAGCGTCGGCAGCTGAGTTTGCCCAGCTCAGTGATGCCTAGCTTTACAAATTAGGCCCCCCTGTCTAGAACTTTGCGAGCGCTAAGTCCATACTGGTCGGGTGAAACCTGACTATGACGTTCTGATCATTGGTTCGGGGTTCGGGGGAAGCGTCACCGCGCTACGGCTCACCGAGAAGGGCTATCGCGTCGGGGTGCTCGAGGCGGGCCGGCGGTTCAATGACGAAGACTTCGCCAAGACCTCGTGGAACCTGCGCAAGT
>Ga0105249_10003644_pt1 | contig 13315 bp, 11 predicted proteins | sample KBSS44metaG_FD_81522 | JGI IMG/M metagenome (GOLD analysis project Ga0105249, IMG submission 81522) | Switchgrass rhizosphere microbial communities from Kellogg Biological Station, Michigan, USA - KBS S4-4 metaG | ecosystem: Host-associated > Plants > Roots > Rhizosphere > Soil | place... | reverse complement strand
GAGACGATGGATGCGCTGTGGCGCGCGACCACGGGGAAATGACAATGGGCGCCACGTGGATTCGCCGAGCCTGGGCAGTACTATTGCACCTCCACTCCCGATCCGCGCATCGGCGAGCGTTCTGCCCACGAAGGGCGGGCGACGCGCCCTTCGAGCATCACGAAGCCCATCGCGCCTCCCGCGCCGGCTCGGAGGCCGGCTTCGGAACGCTCGCCGACCAGGGCCCGGCGAGCCTTTAGCGTCCGTTCCCGGCGCGCGTGGCGCCGGATCGCCCAAGCCGGACGCTCATCCAGACTCCGAGAAAGGCTGCGCCGCTGTACAGGTAGTACAGCCAGTGCAGCAACAGGCACGCCCCGGCGAACACGACCCCCCCGTGGCGGACGAAGAACCCGTAGAGCCGCCGGTTCAGCACGATCACGGTGATGAGCAGAGCCCCGGCGATCAGGGCCAGCCCGGTCCAAAGCGGCGCGAGCAGCAAACAGACCACGGCGAGGGCGGTCAGGGCCGCGCTGAGGCGCTGGTCCTGGCGGAGGTTCAGATCATCCACGGGCTGCCGCGTCGTCAGAATGAGCCGCGCCCACGGGATGGCGCGGGCCTTGATGTCGGTGCGCAGCAGCGAACCGAGTGTCCAGCGCTTCAGGTGCGTGCCTTGCAACGCCTTGTCGAGCAGGATGCGATGGCCGGCCCGTCGGAGTCGATAGCCGAGCTCGATGTCTTCGATCGAAGGTCGCCGGAAGCGCTTCTCGTCGAACCCCCCGAGCTCCGCGAACACGCGCCGTCGGATGGCGCCGCACCCCGCCCAGAAGGTCGACGCCCGCGCGTCTCCGTGCTGATGCACGAAGTGATGCAGCAGGTTCTTGTAGCGCGACACGACGCCCGCGGCCTCCGGACTCGCGTCATAGGAGCCGAACACCGCCGCCATGTCGGGGCGGGCCTCGAACACCGCCATGACGCGCTCGAGGGTGCCGGGGCCCACGATCACGTCGGAATCCACGAAGAGCAGGATATCGCCCCGCGCGTGCTCCGCGCCGTGGTTTCGAGCGGCGGCGGGACCCGCGTTCGTGGGCAGACACAGCAGGCGTACCGGCAACCGGGCGGCCGCGCTCGCGGTGTCGTCCGTCGAGGCGTCGTCCACCACCATCACCTCGACTTCCGGGCCGGCTGAGGCGATCAGGGCGCCTACGCACCGCACGAGCGCCTGCCGGTCGTTGAAGACGGGCACGATGACGGACAGCCGGAGCGGGGGGGAGGGATATACTGTGGCGCGATGCGCTCCACGCCGCGGATGATTTCGGGCTTCGTCGTCCTCTTGCTCGTGCAGCTCGTCGTCGCCCATTCCCTGAACCTGTTCCCGCGGATCATTCTATTCGACTTCTATCAATACTGGGGCGTAGCCGTCGCCCGTCGGGTGGGCGGGGCCACCCTGGGCAACCCCTACGCGGACGCCGGACGGTACCACGCCGTGCTGAGCGCCTACGCGTCCGCGTCCGCCGATCAGAGGCTCGCGTCCCTGCAGCGGGCGCGCCCGGGCTTCACGGCCACGCCCTTCCTCTACATGCTGTTCGGCGCCTTGCCGGCGGACTATTCGCGGGCCGCGACCCTGGTCCATGTGCTCCAGGTCGTCCTGTTCGTCGGCGCCGTCATCCTGCTCGGTTCGATCTGTCACTATGCGCCGTTTCCGTTGCTGTGCCTCGCCCTTGTGCTCGTCATCTCTTCGGGGCCGGTGTCCTCCGACCTCAGGATGGGCAACCTCGGGTGTTTTCAGTTCGCCGCCCTCACCGGACTCCTCGCCTTGACCCTGCTCCTGCGGCGCATCCCCCGCGTCGCCCTCGGCGCCGCCGTCCTAACCGGACTCACGCTGTTGGTCATCGCCAAGCCCAACGTGGCGCCGGCCGTCGCCACGATGGCGCTCTCCGTGTGGTGGGCGCGCGGAATCCGGTTCGTCGCGATCGCCGCCATACCCGCCGCGCTGTCCGCCATCCTCGCCGTGCTCATATCGTGTAAATACTTCGGGTCCTGGACGGTATGGCAGGACTGGTACCGCGTCGTGTTCGGCAAGAACCCCTACTCGCTGGTGCGGCCCGCCGAGGGGGGGAACTACGCCTCGTCGCGCCTGCTGTCCTCCTGGCTGCACCTCGACGTGTGGCTCGTCATTGCCTTGACCGGTGCGGTGCTGGCGCTCTCGCTGATCGCGCTGGCCGTCTGGGCCGCGAGGGTGAATGCGCGCGATCGCGCGAGCCTTGTCATGGGCGCGTTCGGACGGGCCTTCGACGACCCTCGACTCGCCGCGGCGATCGGCGTCACGACCTGCATCGCGCTGTCGCCGCTGTTCTGGTACCACTACTACGTGATCGCCCTCATCCCGGGACTCTGGCTGCTGAATGCCTCCGGGGGCCCGAGCGCGCCGGCCCTCTGGGGACTTGCCGCACTGGTCCTGAGCTCGGGGCTCCTCAACGTGCTCTTCCTTCCCCTCGGTTGGTCAGCCGCGGTGGAGGCCGGCGCGGCGCTGAGCTGGCTCCCGCTCTGGGGCGGTATTCTCCATCGACTCCACTCCCCCGAGCCCACGCCGGTGGCGGCCCCCACGCCATCGACCACGGCGGCGGGAGCGCCCGCGCCGAAATCCGGCCGACGCACCCGCAAGGTGCAGGCGCGCGCCCGGCCGTGAGTCCGAACGGGCTTCGGCGGACGGGGGAGATGAGCTGCCTCCCCGGGGCAGCCTGGACGGCGGACGCCGCATGGCGGAGGCTGGCTGTTCCGCGCACGGAGGTGCCGTGAGCGGGCTGCGCTTTGCGATGCTCACGACCTTCTATCCGCCGTATCACTTCGGCGGCGATGCCATGGGCGTCCGGCGCCTCTCCCAGGCGCTGGTTCGCCGCGGGCATCACGTGACCGTGATCCATGATGGCGACGCGTACGCGCTCCTCGCCGGAAGAGAGCCGGATGCCCGGCCCGCCGAGGACGAGATCGAGGTGATCACGCTCCGCAGCGGGCTCGGCGCACTCTCGAGCCTGTTGACGCACCAGACCGGGTGGCCCGTCGTTCACGGCGCGCGCATCCGCGCGCTGATGGACGCCGGGCGCTTCGACGTCACGGTGTTCAACAACGTGTCGCTGTTGGGCGGCCCGGGTGTTCTCGGCATGGGCCGCGGCGTCACGCTCTACGTCGCGCACGAGCACTGGCTGGTGTGTCCGTCGCACGTGCTGTGGCGGCACGGACGCGAGGCCTGCACCGGGCGCGAGTGCCTGCGCTGCGTCCTCCACTACCGGCGGCCCCCGCAGCTATGGCGCTACACCGGCTACCTCGAGCGCCAGCTCGCGCACGTGGACGCCTTCATTGCGATGAGCGAGTTCAGCCGCAAGAAGCACCGAGAGTTTGGCTTCGGCCGCGACATGGCGGTCGTGCCGTGCTTCCTTCCGGACACGGACGACGCACCCGAGCCGGCGGGCACGTCGCCGCATCCGCGGCCGTACTTCCTCTTTGTGGGCCGGCTCGAGAAGATCAAGGGCCTCGACGACGTGATTCCGGTCTTCGGGCGGTTCCCGCGCGCCGACTTGCTGATCGCGGGTGACGGTGAGTACGGCGAGTCGTTGCGCGCCCTGGCGGCGGGCAACCCGCGCGTGAAGTTCCTCGGATGGGTGCCGCCTGACCAGCTGTCTCGGTACTATCGCCACGCGACCGCGCTCATCGTGCCGTCGGTGTGCTTCGAGACGTTCGGCATCGTCATCATCGAGGCCTTCCGGCAGGGGACGCCGGTGGTGGCTCGCCGCATCGGGCCATTTCCGGAGATCCTGGAGCGGGCCGGCGCCGGCGACCTGTTCGACACGCCGGCCGAGCTCGAGGCCGCCCTGCACAGTTACCTGGACGAGTCGGGACGGCGCGCGCGGCTCGGCCGAGCGGCGGTCGACGCGTTCCGCGCCAACTGGTCGGAATCCACCGTCCTGCCGAAATTTCTGGAGGTGGTGCGGCAAGCGGCGTCCGCGAGAGGCGATGAGCGAATCGCCGCACATTCTCCGGGGGCATGAGCGTCTTCAGACCCCTTGCATGGACCGGGTGGTGCGGATGATCTCGCCGCCATCCGAGTCGAGGCAATTCGTGATCATCGGGGCCGGCCCGGCCGGGTTGACGGCCGCTTACGATCTGACCAAGCTCGGCCTCCGGCCGGTGGTGCTGGAGAAGGAACGCCTGGTGGGGGGACTCGCCCGCACGGAGAACTACAAGGGGTTCCATTTCGACCTGGGAGGCCACCGCTTCTTCACCAAGGTCGATGAGGTGGAGAAGATGTGGCGCGACGTGCTCGGCCACGACTTCCTGCGGCGACCCCGGCTCTCGCGGATCTACTACGACAGCAAGTTCTTCTTCTATCCCCTCAAGCCCTTGAATGCCCTCGTCGGACTCGGCTTCTGGCAAAGCGTGCTGATCGTGCTCAGCTACCTCCGGTGGCAGCTCTTCCCGTTTCGCCGCGAGGACACGTTCGAGCAGTGGGTGACCAACCGATTCGGGCGGCGGCTATTCGAAACCTTCTTCAAGACTTATACGGAAAAGGTCTGGGGCATCTCCTGCTCCGAGCTGAAAGCGGAATGGGCCGCCCAGCGGATCAAAGATCTCTCCTTGAAGACGGCCCTGCTCAGCATGTTTCTCAAGCCGAATACGACGATCAAGACGCTGATCGAGGAGTTCGAATACCCCCGTCTGGGTCCGGGGATGATGTGGAATGCCGTCAAAGGCACAATCGAGCAGCGCGGCGGCCTTGTCCAACTGAGCGCCGACGTCGCGAAGATCCGGAGAACGGGAACCCGGATCGACGCCGTGCTCGTCCGCTCGAACGGCGCCGAGCAGATCTTCCGCGGTACCGACTTCATATCGAGCATGCCCGTCACGGAGCTCGTCGAGAAGCTCGATCCCCCCGCGCCGGTCCGGGTTCGCCAGGCCGCCGAGCAGCTGAGGTACCGCGATTTTCTCACCGTCTGCCTCATCGTGAACAAGCCGGAACTGTTCCCGGACAACTGGATCTACGTCCACTCGCCCGAGGTGAAAGTGGGGCGGATCCAAAATTTCAAGAACTGGAGCCCGGACATGGTTCCGGACCAAAGCAAGACCAGCCTCGGCCTCGAGTACTTCTGCAACGAAGGGGACGGGCTCTGGACGATGCCGGATCAGGAGCTCATCGAGCTGGCCAGGGCAGAGGTCGAGCGGATCGGTCTCGCCCGCGCCGACGACATCAGGGACGGCTGCGTGGTCCGGGTCCCGAAGTCCTATCCGGTGTACGACTCGGACTATCGCGACCACCTCGCGGTCGTTCGGCAGTTCGTCGATGGGCTCGACAATCTCCAGACCATCGGCCGCAATGGCTTGCACCGCTACAACAACCAGGACCACGCGATGCTCACGGGAATGCTCGCGGTCAGCAACGCCATGCTCGACGGGCAGAACGACCTGTGGAGCGTCAACACCGAGCAGGCGTACCACGAGGAGATCCATCTCGAAGCAGGGCTCGCGTCGCCCGCCGTCCAAGACACACTGTCCCAGGCCTTCGCCCGGCTCGACGGGGTGGCGTTCGGCCTCGCCACGGGCCTCGCCACGGGCCTTGTCCTCTTCCTCGCGACCATCGCGCTCGTGATCAAGGGCGGCGACGTCGTCGGCCCCAACTTGCAGCTCCTGGGCCAGTACTTTCCGGGGTACGCGGTCACCATCGGGGGCGGCATACTCGGGCTCGCCTACGGCTTCATCAGCGGGTTCCTGGCCGCGTGGCTGTTCGCTTGCCTGAGGAACTCGGCGGTGTTCGTCTACCTGGTCGTGATCCATCGCCGCGCCGAGATCGCCCACTTGCGGCGGATCCTGGAGTATCTGTAGAAGTGGAGGCCAGACGACCTCCAGAAGAGGCAATCCTGACGCGCGCACTCCGCTTGAACGCGTGGGTGACCGGGACGGCGATGGGCCTCCTCGCCGGGCTCGCGATCTTCGTCGCCACCAACTGGCTGATCCTGAAAGGCGGGGAGCAGGTCGGCCCTCATCTCGTCCTGCTCGGCCAGTTTTTCGTCGGGTACAGCGTGACGTTCGTGGGAAGCCTGATCGGGCTCGCGTACGGGCTCGTCTGCGGCTTCCTCGTCGGATTCTTCGTTGCCGCCATGCACAACCGCTTCTCAGATCTCAGACATCGCCGCCACTAGGGACACGCGCTCGCTCAGGCATTCCCCCGTTGTCCAGCGGTACCGTGATTTGCTCCTCGGGCTTGAGGGGCGCCGGCTTCCTCCAGACCCTGGCCTTCACGATGGCCTTGACCAGACTTGGAGGGTGATAGACGATGCTGGGCCACAGGAAGACCTCGGTCGTGCAATGGCATTCCTTGTTGGCGATGCTCTGGCGCAATCGAGCGGCCCGCGCGGAATTCCAGATCTCCGGAAACGAATTCCTGCGCAGGTTGCCGATCGGTTCATGCATCTCACACGCACTGACGTCCCCGTTCGCATAGACAACGGCGCTCAAGCGGCCGGCGCGACAGGGAATGACCTGGCGCTGTTGCTTGACCGTCTCCACCTTGGCCCATTGCAGCATTGGCTCCACGATGGACCCGTACCGTCCACGTTCGCGGGGCGCCCACAGCCGTTGAACATACGCGTACAACGACTCGTACTCGACCAGCGGCGGGCTCGCGAGATCGGGATTCTTGCGATCGCCGCGAATGATGGCCAGGTTGTGGTGGTCCATCCTCGGACAGCGCGCGTACAGATAGGTCGTCAGCTGCTTGATCTGCTCCATGTTCACGTTTGTGGCGGTCGAAATGGCATGAATGCGCAGCCGCGGGTCGCGTGCCTGGATCTCGCACAGCGCGTCGTACGTCTCCATCGCCTTCCCGAAGGCGTTCCTGGCGACCCGGAACTTGTCGTGGAACTCCGGCATGCCATCCAGCGACAGTTCCGCCACGAACAGAAGGAGGTCCCGATCCTCGAGCACACTCGTGATCGCCTCGACCGTCCGGTCGGTGAAATAGCCATTGGTCGGCACGTAGATCTGGCGCACTTTGTTGTGCTGGATGAATTGCCGACAGATCCGGGCAAACTCGTCCCGCAGGAATGGTTCGCCGCCCGACAGGTTCAGATTCTCGATCGGGCCGAGCGATCGAGACAGCGCGAAGAGCTCCTCCTCGCTCAGATCATCGCGCTTGTTGAGGCTCGTCCAGTAGAAACAATGTTCACATTTCATGTTGCAGATCGAATTGATGAAGAGGATCAGAAACGTCGGGCTCGGGCGCTGGATATAGCTGTTCAGCGTGATGCGGGTGTGGCGTGCGGCGCGCTCGATCAGGTTCACGATGTCTCCTCCCGAGTCCCTCGACGGCATCGGCGGTTGTGCTTCAACGCCATTCGTTGACGCTCCCGCCCGGCCCCCGCAGGCACCCCAAGAACTCGCCCCACGACCAGCACGCGGCGAACAGCGCAATCCACGGCAGGGCGCGCACGAGCGCGCGGACGTGTCGCCCGCGGGAGAGCACGTTCCGGACGACGCGCGCAACCTGAAGCGGCGGCAGGAGGAGAGTACCCATGGCATACGTCGATCGGCGCCACAAGCGCCAGCGCTCCACGCGCATGCTCGCAAAAGCCCGGCCATGGTGGTAGGCACTTCTGAGGGTCTTGGCGCACGACCGCGAATGAGTGTTGTGGACGACGAGGCTGGGATCGGCGACGAGCGTGTGCCCACGCTCCTGCCATCGTCGGTGGATGAACACGTCGTAGAACCCTTCGTCGCCGATCACACCGGCGAGGGCGGAGCGCTTGTAGGCGACGTTGTTGCCCGGCAGGGCCGGCACGTTGCCGGCGAAGGGCGGCATGAAGCGGCTGTACTCGCAGAAGAACACCGCCCAGTCCAAGCCCGTTCGATAGTTGCCCGGCTCGACCGGTCCACCGATGGCGATGGGGGAGCCCCGGTGCGCGGCGATGATGTTGGAGCACCATCGATCGTTGACGACGCAATCGTCCTCCAGCAAAGCGACGATGGGGCCGTGGCTTCGAGCAATGCCAACGCTGCGCCGCTGGGGAACGGTGTAATGCGCGGGGGTCGCGAGCCATACCACCTTGGGGAAGCGCTCCTGGAGCGCGACTGATCCGTTCTCGGGGCCGTCGTGGTCGTGGCCAACGACGAGAATCTCCACGTCTTCACGCTGTGCATGCTTCGTCAAGGCATCCAGGCACTCCGCCAGCGTGGCGCCCGCGTTCAACGACACGACGACGACGGACAGCTCCGGCACCCCGCTGTTAGCCGGAGCGGGAAAAACCATCGCGAGGTCATCCGCGGCCCGTCGGATCAATACGACAACCGCCGACAACTCTCGCCGGGCCCGCGCCAGTATCCGACAAATTCTCCGAGCGCCCAATGGCCGAACAGGAGCAGCTGCAAGGGCACCGTGAGGACGAGCTTGGCACGGTAGCGCCGCTTCGCCCAGTAGCGTCTTGCCGTGCGCCAGAGAAACACGATGGGGAGCAACGGCGTCGTCAGGGCCCGAAGGAGCCGCTCGACAGGTCGGGCGTTGGCGACCCGCATCGCCGCAAAGCAACGGCCGTGATCGAAGCGGGTATGGAGGAAATCTCCGAACGGAATCGGCTTGTGCAGCCGGACGACGACCGACGGCGCCAACCACATGGGTGAATGATCTCGTTCCGCCTTCCAATTCACGAATGTCTTCCAGAAGTCGCCATACCTCGGCATCTCACCGTCGAACAGCGCCACCCGCTTGTAGGAGATGTTGCTACCGGGCAAGATCTCCATCGCGCCCGCCGTCATCGGCAACATGAACATGCCGTACTCGTTGATATAGGTCGCCCAGGCCAGGAGATCTTGCGCCTCCGCGCGAAAGAGCTCCACCGCGCCGCCGACGATCAGATTGGGCCGCTCCGCGTGAACTTTCAGCAACTCCGGAAGCCATTGCTCATCCACGATCGAGTATGGATCGAGGATGGCGATGATGTCACCTCGCGCCACCGCGATGCCCCGGCCGCGCAGTTGGGCCAGGTTCATCGGCGGTCCGAACGTGAGCAATCGCACCCCGGGGAACTGCGTGCGGACGATCGTGCCCGTGCCGTCTTCGGAGCAATCGGCCACGATCGCTTCGACGCCGTCCGGACAGGCTTGTGCGTGGAGCGCCGAGAGACAGCGCGCGATCACACGCGCGGCGTTTCGCGCCGCGATGACGACGGAGACGCGGGGCTGAGAGACCTCGTCCGTCATAGGTGGACCAAGTGGCCGCCATGCTCGGCCGATTCATAGCCGGCCATGATCACCCGCAGCACCTCGCGCATGTACGCGGCGGCGGACGCGGCGGCCGGGCCTCGCTCGATAGCCTCCTTGAACTGGGCGAAGTGCGCGCCGGCCGCCAATCCGATGGCACCATCCGACTGCTTCACGAGCAGGGTGGAATCGCCATCTCGTTCCAGGCGGGCTTCCCCCCCCTTGGTGAAACTAAAGCGCAATCGGGGTCGCCGCTTCCTGCTGTTCCAGCCGAGGTCGAACCGGGCGACGCCGCCGAGCGACGTGCGCAGGGCGGCCTGTTCGCAATTCAGCCGCATTTCGAAATAGCGCATCGGGGCATGACTCATCCGGTTGAACGAGATGTTCGCGACGCGCTCACCCGGAAAGTCGAGTCGAAGAGCGATACACACATCCGCATCGACGTCGACACGGACCTTCGCGATGCGAGCGGTGACAGCGCTGGGGAACGAGTCGAAGAAGCGACAGAGGAGGTCGACGACATGTGTGCCAAACTCGAACAAGACGCGCCGGGAATCCAAGGCGGCCTTCCAGCCCCCTTCTTGATGAGGCAGGAGATACATGTGCTGCCAGGCGTCGATGTGGTACAGGCGGCCCGTCTTCTCGGAGTTCAGGAGATCCTGTACGCGACGAAAGATGGGCATCTGGTAGTACTGGCTATTGACGCCGACACACCGCCCATGCCGTTGCGCGAGCGCGATGATCTCATCGGCCTCCTTGAGCGACGACATGAAGGGCTTTTCGCAGTAGACGTGGCAGCCGTGTTCAAGGGCGAGCGCGCTGAGGTGGTAGTGAGTCAAGGGCGGCGTGGCGATGGCCACGAAGTCCGGGCGCTCTCGTGCCAGCATCTCGGCGGGATCGGCGTAGACGTTCGGAATGCGCCACCGGACCGCGGCGCGCTCGCGGTGTTTGGAATCGAGGTCCGCCGCCGCGACGATCTGGATGCCAGCCAGGCTGGTGAGCCCGGGGAGCATGATGCGCTGAGCCCCCGCGCCAAGACCAATGATCGCAACCCGTGTGGCTTGCATCGTCAGCTTGCTTCCGTGACCATGTCCCGCCGGCGACCCCGTGCCGACATACTACCCGACAGCTGCCGGGGTTTCGATAGACACCTCAGGTCCCCTCGCGCTCGTGGAACATGGCGTGGGCCTGTGCCGCCGCCCGCTCCCAGCTGAAATCCGCGACCCGGCGGCGCCCTTCTTCTCCCATCGCCTGCCGGCGCGCCGGATCGTGAAGCAGCCCGCGGAGGCCGGCCGCCAGCGCGTCGACGTCGTGGGGTGGAAAGGTCCACGCGGCCGGGCCGAGCAGGGCTTCCACTGGCCCCACCGTGCTCGCCACGATCGGAGTACCGCACGCCGCGGCCTCGAAAGCGGGCAGGCCGAAGCCTTCCTCGAGCGACGGCAGCACCAGGAGATCCGCGCGATTGTAGAGGTCCACCAGCGCCTCGTCCGGCACGAAGCCTGTGAAGAAGACGCGATCTCCGAGCCCATGGCGGTCCACGGTGGCCTTGAGCTCCGTGTACGACGAGTAAAACACGTCAGCCGCGTAGTCGCCGACGAGGAGGAGCCGGAGCTCTCGGAGCTCGTCGTCGTCCATCAGCCGCCGGTATGCCTCGAGCAGGACGTGCAGATTCTTGTGCGGACTCATTCCCCCTACGTAGAGAAGATACCGAGCCGTCCGCGGAACAGAGCATGCCGCGAGCAAGTCTGCCGGATCGCGGGGAGACGGGATGGGGCGAAAGATCGGATCCGGCGCCTCCAGGATCACGCGGACTCGTTCCGGGCGAAGCCTGAACTCACGGATGATTCCTTCCCGCGCGTGGTCGGACACGGTCAGGATGACATGGGCCTGACGAGTCGCCATCGCGAGCTTGGCATTCCAGAAGAACTTCAGACGCCGGTTCGCGAACACCTGCGCGGGGTGCCGCTCGGCGATCACGTCATGTATCGCGACGAATGACCGCACCGGGCGCAGCAAGGGGAAGAAGGTGTAAACGGACGGAAAGAAGAATGCGTCCAGAGGCGAGCGGGCCACCGCCCAGCTCATCCGGAGAAGATCCCCGAGACCCCGCCTCCCCGAGGCGGATGCCGCCTGGGCGGGCGGGTTGCGCACGGGCACGACGATTGTCTCGAACGCCGCCGGAAGATGAGGATCCCGCCCGGTTTCGGGATCGACGAAGAGCACGTACCGATCTCCGTCGTCGCGGCGAGCGAGGGCGGTCAACAGACTCCTCGTGTACCGGCCGTAGCCGCGCCGGTTCAGCCAGCAGCCACCGTCAATGCCTATGCGCACGAGGCCCCCTCGGTTCGATCACGAGGGGGCGCAGGGCGCGGCTCGTCGCTCCAGCCGCGAGGACGCGTGAGCGCCTTCAAGGAGCGAGGCCGGGGTGGAAGGGTGAACCGCGGTGACGCTGACTCAAGGGAAGAGCACGAACGCGCCCTCCCTGGTGACGACCCCACCGGGCCGAAACCGGCTCGCCACCGGTGCGGAACCCACACTCCCGTCCGGCCGCCCGGCCGGATCATAGAGCTGCCAGTGCATGCGCGTCGCGTGCTTCCACCCGACAAGGGTGGCTCCCGTGGGCGCGCTCAGCACGACCGGGTACTTGCCTTGTCCCGGCGCCACGATCTCGCCCGGGGGAAGGAGCTGCCCCGTGAAGTCCATGCGGGCGAAGTAAATCTTGAATTCGCGCTCCCACGCGGCGACGAGGCCCTTGTTGCCCCAGTGCGCGAGCGAGGAGCCCGCCATCGGACAGGCGTTGAGCGACCAGCGGGTGACGCTCACCGGGGTCCGCACGAAGGCCTCCGCGCCCTTGTCCAGCCGGAGCAGATACATGTCGCGCATGTTCCCGGCCTTGTCGCGGTAGAGCGCGTACAAGTGATCCTCGGTATCGAAGAGCGCGCGCGTCGCGCAGCACTCGCAGGCGTCGACGCTCGGATTGGCGAGCATCGGGGCCCCGAATGTCTTGCCGCCGTCGCGAGAGAGGCTTGCGTACACGGCCTCGGCCGTCCAGATCACGGCGACGTTCCCGTGGCGGTCGGCAGCGACGGAGTAGTTGTCGCTGGGCCGCATGTTGATGTTCCGTGCGGGCAGGAACGCGTCGCGGGTGGGATTCAGCCGGCTGTAGTAGACACCCGGCTCGTTCCTTGGATGCTTGCGCGGGCGGGCATTGACCCACCAGACGACGTGCACCTGATCGTCCTTGCCGAGCGCGACCACGGGCCCGCGGAACATTCCCGGCGGAAGCACGGTTCCCGGGTCGGAGTTGATCCTGAGCGGATGGCTGAATGTCCGGCCCTGGTCGGTGGACGTGACGTAGTAGGCGTCGTCCGATTTCACGTACACGAGGTGGATCCGGCCCTGTGAGTCGATGACGGCATCCGGCGCCTCGCCGCCGTCCGGCGGCGGCACGACGGTCACGGCCGGCTGCGCTGCCGCCCGCATCGGGGCGGCGATGCCGCCGAGCAGGATCGTCGCGAGCACCACCCCGCGCACGATCATGGTCGCGCGCCGGAGCTCAGCCGTCGTCATCTGCTCTCCCTCGTGTTCCGCATCCGATCCGGCCGCGCTCGTCCAGGTCGAGGACGCTGAGATGGTGCCATGCTACCATGCCGCGCGATTCGCGAGAGACCGCGCCAGTGGGCTGACCGCACGCTGAACGTGCCGGCCGGTACATGGGCGCGATCCCGTGCGCCGCACCATCTTCCCCGCCCGTTGTGTCGAATGCTCGGCCAACCTTCCCCGCTTCCAGCGCCGGCGTCGCGCGCGCTGAGACACCGACCCGGGCTCGGTCGTTGCCGGGCGCGGTCGGCTGTGGCATGGTGCTCGCCGTGTCGTCGAGTCCCCTCCCAGCGGCCAGATGGCGCGCGCTGTTCTCCCTCTCCGTCGCGGAGCTGCTGGCGCTTTCCCTCTGGTTCAGCGCGTCGGCCATCCTCCCCGCGCTGGCGCGCGAGTGGCATCTCGGTGACGCGGGCGCCGCCGCGCTCACCATCGCCGTCCAGCTCGGATTCATCCTGGGCACGCTCGGGAGCGCGCTCGGGAATCTGCCCGACGTGTG
>Ga0105249_10003642_pt1 | contig 13316 bp, 8 predicted proteins | sample KBSS44metaG_FD_81522 | JGI IMG/M metagenome (GOLD analysis project Ga0105249, IMG submission 81522) | Switchgrass rhizosphere microbial communities from Kellogg Biological Station, Michigan, USA - KBS S4-4 metaG | ecosystem: Host-associated > Plants > Roots > Rhizosphere > Soil | place... | reverse complement strand
TATGCTCCATCCCCAGAGATAGCAGACCAAGCCCTGGCTGCAAAAGCCGCCATGTTTGCTGAAATCGGTATTGCCGTACATTTGTGTGGCGATGTGAAAATAGGATAGTTACAAGTGCGTAGGTGCATGGCTTTTGTGAAGGAATGACCACAATTGTACAAAGTCTCCTCACAAATTTATTGATCAACTTTTAGGAATAAATGCCTATTCTTAAGCATTTCCACCCAGTCTCCCAAAACTTCCCTTTAGCGCGGGATACAAATCCTGATAAATTGAATATGCTTTTTGATAAGCATCCAGCTGCGCGGAATCCGGCTGCGTACTTCCAGTGATTTTGATACAGGCTTTGCAGGCCGATGCGACGTCGCTCCACGCGCCTGCGCCAACACCTGCGAGCAATGCTGCACCATATGCGCCACCTTCTGTGGTATTGACCGTGACCAGCTCCGCATTCAACACGGATGCCATGATCTGCCGCCACAACGCACCTTTCGTTCCGCCACCTGACGCGCGGACTTGCGTAATTTCTCCAAGCCCAGCATTTTGAATCAATGTGAAACTGTCTTTTAATCCAAACGCCACGCCTTCCAACACGGCACGCGTCATGTGGGCACGGTTATGGCGCAGAGTCAATCCGATGAAAGCGCCACGCGCCAACGGGTCGGGATGCGGCGTCCGTTCGCCCGAAAGATACGGCAGGAATTGTAATCCTTCACTTCCAGCTGGAATCGATTCGGCTTCCTTCAACAGATCATCGAAACTGACATCAGGCGCGAGCGTATCGCGATACCATTGTAAACTGCCCGCCGCTGAAAGCATCACGCCCATGAAATGCCACATCCCCGGCACAGCGTGACAAAATGCATGCAAGCGACCTTCAGGCTCGATCAATGCGGATGGAGTGGTTGCGAACACCACGCCGCTTGTGCCCACGGTCAGACCAATAATGCCGGGTTCAACCGCGCCAACACCTACCGCACCCGCCGCCTGGTCGCCGCCGCCTGCTGCAACAGGCGTGCCAACTTTCAAGCCGGTGAGTTTCGCGGCATCTTCTGTCACATAACCTGTGAATTCCGTGCCCTCAAATGTGCCCGGCATCCACCCGCGCGGAATATCGAGTGTAGACAAAACTTCATCCGACCAGTCCCGCGCCTTTAGATCAAATAACACTGTGCCTGCGCCGTCGGCTTTGTCCATCGCATATTCGCCTGTCAACTTCAGCCGCACATAATCCTTCGGCAACAAAACGTGTTTTGCCTTTCCATAAATCTCTGGCTCATTCTCTTTCACCCACAAAATTTTTGGGGCGGTGAATCCTGTGAGAGCAACATTACCCGTGATACTGATAAATTTTTCTTTACCAATGAGTTGATGAATCTCGTCACACTGACTCTGTGTACGCTGATCATTCCATAGGATGGCTGGACGTAGAACATTTCCCGCTTCGTCAAGCAGGACCAGTCCATGCATCTGCCCTGTCAATCCGACCGCCCCGACTCCGTCCCCACCGATACCTGCCCTCTCCAAAACGGACTTGATACTCGCTGACACCGCCTCCCACCACTTATGTGGATCCTGCTCTGACCATAATGGCTTCGGTGTTTGAAGCGTATGAGGATTGGATGCAACCGCAATTACACTGCCTTGTTCATCGATAAGTAATGCTTTGCTCGAAGTGGTCGAAGTATCTATTCCAAGGAAATACATTGTTGGTCTCCTAGTCTTTTAGTCTGATAGTCTCCTCGTCAGGGTTTGAGAGACTAGCGGACTAGTTGACAAGCCGACTAGCGAACTCCTAATAACACTTCCACCGTCAACTGATCGAGGCGTTCGTATTTCAATCCACGCCCAGCAATAATAGAGCGGTCAAAGGTTTGGGCTTTGAGGGCATTGGCTTTATCGGTGGAATATTTGCCGAAGTATTGATCCATCGAGCCATCGTCCGCGTTGATCTCGGCAACGAGGGATTGGATTTCCTGGTCCGCATTCCACTGTGCGGCTTTTTCTTTGAGGATGAGATAGGTCCGCATACAGCCGCGGGCGAAGTCTTTCACGCCTTCATAATCTTCTGTTCGATACGCATGGGCGTCGAAGTGACGTGAACTATCGTATTTGTTGTCTTCAAGCAATTTAACAAGGAAGAATGCACTCTTGAGATTCGCCGCACCAAAGCGGAAGTCCTGATCGTAGCGACCGAAGGCTTGATCGTTCAAATCAATATGAAATAACTTGCCAGACTCTAGAGCCTGCGCTACACCGTGGACAAAGTTGAGTCCTGCCATACTTTCGTGTGCCACTTCAGGGTTGACCCCAACCATTTCGGGATGGTCCAGCGTATTGATAAACGCCAGCATATGACCTGTGGTTGAATTGTACATATCGCCGCGCGGTTCGTTGGGTTTGGCTTCGAGCGCAAACTTCAGATCATATTTTTTATCCATCGCATACTCGCATAGGAAGTTCATCGCTTCACGGGAGCGTTTGATGGCTGTGATCGGGTCTTTGGTTGCATCGCTCTCCGTGCCTTCGCGCCCGCCCCAAAAGACGTAAATCTTCGCGCCGAGTTCAACGCCGAGATCAATGGCATTCATCGTTTTCTGCAATGCATACGCACGGACTTTGGAATCGTTTGATGTGAATGCGCCATCTTTGAAGATTGGTTCCCTGAATAAATCAGTAGTTGCCATTGGCACAATAATGCCTGTATCGGCAAGCGCCTGTTTAAAATCTTTCAAAATGGCATCCCGGTCGGAGGGTGTAGCATCAATCGGAACTAAATCGTTGTCGTGGAAGTTGACTCCCCACGCACCCACGTCTCCAAGTAATCGCACGAGTTCTGCAGGTGATTTACCGTTCCGCACGGCGTACCCGAACGGGTCTGCGCCACGATTGCCAACGGTCCATAGACCAAAGGTGAATTTGTTTTCAGGTTTGGGGGTGTAGTCTGACATGAGTTGCTCCTTTTTGTTTTGAGGAATGTCACCCTGAGCGACAGCGAAGGGTCTCTACGATTGTCTCAGAGATTCTCACCTGCACTTGCGTGCGGCGCAAGTGTCGCTTCGCTCAGAATGACATTGCTTAAGTAATTTATTTCACTTCAAACACCGCAGTGACAGGTTTGGGCACGCCCAATTCCTGCCCGCGTTTAGATGGTGAACAGCCGCCGACTTCCAAACGAAACTCGCCAGGTTCGAGAGTCAGTTTGCCGTCATCATTATAGAACGACATCATCTCGGGCGTGAGTACAAATTTCAAGTTGCGGCTTTCACCAGCTTTGAGCATAACACGCTCGAAGCCAATGAGATGATGGAGCGGGACAATGGTCGAGGCGCGGATATCGCTCAGGTAGAACTGGGCAACTTCGGCTGAGTCTGATTCGCCGCAGTTGGTCAGTGTCAGGCTCACGTTGAGAGAATCTCCGAGAGTAAGAATCGTTTTATCGAGTTGTAATTCCGTATAATCAAACTTACTGTAGCTAAGACCAAAGCCGAAGGGATATAGCGGCTCGACGGTCATATAGCGATAGGTGCGATCGTTCATGCTGTAATCGTCGAAGGCGGGAAGTTGGTCCAGAGATCGGGGAAAGGTGATGGGCAGTTTTCCGGAGGGCGAGACATCGCCAAATAAAACATCGGCAACGGCACGACCGCCCTCCATGCCGGGATACCAGACGAAGAGAATCGCATCCACCATATCTTCGACTTCGCCAAGCGCGATGGGACTGCCGCCTGTGAGGACCAGTATGATGCGCGCGCCATGAATGGCAAGTTCTTTGATGTAATCAATCTGACTTTGCGGGAGCGAGATACTTTCACGGTCACCGTTCTGCGGTGAGAGCAGCGACTCGCCCTCTTCGCCTTCGAGGAAGGATGAGTTGCCTGCGCAGACAATCGCGAAATCAGCGGACTGTGCCATTTGCGGCGCCCATGTATTTTTGATCTCACGCGCATGCTTCAACATCGCACCCGAATGATATTCCATGCCCATGCCTTCCGGGATGCGCCCCGTGAGACCTTCGAGCAAGGTGATCATCTGATTGTTAAAACCGTAATAGTTACCCAGCAACACTTCCATGCTGGTGGCGGTGGGGCCCGTGACAAAGATCTTTTTCGTGGAAGGCTTGATCGGCAGGATGTTGTTTTTGTTTTTGAGGAGCACAACTGATTCGGTTGCGGTGCGATATGCCAGTTGACGATGCGCCTCACTGGCAACTACATCAGTGGTGATGGAAGCGAATGGAACATCCTCAGCCGGATCGAACATGCCAAGTTTGAAGCGGGTCAGCAGTGTGCGTTCGAGGGATCGATCAACATCCGCTTCTGTGATGAGTCCACGATCGATGGCTTCGGGGATTTCGCTAAAGACGTGGTCACAGCCGAGGTCACAGCCGCGACGTAATGCGAGGGCAGCTGTTTCTGCAGCATCTTTCGTGACTTTGTGATTGAGATGAAAATCTGACAATGCTCCGCAGTCTGAAACAAAGTGTCCCTGGAAGTTCCATTCGTTGCGCAGGATATCTTCGATGAGCAGTTTGCTTGCGCAACAGACTTCATCGAGCGTGCGGTTGTACGCGCCCATGACAGATTCAACATTTGCTTCGGTTACCAGTTTCTTAAAGGCGGGCAGGTACGTGTCATATAACTCTCGTTTTGTGACGATGGCATTGAATACGTGGCGATCTTTCTCTGGCCCCGAATGAACCGCGAAATGTTTGGCACAGGCCGCTGCTTTGAGATATTTAGGATCATCGCCCTGCAAGCCGCGCACAAAAACAGACGCCATCTCGCCAGTCAGGAGTGGATCTTCGCCCCACGTTTCCTGTCCGCGACCCCAACGCGGATCACGGAAAATATTCACGTTTGGCGACCAAAAATTCAATCCCTGATATTGGGCAGTATATCCGTTACGTCGTAACGCCTCATGATATTTAGCACGACCCTCATCGCTGATGGCTGTTGCCACTTGGTGAATCAAATCTTTATCCCAGGTCGCCGCCATCGCAATCGCCTGCGGAAAGACGGTGGCGCGTCCGTTGCGGGCGACGCCGTGAAGCGCCTCACTCCAATAGTTGTAGGCGGGAATATTCAGGCGCGGGACTGCGTGCGCCGGATGATTCATCAAGCCCACTTTTTCTTCGAGCGTTAAACGTCCCACCAGGTCCTTTGCGCGTTCGGCAAAAGATAATGACGTATCAAGATATGAAAGTTTTTCCGTTGTATTGTTCACGCTCATGGAGCGCTCCTTTGAAACCATTTGTACTGCGACATGTCTGTCGTGCTATTGCGGTAAATATTTTGAAGGCGATATAAATATCGCTTTACTTTTCAAGCGTACCAAACAAATCCGGTCCGCCGCGCAGCCAGAATGATTGTTTGGTTTCGATCTTCCAACTCTTGATAATGTCGACGTTCAACAGGCGGCTTTCGCTCGCATTGAGGTATGTCACCGCGCGCACAACATCGTTGTTCTCATTCACAAATTTGAAGAACGGTGCGAACCAAACATCCCAACGCTCACCATTTGACGCGGCTTCGAGCATCATGGGCTTGTAATGCTCGCGCGCAAACTGGATAACCTCATCTGTGCACTCGCCGTAACCCGCTCCAACCCAGTCCACAAACTCATCGCCCGGATACCAATCCACAATGGAGGCTTTTCCACATGAAGTCGATTGCCAGACGAGAGCCACGTTCTTACCACCCGTTGCCTGCATCCGCTCATGGAATTTTTTCCACGCTGATACATAAACGTCAGGCGCATACTTATTCGCAGGGTCATCGAAGCCAAAGCCCAAACGCAAATACACGGGGCGGTTGTAGGCAGCCAACGCATCGAGCAGCGCATCGATTTTTGCATCGGCTTTGCCATCGGCGACATCGGTAATCACACCATTCAAATTCACTCCAACGGATAGTGTGCTCTTGGGATATTTCCCTGCCAGATAATCAATGTCTTTAATTCCATTCAATTGCAAATCAATATTTCCAGCCACGCCGCCCGGAGCTGTGACTGTCGAATCGAAATAAGAGTCGACGCTTTTCACATCCTGTCCGATCAGCAACAAAGCTTTTCCTGTTGGCGGGGCAAATTTACCATTCACTTCAGGTTGGGGGGTTGGGAAGACTTGTCCTACCGGTGCAGTGCCAGGCTGATAAATACGGAAGTTTCCGCTCACTTGCAACAAGCCCAACATCATCAACAAGCCGTCATAATAACGATATTGACCTGTGGGCAGAGGCTGATCCCATAATGCCTGTACGAACGGCTTGCCTTTGTCAGGATCAGCAGCGAGGGCGGCGACGGCGTTCGTGGCGATCAAGCCTGATGAACGATGTCCTACTTGCGGTTCACCCGTCAAATAATATTCAGCTTTGTAATCATCCATGCCTTGTGAGGCGAAGAAATCAAGCAGGCGGTTGGATTGCTCCACGTGCCACTGATCGGGAGCGAACCAGACGTAATCCACACCCACGTTTGCACCCACGCGAAAGGCATCGTAACGGAAGTTACCGTTGTATTCATCATCATAAGGCTTGCCATCGAAATAGGAATAATTTGGGGCGAGTCCCGTTTGCGGGTTGACCGTAGTCTTCAAATATTCGCGGCTGACCTTTGTAGCTTCCGCCCAGAATTCATTATCTTTATCTGCCCAGAGTGACCAGAGATAATAATAATGAGGTAGATGGTAAGAAGGATCTGTGAATTGGGAGTTCTTTCCCAGTTGCGGAACAAAGACCACTTCTTTTGATTCAGGATCAAAGAGATTCGTTGACAGGTCACCGCCCAGCTCATCAACGTGTAAAGCTACATCCAGAATATTTTGCGCTTCGGCGCGATAGTTACCGAAGGTGCCTTCACCGCTACCCCAACGCCCGTCCGCGAACATCAACGCCATGATGAACCATTCCTCCCCATCGGAGGCGGGGTTGGCAGCAAGTTGTGTGCCATCCGTTTTGCAGTGCCAGGCGAAGTAGCCTTTGTAGCCGCCGTCCTTTTGGTACATGTAAGTCTTTGTCCATTTCCAGAGGCGGTCAAATTCTTCTTTCTTATTTAACTGAACGGCGATCATCATGCCATAAGACATGCCTTCGGTGCGGACATCTTCGTTGGCGATATCGGAGATGTATGCCATATCCGAGCCCACAGGATAGTACACGCGTTCGGTCGCATCATCGCCATAGAAGAGTTGATCGAAGGCAAAGTCAATTTTGGATTGAATCTCTTCGTCACTTTTGCCGAGGTAGTCTTTAAAAAGATTCGGGTAGATTCCTGTCTCGAAGGCGGGTTCAACAGGAATAGGCATAGGCTGAGATTCGGTTTGGGTCATGGTGACAGCTATCGGCGTGGAAAGTGATCCGCAGGAGGAGAGGCTAAAGGAAAGTAAAAGCAAAATCGTGATGAAATAGCGAAGAGCCGACAATGTTTCAATCCTATTTGGTTCGGGAGTCAATCAGAAAGTTGATTGACTCCCGATGAATATTCAAACCAATCAAAGTCAGCGTAGTTGGTGCTGGACTGACCGTTACTGCTGGCGTACATGGCAATGTAAGCACCGACGAAGCCGCCCGCAACGGGCGTGCTGAGAATGCGACCATCTACGTTTTCGGCGAGTGTCTGCCATTGGTCGTTCGTTGAAAAATAAAAGTTGTAATCCTGTTCGTGCGCCGTCACCTTGAGGGTGTAGCGACCAGCGGGCAGAGATTGTGTAGCGAGCGTCTCATCTTTTCCGTGCGAGCGTTTGATGAGACGGATGATGTTTTCGATTTCGTGCATGACAATAAAACGAAAATGAAAATCGTTGTTCTGAATGAGTACGAGTCCCGCACATTCGTCCGGTTGCGGTGTAAACTCAAATTCCGTTTGCGCCGTGAAGTCAATGTGTTGTTGCCTGCGCCCTACAAAACTTGGGTTGCTATGTTCGCAAAGATGTTGCGGGCGCAATTTCAAACGAAGAAAACCAGGGCGTTCGCTCAACGAATAAAATTCATCACGAGGCGTGCGCAGAAAATTCCAGTGGTGGGCAAGCGTTGTATCATTGAATTCTTCACGTGCAGGAGTCGCATCCCAAACATGTTGGGGCAGATTGGGCACCAGATATTCAAACTCCACACTCCCCGTGCCGGGGCTAAAAATGGGAAATTCATCCTCCCAACGCACGGGCACAAGAAACGTCTCGCGTCCAAGGTTATAGTAATAACCGCCATACGGGCGCATCGCCAGCAAGACTGCCCACCATTCGCCGTTCTGCGTTTCGACAAGATCGGCATGACCCGTGCCAACGATCGGATAATCCAACCCAAGATGACGATGCGTGAGGATGGGATTGCCGCGATATGTTTCGTACGGCCCCGAAACATTTTTACTGCGGACGATCGTCACGGCATGATGATGCGCCGTCCCACCCTCGGCAATGAGCAGATAATAATATCCTTTCACTTTATAGATATGCGGCGCCTCCGCCCACACCACACCTTTGACTGCGCCATCCCATAAGACAGTCATCTCACCGACCAACCGCATACTCTCAAGATCAAGTTCCTGAAGAAAAATCTCAGTATGACCTTTGTAATGCCCTTCTTCATTTAGATGTGTACCGACATACCAACACTTGCCATCCTCGTCAAAGAAAAGAGATGGATCGATCCCATCCGCATCAAGCCAGTACGGTTCGCTCCATGGACCTTGAGGCTGGTTCGCTGTTACGATGAAGTTTCCCTGCCCCGTTTTTCCATCCACAAGCGTATTGATCACATAGAACGTCCCGTTGTAATAACGAATCGTTGGCGCATACAACCCACCGGATGGACGAACATCATCGAGGTCAAGCTGGGATGGACGATCAAGGACGTGTCCAAGCTGCCGCCAATGGATCAAGTCACGGCTATGAAAGATCGGAAGTCCTGGAAAATATTCAAATGTGGAGGTAACGAGATAATAATCTTCGTCAACCCTGCAAATAGAAGGGTCCGGGTAACACCCTGAAAGGATTGGGTTGCGAAAGGTCTGTCGCATTCAAAGACTATCCCTTGACCGCGCCCGCTGTAAGACCAGAGACGATCTGGCGTTCGGCGAATATATAGAAGATGATCGTAGGCAGGGCAGACAAGGTGATAAAGGCGGACACCAATGCCAAGTCTGAGCCATATTGTCCCTGAAATTGCATGGTACCAAGCGGGAGAGGGTAAAATTTTTCGCTGTTTAAAACTACGAGAGGCACAAGAAAATCGTTCCAACTGACGATCATCGTCAAGGCGGCTACCGCCGATAACGCCGGGCGCGCCAATGGCAACAGAATACGCCAGAAAAAGTCGAAGGTGGTGCAACCGTCCATGTAGGCGGCGTCTTGCAATTCAGCAGGGATCGCCGTGAAGAATCCACGCAGGATCATAATATTACCGGAAAGTTGAAACGCAATTTGCACAACGATAACACCCCACAAGTTATCAATCAGATTCATTTGCCGTAACACAAAATAAACCGGCAGGATGGCAACATTGATGGGAAACATCAGCCCCAGGGTGAAGAGGTTGAATGACAGCCATTTCCCTCGAAAGTCGATGCGGGCGAAGACAAAAGCGGCAAGGCTGGTCACCACCACCACAGTTACTGTCACGATAGCCATCACAAAAAGGCTGTTGCGCAACATCTGCCAAAAGAGAGGCTTCTGCAAGATCCCGATCATGTTTTCCCAGTGCAGAGGGACGGGGGGCGTGTATGGATGGGACATCAATTCGCCGCGTGTTTTCAACGCGCCGAATACAAGCAACACCACCGGGACAAAAACAAACACGAACATGGTGATAAGGATTGCATATTGAAAGAATCTGTTTATGAGTTTATTTCTAGCCATGAATACATCCTTATAACCCGGAAAGATAATCTGGCTGGCGCGTCAGGCGCTGATAGATCAGGGAAAACGTCAGACACAGAATAAACATGTAGATCGCCACCGCAGACCCATACCCAAGCTGGAAGCGTACAAACCCAAAGCGATACATATAAGTCGCGAGGGTCTCGCTGGCGTTGACAGGTCCACCCTTGGTCATGATCCAAACCAGAATGAATTGCTGGATCGAGCCAAGCACGGAAAGATATACCGAGGTGCGAATGGTGCTTCCCAAGAGGGGCAAGGTGATATACCAGAAACTCTGGAATATGTTGGCTCCATCCATACGCCCGGCTTCTTCGACCTCTTCAGGGATATTCTGCAAGCCAGTCATAAACAGCAACATGTGAAAGCCAAAATATTTCCATGTCAGCGCGACAAATATCGCTGGCATCACAAGGTCCGGTTTGGCAAGCCAGGCATGTGACGTGCCGCCGAAAAAGATCAACACGGCATTTATAAAACCGCGTTCGGGGTCAGGGTTATAGATGAATAACCACATCAACGCCGTAATAACCTCTGAAAGCACGTAAGGCATGAAAAAAACTGTGCGGAAGAAGACACGCCCAGGCAGGTCGCGTCCGACCAGTGTGGCTAGTAATAGTGATAACGGTAATTGGATACTTAGGGAAAAGATAATAATTAAAAGTGCATTCTTGAGAGCCTTCAAAAACACCTTATCACTCAGAATGTTTTTGAAATTGTTCACCCCCACAAAATCGACGGCAGGACCAAAACCCTTCCAACTGAACAGGCTGTAATAAACGGATTGAAGGATTGGGTATAACACGAACACAAGAAAAAGAGTCACCGCAGGCAAAAGGAATAGAAAGACCGTCAGGTTGTCCCTAAACTTACGCGGAGAGGCTGACCCTTTTTTTAATTTCAATAGATCTGGAATGGCAGGAACTTGTTGCATGCGGGAACTCCTCAATCCATGGGGTGTGCGGGGGTTGGGGGAAACCCAGCCCCCGCACTTTCGTACCTAAGACCTACCTTACTTTAATTCTGCCGCGGCTGAATCTTCAATTGCCTGCGCGGCCTGCTCAGGCGATAGTGTGCCTGCGAAGATTCCTTGCGTGCTGTCATTAATGACGGAGCCCATAGCCGGAGGCAGTGCCTGATCGTAGTACAGTTGGAAGTACTGGGCAGCCGCGAAAGTCTTCTGCAACTCGATCATGAGGGGATCGCTCAAACCAGCCTCACCGCCCTTGACAACCGGGATAGCCACACCCAGCTTGGCCAAGGTGGCCTGATGTTCGGCGCTGGTAAGGAACTTGACAAAATCAATAGCCTCGGGGGAAGCATTCTTGCCAATCCCGAAACCATTGCCGCCGCCAACCGCGTCATTCGCATCGCCCTTCCCTCCCTCGACCATCGGGAAGGGGAAGAAGCCTAGATCGTCGCCGATACCATTCTTGTCGGGGCTATTGTCCTTTTCAACGGCAGGCGCCCATTGTCCCATTAGTTCCATGGCAGCTTTGCCGTTACCCATCGCAGTCGCCTCGTCGCCATACGTTGCGCCCAGGAAACCATCCTGGAAAGGCTCGATGGCGATTAATTCGTTGAGCTTATTCCCAGCTTCAATGAACGGTCCGTCGGTAAAAGATCCATTACGCAACAGAGCGCCCTCGAAGTTGGCTTTGCCGCCGAGGCGGGTGACGAGATATGCCCACATGTGCATACCAGGCCATTTATCGCCTTCGCCCAGAGCAATCGGGGTGATGCCAGCCGCTTTGAGTTTCTTTACATCATCGATAAATTCAGTCCAGGTAGCTGGAGGATTATCAATGCCGGCCTGTTTGAACAAGGCTTTGTTGTACCAGAATCCGATCATGCCCATATCCCACGGCACACCATAGTTCTTATCCTTGTAGGCGTACACACCCAACGCGCCAGACGCAAAGGTATTGCGCCACGCGCCGCCATCCGCATCAAGATCCGCGGTGATATCCTTTAGCAGACCAGCGTTGGCGTATTCATTCATCACGCCGCCGCCCCAGCTCTGGAAGATATCAGGTGGTTCACCGGATTGCATAACGGTGGTCAGCTTGGTCTTGAAGGCTTCGTTATCCAACACTGTGATCTCGATGGTCACATTCGGGTGAGACGCCATGTAATCATCAGCTTCCTTCTGCCATTCCGCTTTATGGTTTTCTGCTGTTGAAATGTGCCACCAGGTAACAGTAACTTTTTCAGCGGGTGCTTCAGTCGCGGCTGGTGCATCTGTGGCAGCTGGTTGTGCAGGCGCTTCAGTTGCAGCGGGTTTTGCGGGCGCTTCGGTAGCCTTTGCGCCACAGGCAGAAAGCGCAAAAGCCGCCACAAGCAAGAGACTCAAAATCGTATAAATTTTGCGGGACATTTTCTTCTCCTTTTGAGTTTTTAACAGGTTATACTTAAGGCGTGCGGAGACAACCTCCTCACGAATGCGCAGGTCTTCCTTCAGCTGTCCAAGGTCGAGGAGAAGGCCTGCAATTTTATTTTCAGCGAAATGTGCTCTCACCTCCTTTCCTTAATTCAATTTCCAAATACAAAGTATCAACAGACCGATCTATCCAGGCGTTCTAATCGGCAGTCGCATATTGCCTGCATGAATTACGGATGACAAGCCGTGTTTGCATCCTATAGGTTTGATCCTCAAGCGGCATGTCATTGATGATCTTGATCAGCATCTGCGTTGCCACGTATCCCATTTCAGAAATAAACTGATCGACGGTTGTCAGCCCCATATATTTGGATTCCGTGATGTTGTCAAAACCTATGACAGATAGATCCTCCGGGATCCGCACGCCCAATTCCTCAGCAACCTGAAAGACACCCATCGCCATCTGATCATTGGATGCAAAGATGGCAGTGGGAGGATTCTCAAGCGCTAGAAGCTCTCGCGCACCGCTAACACCTGTTTCAGTGGTGTAATCACCGGAAGCGATCAATTTCTCGTCAATGGGAATGCCGGCTTTTTCCAACGCCTCACGATAGCCTTTCAAGCGACGGTTGGAGCTTTCCAACTCCGCGCGCCCGCTGATAAAACCGATGCGTTGGTGTCCAAGCCCTATTAAATAGTCCATTGCCTCCATTGCACCCTGATAATTGGTTGCATGGACAGCAGGATAATTCGGATTGCTTGCAAGCGGGTCGATCGAAACAATCGGCGCGTCGATTTTGAACTCCCCCGCCACCGGCGCCACAATAATCACCCCGTCCGAAATGGAATTTGTGAGCAGTGAAACATACTTTTGTTCGTGAGAGGCTCTCCCACTCTTCCTCACATCACCGGTTGTATAAACCAAGAGGTCAAACTCAGATTCAGCGATCGCCCGGTTCACACCCTTCATCACTTCGATCGCAAACGGATAGGCGATATCGGGCATGATCAGCCCAACCAGATTCTTCTTCTGGCTGCGCATACTGCGTGCTGCAAGGTTGGTGG
>Ga0105249_10003639_pt1 | contig 13327 bp, 6 predicted proteins | sample KBSS44metaG_FD_81522 | JGI IMG/M metagenome (GOLD analysis project Ga0105249, IMG submission 81522) | Switchgrass rhizosphere microbial communities from Kellogg Biological Station, Michigan, USA - KBS S4-4 metaG | ecosystem: Host-associated > Plants > Roots > Rhizosphere > Soil | place... | reverse complement strand
CTTCGCCACCAGCGCGATGTTGCGGACCTGGGCCGTCAGGTTGCCGGCCATCGAATTCACCGACTCGGTCAGGTCCCGCCACACGCCGGAGACGCCGCGCACGTGCGCCTGGCCGGCCAGGTTGCCCTCGGTGCCGACCTCCCAGGCGACCCTCGTCACCTCGTCGGCGAACGACGACAGCTGGTCGACCATCGTGTTCAGCGTGTGCGCGAGCGCGGCCACCTCGCCGCGGGCGTCGACCTGGATCTGCCTAGTCAGGTCGCCGCGCTGGACCGCTGCCGCCATGTCGGCGATGCCGCGGACCTGAGTGGTCAGGTTGGCGGCCATGACGTTGACGGAGTCGGTCAGGTCGCGCCAGACGCCCGAGACGCCCTTGACCGTCGCCTGGCCGCCGAGCTTGCCCTCGGTGCCGACCTCCTTGGCCACCCGGGTGACCTCGTCGGCGAACGCCGAGAGCTGGTCGACCATGGTGTTGACGGTGTGCTTGAGCTCGGCGATCTCGCCCTGCGCGTCGACTGTGATCTTCTGCGACAGGTCGCCGTTCGCCACCGCCGTGGTGACCAGGGCGATGCCGCGGACCTGGGCGGTCAGGTTGCCCGCCATCGAGTTCACCGACTCGGTCAGGTCCCGCCACACGCCGGAGACGCCCTTGACCTGCGCCTGGCCGGCGAGCCTGCCCTCGGTGCCGACCTCGCGGGCCACCCGGGTGACCTCGTCGGCGAACGAGGACAGCTGGTCGACCATCGTGTTCACGGTCGTGCCGATGCGCAGGAACTCACCACGCACGGGCTGGCCGGCGATCTCCAGCGGCATGTGCTGGGAGAGGTCGCCCTCGGCCACCGCGGCGATGACCCTGCCGACCTCGTGCGTCGGGCGGGCCAGGTCGTCGATCAGCGAGTTCACCGACCGGGTGAGGCTGCGCCAGCCGTCCCGGCCACCGAGGTCGTCCATCCGCTGGGTCAGCCGGCCCTCGCGGCGGATTACGTTGCTCACCCGGTCCAGTTCGCGGGAGTGCCGCTCCTGGGTGGCGGCCAGCTCGTCGAACCGGCGGGCAACCTCGCCGGCGAGCCCGTCTCGGGCCCCCAGCCGGACGCTGAAGTCGCCGTCACAGAGCCGGGACAGCCCGGCGAGCAGATCCGACAGCAGGTTGTCCACGGCGCCCCCAGCGAGGCCGTGGGCCGCCCCCGGCCCGTCGGGCGACCCGCCATTCAGGACGGCGGTCGCCGTTCCATGACGGCCCCCGTTGTCACTCGCCATACCGGCGGCAGCCGTGGCCCCCGCGTGATCCGCCGACGCCTCGCGGCCCTTCATGCTCGCTGCCGAACCAGGCAGGGCACCATCGTCTTGGCGCGCATCCGACGCTTCGTGGTCACGGTCGAGGCTCATCGGTCTCCTCGGGTCTACGGCAGCACATCGGCGGTAGTTATTTGTCCCTCGGCAGGTCACACCCGGCGCCAGTATCCGCCTTGCCGGGGACATCACAGGAGAGACTGACCGACATGAGCGCCGTAGGGCTGGATGGACGGCTACCTCACCACACCATCACACTGCCGCCGACCCCCGAGTCACCGCGTTCCGCCCGAAGGTTCCTGCTGTCCGCTCTCAGCGGAGCGATCGACGAGGACACCCTGGACTCGGCCTTGCTGCTGGTCACGGAACTTGTCACCAACGTGGTGGTCCATGCGGGTACTCCTGCGACGGTCGACGTCGCGACGTTCTCGCCCGGGGACCTTATGGTCTGGGTGCGCGACCTGCACCCGGTGCGCATCGGCGCCGCCCGGCGCGGTTCGAGGGACAGATCTCCTGCCGGCCAGGACGTCGACGGCGGCGAGCCGGGCCTGGGTGGCCTGCGCGAGGACGGCCGCGGCCTGGCCCTGGTAGATGCGCTGGCCAGCAGCTGGGGCACCGAGCACAGCTCCGGCGGCAAGAGCGTCTGGTTCCGGCTCACCGGCGCCGGCCAGCCCCAGCTGGCTGGGGCCGAGCCGTCCACGATCCCCCTTGAGCCAGCGGAAGATGTGATTTTTGTCACATCAGACCTCACGACCGAGGCGCAGGCTCTAGCCGACCTAGTCGAGGCCACATCGACGCCCCACGGGGCCGCGGCAACGCCCGTTCTCAGCGGGCAGCCGACGGGCCCACACGCCGGGCCGACCCAGCCGACCGCGGTGCCGACCGACCCTCCCCCGATCACCACCCGCCCGCCCGGCCAGGACGCGGCCGGGGCGGCGCCGGCGCCCGCCACCGCACCGGCACCAGAGCCCTACCCGCGGGCGCCACGGATCATCTCCCGATCGACGGCCCGCGCACTGACGGCCGAGGGCGAGGTCGCCGAGCTACTCGCCCAGCTGGTGGACACTCAGCGGGTCGTCGGCGGGCTGATCCACCGGCCGTCGCACGACGACCCGGAGCCGGAGATCGTCGCGGCCCTCGGCCGCACGGGCGAGCCCGCCGACGCGCTGGCCTTCCCGCTCGACCCCACCCAGGACAGCCTCGGCGAGGTGCTTCTCTGGCTCGCCGCCCCCGATCCGGACAGCGGCGTCGAGACCGGTGGCGTCGAGACCGATGGCGACGAGGCCGGCGCCGTCGACCTCGAACGAGTTCAGCTCGTCGCGCGCTGGATGGCGCTCGCGCTCGGTGGCGGCGACATGCGCCAGGCCGAGGAGCGCCGGATCGGGATGCTGTCGTTCCTCGCCGAGGCCTCCGACCTGCTCGCCGGCAGTCTGGAGATCGAGCACACGCTGTCGATGCTCGCTCACCTGCCGGTGCCCCGGATCGGCCGGTGGTGCGCCGTCTACCTGCGCCGCGACGACGGAAACTCCGTGCTGTCCTCGGTCGCGCACGCCGACGAGACCGCCGAGCCGCAGCTCACCAAGGCAGCCACCGACCCCACCGGCCCGCTGATGGCCGCGGTTCGCAGCACCGGCACGACGCCGGTCCGGCAGGTGGTCACCCCCGACGGCCCCGTGCTCGTCGCGGTGCTGCGCGCCCGGCGCCGGGTGCTCGGCATGGTCGCCGTCGGCCGTGATCCGGGCGGCACGTTCGCCCCCGACGAGGCCGACCTGCTCGCAGACCTCGCCCGCCGGGCCGCGTTCGCGGTGGACAACGCCAAGCTCTACAGCCGGCAGGTGGAGCTGGCCGATGGCCTGCAGGCCGGGCTGCGCCCGCCGGTGCTGCCCGAGATCGCCGGTCTCGACCTCGGCGCTGCCTACGGCGCCGCCCGCTCCGCCGGCCTCGACGTCGGCGGCGACTTCTTCGACCTGATGCCCGGCCCGGGCGGCTGGACGGTCGCCATCGGCGACGTCTGCGGCAAGGGCGCCGAGGCGGCCACGGTCACCGGCGTCGCGCGGGCCGTGCTGCGGTTGCTCACGGGCAAGGCGGCCCCCGTCGGACGGATCCTCCTCGACCTGAACCGGACGCTGCGAGACACCGCGGCTGCCTATCCGCACGGCCAGCCGAGGTTCTGCACGATGGCCACGGCAAGCCTCGGCACACCGTCGGAGAAGGGCGTCCGCCTCACCCTGCACCTGGCCGGCCACCCCCAGCCGGTGCTGCTCTCGAACGAGGGGGAGGCGACCTACGTGGGCGTGCCCGGGACACTGCTCGGCGTGCTCGACGACGACGAGGTCGCCTTCCCGTCCGTGGACGTCGAGCTGTGCCCAGGCGACGCGCTGGTGCTCTACACCGACGGCGTGGTGGAGGCCAGGGCCGGCCGCGAGCTGCTGGGCGAGCAGCGGCTGCTGGAGGCGGTCGGTGGCTGCACCGGGCTGTCCGCCCAGGGCATCGCCGACCGGGTCCGCGCCGCGGCCGACAAGTTCTCGGGCGGCAACCTGCGCGACGACGTCGCCATCGTCGTCATCCGGGTCCCGAGTTGATCCTGGGCGCTGGACGCGCCAGGGCCATTCGGGCACCGAGGGCGCCATCCTGGCGCTGATATGGGGTGGGGGTTTGCGGACGAATCATCACCGAAAGTAACGCTGTTCACGCCGCCATCGCTCCGGACCGGATCGGGAAGGTGGGCGTCATGTCGTCTTCCGCCGCCCGAACGGGTGTCTCGCCTGTCCCGGTTCGCCGGCCGCGCCGGGCGCCTATGAGGACTCTCCGTAGTCATCGGCGCCGGGTGGTTGCGACAATGGGTAGCGGGGTAGGAGGCTGACGGCAGCCTCCGGCGATGACCGAACGTCATCCATGGGTGGTCTGGTCCGGAGCGTGACAGGAGGCAACCGGCCGCTGTGCGGCACCGCCAACGCTCCGCTGTCTCGGAGTGCGCGGTGGGTCCCACCGCGCACGCCCGGGGCAGCGAGGCGTCTCGAAACTTGGTGCCTCACCGAGGCTTCCGGGCCGCTCCGGGGGGTAAACCGTGTTGGATGTCCACATTCCGGTTTGGTGGCCAATGAGCGCGATGCAGGTGTCCCCTTCGATGCCGCTCGCGGAACCGAAGGGGGCGGTGGTGCCGGTGGACGTGGTGCGCCGGGCGACGTCCAGCACCCCGCCCGCGACCCACATCCTCGCGGAGCTGCCCTATCTGCCCTCGGCGGTGCCGCGCGCCCGCCAGGTGCTGCGCGAGTCGCTGCGCGGCGCCGGCCTTGACGAGGACGCCGCCTCGGTCGCCGAGCTCCTGGTCAGTGAGCTGGTGACCAACGCCGTGAAGTACGGCCAGCCGCCCGTCTGGCTCCTGGTGGAGCTACGGCCCGGACTGGTTCACGCCTCCGTCTCGGACACGTCGACCGCGCTCCCCGAACGCCGCAGCGTCGACGACGACTCGGAGGGCGGCCGCGGCCTGCTCGTCCTCGACGCACTCGCCGGCAGCTGGGGTGCCGTCTGCGTCGACTCCGGCAAGTACCTGTGGTTCGACCTGGCGGTCACCCCGGCGCACACCCCCGACGGCCAGACCCCTGACGGCCACACCCCGGACAGCCCCTCCCCCGACGGCCAGTCTCCCGCCCCGCACCCGACGCCGGCCGGCTAGGGCGGCTGGCCAGGAGCCGTCGACGCCAGGCCTGCGGTGGCACGGAAAGCGGCGGGGAAGCCGCCGCCGGGAACACGGGTCAGGGCGTCGTGGTGGGTGTCGTGGACGACGCCCGGCCCTCCGGATCGCCGCCCGGGCGCGGGATGTCCGCCGTGGCCGCCAAGGCCGGCGCTGGGACGGAGGCAGGGACCCCAGCGGCCTCGCTGAGCCCGATGCGCGCGTGCAGCCGGCGCAGCGGAGCTGGAGCCCACCAGTTGACGCCGCCCGCGACCCTCATGAACGCCGGTACTAGGACGCCCCGGACGAGGCTCGCGTCGATCAGGATGGCCAGCGCGGTCCCCAGGCCGAACATCTGCATGAATCGCACCGAGCCGGTCGCGAACGCGGCGAACGTGACGGCGAGCAGCAGGGCCGCTGTGGTGACGATCCGGCCGGTGCGGGCCAGACCGGTGGCGACGGCCTCGGTGTTGGGCCGGCCGGCGTCGTGCTCCTCCTTGATGCGGGAGAGCAGGAAGACCTCGTAGTCCATCGACAGGCCGAACGCGATGCAGAACAGCAGCACCGGCATCGACGTGTCCAGCGGTCCGGGCGTGAAGCCGAACAGGCCGGTGAGATGACCGTCCTGGAAGATCCAGACCGACACGCCGAGCACGGCCCCGAGCACCAGCCCGTTGAGCACGATGGCTTTGAGAGGCAGAACCACGCTGCCGGTGAACAGGAACAGCAGCACGAACGTGGCGAGCGAGATCAGGCCGATGGCGAGCGGGAGCTTCGCGCTGATCGCGTGCTTGCTGTCGACGAGCCACGCCGACAGGCCGCCGACGAGGACCTCGGTGCCTGCCGGTGCCGGCTGCGCGCGGATCGCGCGGACCAGGTCCTGGCCGGCCCCGGACATCGGGTCGATCGCCGGGACGACCTGCAGGTAGGTCAGATCGGTCTTGGCGAAGCGAGCGGAGGCGGCGCCCGGCGGGGCCGTCTGGGCGCCGGCCTGGAACTCGCCGGCCGCGCTGTCGACCCGGCCGACGCCCGGGAGCCCGGACAGCGCGGTGGCGTAGCCGGCGAGCGTCTCGTCCGTGGTGTGGCCGGCCACGACGACGTCGAGCGCGCCGCTGATGTTGGAGCCGAAGTCCTCCCGCAGCACGTCGCCGACCACCCGACTCGACGCGTCGGCGCTGAGCACCCGGTCGTCCGGGGTACCGAAGCTGACGTGCAGGACAGGCGCGGCGAGCACCAGGAGCAGCGCGACGACCGGCAGGCCGGCGAGCAGCGGCCGGCGCATCACCCAGGTCGCCACCGCGCGCCAGAACGGCGACTCGGTCGCCTCCCGGGGCGTGGCGGCCGACGTGGCCGCGGTGGCCGGGGTGGCCGCGGTGGCCGGTGTGACGGCCGCCTCGGCGTTCTTTCGGTCGGCCCAGCGCCGCCGGAACAGGCCGACCAGTCCGCCGATCTGCAACGCGTTCACGCGCTCACCGAGCAGCAGGAGGACGGCCGGCAGCACCAACAAGGCGGTGAGCATCGTGACCAGGGTGACGGCGATGCCCGCATAGGCCATCGACTTCAGGAAGAACGGCGGGAAGACCAGCATCACGGCGAGCGCGACGATGACGGTCGCGCCGCTGAAGAGGATGGTGCGCCCGGCGGTGCCGACCGTCGCCACGACGGCCGCCCGTTTGTCCTTGCCGGTGGCGAGCTCTTCCCGGCTCTGCTGTCTTGCCGCGAGTTCCTCGCGGAACCTGCTCACCATCAGCAGCGCGTAGTCGATGCCGAGGCCGAGCCCCATCGCCGTCGCCAGGTTGACCGCGAAGATCGAGACGTCGGTCGCCTCGGCGATCGCGGACAGCGCGGCGAACCCGCCGAGGATCCCCACCAGGCCCACGCCCAGTGGCAGCAGCGCGGCGACGACCCCGGCGAACGCGATGACGAGCAGGACCAGCGTCACCGGGATAGCGATCGACTCGGCGGTGGCGAGGTCGGTGGTGACCTGGCTGCCGATGTCCCGGTTGACGCCCGCGATCCCGCCCGGCCGTACCGTGACCGGGCTGGCGGCGTCGGCCGCGTCCTCGTACTTGTCGACGAGGTCGTCCGCGTGGTCGTCGTCGACCGAGGCGACGACCAGCGCCGAGTGGGCGTCCTCGGCGCGCAGCGCCGGGCCGGCGCCCGTCCAGTACGACACGGCTCCGCGCACGCCCGGCTCCTTACCGAGCTCGGCGGTCAGGGCGCGGCCGGCGGCGGCCACGGCCGGGTCGTCGACGGTGCCCGACCGCGCGGTGACCAACAGGACCAGGTTGGGCGCGCCGCTGAACTGGTCGTCGACGATGTCGGCGGCGCGGGACGAGTCGGACTTCGGGTCGTCGAAGCCGCCCGTCAGCAGCTTGCCGAAGGCGCCGACGCCCAGCACGCCTGCCGCGAGCACGAAGATCAAAGTGACGGTGACGACGAGTCGGGGCCGTCCGGTGACGGCTCCGGCGAGACGTGCGAACACTGTTGCCTCCCGCGAGCTACAGTCTCAAGAGAGAACACTGTTCGCTGACGAGAACATTGTCAAGAGCATCCGCCGTACGACGACCAACCGCCATGGCTGGTCGCCCAAGCCGGTCCCGGCTGGAAAGATGGCCCCGATGAACCCACTGGCACCGCGCCGCGAACGGCTGCGCGCGGCGACGATCGCGGAGATCAAGCAGGCCGCCCGCGACCAGGTCGCCCGCGGCGGCGCCTCGGCGGTCTCGCTGCGCGGCGTGGCGAGGGCGATGGGGATGACCCCGTCCGCGCTGTACCGGTACTTCGACAGTTATGACGTGCTGATCGGCGAGTTGTCCGCGGATGCGTGCAGTTCGCTCGCGGACACCCTCGAAGCGGCCTTCGATGCCGCGGTCGACGAGCCGAACCAGGCGAGGCGCTGGCTGTTGCTGGCCAGGGCTTACCGCCACTGGGCGCACGAGAACGAGGCCGAGTATGCGTTGTTGTTCGGGCCACGCACGCTGGAGCTGGACAAATCGGGACGGTGTGGCACGGAGATGCACCGCGCCACCGGCGTGCTGTTCCGTTGCATGATCGAACAGATCGCCACCGGCAACGTCGATCCGTCTCACCTCGACGGACAGCTCAAGCCGGAGTTGCGGTCGCGGCTGGTCGCCTGGGGTGTGGAGGAGGGCGCGCCGATCTCACCGGCGGGTCTGGCCGGCTGCCTGATCGTCTGGACCCAGTTGCACGGATTTCTGTCGTTGGAGCTGTTCGGCGGGCTACCGGAGGGATTCGGCGACTTCGACGACCTTTACGATCAGCAGATGCTGGACGTCATCGTCCGTATTGGTTATCGCCACCCGATCGACATCGAGACGACCGCCGCCCCCTCCGCCGCGGGCTGGCTGGGCGCGGGCTCGGCACCGGCCGGCGCCCACCATCTCACCCCGTAGTCCCGCCGCCTCCTGGCCCCGCGGCGTGGTAGCCCCACGGCCGAGCACCCACTTCAACCGACCTCAACCAACATCACGGGTTTTCCGGGTTCCCGCCGGCGAAACCGATCCGGCCAGAACCCGGAAACCCTCCGGGCGTCGTCGAAAAACCCCCGACAGCAAGGGCGCTCCCACGCCCGGCCGCCCCGAGTCAGGCGGAGGTGCGCATCTTGCGGCTGAGCGCGTCCAGCGCCGCGTGTCGCGCAGCCATGATCTCCGGCAGGCGCGCCTGGTACGCGGCCGTGTTCGCCAGCGGCTGGTAGAAACCGAGCCGCGGAACGAAGTCGACCTCGTCGTAGCCCGGAGGCCGACGCAATGCGTACTGCCGGCCCGGGAACAACAGGTCGTACTCGTCCGCGATCTCCTTGACGGTCACCCGGGGATCAACCCGGCGACGCTGGAAGTACGCCTCCAGAACGTCAACCGTGAAACTGATCTCATGGAACTGCTTGACCAGGTCGTGGTAGTGCTGGCCGACCTGGTACTTGATCGGCAGCTCGACCTGGGCGCATTCCTCGGGAGCCAGTAGATCCAGCGCCAGCACCTTCACCGACGTCTCCACGCCATACCCTCGGGAAAACGCCAGCGCGGCAAAGACGTCGGCGTCGAGGACGAACTCCCCGATCAGTGGCTGGTAGATCCTGGTGATGGACGGGACATAACCCGCGAGCTGCTTCGAGTAGAGCGAGCGCAGCATCTCCGTGGTACGGCCGCCCGGCTGGCCGCTGCCGGTGAGCCGCGGCGAGCTGCCGTTGACGAACATTAGGCCGTCGTCCGCGGTGGCCGCGGCGGCGAGCCGACCAACCGTGGTCGGATCGTAGTTCTCCAAATCGGAGTCATGAAAGATCAGCCGGCTGCCGAAGGCAAGGTAGGCAAGGCTGCGCATAGCGCCGGCCTTGCCGCCGAGGGACGGCGCCTCCGGCCCCGCGTGCGCGGCGAGCACGCTTTCGCCGCGCACCGCCCAGCTGGCACCGGCATCCTCGGCGATCTCCACCAGGCCGTGCTCGTCGCCGTCCGAGGTCGGATCGACGATCACTCCGATCTCGTCGAGGACGTGCCGGTCCCGCATCCATCGATCCCGGACCCGCGCGATCATGTTTCCCAGCGTGTTCGCGGACTCCGGCCCCCTGGCCGGAATCAGCAGGCTCAGCGTGATTCCTCTTGCGAGCCGGTCTTCCTCGATCGCATCGAGGTCGAGGGTGGTGGGATCGAGCGTTTGCACGGACGCCCCTCTCTGGTGACCTGTGTCTTACCTGGACATCCCCCTCCACCCGGCCGCAGGCGCTATGTCGCACCACCGTCTGGACGTCGTCAGCGCAAGGTCGGCCACCGCGCGCGGGTTACGCCGAACCCGCGCCGCCCCGCTCCGGCTCACGCGTCCCGACAGCGATGGAACTCCCCCGGGCACTGTGTGCCCGGCCGGTTCCGCCCGTCGGCCGGAACACATCCTCTCTCTCGGTACGGTCGCTCCCCGGCCGCCCAGCGGCGGCATGGGTACCGAACAGCCATCACAACAGCCAGCACGTCGTCCACCGGGCGACGTGGGCCGCCCAAGTCGTCCTCACGGACCCCTCGGTCGGCCTGCCAGTGACCTCCCGGCCGACCTGCCAGATCGCTTCACGATCTGGCAGGAACCCGGCTACACGAGCTGGCAGGAACCCAGGCAAGGCGGATCAACGGCGGCCCCGCGTGGGCGGGCGATTCTGGAAAGGTCCTCCAGGCCAAAGTAACCGCTTCCCGCCATTCCCCGCAGCCCGAGCGCGACCCATTCTTCGCAGCTGAGCGCAACGCGGGACGTAAGGTGCCTCACACCCGCGAGCTGGCGCACACCCGCGGCCCGGGCGGCGGCCCGGCTGGTGGCGGCTCGTCGCCCTCGAGACCGCCGGTCTACGCCCCTGAACAGGGAGTACCCGAGTTTTCGGCGTCTGGTACGGACTACCCGCGGTCAGCCCCGCGCACTCCGGACGCCGTCCTACGAACTACCGGGCCGGGCGACGGGCCGGGCGCCGAGTTGGCCGTCGGGCTGGCCGTCGGGCCGGGGCCGTCCCTCGGCGGCGGGCCGGGCCCGTCCGCAGCCGGCGCGGGTGGCGACGACGACGCAGTCGCGGCCTGCCGCCTTGGCCGCGTACAGGGCCCGGTCCGCCCGGTCGACCAGCTCGGCGGCGCTCGCCGGCGCCGTCACGACCACGGCCGCACCGACGGAGACCGTCACCGTCAGCGGCACGCCGTCCGCGACGATCACCGGCGTCGCCGCGATCGTCGCGCGCAGCCGCTCGCCCAGGGCGCGCAGCTCGTCCTGGGCGACCCCGGTGGTGAGCAACGCGAACTCCTCGCCGCCATAGCGGGCCACGACATCGTCGGACCTCGCGACGGCGCGCAGCCGCAGCGCGACTTCGGCCAGCGCACGATCCCCGGTGGGATGGCCGTAGCGATCGTTGATCGACTTGAAGTGGTCGATGTCGACGAGGAGCAGAGCGAGCCCGCAGCCACTCGGCACCAACCTGGCCGTCGCCAGCGCCAGCCGAGTCTCCAGGAAGCGCCGGGTACACAGCCCGGTCAGCACGTCGGTGTTGGCCAGGCGACGCTGGTAGACCTCGGCACAGCGCAGTCGGAGCATGATGAGCGCCGTGGAAAGGGCCATGGTCAGCGCGCAGACCACCGCGGTGCTCGGATCAGCCTTCCCCCCGCGCTGAACCAGGACGAGCGGCGCAACCAGGCTCACAAGGTAGAGCGCGGACAATCGGAGATGACCAAGCCCGGCGGGGCGGCGCCCGGGCGCGGCGACGCGGGCCATCGTGGGATGCAGCACGGCGGCGCCGAGAGCGAGGTTTCCCGCCAGCCAGACCCCGTCGAGCCCGCCGTCCGCCGAGTTCCCGCCGTCGAGCTTGTGCAGCGCGTGACCGGTGTCCGCGAGCACGATGGCGACCAGGCCCGCAGTCAGCAGGCCGAGAACCGGCGGCCGGCGGCCGGCGGCGAGCAGAAGCCGGATACCAACCGTCAGCAGGATGAGATCGGCGATGACAACCGCCAACGCGGTGACGACGGCCATGGCAGGCAGATCACCGTCGAGCCGCGGGCCGACCAGGTAGAGGTAGACCAACATCGCTATGCCGGTAGTGGCCAGTAGCCCGTCCAAAAGGCTCGGCAGGTCCCCGGCCGACGCGTGCAGCCGAATGATCGGCAGGAGGCCGGCGAGCAGCACCGGGTAGTAGACGAGGTGGAGCGCGTCGCCGATGGTCGGGAAGGCATTCGGGGCAGGCAGGTACGGACTGGTGCGGACGGCCAGATCCGCGCCGACGTACACCAGCTGGGAGATCCCGATGAGCAGCCAGGGTGACCAGGGCGCCGGCCGGAGCAGGTAAAGCCCAACCAGCATGACCCCGACGACCGCGGCGCCCGCAGCGCAGGACACGGTGACCCGGGCTCCGGAGCAGCCCGCAGCCGCGGGGAAGCAACAGTAGGCGGCGATATAGCAACCCACGACGGTCACCGCGCCGACCGACAGGTAGACCAGCCAGGGCCGGTCGTCCCAGCGACGATCGACTCCCGAACCAACGGTCTCGGAGTCAGCGGTTTCCGCACGTCCGGCGTCGGAGCAACCGGCGCCGGAAGAACCGGCGTCCGAGCGACCGCCCCCGGCACGACCGGCCCCGGCGCGACTGGTTCCGAATCGATCGACTCCGGAACAATCAGGAGCTATTTTTCTCTCGGCGGCGGAAGCGGCCTGACGGACGAGGTAAGCCGTATCGCGAGCAAGGGGCGTCCGCCCGCCCAGGCCCATCGGGCTCGGCGGCGCGGCACTGGGCGTGCCGAGCTCCGCCGACGACGCGTGCGCCGGAAGCGACGAGCCGGCCTCGCGGAGGTCATTGGCCGATGCCATGCGCAGCCTTTCGGGTGGGGCGCAGTGGCGCGCGGCTAGCCAGGCGGCCGCCGCACGTCGGACCCGGCCGTCGACATCAGCGACCACGTCCCATGGCGGCGGGAGTCGTGTCGTGCCTGCCATCTCGGCCGGTGCCGGCGCCCACGGCGGCACCGGCCCGCGGCTCACTTACCTGCTGGTAGGGGGACGTTCGCTACCGGAAGCCAGCGAACCGCAGGTTCCAACGCAACAGTACCGAGCAGTCGCTCTTCGTATAGATCCCACCAAGGAACATGTGCCTTACTTGTCCAGGATTTGTTGCACTCGGTCGCAGGGCGCATTCGCGCCCACAGCCGCCTTAAGGTCCTCCGACGACGGTTGGCGGACCTGGACAGCAGCCGGAAAACCTCGATGACAGATAGAGGCTTCAACGACAGCCGAAGGCGCACGACGACGGAGGCTCCGCGGACGACGGTGTCGGCCATCCGACACCAGCTGGCTAACATCGTTCACCAGCCGCGATCGCGGCTAGCGTTGCATCTTGCGGGCTAACGACGTTAGCCAGTCGGACGTCATGCGCTCTCGAGGTCGCGCGCGCGACTGCCCGCAGATGGCCTCGGATGTCACATTCCCCGGGCCCGGTTCGTCAAGTCCGGGACCGCGACGAAGAGGGGAAAGAAGAGACGATGTCCGGGTTCTTGCGCCGGGTGGGTGGAGCATGCGCCGCGCACCCCTGGCGGGTGATCGGCGCGTGGGCCGCCGCACTGGTGCTGACATTTGGTCTGGCCAGCGCGTTCGGCGGCACGCCGCAGGACAACTACGACACTCCGGGCCTTCCTTCACAGGAGGCAACCGACCTGCTACGGGCCGGATTCCCGCAGGTCGCGGGCGCGGACGCCCGCGTCGTCCTGCATGATCCCGACAGCCGGCTCGACGACGCCGTCGTCACCGCCGTCTCCAAGAACCTCGCCGGCGTCCAGTACGTCGACCTGGTCGCCCCGCCCCGGCTGTCCGCCGACGGCGACACGGCCCTCATCACCGTCTACTACG
>Ga0105249_10003635_pt1 | contig 13335 bp, 7 predicted proteins | sample KBSS44metaG_FD_81522 | JGI IMG/M metagenome (GOLD analysis project Ga0105249, IMG submission 81522) | Switchgrass rhizosphere microbial communities from Kellogg Biological Station, Michigan, USA - KBS S4-4 metaG | ecosystem: Host-associated > Plants > Roots > Rhizosphere > Soil | place... | reverse complement strand
GCCGTCTATATCGGCATCGCCCAAGCCGAGCGGATCGGCGAGGTGTTGGGCTGGGTACCGATGCTCGACGATCTCGATACTATCGTGGAGAGTGCGCTTGGCTGGGAGCAGCGGCTGATCGAGGTCCGCGCCGCTTCCTAGAGCGCAATAGCGCTCTAGGTTCTTTGAGTATGATCTCCCCGGAAAACCGGTTCCCACTTTTCCGGATCATGCTTTAGGCTCATCTTTTGCCTTTTCAGCGCCTCGGGCGCTCGTCACAATCCCTCCGATTTTCGAATCCGGCGGAGGGATGAATGTGGAAGCGCGCAATACTTGCCCTTCTCGCGTTGGCGGCACTTCTGCATGCATCGGCTGGAGCCCGTGCCGCGCAAGATGACGTGGCGGTCTACAAGAAGGCGGTCGAACAGCGCTTCGGCGAATGGCTCGAGAGTCTCTGGCCGCAGGCGGAAGCGGCCGGGGTTTCACGCGAGACCTTCGACGCCAATGTCAAAGGCTTGAAGCTCAATTGGACCTTGCCGCATCTGGTGTTGCCTGATCCCCCTGCACCTGGCGGTCCGACTTTGCCGCCTGCGTTGGCGCAAGCGCAAGTTCCGAAACATCAGCCCGAGTTCGATGCGCCCGCCGGCTATTTCAACGCAAACGCCATGAAGTCGCTCGCAGCGACCGGACGCAGCAAGTTTCAAGAATACAACTCTCAGCTCGCTGCCATTCAGAAGCAATATGGAGTGCCAGCCAGCATCATCGTGGCGATCTGGGGTCGCGAAACTGGCTTCGGCAAAGTCGACTCCGCCTACGACGCGCTGCAGACCATGGCAACGCAAGCCTTCATGGGAAGGCGGCCCGAGGAATTCACCAAGCAATTCATCGCTGCGTTGAAAATCCTGCAAGAGGGCCACGCCACACGGGCCTCGATGCGAAGCTCATGGGCGGGGGCCATGGGCTACACCCAATTCATGCCAACTGATTTCGAGAATTTCGGTGTCGATTTCGACAGCGACGGCAAGCGCGATATCTGGAACTCAATTCCGGACGCGCTCGCCTCGACCGGCAATTCGCTGCACAGCCAAGGTTGGGATGGATCGAAGACTTGGGCCTATGAGGTCACGCTGCCGGCCGATTTCGATTGCTCGCTGCAAGGGCCGGATTTGGCGAAGCCGATCAGCGAATGGATGAAGCTCGGCATCGCGAGGGTAAAAGGTAAAGAGTTCCCGAAAGAGAAGCTCGGCGATAATGCGTTCCTGGTTTTGCCTGCGGGGCTGAAAGGTCCGGCGTTTCTCGCCACTGATAATTTCTCGGTATTGAAGCTCTATAACAACTCCGATGTCTACGCGATCTTCGTCGGCCATATCGCCGATATGATCGCGAGCAACGAGCCGGTCGCGTTTGTCGGCGCCTGGCAACCGGTCGAGCGGTTCCCTCGCGATCGCATCCAGCGCTTCCAGCAGGTACTGGTGAACCAAGGCTATGACGTCGGCAAAGTCGATGGACTTTCGGGCTTCAAGACGCGCCGGTCGATCGGCTTAGAGGAAAAAAAGCGAGGCCTGCCACTGACTTGCTACCCGAGCAGCGCGCTGGTCGATGCTGTGTTGAAAGAGGCGGAGACCAAGCAATAGAGCAGGCATTTGCTGCCTAGGTTTTGCCCGGACCCCTTGCTAGGTTTGCGGCTATGCGAATCGCTCTCCACGCAAGAACACTGAAGCTCAGCGCCATGGTCGCCGCGCTCATGCTGTTAGTCTCGGCGGTGCCATCCACGCGCGCCGACGATTTCCAGGCTTGGGTCGCACGCTTCTGGCCAACGGCCAAGGCGGCCGGCATTACGCGTCAGACTTACGACCTCGCCTTCAAAGGCATGACGCCGGATCCCAAAGTGGTCGAGGCCGCGAATTTTCAGCCCGAATATGTCAAGCCGATCGGCGAATATATCGATCGGGTGGTTTCCGACAAACGCGTCGAGACAGGAAAGACGAAACTCGTCGAGAATAAAGCCCTGCTCGATGTCATCGAGAAGCGCTACGGCGTCGACCGGCATATCGTCGTGGCGATCTGGGGCGTGGAGTCGAATTTCGGCACGCAGCCTGGCGACATGAATGTGATCCGTTCGCTTGCCACCCTGATCTATACCGGCACCAAGGCCAAATTCGCCAAGCCGCAGCTGATCATGGCGCTGAAGATCTTGCAGCATGGCGACGTTTCCTACGAGGCGATGAACGGCTCTTGGGCCGGCGCCATGGGACATACGCAGTTCATCCCCACGACCTATCAGAGCTACGCCGTCGATTACGATGGCGATGGCAAGCGTGACATCTGGAACGACGTACCCGACGCGCTCGCTTCGACGGCAAGTTATTTGAAAGTGTCAGGCTGGCGTCCAGGCGAGAGCTGGGGCTACGAAGTTTCATTGCCGAAGGGATTCAATCCGGCCAAGGTGAGCGAGGCCACGTCGAAGACGTTGGCCGATTGGGGCAAGCTCGGCCTCGTCCGCGCCAATGGCGCCCCTTATCCGCGGCCTTCCGACAGGGCGACCTTATTCGCACCTGCCGGTACCAATGGACCCGCCTTCCTGGTGCTGAATAATTTCCGTGCCATCCTCCACTACAACGTAGCGAAGTCTTACGCCCTGGCGGTCGGTCATCTTTCCGATCGCTTGCGGGGAGAGGGGCCATTTGTGCATTCGTGGCCCACGGATGAGACCCATCTTTCGTTCGATCAGCGCATGGAATTGCAGCGGCTGCTCGTCGCCAAAGGGCTGATGACCGGCGACCCGGACGGCGTCATCGGGCCCGCAACGCTCGAAGCGCTGAAAACCTATCAAAGGGCCAATAAACTCCCGGTCGACGGTTTTCCAAGCCAGACGCTGTTGCAAATGTTGCGCAAACAGGGGTGAGGCCAGTACAGTCGGCTGGGCTCGGGGGGTTGCAAATTCGTCACAACGGAACGGCGATTAAGTGTTCGGCAACCGAAAACGGGCAAGAATGGTGAAGGGAATCTTTGCGTTTTGCCGTAGAGTTCCAGGTCCACCTGGAACTTGTTGGGGAGGGCTTCCGTCAGAAGCCCGAAGGGTCATGTCTGGTATTGCGTCTTGTCTCCGTTCGCTGGCGTTCGCGCAGAATTCCGCCGTTAGAGCGGTCCTCCTTGCCTTGCTGTCCCTGAGCGCCATTGTTTCAGGCGCCGGAGTGGCCGCGGCCCAGGGCGCGCCTGAATTTCAGCGCACCTATGTCAATCCGTTCCCGAAAGGCGACCGCTATCGCGTTGTGGTGCTCGGCGACTCTCTTGGCGACGGCTTGTGGTCGGGCCTCTACCGAACCTTCGAAGAGGACAAGAATCTTGAGATCGTGAACCGCTCGAAAGTGTCGACCGGTTTCGTGCGCGTGGACTATTACGACTGGAACAAAGCGCTCGACGATATTCTGAAAGAGAACGACTACCAGATGGCCGTGGTGATGTTCGGCGCCAACGACAATCAGCCTATCCGCCAAGGCAAGGAATTTTTCAAACCCGGCACCGATGCCTGGCGCGAGGCCTACGCCCAGCGTGTCGAGGCTTTCATCAAGAAACTCCGTGCGGCCAAGCTCGCGGTGTACTGGGCGGGATTGCCGATCATGCGCAGCCCCGATCAAAGCGATGACGCGCAATTCCTCAACGACGTGTTCCGCGAGAAGGCCTTCATCAACGGCGCCAAATTTGTCGACACCTGGAGCGGCTTTACCGACGATTCCGGTCGCTACAGCGCCTACGGCCCGGACATGGAAGGCCAGGTCAAGCGGTTACGCGCCGATGATGGCGTGCATTTCACCATGCGTGGTTACCTCAAGCTCGCACATTTCGTCGAAAAAGAGATGCGCCACGATCTGAACGTCGCCAAGCTGGAGCGCAATATTCCACTCGCCGGCGACGCGCAGGAGCAAGCCAAGATGATGGGCCGAGCGGTCAACGCGGGGCCGACGGCGACGCCGCCTTTGGCCGAAACGCCGGTGCCTCCGCTGGCCGACGCCACGGACGGTGCGGCGCCTGCGGGTGATGCGGCCAATGCTTCGCCGGCGCCCGACGCCGCTGGCGCTCAGCCGACGGCTGATGCAGAAGCGCCAGCAGCAAACTCTCAGCAGCCGGAAGCAGCGCAAGAGCAGGCCAAGGCCGGCGATGTCGAACTCGTGCGCCCGGCGATCCCGGCGACGACGTTCGAAGCGGCGCAAACCATGTCGCCGCAAGGCGCCGGGTCTGCGATGCCGGACAGCGAAATGATCTCAAGCGATCTTCCCGATGGCTTGACCGCACTTTCCTCGATTTCATCTGCAAGCGATTTGTCAGGTTCGTCAAAGCCAAAGCTGCCGCTCACAGAACGGCCATATTACAAAGTTCTGATCGAGGGCGAGCAGTTGAAGCCGAAGGCGGGGAGAGCCGACGATTTCGCCTGGCCGAGAAGCTAGATTGAAGAGCGCTTCGTAACGGGGTCTTGCGCTCATGGGGGACTTGAACAGCTCACGCGGGGGAGCCGCGGGTGACTTGCGTGCCGCGCGCTGGTGGCCGGCATGGCTCGGCGCGGCCGTGGTCGGCGCGCTTGCCGGTCTTGGTCTCCCCGAATTTTCCTCCAATTCCCAGGATTCCGCGACCATCCAGCAGGCGACGGTCGTCGACATTGGGCCTCTTTCGCAAGCCGGGAAAACCGCGAGCATCCCGTCACCCGTCGTCGCCGACGCATCCGTCGCATCAAAACCCCACACCGGCAAATTAGCGAATTTCTACAACGCTTTGGCGGGCGTGGAGGCCGGCACGGCCAGATCGCCGGTGACGGTCTTGCATCTCGGCGATAGTCATATCGCCTCGGATCGGATCACCGGGGAAGTGCGCAGGCTGATGCAGGCACGGTTCGGCGATGCCGGGCGCGGACTGATGATGCCGGGCTTCCCGTTTCCCTATTACAAGGCGCCAGGGTTCGAGTTCGAAAAGATCGGCGAGTGGACGGCCGCGAATGGCCTGACTGACGAAGGAGTCTATGGGATTTCCGGCGTCAGTCTAACGTCGATGTCCCCCGATGCAACGCTGGTCTTGACCAGCACGGGGGCGCCTTTCGCCTCCGCCGAAGTCCTCCTGCTCAAAGCCCCGGGCAACGGCAATGCCATCATCAGCGCGGGAAAATTGCGTGAGGAGATTTCAACCGCGAGCGCGCAGCAATTGGTCTTACGCGTGGCCCTCAACGGCAAAGCGAGTTCGGTGAAGATCGAGGTTAAGGGCGATGGTCCGATCACCGTGCTCGGCTGGTCGGTCTCAAGCGGCAGACCGGGCGTCCGCTATGTCAATCTCGGCATCCCCGGGGCATCGGCCTTGACGACCAACCGGTTCGACCGCGAGCTTGCGGCTAGCGATATCAAGGACCTTGCGCCGAAGCTTGTCGTGCTCGGCTATGGCACCAATGAGGGGTTCATCGACAGTCTCGATTTCGATGCCTACGCGAAGGGCTATGAGCGGCTGATCGCGTTGGTGAAGGATGCAGCTCCGGACGCGAGCCTCGTCATTCTCGGGCCGCTCGACGGGGCGCGGCTGTCGCGTTTCATCAAGGCCCCGGATAAGGCCGAGCCTTGCCGAGCGCTCAGCGACAATGAGCGCGCCAATTACGATGCGCTGGTCGCGGCCAAGGATGCGAAGATCGCACATTGGTACACACCGCCGAAGCTCGACGACGTTCGCCAGACGCTCAAGAAAATCGCCGAGCGGCATGGCGCCCTCTATTGGGACATGTCGACGGTGATGGGAGGCCCGTGCAGCGTTGAGCACTGGGTCAAGGCGTGGGCGCCTTTAGCGATGGCAGACCATGTGCATCTCACCGACGAAGGCTCGCGCCGCGTCGGCCGCGCGCTCTACGCGGCGCTGATTGCCGACTACGACCGGCACGGCCGCCAGGCCGACAGCTCCGGCGTGTCCGCGCCAGATGATGTTGCTGCTTCTCTTGTGGGGCGGTGAGGGGAGCGGGGGGGGGGATGCTATTTCCGCCGCTCAGTTTCGGTATCTTCTTCCTCGGCGTGTTCGCGGCGGCGTGGGAGCTCAGGCAGTGGCCCGAAGCGCGCAAGGCATTTCTGGTCGGCGTCAGCTATATTTTCTATGCCTGCTGGGATTGGCGTTTCACGGTGCTGCTCGCCGCGAGCTCGCTGATCAATTACACGGCTGGTAGGCTGCTCGCCGTCACCGAAAGTGACAGGGGTCGACGCCAGCTTGTCGCCATCGCGATCGCGCTCAATCTCGGCATCCTCGCCTTCTTCAAATATTTCGGCTTCTTCATGGAGTCCCTGTCCGATCTGCTCACCCAAGTCGGGCTACAGCGCGACCTGCCGTTCCTGGAAATCCTGCTCCCGATCGGCATTTCTTTCTTCACCTTCCACGGCATCTCTTATGTCGTCGACGTCTATCGCGGCAAAATCCCGGCCGAAGAGTCGCCGCTCGATGTGCTTCTCTACATCTCCTTCTTCCCGCAACTCGTCGCCGGACCAATCATCCGCGCTTCGGATTTTCTACCGCAGCTCAAGACCGAACCCAAGCTCGATCGCGCCATGGTGGCGAACGGCATCGTGTTGATCCTGCTCGGGCTGTTCAAGAAGATGGTGATCGCCAACTATCTCGCGAACGAGCTGGTCGATGGCGTGTTCTTCGATCCGAGCGCCTTTTCGGGGCCCGATCTGCTGCTCGCGCTGTATGGCTATGCGGTGCAGATCTATTGCGACTTCTCCGGCTATAGCGACATCGCCATCGGCGTCGCGGGCCTGCTCGGTTATCACTTCAAGCCGAATTTCATGCAGCCTTATCGGGCGGCGTCGTTGCGCGAATTCTGGCAACGCTGGCATATTTCGCTGTCGAGCTGGCTCCGGGACTATCTCTATAAGCCGCTCGGCGGCAGCCATCACGGCACGGCGCAGACCCATCGGAACCTGCTCATCACCATGCTGCTTGGCGGACTCTGGCATGGCGCGGCGTTCACCTTCATTGTCTGGGGCGCGATCCACGGCACGGCGCTGGTGATCGAGCGCATGATCTTGGCCTTCAAGCCGGCGCCGGTGCAGATCGTGCAACTCGCGGGCTATGGTCCGGTTGGCCGCGTGCTCGCCTTCGGCGCTATGGGGGGACAAGCTTTCGGCAAGGCGCTGTCGGTGTTCGTCACCTTCAATATTGTCTGCCTCGCCTGGATATTCTTCCGCTCCGAGTCGATAAGTTATGCCTTGGTCTATCTGCGGGGCTTGACCGACTGGTCAGGTCCGGTGGAGCGGGCAACGCCATTTCTGGTGGCATTGATCTTCGTCTCGCTCGCCGCGCATTTCGTCTCGGAGGGTCTCGTCGAGCGCATCAGCGCCAAACTTCACGATGCTGGCGCGTTGACGCTCGGCGCCGTGCTCGGCTTCGGTATCTTGTTCATTTGGGCGATGGCGCCCGGGGGAGTGGCGCCGTTCATCTACTTCCAGTTCTAAGTCTTTAGTCCAGTTTGTGAGGTGCTTACCATGTCATTTGCGTTGGAATACCGTAAGAAACATCTGACCGCGCCGAAGAAGTGCGAAGCGCCGGCTCCGAAGGCTAAGGCCAAGCCGAAACGGCGCGGGCGCAAGGCGCCGCCGAAGCAGGTGGTGGTTGCCGCGCCGCCCGAGGACACAAGAGCTAACCGGGCGACCGTGCTTGGTGCCTTGTTGCTGGCTGCCGCGATCCTTGCCGTGTTCAATTCGGAGGGCTTGCGGCTGGTCGCGGGCGATCTCGCCGAAGAAGAGGTGGGGCGCCCTGTGCTTGTTGTCTCAGAAGCCTGGGACGACGCCATGGACAGTGTCGGCGCCAAGGCGCTGATGGCTTCGGTGCGAGGCCTCGTCGAGGAAGCCCGCGAAGCGAGTTGGGCGGATGTTGTCGTGCTTGCCGGCGGCGGTGCGCGCCAAGGCGATCGCCGCATCATCGCGGCCGATGTTGCCCGCGGCGACATCACCGGCTCACTGCCGCGCCGGGCCAAGCATGCAATCGAAATCAAGGACTAAGACTCAGCGCGGCAGGTCGGTCCGGCCCATTAGGAATTTGTCGATGGCGTGAGCCGCCTGGCGGCCTTCGCGGATGGCCCAAACCACGAGCGATTGCCCCCGGCGCATGTCGCCGGCGGCAAACACCTTGGCCCTTGAGGTGCGGTAGTCGAGATCATTGGCTTTGACGTTGCCGCGGCTGTCGAGATCGAGGCGAAGCTCCTTGACCATGCCCTCTTGCACGGGGTGCATGAATCCCATGGCGAGCAACACCAGGTCGGCCGGAATCTGGAACTCACTGCCGGGAACAGGCTTCAACTGCCCGTCCAGACGGATACATTCGAGCTGCTCGACCTTGCCGTCAGCGCCTAAAAAGCGGCTGGTCGCGACGCTGAAATCCCGCGCGGCCCCCTCAGCCTGGCTGGAAGAGGTGCGCATCTTCAGCGGCCAATTCGGCCAGGTCAGATCCTTGTTCTCTTTGTCCGGCGGCATCGGCAAAATTTCGAGTTGGGTGACGGAGACCGCGCCCTGGCGGAACGAGGTTCCGATACAGTCGGATCCGGTGTCGCCACCGCCGATCACCACGACCTGCTTGCCGGCGGCGAGAATCGGCTCAACATCGCCCAAAGGCTCGCCGGAGATGCGCTTATTCTGCTGCGGCAGGAAATTCATGGCGTAGTGGATACCGTGAAGTTCGCGGCCTGGAACGGGCAGATCGCGGGGGAACTCGGCGCCGCCTGAAAGCAGCAGTGCGTCGTGCTTGCGCTCCAGCTCATTGATGCTCACCGTCTTGCCGACATCGACGTTGCAGTGGAAGGTCACGCCTTCGGCTTCCATCTGCTTCACGCGGCGCTCGACGATATATTTCTCCATTTTGAAATCGGGAATGCCGTAGCGGAGCAGTCCACCGGCTTGCGCACGCCTTTCATAGACATGGACGTCGTGGCCGGCGCGCGCGAGTTGCTGCGCGGCAGCGAGCCCAGCCGGTCCTGAACCCACGATTGCGACATGCCTTCCCGTCTTCCGCTCCGGCGGCTCGGGCCTGATCCAGCCTTCGGCAAAGCCGCGGTCGGCGATGGCGCATTCGATCGATTTGATGGTGACCGGCTCGTCGATGATGTTGAGCGTGCACGCAGCCTCGCATGGCGCGGGGCAGATGCGGCCGGTCACTTCCGGGAAATTGTTGGTCGAGTGCAGATTCTCCGCAGCCGCGCGCCAATCGGACTGGTAGACGAGATCGTTCCAGTCGGGGATCTGGTTGTTGACCGGGCAGCCGGTGTGACAATAGGGGATGCCGCAATCCATGCAGCGCGCGGCTTGAAGGGTGAGATCGGCCTCGCTCGGCGGAATCACGAACTCGCGGTAATGGCGCACGCGGTCGGCGGCCGGCTCATAGTGCCGGTCCTCGCGGTCGATCTCGAGGAAGCCTGTGATCTTACCCATAGGGGTTCTGCTATTTCCCGTTGGCGCCGAGGCCGATTTCGATTTCGCCCATGCCGGTCTTGTCGAGCATTTGCGCCTCGGCCATTTCTTCCAGCGCGCGGCGATACTCGACCGGCATCACCTTGACGAATTTCGGCAGGTACTCGGCCCAATTGTCGAGAATGAGCTTGGCACGCGACGAGCCCGTGTAATGCAGATGGTTCGAGATCAGTTGACGGAGCCGCGCCTCGTCGTTCTTGGTCATGTCGGCGATGTCAACGAGGCCGTGGCTCTCGAGGTCGTTGCCTTGGTGACCGTTCTTCTCAAGAGCCTGGTTCTCGCTCGGGATCGGCTCGAGCTCGATCATGGCCATGTTGCAGCGCTGCTCGAAATCGCCTTCTTCGTCAAGCACATAGGCGATGCCGCCGGACATGCCGGCAGCGAAATTCCGGCCCGTCGACCCGATCACGACAACCACGCCGCCGGTCATGTATTCGCAGCCATGGTCGCCGGTGCCCTCGACCACGGCGATGGCGCCGGAATTCCTGACCGCGAAGCGCTCGCCGCCAACGCCGCGGAAATAGCACTCGCCGGCAATGGCGCCATAAAGCACGGTATTGCCGACAATGATCGAGTGTTCAGGCACGATCCCTGAGTCCTTCGGTGGCCGCACGATCAGCCGGCCACCCGAAAGTCCCTTGCCCACATAGTCGTTGGCCTCGCCTTCGAGATCGAGCGTGACGCCATGTGCAAGCCAGGCGCCGAAGCTCTGCCCGGCAGACCCTTTCAAGGCGACCCAGATGGTGTCCTCAGGTAGGCCGACATGGCCGTAGCGCCTGGCGATTTCGCCGGACAGCATGGCGCCGGTGGTGCGGTCGATATTCCGGATCGGCAGCTCGAGCTTGACCGGCTTCCTCTCTTCGATCGCGGCGCGGCTTCGCGCAATCAGCGTCTTGTCGAGCACGTCGTCGAGCGCGTGATCCTGACGCTCGGCGTTATGGATCGCAACCTCAGGCGGCACGTCTGGCTTATGGAAGAGGCGAGTGAAGTCAAGACCTTTGGCCTTCCAATGGTCGATGGCCTGTTCCTTATCGAGGATCTCGGTCCTGCCGATCATCTCGGAGAAGGTGCGGAAGCCAAGCGCGGCCATATATCCGCGCACCTCTTCGGCGACGAAGAAAAAGAAGTTGATAACGTGCTCGGGCTTGCCGGTGAAGCGCGCGCGAAGCACCGGGTCTTGGGTGGCGACGCCGACGGGGCAGGTATTGAGATGGCATTTGCGCATGTAGATGCAACCGGCAGCGATCAGCGGCGCGGTGGCGAAGCCGAATTCGTCAGCGCCGAGCAGCGCCCCAACAATAACGTCGCGCCCGGTGCGCAGGCCACCATCGACCTGCACGGCGATACGGCCACGTAAGCGATTAAGCACGAGCGTCTGCTGGGTCTCGGCGAGACCGATCTCCCAAGGCGAGCCCGCATGCTTGATCGAGGTGAGGGGGGACGCGCCGGTGCCACCCTCGAAACCTGCAATGGTGACGTGGTCGGACATCGCCTTGGCCACGCCGGCGGCGACCGTGCCGACGCCGATCTCGGAGACAAGCTTCACCGAGACGTCGCCGTCCGGGTTCACGTTCTTCAGATCGAAGATCAGCTGCTTCAGGTCCTCGATCGAATAAATGTCATGGTGCGGCGGCGGCGAGATCAGACCGACGCCGGGCGTCGAGTGCCTCACCTTGGCGATGATGGCATCGACCTTGTGACCGGGCAGCTGGCCGCCCTCGCCGGGCTTGGCGCCTTGCGCGATCTTGATCTGCATCATGTCGGAGTTGACGAGATATTCCGTCGTCACGCCGAAGCGGCCGGAGGCTACCTGCTTGATCGCCGAGCGCATGGAATCGCCGTTCGGCAGTGGCTTGAAACGATCAGACTCCTCGCCGCCTTCACCGGTGTTGGATTTGCCGCCGATACGATTCATGGCGATGGCGAGCGTGGTATGCGCCTCCCGGCTAATCGAGCCGAACGACATGGCGCCGGTGGCAAAGCGCTTCACGATCTCCTTGGCGGGCTCGACCTCAGCGATGGGGACAGGCTTCCGGCCCATCTCCTCGGCGGTCTTGATGCGGAACATGCCGCGCAACGTCAGAAGCTGCTCGGCCTGCTCATTGATCGACTTGGCGTATGACCGATATTTCTCCGGCAGCTCGCCACGGACCGCATGTTGCAGGTCGGCGACCACGTTCGGACGCCACACATGCGCCTCGCCACGAATGCGGAAGGCGTAGTCGCCGCCGACGTCGAGGGCGTCGCGCATGACCGGCACGTTGGAAAAGGAGAGCCGGTGGCGCTCGACCGTCTCGCGCGCAATCTCCTCGAGGCCGATGCCCTCGACCTGGGTATGCGTGCCGGTGAAATATTTGGCGATGAAATCCGACCTGAGACCGACTGCGTCGAAGATCTGCGCGCCGCAATAGGACTGATAGGTGGAGATGCCCATCTTCGACATCACTTTGAGGATGCCCTTGTCGGACGCCTTGATGTAGCGTTTCACGGCTCCTTCCGCCGTGATGTCCTCCTCGATCGAAGGCAGCATGTCGACGATGGTCTCGAAGGCGAGATAAGGATTGATCGCTTCGGCGCCGTAGCCTGCGAGCGTCGCGAATTGATGCACCTCGCAAGCCTCTCCGGTCTCGACCACCAGGCCGACAGAGGTCCTGAGGCCGGCGCGGATGAGATGGTGATGCACAGCGCTCGTCGCCAGCAGAGACGGGATCGGTACGCGATCGGGACCGATGGCGCGGTCTGACAGAATGATGATGTTCTCGCCGGCGCGAACGCCTTGCTCGGCCTTGCGGCACAGCCTGTCGAGCGCGGGCGCCATGCCTGCCGCGCCCTGGTCCGCGGCAAAGGTGATGTCGAGGGTCACGGTGCGGAAATGATTATCGGGCACATCGCCGATGCCGCGAATGCGCTCCAGATTCTCGTTGCTGAGGATCGGATGCGCCGCTTCGAGCCGCTTCTGCTTCGAGGTGCCTTCAAGGTCGAGCAGGTTCGGGCGCGGGCCGATAAAGGTCACCAGCGACATGACCAGCTCCTCGCGGATCGAGTCGATCGGCGGATTGGTCACTTGGGCGAAGTTCTGCTTGAAATAAGTGTGCAGCAGCTTCGAGCGGTTCGACAGAGCCGAGATCGGCGTATCGTTGCCCATCGAGCCCACGGCCTCTTGCCCGGTCTGGGCCATTGGCGCCATCAGGAATTTGAGACTCTCTTGGGTGTAACCGAAGGCCTGCTGGCGATCGAGCAGGCTGACATTGGTGCGCGGCAGCGACGCGGCAGAGCCTGGAAGCTCATGCACGCGGATCTGGGTCGCATCTAGCCATTGCTGATAAGGGTGTGCGCTCGCGAGCTCGGCCTTGATCTCCTCGTCGGAAACGATCCGCTTCTTGTCGAGGTCGATCAGCAGCATTTTGCCGGGCTGGAGCCGCCATTTCTTGACGATGTCCTGCTCGGGGATCGGCAGCACGCCGGTTTCCGACGCCATCACCACGAGGCCGTCCTTGGTGACGAAATAACGCGCAGGCCTGAGACCGTTCCGGTCGAGCGTGGCGCCGATCTGCCTGCCGTCAGTGAAGGCCATGGCCGCAGGTCCATCCCACGGCTCCATCAGGCAGGCGTGATATTCGTAGAAGGCGCGGCGCTTGGCATCCATCAGCGGATTGCCGGCCCAAGCCTCTGGGATCAGCATCATCGCGGCGTGGGCGAGTGAGTAGCCGCCTTGCACCAGGAATTCGAGTGCGTTGTCGAAGCAGGCGGTGTCGGACTGACCCTCATAGGAGATCGGCCAGAGTTTCGATATGTCCTCGCCAAAGAGCGGCGAGGAGACAGTCGCCTGCCGCGCCGCCATCCAGTTGAGATTGCCGCGGAGAGTGTTGATCTCCCCGTT
>Ga0105249_10003632_pt1 | contig 13341 bp, 16 predicted proteins | sample KBSS44metaG_FD_81522 | JGI IMG/M metagenome (GOLD analysis project Ga0105249, IMG submission 81522) | Switchgrass rhizosphere microbial communities from Kellogg Biological Station, Michigan, USA - KBS S4-4 metaG | ecosystem: Host-associated > Plants > Roots > Rhizosphere > Soil | place... | reverse complement strand
GGTCTGGTTGCCATATTTTCCGGTCAAGCCATTCACCAGCCCCGCATAATTGTTGACCCCGGTATAGGGGATGGAGGCAGCCGCCTGCAGCGCGCTCATCGCCGGCGCGACGCCGGCATATTGCGCATCGGCCAGCGCGCTGGTCAGACCCAGCGCCTGCATGATCGATGCGACGCTGCCATTGGCGGCGCCCAGCGCGGTCTGATTGTCGGCATTGGTCTGGCTGCCCAGCGCCTGGGCCGCGGCAAGCTGTTGCTGCTGCGTCTGGTTATAGAGGTTGCTCAAGTTGTTGGCGGCGCTCAGCGAGCGGTCCTGAGCCGCATTGTAGCCCGCGTCGGATTGCGCCCCGACTTGCGTCATCCGGTTGAGTTGATTGTCGTAATCCTGATAGCGCAGCTTGTTCTCACTGTCGGCGAGATTGTGCGTCAGTGCATTCATATAGGAGGTCGACAGGCCCGCCCCCATCCCGGCCGCGGCGAAGCGCTGGTTGGCCGCCCTGGTCACCGCATCGTCTGATTGCTGCAGCATTGCGTCGAGGTAGGGATTGCCCGCATCCAGATATTTGCCGCCGAGTACGTCCCGGTAGTAGCGCGCGCTGTCGGGATTTGCGCTCTGCGCGGTCATGCCCTGCAGCGCGTTGAGCCCCGGATTGCCGCCGCCATGCGCCAGCGCTGTAAGCGCTGCGATCGACGGATCGTTCGCGCTAGCCTGTTGCAGATCCTGGTAGGTCGCAGCGCCGGGGCCACCGCCATGGTAAAGCCCTGCCGCTACATTCTGCGCGCCGTTGACGAAACCGCTACCGCTCGTGATCGAATTGGCCAGGTTGTTATAGAGCCCGTAAGCGCTCTGGCTCATATGGTTCAGGTTGGCCTGATTGTCGTTGAGCACGCCCTGCGCGGTGGTCAGCCCTTGCGCGATATAGGGCGCATATTGATCGAGCGGGGTCGAGCTCGTGCTGCTCTGCGTCTTGGTTTTGCTCGAGGAGAGTCCCATCGGTCGTGTCCTTGGTTTGAAGTAGGGGATGACGGGCGGCATGCGATGCCCGCGGGCCAATCCTTTTGAAGGGGGGCTCGCTGCCCGTGGCAGTAAAGGGACGGGCTGCATCGGTCTGGCTGCGCGGCTGGAGGATGCGCCCCGGCCGCTCGATTACTGCATCAAGCCCGCTCAGAAATTCTTGCGCACCGCCAGCTGATGCGGTTCGAACCCGGCGGCACGCAAGGCGCGCGCCCAACCGGGCCGGCTTTCCACCACGATACCGACCGCTCCGATCGCGCGGCCCCAGGCCTCAACCTGCGGCACGATCCGATCGCGCACCTCGCTGAGGTCGCCTGCGGCGACCAGCCCGTGCACGTCATAGGCGCCGGTCGGGTAGGTGCGGATCTCGGTGACGGCTGCGGCATGATCGCTGCGCCAGAATTGGGCGCTGCCCGCCAGGATGCGCGCGTCGAGCCATTCGGGCGTGTGCAGTCGCGGGTCCATCGCCGCAGCGAAGGCCGGCCGCCATGTCTGGTAACCGGTCCAATCGGTCATGCTCGTCCTTGCTGAAGGGGGTCTGTTTTGTTCGCTCGATCAGCAGACGTTACGTTTGATGGTGACGTTCTTCAGGAACGCCTCGAACGCAGGCAAGTCCTTCTCAAGCCTGCTGGGTCGGGTAATCAGATAGGCATTATATTGAACGCATGAAGCCTTCATGTCCGGCTCCCAGCCCTGCTCAGTCAGCGCGTTGATCGAAAGCGTGCCTTTATCCATCGCAGCGCAATGGATTGTCTTTCGGCCACGAAAATTGATCCTCGCCCATTGTGCTGGCGTCAGCGCGAACGGCCGCCCCTCGCATTCCAATTTCGCGGCGTGCTGAAGTGTCCACGGTACGGTGTTGAAGTTGGCCGTGATGCCGACAATGCTTGCGCGGGTCCGCTCCGTATTCTTCCTGCAATCCAAAGGCGGGCTGACATTGTAATTGAAGCCATGCACGTGCGTCCAACTCAGAACGGGACATACGATCCGGCCCTTCGGCACATAAAGCCGGATCCCAAAATCTTCGGTTTCGTGGACGCGGCCGGCGGCAAAGGACGGTTGATAGGGCATTCCCATCGCGCAAAAGATCAGGATCGCCGTCCGCAAGATTGATCTGAGCATCTTTATCTCCCCCCAGAAATTCCTCGCCCCCGAATCCTGTCAAAGAGGGCCAGGAATATTGTTCTTACTATGTTCCATTGTCCAGTGCTCTTTGCCAGCCGGGCTCGCCATAGGCGTGGTGCGGGCGGTGTCAGCAACCGGACTCCAGCCAGATCGGCAACCTTTTTCTGACGCCGGCTATCGTCCCCGACACGCCCGACGGCCATTCCGGGTTGCCGTTCGTTTTTCCCTTCTTCAGCGTATTGTACGGCCCGCGCCGATCGACCGCGCCGCTCGCTCCACGATTATCTTGCAAAAGACTGTGGATGAACGAGCCGGTATCGCTGGCCGTGCCCTGGATGCGTGGGCCCCACTGCCGGTCCCAATGGTCCCATGCGGATGCAAGGGAATTATAGTCGATGCCGTGGGTGCCGTCCGGTGTCGCACCGAACGGATTATGGTGGTTCCTGTACATGGAACTATCACCATAGCCCGCCTCGAAAGCCGCGACGCCGAGCGGCTGCGCTACATCCGTGCCGCGTTTCTCTGCAATGGCCGCAACTAAGGGGTAATTTTGCGCGAAGAACTGGCTGTATCGCGGCCCGACGCATTGCCGCGCCGCAGGTCGCGGACGGCTCGCGAACATGCCGCCTTTGGGCTTACGCGTCGAGGCAGTCTGCGGGGCAGGGCTGGTCAAATCCATGCCCGTTGCGTCGGCCAGCCTCGGGTCCGAGGGGGGCGTGCCCGATCCATTGCCGGCGTCACGCAAAAAGATGCGCATAATGTCTTCTCCTCGACTTCCTCACGCCACCGCGCCCGCTGCGTCCTTCCACACGCCACTCGCATGCCGCCACACCGGCTTGCCCAGCGTCGTGTCGTAATACATCTGCCCGGTCACGGCCTTTACCGGCCGCCCGGCGGTCGGCCCGCACCCCGCCAGTCGACGGGTCAGCCCGTTGGCGGCATCGCGGGCCTTGCGGTTCCACTCGGCCTGGGTCGGCTCATTGTCTTTGATCAGCACGCTCATGGCCGGCCTCCTGCCATCGCATCCGCGTCATAACCCTGGGCGTAGGTCCAGCCCGTTCCGGCCGGGATGCTGAGCGTGACCCGCGTCAGGTTCCAATTCTCGCGGCAGCGAAACGCGCCATTCGCCTGTGGCTGCGGATAACGCGTCTCCGCCATCGCATCGCCCCGCCGGTTCGCGCCTGCCACCGTCACGGCCGCCGCGGCTGCATCCGTCAATGGTCTGATGTTGCGAATCCGGCTGCGCCTCCCCGGCGCCAATTCGCGCGTCGCATCGGTAATCGTTGCCGCTATCGGCGGCCCGGATAGCGTGCCCAGCCGGTGGGTGCCATCGAACAGCATGATACTCGGCACGCCGCCCCGCAAGGCGGCTCCGTCCAGCGTCAGCCCGTCCGCGTCGATCGACGGATACACGCTGTCCAGGTCTTCCACGCTCGACGACAGCGACAGGGCGGAAAACAGGAATTCACTGGTCAGCGTTGCCGTCGTCCAGCGCCCTTCCGCATAATTGTAAAGGAAGACGCTGGTCACAGGATCGGCCGATGGCACCGCGATTATGTAGAGCGCGCGCGTCGGGTCCACCGCCGCGCTCATCGCGCCGAAATAGCCGCGGTCGATCAGCGATCGGAACGTCCGGTCGACCTTCTCGTCGCCGATCGCCTGTACGCTCACTCCATCGCAGGTCATGAAGCCGCGGTTCGACCAGAAGAAGCTGGTTTTTCCCCAGCTCGCCAGGCTCTTGGGCGCGGCGCAGCCGGCGTCGGTAACGATCTCGTCGAACTGCCACACCGTGTCATCGGCGGTGTAGGTCATGCGCAATATCCGGTCTTCCTGGAACACCAGCCCATATTCGCCGCCGACGATGCCGGTGACGTCGCCGCCACCCGCCATGTCATATTGGCCCGCTTCCGATGCGCCGCCCGGCGCCCAGCTCGCCGAATTGCCATTGTCGGACCAGGCGACACGCAGGCCGCTGCCGCCGGCATAGCCCGCCACCACAAAACCGCGCACAACGCCAAGATAGCGCGCGGTCGGCGGGCTCCCGCCCAGGCTGGTCATTGTACCGGGGGATGCGGGGTCGAACCTTTTGATAGGGTCGGTGCCGTTCGTCGCCAGCATGAAGGCGCCATAGGGGCAGAAGCGCACGCCCAGGTCGCGCGCCCCCGCCAGCCCGCTCGCCAGGCTGGTGTAGCCGCTCGTCGAATAGCTATAGATATTGCTGGTGGTCGCGGCGAACAGGTAGGGCGCGTCGGCATGACGATAGCCGCCCGCGCCGATACAGCGTGCCGCCAGCGTGCCGTTCTTCATCGGCGCAAACCCCGCGATCGGCGCATAGCCACCCGCGATCGCCGCCACCCCGTCCGCCTTGCTGAGCCCTTCGCTCGCAACCGCCGGCTGGTCGGGCAGCCAATCCCCGAACAGGATCCGCGTCATGGCGTCACCGATTGGGTAAGCGTGCCCTTGAGCCGCATATTGCCCGACGCGTCGATCGACGCGACATTCACCCCGCCGATCGCGAAATAATATTTGTTCGCGGTGCGGTCGTAACTGATCGTGTCGCCGCTATCGAAGGCGATGGTCGGCTTGCCGGAGATGATCTGCGCGAAGAAATTGGCGTCGCCGATCTGGATGAAATTGCCCGCATTGATCGATCCGGCAGCGCTGATGCCCGTTGCATTGACGTCCAGCTTGGATGCCCCGCCAATGGCAAAACTGTAAGTGTTTGAGGATCGGCTGAAGGAGAAGCTGTCGTTGGTATCGAAATCTATCAGGCCGTCGGCGCCGTTGAATCGCAGTCCGAAGCGCATGTTCGGATCGGGCGAAATGATCCCGCCCTCGAAATAGTGGCCCGCACCGGTATCCGAGCCATAGTGCATTGGTCCGCTCTCGGTATTGAAACCGATGAAGCCATTGCGGGTGCCGTCGAGCTTATGGAATTGAACTATTCCGGTATATCCCGCGACGCCGGATCCCAAGATCTTTACGGACCCACCCTGCCCGTTGAAGCTCGGTGAAACAATAGTCGAGGCTCGGAGATCCGTGCCTACAGCCAGCGAACCTGAAACGTTTACGCCTAAAGAGTCGAGCTCGATCGATGTGACCCCATTTAGGGTTAGTATAATGGAGTTGAGAGTGGAATCGATTGCTCCGAAATAAAGGTCATCGGTCCCCGTAATTCCCGCGATTCGTGTGATGCCACCATCGTGCCTCTTTGCGGAGAGATAAGCATTATTTTCCATCGTGGCGGCCAGCGGCGCCACCTGTTCCAGGTTCGCCACCCTCGCTCCCAGGGATTGGAACGTTGCGGACGTGCTGAGGCGCTGCGACATCAACCATCCACCAGAAACTGGCTGGCGCCGTCGGCCGGGCCGCCGCTCGATCCCACGCCGGAACCATCGGTAACCGTGGCGCGCATCCGGATTGGGCCGCCGGCGTGGCGGGCGCGATAGCCCGCGTCATTCACCTCCGCGATCAGCTCATCATACCATGCTTTCAGCAAGGGCAGGCGCGCATCATTCCAGCCGCGGAATTCGGCCATTGCCAGCGCGGCCGCCATATAAAGGTCGGGATGCCTGGTCAGCAGCCAGTTGGTCGGGTTCCCATCGGACAAGGCCGGGATCGCCTGCTTATAGACCAGCCTGATCGTGTAGGCGGCATCCGGCGATGGCGCGATCAGCAGGGACGATCCGCTGATTGCATAGGCCTGCGGTTGCCCGACTCTGCTCGACGGATAAAGCAGCCGCAACGTCGCGAGGGAGGTCTGCTCCAGGGCGGCGCGCGGCGAGATATCGAGCGTGCACTCGCGCGTTTCCCTGAAATCCTGCGGCAGGTCGATCGTCGGAACGCCCGCGTCGAGCGTCGTCGTCACCTCCATCTCCGGCACGTTTAGCAGCCGCGTCAGCCGCCGCTCGGCAAGCGCGATACATTCGCTGGGATTGATGTTCGCAGCATTGTCGTCGAGCCATGCGAGCAAGCACGACTGTAGTTCCGCATAGGTTTGCGGTTCGGCCATGAGGGCCTCCTTTTATGGGGGATGTCATGTGGGCGAAAATCAATGGCGCAGGCGGCGAGGCTTCTGCTCCCGCTCTGTTCACCGGCGCGTTGATCGCCGGGTGAATCCGGATTGAGACCTCAGTCGTGCCGCGATGCTATGACGGATCTGCGCTTGTCTGGAGGATAGCCTCGCGGCCCCTGGGAGGGGCCACGCTTACAGAATGATGTGTTTCACCTTGCACCAGCGATAGTCGCTGGAGTTGAGCAATGTCTTCACCGCATCCGAATGGTCCGGATTCCACGCATTCACGCCGAACCGCGTCAGCCATTCGAACATCACGCTGGTTGGGATGGAGGCCGCGTGCCACATCTCGCTGCGGCGATCGAATCCTTCATTCTGGAGATCCTTGTTCCGCTCAACCACGGCACAATCGTCGATCTCGGTCCTCACCAAAACGCTATCCTCGTCATCGCCTGAGGCGATGAACTTCCGCACGCCGCGACGGACATCGTGATCCATGAGTCGCCAATTGGGCATGTAGCCTCCCAATGTAGATTTTTAAGGATAGCTGGCGTGAGAACGACCTTAGCGAGCCTAAGGAACCTGAACCCTGCCGAAGATCGAAGAATCCGGCGGTGCCGAGCCTGGATGATTACGAATGAATGAGCTGAAAATGGAGTTCACAGCGTAAGTCATAGAGGGAGTGATCGGAAAGAATTATCTGACCTTTTGTTCACGAAATAGGTGCTCATTGACTTGCCGGATATATTCATAGCGCGCACGCCCGTCTCCGTAGGGACCGCGCACCCAAGTGACAGCGATATTTTGGTAGGGGGTATAGACGAGAGATTGCTCGTTCAATAACGTATAGCTCAAAGCCATCGCTGAGCCGATCGCCGCAAGTCCAATGGACTGCATTCTCATTTCAAGGGTGGAAAGTTCTGTGTAATAAATCCTACATAATGCAATCGCCTCAAGCGGGAAGCAGACAAGCATAAACCTATTCCAAAGAATAGGAAGTGGTGAAAACACGGAATGAAGCACTATTATCAGGAACGCGGATGCGAGTGCGGCACTTATAATGTACTCATCGTCCGATTTTTTCCTCTGGACGAGCCAGATAAAGAAAAGGTGCCAAAGCACCAATGCTGCTGAGAGGGGCGAGATATTAGCCCCTGCGAAGCTGGAATAAACCTGCATCTTGTCGGCAACGAACCCCGCGCCGGCGGCGGAGGCCACAAGGTCGGCGATTGAAACGAACAAGTTGTTTCCGGCGGTTGATAACGCAAATCCGAAAAAGGCCGCGCAAGCTGCTGCGCGGAATGTCGGACGCCAGAGGCGGCCGAGTTCGATCAATACGAAGATCGCCGAAAAAGTGTGAAGCGACAGGGCAATTGCCGACCAAGCCGTAGCCCTCGTCCACCGTCGATCATTCAAATCAATGATCGCGAGATACACGAAAGCGACTGATAGCGTTTGGCGCATTGTTGCCAGTGGGCCGGGCAGGAAAAGGAAGCCGTAATACCAAAGCAAAACCACGCCAATAAGCGGGGAGAAGCGTGCCGTAAGGCGCCCGAGCGCCCAAATACTAAAAGCGCCAGATACGAAGATCATCGCCTGAAAGCCGGCGCCAAGTGTCCGCAGAGTCCGCGTTAGAATCTCATACCCAGGTTCAACTGTGAGCGTGGTGATCGAGACATAGATGTTCGTCGCACCGAAGGGTGGCGTCAGTAGGAAATGTCGCTCGTAGTCGGCCCAATCAAAGCCAGTTTCGTATCTTAGCCCTGCCATGAGCGCGAGTATCGCTACGCACGCATAACCGGGCCAGCGTGACCGCATTCCCCCTTCGATCACGGATAGCGCCAGCAGCATGGCGAACACGACAAAATACCAGAACATCGATCCTCCCTGTCGCGCGGTATCACATCATAGGCCTTGCGCAACTGGCTGACCGCGGAGCTGCTATTCCGTGGCTCAGCTTGCCCTACACAACGAATGTTAGACCCAGAATCCTCGCGCCCAGAGATGAGAATGAAGCGGCAAGACGCCCAGAGGTTGCATCGAGCCGGCTCATCGCGGGGTGCTTCGCGCGCCGCGAGTGATGCTGCGTCCAATCAATTTTGACGAATGGGAACTCAATAGCCGGCAGAGAGAACACCACTGCCTTCCGTGGCCCAAGAATTAGAGATCAGGCGAAGCCGATGCTCGTCCGTCGGCGCCTGATTACAGCACCCAGCGCTCCGCAGCCCATCAGCATCATCATCCAGCTTGCCGGTTCGGGAACGGCGCCACGCGCGCTTTCCTTCCCGATCTGCCTGATGACCATATTGTCCAGCTGAAACAGTCCAAAGGCGGTAGTCAGCGACGTCATGGTGAATGAGGATAGCGCGATACCGTCGAAGTTGAACGTTTCCCAACCCGGAGCCCCATCGATCCTGATCGTTTGGCTTGCGCTGCCGCCTCCAGCCAGGTGGAACGTGAACTGCACGTCGCCGCCGTAATTCCCGTACATGGAATAACCACCGTTATAGATGTCATCCAGCTCCATCGATTCCAGACGGAACGCGCCGCCCCCGGTTTTGGAGACGCTGACAACCGCGCCGCCGTCCTGAAGGCCCAGCGCCGCTCCGCTCGGATCCGCATCAAAGAGGGGATAATCCGGCGCCCAGATCAGGAAACGATGGGCCGGATTGATGTCGAACCTATAGCCGCCAGACGTCAGCGATGAATTAAGTAGGTAAGTGCTGTCCGAATGCAGCTCATTGAAATCTACCGTCTGGGCCGATATTGGCATCGAAGCGGAAAACGCAAGCGCGCTGAAAGCCAGGCTAAGGCCCCGATATTTCATCGTCTATCCCCCCAGCAAAAAGGTGAGTGCCCCACTCCCCAATCACTGCTTCTGCCTCACGGGGTATTTTCCTAGCACAGTCTGTATCGGATGGAATAGGAATTATCGCGTATCCGCTATCCAGCAGTTTAATTGTGATTCATTATTGAGTCAGTTGGGAATCATGGCGGATTTTTCAGGATTTGTGGGGCGAGGTTTTCCCACTCGCCCCACCATGTTTTAGCTGAGGTCTGCCACTACGCCCGATGCCGCCTCATTCAGGCATTTCAGCGCCCACTCGACGCTCAGCATCTTGCGCGTTGAAAGGCCCGTCTTGGCCAGGTCCTGCACGCCCAGCGGATCGAGCATGCCGATCTCCCAATATTCCGGGTCCACGATCAGCGCGTCGCGGATCGAGCAGAAGCGCGACGGCACGAACTGCACCTCGCCGAAATCGGAGACGTAGATGTCGGCCCCGGCCACGATCGTCGCCTTTTTGTTGCCCGTCTCGCGCCGCTGCTGGGCCAGTCCGGGAAAGGCCGCCGCAATCTGCTTCTGCCCGCCGGAGGTAATGACCATCTTGGGATTGCCGCCCTTGGCCCAGACCGACTGCAGCGCCGTCTTGAGCAGCGCCTCCGTGTAGGGGCGCTGCGTGCCGTTGGTCGCGGCGGTCACGGTGCCGCCGCTGAAGCCGCCGCTGGCGCCGGTCGCACCGCGGCTGGTATTGCTGGTCAACCAGGCGAGCGCGCCCGCGGTCTGGCCCGCCGTGCCTGCGGCCGGCGCGACCGAGGCGTAATTTCCGCAAGCGCGCGCTTCCATGTCGGTACGCAGCTCGCGCCCGGCCTTCATGATTTCGCGCGCCAGCTCGCTCTTGCGCCCGGCCTTGTTGGTCGCCTCCAGCGTCGAGGAGACGCCCACCACCTTGGTCGAAATCTGGGTGTAGGTTGAAACGCGCGCGGTATTGGCGCGATTGTCATTCGCCAGATCGTCGCCCTGGATCTGCGCATTGTTGGGGTTGGCACTGGCGAGGCCGTCGGTCTGCCATTCGGTCTTGGTGGCCGAACATTTGCCCGTCGGGATCGCGTTCAGGAACGGCGTATCATCCGGGAAAAGCTGGGCGATTTTGTCGGATAGGTCTTCGCGCACACCGACGCGGTTGACGTTTTGGATGGTGTTCGTGGGTACGGTCATGTCGTTTGTCCTTGAAAAAGTGTGTGCTCCCCTCCCTTTCAAGGGAGGGGTAGGGGTGGGTGCGCGCGTCTGCGCGCCAAAAGAATCCTGAGGAACGCCCGTTCAGCGGATCGCCCGGAGCGGCGACACCCACCCCCTGACCTCTCCCTTGGAAGGGAGAGGAGGCCTCTCAAAGCGTGATGCCCATCTGGTCGAGCATCGCGGCGTAAGCGTCGCCGGATCGTTCGGCCTTGGCGCGAGCCCAGGCCGCATCCCGGCTTCGGGCGCTACGCTCCGCACGGCCGGGATTTGCGCCCGGTTTGGCTACCCGCGGCACGGCGCGCGCCGCTTTCACCGCCTGTGCGCGCCCTGCCTGGAGTGCGTCATATTTCTCCGCCTTCGCCTTCCACCCTGCCGCAGCTTTCAGCGCCAATATGTCGGTCGCATTGGCCTCGCCCATCAGCTCCATCGAATAGCCGAGTTCCGCTCCGACCGATTCCAGGTCGGTGAGCATCGCCCGGCGCTGCGACGCGTCGGTCCATTGCTCGCCCAGCACATGTGCCAAAGCCGCATGGTCCTGGGTGATGTCATGATATTGGGCGATCTGATCGCGCTGCTGTGCTTCGGCCTGGGCCAGGGCTGCCGCCTGCGCCACCGCCTGGCGCTGGGCGAGCTGGCCTTCATAGGCGGCCTGCTCCCGATAAAAGCCTTGCGGATCGATCGCCAGCAGGCCCGGGTCCGGGCGTTGCGGCGTCATTTGCGCGGCAAGATTTTCCAGATGGTGGGCATAGAGACGCTGCTGGTCCGCGAACAGCGCATTGGCCTCGGCTGCGGCGTTGCGCCGTGCCTCCGCCGCCGCGGTGGTCGCGGTCTGTACGGCTCGTTCGCGCTGGGCTTCGCGCGCCGCGACCTTCTCCTGAAGTTCGGGCGGAAGCTGCGCGAACAACTCGGCTGCGTCCTCGCCCCAGGAGACGGGCGGGACGATGGCCGGGTCGCCCGGTTCGTCCGCCCCATCCGGGGCTTCGGCGTCGGATGGATCCGGCGCCTCTTCTTCCGCGGGCAACGCGCCCGCGGCTGAATTTTCGTCCTCGTCGAGCGTATCGAGGAAGTCGGCGAAATCCTCCACCCGCGCGTCGGATGTCGCGGGCGTTTCGGCTTCGAAGGTCTGTGCCATGAGCATCACCTATGCTGTTGGGGAGAAAGCCTCTCTCCATCCACGGGAGGGAGGTGGAAGGCTGAAAACGGCAGCTTGCGCCGCCCGTCAGGCTCGCCATGATGCCCGCCCCGAACATGGAAGGACGCTCATGGACAATCCACGCAGGCATGCCGCGCTCACCGCCGCGGCGATGATCCTGATCGCGTTGTTTGTGCTGTTCGTTTTGCCGCCCGCGGCGAACGATTCAGAAAGGGCATTTCGGTTGGTGGTCGCGGCGGCTGCGATCTTCGCGGGCATTCTCAAATGGCGCCGGGCGACGCGTGGCGGCGACCGTCCGTGAGCGGCGTCGATCGGCGCCTCTTCGCCTGGGGCGTCACGACGATGCTATTCGGTATCTTAGCTGCGTTTCTGGTCGATCCGCCCACCTTGCGGTTGGCGGGCAGTATCACCCCGATCGCGATCGGCTTCAGCTTGCTGCGTCAGGCGTTCCGCATGGAATGACCGACATGAAAAAGCCGCCGATCTTGCGACCGGCGGCTCTTTCGATTTCGACTGAAACCTATTTTTAGGCGAAGGCGACGCTCGCCTTGCGCCGGCGCATCGCGCCGCCGACCAGGCCAAAACCGCCCAGCATCATCGCCCAGCTCGCCGGCTCCGGCGCAGCCGAAATGCGGAAGGCATAGTTGCGATACTGCGGGCCCTGCGCCCAGTCGGTCACATAAGCCGACGTGTCGCCGGGGGTCAGATAAAGACCGCCCGTCGACTGTGCGAAATTCTCGGCGACCATGGTGCCGCACGGAAATGCGCCGCCGCATGCGCCGCCCCAGGTGCTGACCCAGGTCAGATGGTCGATGTCGGCAACCTGATCGTCTACCGTCGAAATGGCATAGTCCGAAGCGGATCCGCCGAACAGCAACGCTGCGGCGTCCTGACCCGAATAGGCCACCGACGAGGAGTTCCACCAAGGACCCTGATCCACAGTCCAGGAACCGACGAAGATCGGACCAGCCAAAGCCGGCGCCGCTACGGCCAAGCTCGCGGCAACCGCGAAAAGCGTACGCATTTTCATGATAATGATTCCCCAACGCGATCCGGCGCGCCCCACTGCCGCCCGATCGATTCGGTAATTATCATTCCGGACATGTACCGGCAACGAAATTAAGAGTTAATAAACCAAGTTTTATGCGATGTCTGCTTTACGTAGGGCTGCCCAACTGGCGCAATTAGTGTTCGCCCGGCCGCATTACTGTTTCCGGACGGCCACTTAGCGTTTCCGCCGCGATCCGTTGCAACGCGACTGTGGTGAGCCCGCTGAACCCCAGTTCCTGCGCCGCGCGCTCATGCTCGCCGAGCGAGCGCGGATCGGTGCCCGTCACGCGCCCGAATATCACCAGCGCGGAGAGATAATAACCGTAAGCGCTGGCGTGATAATGGTCCCACGTCCACAGGTCGATCTTGCCATAGCTCACCCCGTCATAGGGATTGGGGTCGGCGATGCCCTGGTTCATCGCGCGCAGCCAGGCTTCCCCTACGGGTGCGGTGCCATTCAGCTCCCGGTTGGCGAGCAGCGCCAGCGCGTTGGCGCGCGCCAGGTCGTCGACCATCGCGCGGATCGGTTTGCCGTGCCAGTGGCTGCCGGCCGGATAGGTCTGGTCCGCACGCGGCCAGGTTGTCTCCAGATAGATTTTCGCAACAGGATTGCTCGCCTTGAACCAGGCGGCCATTCGCCCCGTGTCGCGGATATGCGCGCTGGCGTCGCCTGGCTTCGATCGGTCGAGCGTCGAATAATCCTGCAGCAGCACTGCGTCCCATACGCCCCCCAACTCGGCTTTTTTATTGGCCAGGTGGAAAGCCAGATCCTGCCCGCCCGCCGTCTCCAGGCTCACCTCCCAGTCGAGCCCGGTCTGCTGCGCGAACATCTTGAACAGCGCCGGCACGCCGCCCTGGCCCTCGCGATTGAGGTCGCGCACCAGCTCCGGGTGGAAAAAACGCACCGCTGATCCCGCGCCAAAGGTGAAACTGTTGCCTACGAACAGGATCCGCTCGGCCGCGGCG
>Ga0105249_10003629_pt1 | contig 13344 bp, 12 predicted proteins | sample KBSS44metaG_FD_81522 | JGI IMG/M metagenome (GOLD analysis project Ga0105249, IMG submission 81522) | Switchgrass rhizosphere microbial communities from Kellogg Biological Station, Michigan, USA - KBS S4-4 metaG | ecosystem: Host-associated > Plants > Roots > Rhizosphere > Soil | place... | reverse complement strand
GAAGATGCGCGACTGCTCGTCGATCGGGATGCCCGGCCCCCAGTCGCGGACCTCGAACACCACCTCGCGGCCCTGGGGGACGAGACGGACCTCGACCGGCTCGTGGGGCGGGGCGTAGCGCAGAGCGTTGGAGAGCAGGTTGCCCAGCACCTGGTCGACCCGCATCCAGTCGCCGCGGCAGTAGACGGCGTGGTCGGGGGCGACCACGTGGACCGTCCGGTCCAGGTCCTCGCTGGTGAAGCGGTCCACGACCTGGCGGACCAGGTCGACGGCGTCGATCGCGGTCGCGTCGACCAGCCCGGCCCCGGCCTCAAGCCGGGTCACCTCGAGCAGGTCCTCGATCAGGCGCTCCAGGCGCTGGGACTGCATCAGCATCAGCTTGTAGTACTCGCGCCGCCGGTCCTGGGCGAAGTCGCGGTCCTCGCGCAGCAGCGTCATCAGGAAGCCCTTGATGGGGGTGAGCGGGGTCCGCAGCTCGTGGGAGACGCTGGCAACGAAGTCGGCCTTGAGCTCGTCGGTCTGGCGCTCCCGGGTGACGTCGCGGACCACCACCACGTCGGTGTCCATCTGCCCGTCGCCGACGATGACCGGGGCGTGGGCGTAGCGGATCCAGCGGGCCAGCCCCTCCTTGTTCAGCACCGAGGCGTCGCGGACCTCCTCGTGGCCGGAGTCGGCGGCGGCCAGGATCGGGCAGTCGGCGGCGCACATGTCGACACCGTCGCCGTCGCGGGCCCGGAGCAGGTTGAAGCACTTCTGCCCCACCGCCTCGTCCTCCTGGTAGCCGGTGAGGGCGACCATGGCCGCGTTCCAGGACTTGACGGTGCGGTCGGCCCCGACGGTGTAGATGCCGTCAGAGGAGTGCTCGACGATGTCGACGAGCTGGGCCCGCTCGCTCTCGGCCGTCCGGTACAGCTCCTCGTTGACCAGCGCCGCCGCCCCCTGGTTGGCCAGGGTGAGCAGGGTCTCGGTGTCGTCGCCGGTGAAGTCCTCGTCGACCCGGGGGCCGAATGCGGCCGCGTAGCCGACGATCTCGCCGTCGGCCTCCATCGGGACCATGGTGTAGCGGGCCCAGCCGGCGCGGGTCGCCCAGCCCCTGGCCGCCTGCTCCCAGGCGGCCTTGGACGGCGGCACGGTCAGCCGCTCGCTGCCGACGGTGGCGATCACGTCGAGGGCGCCGTCCTCGTCGCGGCCGAGGAAGACCGCCGCCCCTTCGCAGTTGAGCACGTCGGCCACCTGGCGGGCGAAGACCTCCCAGGCGCGGGTGTCGCCCAGCCGGTTGGACAGGGCCCGGCCGGCCGCGTACAGCGAGTGCATCCGCTGCCCCTGGGCCAGGCTGCGGGCCCAGGCCCGGTTTCCGAGGAAGGTCAGGCCGATGGGCACGATGAGCAGCGGCAGCAGCGCCTGGTCGTGGACCAGCAGGGCGGCGATGATCAGGCCGTAGGCGATGCTGGCGGCCCAGTCGGCGGCCGCCACCGGGGCCGCCCGCAGCCAGCTCTGCACGAACCCCTGGCCGGTCGAGAGGCTGACCACGGTGCTGACCAGCGAGTGGTTGACGAGGAAGAAGGCGGCCATGGCGAGGACCCAGACCACGGCGAGGGCCGGCCGGAAGACGCCCGGCTCGAGCTGGCCCCCGAACAGGTCGGAGCGCTGGAGCAGGTCGACCAGGCCGGCCGCGACGGCGGCGGCCACCGCCACCGAAAGCACGTACTGGGGCACGTTGAACAGCCGCTTGACCGGATGCTGCTCGAACAGCAGCTGGCTGACGGCGATCCCGGCGCCGGTGGCGATCACCAGCACGGGCGGGTCGAGGAAGACCACCCCGAGCACGATCACCATGTCGCACACGCCCACCGAGAAGCGGTGGTTGCGCAGCGGCACCTTGACCACGAACCGCTCGGCCACGACCAGGCCGGCCACGTACAGCAGCGGCTGCACGAGACCCGCCCAGGAGCCGCCGGACAGCTGCCGGACGGCCCCTGGGAGATACAGCGCGACGACGACCGTGGCCGCGGCCACGACCGCCAGGACGAACAGCCAGGCGGAACGTGGGAGCGAGCTCCGGACTCTCTGGGGGAGCGTCCTGGGCTCGCTCACCACGTCACCGCCATCGGCCGCCTAGGACCAGGTGGTCGACGGCCCGTTCCGGGTCCGCGACCAGGTGGTCGATTCCCGGCCGGGCCGTTGCCTGGCCGGTGTTGCAGGGACAGCGGTACTGCGCGGGTACATGGCGATTCCTCTCCCTTACGCGTCCGCCTTGGGGGTGGCGGGGTGCGCGTAGCGGCGTTGGGCGAGTCAACGCCCATGATTCTGCGCGTGCAATGCGATCCGTGCAATGCTCCTAGCGGGCTAAACGAGACTATTAATCTGTACGACCAGCCACCTGCCTACCGGCTGCTACCGGGTACTGCCGAAAATTACCCGTTTTGCCTGGTCAGAAGCGCTGTCGAGGTTGAACGTTCGACCCTTTGTCCCGAATGGTTGCGGTCTCAACTGGTCCTGATCGGGTCCGTCGAAGGACTAGGCGTCATCGTCTTCTTGGCTAGTTCGGCTCGTTTGCTCTCGGCGTCGGCCCCCGATTACGCATATTCGACATAAAGCGCCGAGTGCGGACGCCAATTGCAGGCGGATCGCACGGTCGCCGACGAGCTGCCGTCGATCCCCGAGGTCCCCGGTTCATCGAACACACGTGCGCCCTCTTCACGTCTTCGCGTGCTCAGTCGGCAATTGGAATTCGTTCTCAGCCTGAATGCGCGGCCGCCGCCAGCAACGCCCGCATCTCGGCCCCCGGGCCGCCGACCGTCGCCAGCACGCACCAGGCGGCCCCGGCGTCGCCCAGGGCGCGCAGCCGGGCGAGGACCGTCTCGGGGTCCCCGGCGACCACCCGGTCCAGCTCGGCCGGTGGCCGGCCGGGCGCCCAGCGGGCCAGGCGGGCCTCGGCCTCGCGCCGGTCGGGCGCCACTAGCACCTGCCCGGCCCAGGTGCCGGCGATGGCCGCCGGGTCGCGGCCGGCCCGTTCGGCGGCCCGGCGCACCCCGGCCAGGCCGGCGGCCAGCTCCTCGGGGGTGAGCCCCCAGCCGTTCCAGGCGTCGGCCGCCCGGCCGGCCAGGTCGTGGGCGCCGGGCCCGACGCCCCCCACCCAGACCTCCGGGGCCGGGACGCCGGCGAGTGGGCCGCGCAGGGCGGCCACGGTGGCCTCGAGGGCGGCGGCACGCTCGGCCGGGTCGCCGAACGGCAGCCCGAAGGCCAGGTTCTCGGCCCGGTTGGCCCGGTCGCCCCGGCCAACCCCGACGATCACCGGCACTCCCGCCACCTGCCCCACGGTGGCGGCCATCCTCGCCACCAGGGCCGGCGCCCGCAGCCCAGCCCGGGTCACCAGGGTGCCGACGCTGAACCCTCCCGGACCACGGCCGGTCTCGGCGGCCACGGCGGCCAGCAGGGTCCAGCACTCCAGGGCCGGGCGGGCCGGGGCGCCCAGCGGCCAGAAGTGGTCGAACACGAACGCCCCGGCGAAGCCGAGCCGCTGGGCGTCGGCCGCGGCCGCCAGTGCCGGCCCCGGCCGCTCCGAGAACTGGGGCAGGGTGATGGCGAGGCGCGGAGGGGTCCGGGGAACCCCAGGGGGGTGCCTCGGAGAATGGGGCGCGGCCATCAGTGGCGGGCCAGGGCCAGGGTGGCCGCGCCGACCAGGCCGCCGGCGTCGCCGAGGCGGGTCGGGACCACCGGGGGGAGGTCGCGGTGCTCGCGGGCGTGGACGTAGCGCTCGAAGCTGGCCCTGGCCGGGGCCAGCAGCAGCTCGCCGGTGGCCGCGACCCCGCCGCCGACGACCACCAGGTCGGGGTCGAAGATGGTCACCAGCGAGGCGATGCCCACCCCCAGCCAGTGCCCGACCCGCTCGAACAGGGCCAGGGCCGCCTTGTCCCCCTCGCGGGCCGCCGCGAACACCACCTCGCCGGTGACCGGCCCCCCGGCCGACGCGGCCAGGGTGGCCAGGCGGCCGCCCGGGTCGGCGGCGGCCACCTCCCGGCCCAGCCGGCCCAGAGTCGAGCCCGAGGCCATCGCCTCGAGGCAGCCGCGGTTGCCGCAGGCGCAGCGGTCGCCATCGGGGTCGACGATCAGGTGGCCGAGCTCGCCCGCGAACCCGTGCTCGCCGTGGTGGATCTGGCCGTTCAGCACCAGCCCGCCCCCGATCCCGGTCCCGACGGTGACCAGCACCAGGTCGCCGGAGCCGGCGCCGGCCCCGAACCGGGACTCGGCCCAGGCGGCGACGTTGGCGTCGTTGTCGACGCTGGTCGGCAGGCCGGTCCGCTCGTGCAGGAGGCGGCGCAACTCCATCCGCCGGTAGGTGTTGTGGGGAGCCCAGCAGGCGATGCCGCCCGGCCGCTCGACCAGCCCGGCCGCCCCCAGCCCGATCGCCTCCACCGCCGGGTTGCGGTCCCGGAGCTCGTCCAGCACCGCCAGCAGCGCGGCCAGGGTCGCCCCCTCCTCGTCGGGCGGGGTCGGCACCCTGGTCCGGTCCAGGATCCGCCCGCTCTCGGTGACCACGCCACCGGCGATCTTGGTGCCGCCGATGTCGAGGCCGATGGCCTGCGGCTCGGCTCCAGCGGATGGCACCACCGGCTAGCCGACGTCGATCCGCTGGAGCCCGTCGCTGGCAAACCCCGCGTCCCCAGCGGCCGGGCGGCGGCGGCGGCGACCGGGGGCGGCCGACCCCGACGGCTCGGCCGCCCCGTCCAGCAGCGCCCTGGCCGCCAGCAGCAGCTCGGCGCCGGCCTTGACGAAGTGCTCGACCGCCTCCGGCGCGGTCTCGCGCAGCCTGGCCAGGCCGGCGCAGAGTGGGCAGGACTGGCACTCGGCGGCCTGACCGGCCGTTCCGGGGTCGTCGTGGGCCATCGGCGCGTCTCCCGTCTCTGGCCGCGTCAAGCGCCCCGGGCCCCGGCCGAGGGGCCCTCGCGGGCGTCGAAGCGGACCACCAGCGTGCCACCGCGCAGGTTGGCGGCGGAGATCTCCAGCGGCTGCAGGGCCTGGGGCAGGAGCACGTTGCGCTTGTAGCCTCCCACCTTGATCAGCAGCTCGTCGCCCTTGCGGTGGACGTCAAGGTCGCCCCGCTCGGCGAACGGCAGGTCCATGAGCAGGTCGTAGCCGCCGCCGCGCTGCTTGGACACCCGCATCGGTCGCGACTCGGCCAGCACGCCGGCCGGGTCGCGCTCGCCGTAGACCTCGTCGGCGACCTCCGACAGCCGGTCCAGCCCGACCATCTCGTCGTCGAACAGCCGGCAGGTGAGGATCGGCAGGGGCGCGAACGACTCGATGATGGTCCGGAAGTGGTCGGCCTGGATCTCCTTCCACTTGCCGAAGTAGGGGTCGGTGACGTCGTCGGGCAGCAGCCGGTTGACCACCACCGCGTCCACCCGGTAGCCGAACAGCGACAGGTAGGTGTAGGTCCGCCTGGCCTCGGCGACCACCATCTTCTCGGGGTTGAGGACGAGACGGACGGTGGAGGTCTCGGGCTCGGCCAGCAGCACCCGGACTCGCTCCAGGTTCCGGTACAGCCGCTCCACGGCCCCGAACACGGCGTCCGAGGCGATCGGCGGCAGGTTGCCGAGGCGGCCCAGCAGCGGCCGGGCCACGGTGGCGATCCGCCGCGAGGACGGGAAAATCCGGTCGATGTACCAGCCCAGGGCCTCGGGCAGCGACAGCAGCCGCAGCGTCTCGGCGGTCGGGGCGCAGTCGACCACCAGCAGGTCGTAGTTGCCGGCCTGGTGGTAGCGGTTGATGTCGATCAGGCTGAACAGCTCGTCAAGGCCGGGGATGACCGACAGCTCCTCGGCCTCGACGGCGTCGACCCCGCCCCAGTTGAGCAGGTTGACGACGTACTCCTGGATCTCGCGCCAGTTGGCCTCCAGCCGGGCCTGGCTGTCGATCTGCTCGGCCCAGAGCCGATCGGTGACCTGGCGCGGCTCCGCCCCCAGCTCGACGTCGAAGGAGTCGGCCAGGGAATGGGCCGGGTCGGTGGACATGACCAGGGTGCGGTGCCCGCGGGCCGCGGCCTTGGCGGCGGTGGCCGCGGCGACGGTCGTCTTGCCGACGCCGCCCTTGCCGGTGAACAGGAGGATGCGCACGGTGCTGGCAGCCTACATGGACTCCACGCGACGCTTCAGGTCGCCGAGGGCCGAACGCACGATCTGCTTGGCCGCCTGCCGCATCAGGAAGCCGGGGATCGGCATCCCGAGCGAGACCTCCAGCTGGTAGGTGACCCTGGTGGTCCCATCGCCGGCCGGGTCCAGGGTGTAGGAGCCGGCCAGGTCGTCCAGTGTCCCCTCCACATAGGTCCAGGACATGCCGGCGTCCTTCGGCTGGTAGCGGTAGGCGAGCGTGTAGGCCTGCTCCCCCCAGGGGGTGCCGAGCCGGAAGGCGACCCTGGTCCCCCGCCCCCGGCGGTCGTGGGCCAGGACCTCGACCTCGTCCAGGTTCCCGACCCAGTCCGGGTAGGCCTCGAAGTCGGCCACCACCGCCATCACCTCGGCGGGGGTGGCGTAGACCTCGGTGGACCCCTCGGCGTGCTCGGCCATGCACGGATGCTAGTACGCCCTCAGGCCGGATGGTCGAGCATCCGCCCGGTGGCCCGGAAGTAGCCGACGTTGACCAGCCAGGTCCGCCCGACCCGCAGGCGGCTGCGCCGCGGCTGGTGGACGTGGCCGAAGTACAGGTAGTCGGGCTGGTGCTCCTCCACGTAGTCGAGCAGGGCCTGGCTGCCCGGCTCGGGCCGGCCGGCGACCACGTCGAAGCGCAGGTCGTCCACTGCCGGGGGCATGTGCGAGCAGAGCACGTCGACCGGGCCGACGGCGGCCACCTTGGCCGCGAACTCCTCGTGGGTGCACTCCGACAGGTGCGGCCGGCTGCCCCGGGGCAGCCCGCCGCCGACGAACCCGACCCGCAGCCCGTCCAGCTCGACGCTCTCCCCGTCCAGGTGGCGGACCCCGGGCCGGAGCAGGTCCTGGAACTGGTCGGGCCGGTCGACGTTCCCGTGCGTCAGGTAGGTCGGCTCGGGGAAGGCGGCGAACACCGCCTCGTACTGGGCCCGCACGGCCACCCGGACCTGGTCGCGGATCTGCTCCTCCCGCCCCTGCGACGCGCTGCGCAGCACCCGCCCGGCCTCGTCGAACCGCCCCGCCGTGCGGTGCCGGACGAAGTCGGCCGTCACCTCGGGCCCGAACACCTCGGCCGCGATCCCCTGCATCGTCCGGTAATCGATCAGGTTCACCAGGTCGCCACAGACCAGCAGCGCGTCCGCCCCGGCAGCCTCCCGCGCCAGCGCGTCAGCGGCGCCGTGGATGTCGGAGACGAGCTTGATCCGCATGCCGACCCATCCTACCGGCGCCTTCGCCTATGCTGACCGGTATGGCTGACGGGGCGAGCGTTGTGGTGGTCGGGGGCGGGGTGATGGGCTGCTCGATCGCCTTCCACCTGGCCGAGCGGGGAGTGGACGTGCTCGTGCTCGAACGGGGCACGGTGTGCTCGGGGATGACGGCCCGGTCGGGGGCGCTGGTGCGGATGCACTACACCAACGAGCCCGAGGCCCGGATGGCCCTGACCGGGCTGGGCTACTTCCAGAACTGGAAGGAGCGGGTCGGGGGGTGGTGCGGGTTCACCGTCACCGGGGCGGCCATCCTGGTCGGGCCGGGCGAGCGCGAGCGGCTGGAGCGGAACGTGGCCATGCTGCGGCGGGTCGGGGTCGACACCGAGGCCGTCACCCCGGAGGCCCTGGCCGCCGAGCACCCCGAGCTGGACCTGGCCGGGGTCGAGATGGCCGCCGTCGAGCCCGGCTCCGGCTACGCCGACCCGGTGGCCACGACCTTCGCCTTCGCCTCGCGGGCGGTCGACCTGGGGGCGCGGATCGGCCAGGGAGTGGCGGTGCGGGGGCTGGCCGTGGCCGGCGACCGGGTGGTCGGGGTCGACACCGACGACGGCCGGGTCGGGGCCGACGCGGTCGTGCTGGCCTGCGGGCCCTGGGTCGACCCGCTGGCCCGGACGGCCGGGTTCGAGCTGGGCATCACCCCCGAGCGCTCCCAGATCGCCTTCTTCCGCCGGCCCGGCGCGGCCCGCCGCCACCCGGTGGTGATCGACGGCGTGCTCGGCACCTACTTCCGGCCCCACGGGGGCGAGCTGACCCTGCTCGGGGTGGAGGCCGGCCACCATCTCGAGGTGGAGGCGATCGACCGCGTGGTCGAGGGCTACGACCACGAGGTGACCGCCGCGGCCCTCGGCCGCCTGGCCGGGCGGGTGCCGGCGTTCGCGGGGGCGCCGTTCGCCCGCGGCCACCGCGGGGTCTACGACACCTCGGCCGACAGCCGGGCCGTGCTCGACGCCGCCCCCGGGGTGGCCGGGCTGTTCGTGGCCGGCGGTTTCTCGGGCACCGGGTTCAAGAAGTCCCCGGCCGTCGGGACCTGCATGGCCGAGCTGGTCACCCAGGGCCGGGCCACCACCGTCGACCTGCACCCGTTCCGGCTCGGCCGCTTCGCCGAGGGCGACCCGATCGTCGGCGACGAGTACCGCCTGCCGCCGGAGTTCGGGCACAAGCTGTAGTTCGCACCGGATGGCGATAACACGGCCAATCGCCTGGCCTCGCCGTATACACTCCTTGGGCCACCCACCGCGCCTCCGAGCCGCCGCCGACGACGACTCGGACGACGGCAACGACAGCACCGACTCGTAGGCCACCGGCGCCCCGGCGCCACATCCCAGGTGAGGGCCGTGACCCCACACGCAGCCGCTTCGGCCGGCGCGACCTGCCCCGCCCGCGGGGTCGAGACGCCGGGGCGTGCTGGCTCCCGGCCGGGAGGGGAGATGGGGAGATGACCCGACGGCGGTCCCAGGCCGACGAGGCCGCGCTGCTCCAGGTGCTCGGCCAGAGCCCGATCTTCCGGCAGGGGCGGCCGGACGCCCTGGCCGCCGTGGCCGCCCAGGCGACCCCGTTCGACTACCCGGTGGGCAGCTTCCTGATGCGCCAGGGCGAACCCGCCGACCATGTGCTGGTGCTGACCGCCGGCGAGGTGGCGATCGTCTCCCCCGTCCGCGGCGGCGGCGAGCTGGTCCACACGATCATCCGGGCCGGGCAGCTGATCGGCGAGCTCGCCCTGCTGAACGACGGCCGGCGGACGGCCGGGGCCAGGGCGACCTCGCCCACCACCGCCTGGGCCATCGGCCGGGTCTCGTTCTGGGGCTTCCTGGAGGCCAACCCGGCCGCCTCCTCGGCGCTGCTCCGCCAGGTGGCGGCCCGGCTGGCCGACCGGGAGGCCCTGATCGACGACCTGCTGTCGCTGGACGTCAAGAGCCGCCTGGCCAAGGCCCTGCTGAGCCTGGCCGACGACCACGGCCAGCCCGACCCCGACGGCGGGACCAGGATCACGCTGCACCTCACCCACCGCGACCTGGCCGGCATGGTCGGGGCCAGCCGCGAGAACGTCAGCCGGGCACTCGGGGCGTTCCGCAAGCGCGGCTTCATCGACTACGACTCCGACGCCATCCATCTTCGCAACCCCGACGCCCTCCGCCGGCTCACCTAGCCGGCGTGTGTCGGACATCACCAGGATGCGGTGACCCAGGTCACCGACGGCGCCCGGCCCCGGCGGCTACGCTCAGCTTGTCCTTCACAGAGGTACCGGCGGAGACAGCAGGAGGAGCCCGCCGGAACCGGCAGAGGGACAGGGACAGCAGCGGACGGCTGGGGAGTTGGGGGATATCCGGGGGGGTCCGGACCAACCGCTGGCGGTGCCGGTCAAGGGCGCGGTCGCCCGCGACCAACCGGCATCCCAGGCCAGGCCCGCCCCGTCACGGCCGGAGCGGGCCTGGCCTTCTCCATGCCCGCGGGCGCTGTCGGGGACCCGTCCAGCACGGCCCGGGCCGCGGCCTCCAGGTCACCGACGACGGCGACGCCCGGCGGTGGGGGCCGGCCCGCCGCCTGCCCGGAGGTCACGAACAGCGGCCGCACCCCGGCGGCCACGGCCGCGCCCATGTCGGCCGGGTGGTTGCCGACCAGCCAGGAGGCGTCCAGGTCCAAGCTCAGGCGCTCGGCCGCCGCCTCCAGCATCCCCGGCCCGGGCTTGCGGCAGCGGCAGGCGCGGGTGAAGCCGGGCACCGTCCCGTCGGGGTGGTGGGGGCAGTGCAGGACGGCGTCCAGGCGCACCCCGGCGCCGGCCAGCAGCTCGGCCAGGCGGCGGTGGACGGCCGCGACCGCCGCCTCGTCATACAGCCCGCGGGCGACCCCGGCCTGGTTGGTCACAACGACCAGGGCGTAGCCGGCATCGGCCAGCCGCCCAAGGGCGGCCACCCCATCCAGGAGGACCACCCGACCCGGGTCGTGCAGGTACGGCACCTCCTCGACCAGGGTGCCGTCGCGGTCCAGGAACACCGCCGGCCGGCTCGGCCGGCGCCCCGCCCGATCGCGGGTCGCTTCGTCCGCGCCCGCCCTCATCCGTCGGCCAGGCGCTGCTCGACCCACCCGCAGAGGGCGTGGCCGATGGTGATGTGGCCCTGCTGGACGAGCCCGGCGATGTCGCCGTCGACGTGCAGGGCCACCTCCGCGGCGTCGTCGAGGGGCGAGGCGGCCGGTCCGAGGAGGGCGACCACCACCATGCCCTTGGCCCTGGCGCTGTCCACTGCCCGCAGGACGTTCTCGGAGCGGCCGCTGGTCGAGATGGCGACCAGCACGTCCCCTGGCCGCCCCAGCCCCTCGACCTGGCGGGCGAACACGTCGGCGTAGCCGTAGTCGTTGCCGACGGCGGTCAGCACCGAGGTGTCGGTGGTGAGGGCGACCGCCCGGTAGGCCGGCCGCTCCAGCTGCAGTCGTCCCATCAGCTCGGCCGCCAGGTGCTGGGCGTCGGCCGCGCTGCCGCCGTTGCCGCAGAACAGCACCTGGCCGCCGCCGGCCAGGGCGTCGGCGACCAGCCGGGCGGCCCGCTCGACGGCGGCCACCCCCGGCCGCTCGGACAGGGCCACGGCCACCGCCGCCGAGCTGGCCAGGTACCCGCGGATGCTACTCATCGGGGCACCCCCTTGGAGATCTGCCCGATCCATCCTGGGCACCCCTCCGGGGTTCCCAGGTCCCCTCCGGCCGGACCCCTCCGTGCTCATGATCTCCTCCGGGCTCGTTGGTCGCCGTCCAGGGCTCCCCGCAGATCGAAGTGGACCGGGGAGCAGGGGGCGCCGGCACCCTCGAGGGCGGCCACCATCCGGGCCCGCCGCTCCGGCGGCCCGGCGAACAGCATGAACCCGCCGCCGCCGGCGCCGAGGACCTTGCCCCCGGCCGCCCCGGCGGCCCGGCCGACCTCGTACAGCTCCTCCAGGCGCGGGGTGGCGATCCCGGTGGCCAGCCGGCGTTTGTGCTCCCAGCCCTGGCGCAGTCCCTCGGCGAAGGTGGCCAGGTCGCCGGCCAGCAGGGCGTCGCGCATCGCCTCGGCCAGCGCCTTGAGCCCGCCCAGGCTGGCCAGGCTGCGCTCGGACCCACACAGGACCCCGTCGACCTGGCGGCGCAGGATGCCGTCGTCGGTGCGGCTGTCCCCCGACCAGGCGAGCAGCAGCGAGCGCTCCAGCGCCTCCAGGACCTCGGCCGCGACCGGCAGGGGGCGGACCTCGACCTGGTCGTCGCCGGCGAACTCGATGAAGTTGAGCCCGCCGTAGGCGGCGGCGTACTGGTCCTGCATGCCGCCCTCGATCTTGAGGTCGACCCGCTCGACCTGGTAGGCGGTGCGGGCCAGCTCGGCCGGGGACCAACGCCGGCCGGTGGCCTGGCCGACGGCGGCCAGCATGGCCACCACCAGCGCCGACGACGACCCAAGGCCCGACCCGGGCGGGGCGTCGGTGGCCAGGGTGAGGTCGAGGCCTCGCCCCGGCCGGCGCGCCGCCAGGTCGCGCAGGACCGCCTTGACCAGGTCGAGGTGGCCGTTGAAGCCGAGCTCGTCGGGCGCGAAGGCGGCCCGCGACCGCAGGTCATGGGACTCCACGTGGTAGTCGCCGTCGCGCCGGGGCCGCAGGGCGGCGGTGGCGCAGCGGTCGATGGTGACCGACAGGACCGCGCCCCCGTGGGTCTGCGGGTAGGGCGGCACGTCGGTCCCCCCGCCGGCGAAGCTGATCCGCAGCGGCGCCCGCGCCCACGAGGTCCTCACCGGGCCGCCCCCTCGGAAGCGCTCCCTGGACCTCCGGGCCCACCGGCGGCCGCCTCGGCCAGGAGCTGCTCGAGGCGGGCCACGACCGCCTTCCAGGCGAACTCGGCCTCGACCCGGCGCCGGCCGGCCGCCCCCAGAGCCCGGGCCCGGGCCGGATCGGCCAGCAGCCCGGCCACGGCGGCGGCGACCGGTCCGGGCCGTCGGCCGTCGACCACCGTCCCGGTCTCCCCCTCGACCACCGTCTCGGGGGCGCCGCCCGAGCGGCCGGCCACCACCGGCAGCCCGGTCGCGGCCGCCTCCAGGAACACCACCCCCAGGGCCTCCAGGTCCAGCCCCAGCCAGCGGGTCCGGCATGGCATGGCGAACACGTCGCCGGCGGCGTAGTGGGCCGGCAGGTCCTCCCAGGCCACCTCGCCGGCCAGGTGGATGCGGCCGGCCACCGGGCTGGCGGCGGCCAGCCGGCGCAGCCGGCGGGCGTACGGCCCACCGCCGACCAGCAGCAGCCGCGCCTCCGGCACCCTGGCCACCACCTCCGGCCAGGCCTGGATCAGGCGGTCCTGACCCTTTCGGGGCACCAGGCGGGAGACGCACACGCAGACCGGCGCCGACCCCAGCCGGTGGCGCTCGCGCACCTGCCGCCCGTCGACCGCCGGGTGGTAGGCGCCGGCGTCGACCCCTGCCGGGAGCAGCTCGACCGGGCAGCGGCCGCGCACCGCCTTGCCGACCCGGGCCGCCGACCAGTGGCTGACGGCGGTGAGCAGGCGCAGGTCGCCGGCCACCCGGAGCAGCAGCCTGCGTGCCAGCGGCACCCGCCCGACGGCGACCTCGACCCCGTGGGTGAAGCCGACACAAGGCACGCCGGTGGCCCGGGTGAGGCGCCCGGCAAGCAGCCCGAGCGGGAACGCGGCCCCGAAGCAGATCAGGTCCGGCCGCACCTCCCCGGCCAGGGCGACCGTCCGGCGCAGGACGTCGGGCGTCGGCAGCATCGTCCGCCCCGGATGGCGGACGACCCGGAACGGCTGGGCGGCGTCGAACGCGGCGGCGCCGGGCCAGGCCGGCGCGTACACCACCACCCGGTCGGGAGGCAGCCGGCGCACGAGGTTGTGGCAGTACTGCTGGATTCCCCCGGACCGGGGTGGGAAGTCGTTGGTGACGAGCAGCAGGTTCACGGCCCGGGCATTCTAGT
>Ga0105249_10003628_pt1 | contig 13349 bp, 11 predicted proteins | sample KBSS44metaG_FD_81522 | JGI IMG/M metagenome (GOLD analysis project Ga0105249, IMG submission 81522) | Switchgrass rhizosphere microbial communities from Kellogg Biological Station, Michigan, USA - KBS S4-4 metaG | ecosystem: Host-associated > Plants > Roots > Rhizosphere > Soil | place... | reverse complement strand
TTTGTTTTTTCTTTCAGATCGGATTTTACTTTTTCATAAAATCCTGTGCCCGGCAACGGATATGAAACGGAGATCCCAATCCCATATGGCAATAACTCATTGATCATCTTTATCGTTTTCTTTATATCTTCTTTTGTCTCGCCTACATATCCAAACTGAATAAAGAAAGATTGCTTCATCCCGTATTTACGAATCATTTTAGTTGAGTCATGAATCTGTTCAACTGTTGTTCCCTTATCCATCGCATCTAAGATCTTTTGAGAACCACTCTCCGCCCCCATCCAGATATCATCGCAACCAGCCCTTGCAAGATCACGAATATAATTTTCCTGCAATAGCAGGTCGGCCCTTGCCTGGATCTTAAATTTAAAATGAAGGTTTTCTTTTTCCACAAGATCTGCAAATTCATTTACCCAACCCGGCTTTAATCCAAATATGTCATCACAAAACCAGATATGATCGAATTGAAATTTGTCCTTTAGCATTTTTAATTCCTGCATCACATTTTGTGGCGAACGGGAATTGTAACGATTTCCATAAATAGGTTTGGCACACCAATTACATTTAAATGGACAACCTCTAGTAGTGGCGATGTTCATGGAAAAATAACCGGCATGTTTCAACCATGATTCACGATAAGGTGTTATGTCAACCAGGTCCCATGCAGGCAAAGGCAAACTATCCAGGTCTTTTAATACAAGTCTTCTTGCAGTTTTAATAAAATAATTATTTTGTCTGAATGCAAGTCCGGGTATTTTAGAAATATCCTTTTCGTTTTTTTGCAAAGCATTCATTAATTCAAGCAAACTCATCTCTGCTTCACCAAGAAGAATAAAATCAGCACCTTCCTCAATGTATCTTTCATAATGATCTGTAGAATCTGAACTTGAAATTATAACAGTACAATCTCTCTCCTTTGCCAGCTTACTCATCTTAAAAGCCGCTTCACGCATATTGGTGAGGCACATTTTAGTGAGATAGTTAAACCCATCATCATATAACACTACTATATCTGGTTGAAATTTTTCAATTGCATGAATGATCTCTTCCGGACCTTTTGAAAACATCACGTCATGCAAAGCAACATCATATCCTTGTTCACGCATCAATGCGGCAGCGTACAAAGTTCCCAATGGGGCGTAAGGCAACCCGGTTTCCCATTGCTTGCGATCAAAGTGGAGAAAATAAGAATGTGAAAAAAGAATTTTCATTTTCTTTAATTTTCTGTTACCGGGTTAATTCGCGGTGACAGGTTGAGATAACAAACACATTTTTTGCAAATATCATTATTATCCATATCCAATTTTTTTCTGAACTCAATTGCTTTTTCACTATTTAGAATTTTATCCAATGACCTATCATGAATATTTCCTAAAGATTGGTGAAAAAAGCAAGGTCTTACTGTACCATCAGCTTCAATAACTGCCGAAACCCACGGAGCATTACATTTTTTGTAAGGAAGAGCATTTAAACCATAGAACGCAGCATAATACTCATATATCTTTTGGATTTTCTCCTTTGTTTCAGCTATAAACTTTGTTTCGAATTCTTTTCTATAATTTTTCAGCAAGTATTCAATGATATTTTTTAATTCCGGCAGATCATCTTTATCTACTAAAATTTCATGTTGCCTTGTATCACTCCACAATACTTCCCGATTAAAAGCATGGCTGCTGACATCCGCCGGTAAAAAACTGATCTGATCTAACCCTATTTCTTTTGCACTATCAATTATAGAGGGCCATTTGTAAAAATTAAGTCGATGGATCACTGATCTGCCTGTTATTTTAAAGTCGGGCTTTATTGATTTTAGCGCTTTAACCCCTTCCTTCAATTTATTAAAAGCATCGGGAATGTTTCGGATCGCATTATGAGTTTCCTCATCACCATCAAGAGAAACGATAACTTCATATACATTTTGGGTCAATTGGGAAGCGTATTTTTTTAACGTCAGACCCGTAGAAAGCAAACTGACTTTTATCGATTCTCTTCTTAGTATTTCACAGAACCTGAAAAAGTTTGGATGAAGCAAGGCTTCTCCTCCTGACATCAGTACTTGCTTGGTGTCAAACTTTTTAAATGTTGGCAGCAGATCTTTTATATCATCTTCAGTTAACTGTTTTAAATTCTGATTGTCTTTCCATATATCACACATGGCGCAACGGCAATTACAGGCACTATGCGGCATCAGTATCACAATTGGCAACGCTGTGATCTTATCCGTTTGCAAAGTGCGGTATCGCTTAAATGTATGATATAGTGATTGATTAAGCATTGCTTCGAATACAGATCCGGTAAAAAGGATTTTTACTTTTTTTTAATTTATTAAAAATCGAATGCGGATTGTATAAAATTTTATAGTTAAACAGCTTTAATTCTTCAAAGGAATGATGAAAATATTGATTTATCATTTCCGGGAAACCAATGGCCCTGTAATAATAATTAGACCGCAAACGTGCAGCTTCTGTTTCATCTTGTTTATAAAGATGCGAGTCAATTATATGAATCTCTCCTCCTGGTTTGAGCTGCTTTAATGACTCATTCAGTAGCTTTTCCAATGAAGAAAAGTATTGAACTGAAGCTGCGAAAACAATTACATCAAACTTGCGATCGCTAAACATTTCATCTTGCAATGAATAATTAAAGAATTTAAGGTTTTGAACTTTGTCAAACACTCTCTTAGCCTGATTCAATTCCCCATCATTTATGTCAATCCCTGTTACTTGTGATAATGGAATAGTGCAAAGCTTTGCAGACAACCACCCGTTGCCACAACCAACTTCCAAGATCTCAAAAACTTTTTGTTTTTTAAGAAGATATTTTAGTAACCGATTGCTGGAGTCCTTCCTTACCTGCCACTCATGATAATGCTTATGGTTTCTATCTATTTCCGGAAGACTTGCTACTTCTTTATCTGAATAAATTCTCCCTTCGTTTTTACGAAGCCAAAAGTATTGCTGGGCAAAATCAATAGTATTATGTGTAAGCTCTTCTGTCACTAACTTCTTTCAATTTTGTAAATGAAATTTTTCTCGATCAGGCTTTGTTTTGTTTGTACACAGTTTAATTCAAATCCATTTTGGCTAGCAGCTTCCTTTATCATTCTTATATCACATCCATCACATAAAACCATTATCACTTCAGAGGTTTTATGGATATATCGTGGTAATTGGTTAAAAAATTTTAGAAAAAACTCGCCGTTTTCTCCGCAATACCATGCATGATCCAATAACGACCGCGGTTCTTTTTTATAGTAAGGAGGATTTATTGCGATTATATCAAATGGCTGCGCAGGAATATTTTCAAAAAGATCAGAGAGTATGATCTCAAGCTTAACTTTATTTTCCTCACTATTGATTCCTAAGTATTCTATTGCAACAGGATTGATATCAGTAGCTGTAACTTTTGCCCGATGTTTCGCTACGTATATTGCAATAAGTCCGTTACCAGCACCAAGCTCTAAAAAATTTTTACCCGTTAACTCTAACTTCTTAATGTATTGAAGCAAGAACTGTGTGCTTGTAAAAAAACCGGGATGAAAAACTTCCGGTGGAATTTCTAGCCTGGTATTTCCATATGTATAAATTCTTTTTTGGGAAAGATATTTTTCCAGGAAAGGCTTATAAGTATGCGCAACGATATTTTTTAATGCAGTTCTCATTTTAAAATCCTTCCAGTTCAGGCTGGCGATATTTCCATAATGCCTGCAAGGCTTTTAGCTCATAAGGTTTTTGATACATACCCGTTTTATAACGAATGGCCGAAACGTTTCTCAAAATCTTTCTTTTTATAGAATTTAATTTTATATCTGAAACCGTGGGGTAATAACCATTCAGTACCGTTTCAAAATCTTTTATCTTATTTACCATCTCCGGTGTAAGCCACGGCGTCAACGGGTTCTTTCTAAGATCAAAATTTTCCCAATGCGGACTGATCCAATCTTCCAATTTTTCAGGGAACCGGAAACCGCTCTCCAATACTTTATTATACATATCGCTTCCTTCAGTGGGCACGGGACTATAAATGTAAATTATGATCTCTGTTTTTGGATTGATCTGTTTTATTTCTTTAATAAAAGCAATATCCTGGTCTATTTGCTTCATTACCTGTTCAGGAGTATCTGCCGGTGTACCCAATACAAAAGAATATTCAGGGATGATATCAAACTTTGCCATTCTTGCCGCGAAGCTTCTTATTTCAGCGGCGCTTTGGGTGCCGCCCTTATCCATTTTTTTTAAGATCTCATCATTACCTGTTTCTGCACCGAAGAAGATCATTTTACACCCACTTTCTCTCATCAATACAAGCGATTCATCCGCATATTTATCAATGGTGTCGATCCGCCCTTCCCCCCACCAAATCATATTATCCGGTTTTATCAATTTTGCGAACTCGACAGTTCTTTTTTCCGAAACAAAAAAATTATTGTCGTGAAACTCGATAGCATTGCCACCATAATTTTCTTTTAGCCATTTTATGTCTTTATAAATAGACTGTGCAGATTTTCCTTTCCATCTTGCGTTGTAAATAGGGACAACCGCACAAAAAGAACATTTGAAAGGACAACCCATGCTTGAATGATACGCAATGGTACGGGTACCGAGGTAAGATTTACCCAAATATTTTTTCAATGAATAAAATTGATCCAGCTTCTCATAAGGCAAAGCAGGTAATTCATCCAGCTCATACAGTTCGTCTTTCGGAGATTTTATGATTTGATCTCCCCTCTTATAGATCAGGTTCCGAATTAGTTCAAATGGTTGATTATTTTCAAGTGCATCAAGCAATGCCGGAAAAGATCTTTCACCGGGGCCATTAATTATAAAATCAACATAGCCTGAATTCAAAACAACTTTTGACTGGTTAGAGGGGAAATAACCACCCCAAATAATTTTGATAGTTGGAAAAAGTTCACGGATCTTTTTTGAAAAAGGAATTGCCTGTTTAAGTTGAGGGCCAGGCATTGAAGTGACACCAACGTAATTAAAACCGCCTTCATTGAGATAACGATAAATTTTTTCCCACGGATCAGTTTCGAGATTGCCATCTACGATCACATAATCATACAATCCCTCTATAGCAGAAGCAATACTGAGAATGGAGTTAGGTATTCTCGGTTTATAATTCGCACTGCGTGGATTAAATAGCAAAACCCTGATCATAGAACACTGAAGTTGATGCAAATTTAGCTCATACTCAAATCGCTTTACCGCACTAAATAGTTGCCCGGCAACCTTTTATTGCGTCGCCAGGTAGCATATACATTATGCACATGGGCAAGTGTAGCAGGTTCATGGCTGAGAATCTGCCTTGAAACTATCTTATAAAGCAGGAGTTTGTGAATGCCATGTTCAAAAGACTGCACTAATTCCAGTTCCCGGTAGTATAGGACAGACTGCGGCAACGGCAATTGAAAGACAGATGAATTAATATTCGCAAAAGGAAAATTATCTTTTGATCTTAGCTCCTGCACATGGTTTTTTCCTAATGAATACGCTGTTTTATATGCATCACAATGTATCTGCGAAATAACAACTCGTCCCGAAGCTTCTACCTGCTTGCAGGCCTTTCCTTCATGACGAAGAGAACTGATATAATACTGTTCATTGACCGAGCCATGCAGATCAGTTGGGAATAAATTAAATAATTTACCGTCACTTACGGTGATTAATGAAATAACCCTTGGAATAGAATAGGCAATTTGCACTTGCCTGTATAAATTGTTATGCAAGTATACATTTCCTGGCTTCTTATTGTATAGACTGTTGTTTAATCCGATAATATATTGATGAAAGGAAGAAAGAAAATGGTGCTTTCCTTTTAGGCCTTCATAAAAAAAAATACCAGTATCCCCTGCTGATTTCCGGCGAATCATTTTTAAAGAAAGACAGGCAATGGCATCCTTTTTTCCCAGAAATTCGTTTGGTTTCAGGCACTGTTCTGAAAATATAATGTCAATTTTTTCAGTCAACTCAGCTTCCTTAATAGAAATTGAATATAAAGTAAAGATCAGGGGGCTATAACCAGTGAATAAATGCTGATTAGTAATATCTTTAATAATTTGTTTGCCGGCGATAAGATAAACATGAAGAGGTTGTTGAAAAGATTCTTTGGCAAGACAGAGATATTCCTGCTTATAATAAAGCCCATTGAATTTATTTAATATTCTTTTTACCAGCTTCATATTTAAAACTAAGAAAAAGAATTTTTAAATTGATAGATAAACTTCGCCGTAAGTTGAACTGCCTTCGACGGGATACGCATTGGTACCTTGGCTTGAACCGCTCGTATCTCATCAATGCAACAGGAGCCAGGATACTGGTGTATCATGGCATTTGCCGCCAGGACCATCTCCGATTCAATACACTTTTTCTAAAACTGAAAACATTAGAGTGTCATTTACGATTCTATAAAAGATACCATAACATTATTTCACTGGATGATTTTTACGAGCAGCGTTTCAGTAAGAATAAATTTAATATTTGCCTTACGTTCGACGATGGTCTTGCAAATAATCATAAATATGTCTTGCCCTTGTTGCAGCAATACCAGGTTCCATCAACATTCTTTATCACCGGTATCCGCGATGCCGGGTATGATATTTTATGGAATGATTTTCTAAGCATTGTTGCCAGGTATGGTCCAAAAACATTGAAATATAATGGCGATCTTTATATAAAAAACAGGTACAGAAAATATGTATCTGTTTCAAATGGAAAATCGCTTAATGATCTGCTTCGTTCTTCGGATTTTATTTCAAAAAAGGAACTAATGCAGGTATTATCTTCGCAAGTCGGGTTTAAAGATGATCTACGTGATGAAGATTATTGGCGGCAAATGACCGGGAGCCAGATCCGTGAATTATCTGATTGCCCCTTGACCATTATTGGCGCTCATGGTTATTATCATAACGATCTGTCCCGGATTTCGCTGGACCAGGCAGAAGACGAAATGATCCGGTCGAAAAAATATCTTGAAAATATTACAGGTAAAGAAATAAAAGCCATGGCATTTCCTTATGGCGCCTACACTGAGCATGTAAAAGAAGAAGCGAAAAAAATTGGATTCACCCAATTGTTGACAACAAACTTTCTTTTACCAAAAGATGGGGGCGACGCAACCATGAGAGAAAGATTGACGGTTAATCCATTTATTTCTGTTATCAACCAAATGCATGCAAACATTACGGGGCATTATGGATAGTATTAGAGATAAAGGATATTCTGTTGCCCGGTTGACCAAAGACAACCTGGAAGATATAGCAAAACTGCATAAAGAAGTATATGACCATGTTCCAGCTCCAGATCATTATCCTAAAAAATACAATACGGCTTATACAGGCATAGAATATACAGGGTTTATTGCTTATAATCATGAAAATATACCTGTTGCCTATTATGGGGTGATCCCCTGTTTTATACAATATGGAAAGGAGATCATGCTGGCAGCGCAATCGGCCGATACGATGACTCATCCCCGGCATCGTTACAAAGGAATGTTCGTGGAACTGTCTAATCTCACCTTTGACCTGTGCAGGAAACTGGGTATCCGGCTCATTTTCGGGTTTCCCAACCAGAATTCTTACCATGGTGCTGTTAACAAACTAGGCTGGAAAATGACAGACAAGATGGATTATTTTACAATTCCTGTTAAAGGATTACAATGGGAATCTCTTTGCGGTAAGTTTAAGTTTTTAAAGAAACTGTATGAACTATACCGGCAATCTGTCTTAAAGAAATATATAAACCCTGTAAAAGGGGTGCAAAGTTCTGCAGAAGAAGATGGCTTTGCGGCAGTTTATCGCAGTAAAGATTATTTTCAATATAAAACGTATAGCCAGGCACAGGTGATCTGTTTAGATGATACCGCAATATGGATCAGCAGAAAATATGGCTTTATGATCGGTGACATAGAAGGGCACAATGAAAAAAATTTTGCTACTATGATAGAAAAATTAAAAGGAATAGCAAAGAAACTTGGCGTAAGACAGATTCAATTTCATTGCAGTCCCGGTATCCATTTACATTCTTTATTCAGTGAATATTGCGAACCAACTCCTTCTTACCCCGCTTTATTCCAGGATTTCGGTTCACCGATCCCACCGGAAAAAATTAAATTCACTTTTGCAGATATTGATATTTTTTGATCAATGTCCCATTAAGATTTATGAAACTTGTTTTTACCAGTTATGGCAGTTCTTCCGAATACAATAAGCCCGAAGCATGGCTGAAGCGTATCAATGGCTGGATCGGTATATTAGAAAAACTGGCCCAGGATAACACAGTGATAGGGATCGAGCGGATAAATTATAATGGTGCGTATGAGCAGAACGGGGTTCAATATTACTTTATCAGGTTAAAGAAAAAAGTAGTTCGATTTCCCTGGCGCATGCACAGGTTTATAAAACGACTTCAACCCGATATAGTGTTTATTAATGGCTTTATTTTTCCTTTGCAGATCATCCAATTAAGATGGAAATTGGGAAAAGGAATAAAGATCATTGTGATGAATCATGCGGAAAAACCTTATGCAGGATTCAGGAAACTTTTGCAACGCCAGGCTGATAGGTGCGTTCACACTTATCTTTTTACTTCCAAAGAAATGGGAGCAGAATGGGTGCAGCGGGGAATTATCAGCAATGAAAACAAAATAACCGAGGTAATGGAAGCGTCCTCTTTTTTTTATGTAATGGAAAGAGAAAAAGCCCGGGCAAAAACAGGGATCACAGGCGATATTGTTTTTTTGTGGGTGGGAAGGTTAGATGCAAATAAAGACCCGTTGACTGTAATAAGAGCTTTTGGTGAATTTTTAAAACAACAACCGTCAGCAAAACTTTATATGATCTATCATACGGAAGAGCTCATAAGTGAAATAATGAGGTATTGTGAAAAAGATGCTGACCTGCAAAAGGCAATTAAGCTTGTCGGTAAAGTTCTTCATGATGACATGCAATATTGGTATAATAGTGTTGATTTCATTATATCGGGATCACATTATGAAGGCAGTGGAGTAGCTGTTTGTGAAGCCATGTCCTGCGGATGTATACCGGTATTGACCAATATCCAGTCCTTTCGTAAAATGACAGGCCCGGGGAAATGCGGATTATTATATGAACCGGGAAATGATAAAGATCTGTTAGCAGCATTATTAAAAACAAGAGAGTTGGATATTGAAACAGAACGGGCCAGGGTGTCGCAGCAGTTTAAGGATGAGCTTTCTTTTGAAGCTATTGCAAAGAAAATTAATCAGGTGATTACTTCTTTGTAACCTGAATTAACTATATAAAATTTAAATGTTCAATACTATTACATCTCCCAAAGTAAGTATTATTATGCCCACTTATAACCGGGCTGCATATATCAGGGAAACTATTGCGAGCATCCTCGATCAAACTTATCAAAATTGGGAATTGATCATAGTAGATGATGGTTCTGATGATAATACAAAAGAAATAGTTGAAGAAATAGACGATAACAGAATAGAGTTTTATAAGATAGAACGCATAGGGAGCCCCAGTAAGGCCAGAGACATTGGCCTGGAAAAGGCTAATGGCGAACTGATCGCATTTATGGATTCAGATGATCTTTGGGCACAACCAAAACTCGAAAAGCAGGTGATTGCCTTGCAACAATATCCCGGGGCAGGCTTTTCTCTCACTGGCGGATATAATTTCAAAAACCCTGATGAACCATTGGAGTATTTTTATAAACAAAGGGAAGGAATAAGATATGAGAATGTGTTTATTTCCTGTTTTAAATCAGAGGTAGCGGGATTTACACAAGCGTTAATGTTGCGCAAAGAGTGTCTTGCTGCTACAGATTTTTTTAAAAAGGAAAAACCACTTACTGAGGAATTAATATTAAATCTCGCCAGCCATTTCAAAGCTATTATTCTTTACGAGCCATTATTTTATCGCAGGCTGCACGATACAAATTACAGCAGCTTAAATTGGGCAAAAAGACATGCCGAAGGTCTTGAAATGATCAGGTCGTTTAAAAGTTCCCTGCCGCCGGAAGTATTTGTTGATTCTTTATTTAAATCATATATAAATTTTGGTGAACAGTACCTGCAACGCAGAGAAAGCAGAAAGGCGATCGGTCAATTTTTTAATGCATGGAAGAACAAACCTTTTAGTATAATTCCGTTAAAAAAAATGGCAAAGGCAATCTTATATGCTTTTAAAAAATAATGCTGTCATTTTTTTCGCCACTTCCCTGATTGTGCAAAATAGTACTCTCTTATAAACTGTAGCCGGGTTTTCTAAAATGGCCATTGCTTTTTGTATCATTTCTTCTTTGGATGATACAATATGCCAGTGTGCAATTTCCTGTTTCATGGGCCTGGTGAAGCTGATCACATGGCAGCCTGCATAAAGCGCTTCGATAGATACTACCCCAAAGCCTTCATAAGAAGAAGGATGTAAAAACACTTTGGCTCTTTGCATCTGCTCAAGCACTTCATGATAGGGAAGTTCTCCGGTCAATGAAACATTGGATTGTAACTCCAGCTGTGTAATAAGTAGTTGCAACCTGTCTTTTTCCGGCCCTTTTCCAATCAGCGTAGCTTTTATTCCTGGAATTTGCTTTTTTATCCTGGCTATCGTTTCGAGAAAAATATCATATTGTTTTAACGGGATCAGTGAACCTGCTCCAATGATGTCAATATCTTTTTCTTTTCTATTTGTGTTGAATAATTGGGTATTAATTCCCGCCGGTATTATGTGGCCCGGTTTTATACCGTGATTTTTTTCAAATTCATCCTGCAAAAAATCAGATAACACTGCGAGTTCGTCACTTCGTAATGGTATGCGTTGAACGTATCGATTATTTTTTTTTGCATCCTGCCCCCATATCCAACAAATGTGTTTCAGGCTATTGGTATCCGCAAATTTTTTTCCTATTAAAGCACATTCTCCATACCAAAAACTAAGCAAACCGATAATATTATTTGAGGCATTAATTTTTTTTAACGTTGAGAATACTTTGCGTCTCATCAAAAGTTTCGATAAGCCGCCTTTATTTCTACCATTAAAACTGATCACGGTGTTATTAAACCATTGATAAGTTCCTTTTGAATAAGGATAATCTAATGCAAGAATAATGATATTTAGCTCAGGATAAATTTCGTTTAATCCGGTTACAAAATTTTGCTGAGTAGGAATGCAGGTACTGTCAGCTTCATCTTTTGCAAAGCCTGGTGTAAGGATTACCAACGTTTTTTCATCTCTTGTCATCTAATGAAATTACATTACTGCAATAAGAAAGACACTTGCTGTCATGGGTAATCATTATCACCGTTTTACCGGCGATAGTCATTTCTTTAAAATGTTGTATCAGCAAAATTGTTGATGTTTCATCTAGTTCATTAAAAGGTTCGTCAAGTAATATGAACTCAGCATTTTTATACAAAGCCCTTGCAATGGTAATACGTTGTTGCTGGCCTCCACTGATATTCTTGCCATTTTCCGTGATCATCTTGTCAAGCCCTTCCGGGGATTGATCAATAAAATCTTTTAACCCGGAAATATTCAAAGCGAATTCCAGTTTTTCTTTATCATAATTTTCTTCCTGCAGGGTAATATTTCGTAAAACAGTATCATGAATAAAAAAAGGTTGCTGCCGAACATAGGATATTTGTGGCCAGTAACTTTTTATCGCTTTGGAGGAAGCAGGGCGATCATTTATAAGAATTTCACCCGTTGATGGCTGCAGGAAACCCAACAATAGATTCAATATTGTTGTCTTCCCTTTTCCAGATTTACCCGTAATGCCAATAAAATCTCCTTTATTGATCGATAGTGAAAAATCATTCAGAACAGGAAGATCATTATACTGAAAATTTAAATTTGTTATTTGAATTGTCTCAATAGGTTGACTTTCTCTGGATTCAGCATCTGTTTTTTTTTCTGGAGTTTTTAGATCAGAAATCGAAAATTCATAAGATTTCATTTGACCAGCTACATTTATGACCTTAACAATCCCGGGAATGATCTTATAGGCCGCTGCCATAAACGCTCCGATCATTATCAATGTAGAGTTATCTTTAACACCTGTCCATTTGGCGATAACAATAAGAATAAACAACCCGAGTACTGCAAAAGTTTCAATTATCCGGTTCGGCATGGTTTGAACGGAAAGTGAATCAAATAAGTGTTTGCTGAATTTTTGCCTGGCAATGCTGAATCGACGGTGAAAAAAATCATTGCGCTGGTAAATATTTCCTTCTACATATCCTTTTAATGCGTCGAATAAATATTTGTGCGACCTTTCGTTATTTACGAGGATATTTTTTTTGGCTATCGCAAGGCGTTTTTTTATGTAAAAAAAAACAAATGTTACTGGCGGAACAAGAATGAGTAATAACAATAAAAAAAGCTTCGCATCGTAAAGAAGTATTGCAGTAATTGTAAGTAGAATAAGGATCGATTGTATCAGTATCTGCTGAATTCCCGAAAGAACATGTTGGGCAAAATCAACCGGATGATATGCAATTTTACTAATATGTGTAGATGAGTCAATATTTACAAACTCTTCATAATTACCCTGCTGATAATTGGTCATTTTATTCTGCGAAATACGTACAGCTACCTGGCTGATGAATTTAAATTGTGCAGATGAGATAAGAATACCAAACAAATTTTTAATACCAAAAAGAATAAAAAAAAATGCAATAAGTGCTACAGAACCCGGATCAAGCATCCATCCCGGAAGAAAGTCAAGACGCTCCACCGAGCTGCTTATATAAAAATTTATTACAAGAAGTAAGAGAGCCAATGCAGCAATATCTGCTATACTGATAAAAATATTCAATACTACCAGTACCCAAAACTGTCGTCTTTCGTGTGGTGTAAGAACTAGCAGAATATGTTTGAGCTTTTCTTTCAATTGCATGCGGATGAACCAGAAAGATAACCTTAATTTATTTTTTTGAAAATCGTAGAATTAAAAACCGGCAATTTTGCGGAGGGTGTGACATAAAATTTTCATATCGAGCCAAAATGACCAATGGCGCACATAAAAGATATCCAACCGCACACGGTCCTTCATGGCTTGTATATTGTTTATTTCGCCGACATATCCCATGGCCTGAGACAGGTCGATAATACCCGGCTTCACTTTATGGCGGTAATCATAATATTCAATAAGCTCTTCGTATTTATTAGTATCATCAACCATATATGGCCGTGGACCTACAACTGACATGTCTCCAATAAAGACATTAAAAAATTGAGGAAGTTCATCGAGATAATGATTTCGTATAAACCTGCCAAGCTTTGTGATCTTTTCATCATCATCAAAAACCTGCAACAGTCCCGCATGCTCATTTTCGATCAGTGATCTGAATTTGAT
>Ga0105249_10003621_pt1 | contig 13356 bp, 11 predicted proteins | sample KBSS44metaG_FD_81522 | JGI IMG/M metagenome (GOLD analysis project Ga0105249, IMG submission 81522) | Switchgrass rhizosphere microbial communities from Kellogg Biological Station, Michigan, USA - KBS S4-4 metaG | ecosystem: Host-associated > Plants > Roots > Rhizosphere > Soil | place... | reverse complement strand
GGGCGCCGAGGGGGTGGGTCGGTGCAGGCCATCGTGATCGACGGGTTCGGCGGGCCCGAGCAGCTGCAGCTGCGGGAGCTCCCCGACCCGGAGCCCGGGCCCGGCCAGATCCTGCTCGAGGTTGCGGCGTGCGGCGTCTGCCGCACCGACCTCCACATCGCCGACGGCGAGCTCACCAAGCCGAAGCTGCCGCTGGTGATGGGGCACCAGATCGTCGCGCGCGTGCTGAGCAGCGGCGAGCGCTTCGAGCCGGGCCAGCGTGTCGGCGTGCCGTGGCTCGGCTGGACCGACGGCACCTGCCGCTACTGCCGTTCTGGCCGCGAGAACCTCTGCGACAACGCGCGCTTCACGGGCTACGACATCGACGGCGGGTACGCCGAGCGGACTGTCGCCGACGAGCGGTTCTGCTTCTCGCTTCCCGACGGCTTCGAGGACCTCCACGCCGCGCCACTTCTGTGCGCCGGGCTGATCGGCCACCGGACGATGCGGCTGGCCGGCGACGCGGAGCGGCTCGGCATCTACGGCTTCGGCGCCGCGGCGCACATCGTGTGCCAGGTCGCGGTGCACGAGGGCCGGCGCGTCTTCGCGTTCACGCGCGCGGACGACGAGGGGGCTCAGTCCTTCGCGCGCGAGCTCGGTGCCGAATGGGCGGGCGACGCGCTCGGCCCGCCACCCGAGGAGCTCGACGGTGCGCTGATCTTCGCGCCCGCCGGCGAGCTGGTGCCCGCGGCACTCAGGGCGGTGGCGAAGGGCGGGACGGTCGTGTGCGGAGGAATCCACATGAGCGACCTCCCGTCGATGCCGTATGAGCTGCTGTGGGGCGAGCGCGTGCTGCGCTCGGTGGCGAACCTGACCCGCGCGGACGCCGAGGAGTTCCTGAGCATCGCGCCCCGGGTCCCGGTGCGCACCGAGGTCGAGACGTTCCCGCTCGAGCGGGCGGGCGAGGCGCTCGATCGCCTGCGGGCCGGAGGGCTGCGCGGCTCGGCGGTGCTCGTCCCCTAGTCGCGCCTGGCTCAGGCGGCGCGCCGCAGCCTGTGCACCTTCGCGCGGCGCGTGGAGGGGCGCCGGCGCGACTCGGCGGCGTGGAAGCTCTCGAGTCCCTCTGCCACAGCCCGCCACGCCGAGCGCGAGACCGCCATCCCGCAGTGCGAGGCGCCGATCTCGATCAGCTCCGTCGCGTCCGGGTCGAGGCATGAGCGCCAGTCGACGATTCCGTCGCTCTTCGAATAGACCGAGACGAGCGGCACATCGTCCGGGAGCGGCCTGGCGAGCGCCTCCCAGAACGAGGCGCAGCAGTCGCCGTCCAGGCAGGAACGCTTGAAGAGACCGGGTGCGCCCAGCGAGCCCAGCCGGCCCACGGCCTCCACCTGGAGGCGCACGACCGGATGGACCGCCAGCGGGTCGTTCCGGGGCGACCCCAGGGCGATCACGCCGGAGACGAGCTCGGGACGCCGATGGGCGAGCACCTTTGCGAGCGTGCCGCCGCGGCTCTGCCCAACGATCGCCGCCGGCCGGCCCTGGAGCGCGACGAGCCCCTCCAGCCGCTCCTCGAGCCGCGGCATCAGCGCAGCCGCGCAGTTGACGTTGGAGACGATCCCCGCTCGGCTCGGCCGGTAGCCGGCCCGCTTCAGCCAGCGAGCCATCGGGGTGAGCGATCCGTCGCCCGCGAGAAAGCCCGGGATCAGGAGAACGGGCCGGCCGCGCCCGTCCGCCATCCCGTCTCCGCGGAAGATCGGGTCGCGCAGCAGAGCCGCCGCCTCGAGGCCGATACGGGCCTCGCGCCAGAGCGGCGGCCGTGTGCCCAGTGAGTTGAGCCCGGGAGCTCTCATGACGACTCCGTGACCCTAATGTCGGTATCCGACGGCTTTCCGTTACATCCACTTGACAACAGGGCGATAGATTCCCCGCCCGGTGCGGGCGGTAACCATTCAGGAAGGGGCGCGCCTCGTCGTGGAGGAGCGGGACGACCCCGTGCCCGGCAAGGGCGAGCTGCTCGTGCGCGTTCGGGCCGCCGGCCTGAACGGCGCCGACATGCTCCAGCGCAGGGGCGGCTATCCCGCGCCGCCCGGTGTGCCCGCGGACATCCCTGGGATGGAGCTCGCAGGCGAGGTCGAGGCGCTCGGTCCAGGCGTCACTCGGTTCAAGGAGGGCGACCGCGTCATGGCGGTGATCGGCGGCGGCGCCCAGGCGGAGCTCGCGGTCATGCACGAGCTCGAGGCGATGCGGGTGCCCGAGCCGCTTGACTGGCCCGCCGCAGGAGGCCTTCCCGAAGTATTCGTGACCGCCCACGACGCCGTCTGCCGCCAGGCCGGTTTGCGGTCGGGGGAGCACCTGCTCGTGCACGGGGCGGCGGGGGGAGTCGGCACCGCCGCCGTCCAGCTCGGCCGAGTCGCCGGCGCGCGGGTGACCGCCACCGTTCGGCGTGCCGAGCTCCGCGCCCATGTGGAGGAGCTGGGTGCGCGCGCGATCGACCCGGAGGCCTTCGAGGACGAGGGACCGTTCGACGTCGTGCTCGAGCTGGTCGGCGCGTCGAACCTTGCCCGCAACCTCGGCTCGCTCGCCATGGGTGGCCGGATCGCCGTCATCGGCGTTGGCGGGACCGGCCCGGTGGCGGAGATCAACCTCCTCGGCCTGATGCAGAAGCGCGCCCGCATCCACGGCTCGACGCTCCGCTCGCGCCCGCTCGAGGAGAAGGCGATCGCCATGCGCCTGGTCGAGAGGGAGGTGCTCCCGCACTTCGACAGCGGCGCCCTCACGGTGCCGGTCGCGGAGACCTACGAGCTCGACCGGGTCGAGGACGCGTACGAGCGTTTCACGGCCGGCGGGAAGCTCGGCAAGATCGTCCTGCTCCCATAGCTCAAGGCTTCTCCCGCAAATGCCGAGACAGCCCATGGGCCTCCCCAAAACGTTTAAGTAGAGCAAGGGTGCAACTCTCCGAGACAAAGCCGCTGAACGTCGTCATCGTCGACGACCACGTGGCGCTGCGGCGCGGGATGGAGCTGCTGCTGCGGCGGGCCGGCCACCACGTCGTGGGCACCGCGGATGACGCCGAGTCCGGCGAGGTCCTGATCCTGCGGCGCAAGCCCGACGTCGCGCTGGTCGATCTCGCCCTGCCGGGGATGAGCGGCGCGGAGCTCACGCGCAGCCTCCTGAGATCCGACCCCGAGCTGCGAGTCATCCTCTATACAGGAGCCGCCGACGAGCGGCAGCTCCTCGACGCCCTCGACGCCGGCGCGGCCGGGTTCGCGCTGAAGAGCGGCGATCCCGAGGAGCTCGAGGAGGCGATCCGGACGGTCGCCGGCGGCGGCGACTACATCGACCCGCGCCTGACCCCGCTGCTGGCCAAGGGCAGCAGCGGCAAGGCGAGGACGCTGTCGCCGCGAGAGCGCGAGATCATGGGCCTCCTGTCCCGCGGCCTGTCGGGCGAGGAGGCCGCCAAGCAGCTCTTCCTCTCTCCGGAGACGGTCCGCACACACGTGCGGAACGCCATGTCGAAGCTCGGCGCCGCCACCCGCGCCCACGCCGTCGCGCTGGCCCTGCAGCGCGGCGAGATCGACCCGTAGGGATACCCCTTCCGGGGTTAGACGTTCGTTCTATCGGCATATGTCCGATCCCATCTGGGGTCGAGTGCGCCGATAAGTCCTCCCAGACCGACCAAGGCAAACTCGTCGCGAGGCGGGGACGCAAAGCCAGAGGCCTCTCCATCGACGGTGGAGGCGGCTCAGCTGCCGGATCAACTTCCACGGAGGAACGAATCCAATGGCTGAGCTCACAATCGTCTTCAGGCTCCGGTTCGCCGTAGCCCTGGCAACGGCGGTCTGCATCTTCCTCGCCTTCAGCGCTGCGCACGCAGACGCGACGGCGACCCGCGGCGAGTACATCGTCCAGATGAAGAAGGGAACGAGCCCGGTCGCCGGCAAGCGGCTTGTCCGCCGCCTCGGCGGCCGCGTCACCTCGCCGACGCTGCGGGTGATCAATGGCTTCGGCGCGGCGCTGACGAAGAAGGCGGTCCGGAGGCTTCGGCGCCACCGCGGCGTCAAGGCTGTGACGCGCAACCGCGGGATGCAGGCGAGCGTCACCGACACGAGCGGCGGCTACGCCTGCCCGACCACCGACGCGACAACGGTCGCGGCAAAGTCGGCTCCGGGCGGCGGCGTCGACTACGACGCGCCGGTCACGTCCGCCATCCGCACCCTCGACCAGCCCTTCCTGAAGGCCATCCGCGCCGACTCGGCGTGGTCTCGGGCCACGGGCCGGGGCGTGGGCGTCGCGGTGATCGACACCGGGATCGCGGGCGACGTGCCCGACTTTCAGACCCCGGGCGCCGGCTCGCGGGTGATCGCGTCGGCGGTGACCAACCCCTGCGCTCGGGACGCGAACGACCAGTACGGGCACGGCACGCATGTCGCGGGCCTGATCGCCGGCAACGGCCTCGTCTACGGCAACTCGCTGCACGGGAAGTACATGGGCGTCGCGCCGCGGGCCAACCTGGTCTCGGTCAAGGTCTCCGACGACGACGGAAACACCACGGTCCTCGACGTGATCTACGGCATCCAGTTCGCGGTCGACAACAAGGCCGCCTACAACATCCGCGTCCTCAACCTGTCGCTGTCCTCGGTCACGGCGGAGTCGTATCTGACGGACCCGCTCGACGCCGCGGTCGAGAGCGCCTGGTTCAACGGCCTCGTGGTGGTTGCCGCCGCGGGGAACGAGGGCGCGACAAACGACGGCGTGACCTTCGCGCCGGCGAACGACCCGTGGGTGATCACGGCCGGCGCGCTGGACGACAGGGGCACGTTCACCCGGCTCGACGACACGCTCGCGAGCTGGTCCAGCCGCGGCCTGACCCAGGACGGCATCCGCAAGCCCGAGGTGCTGGCACCCGGGGCCGGATTGGTGTCGACGCTGGCGCCGAACAGCGACTTCGCGCGCACGTGCTCCAACTGCATCCTGGACAGCGGCCGTTATTTCCGGGCCGGCGGAACGTCGATGGCGGCAGCCGTCGCGTCCGGAGCCGCGGCGCTTCTCCTGGAGGAGCACCCGGACTGGACGCCCGCCCAGGTCAAGGGGGCGCTGACCTCGAAGCTGGTCGACGTGCCTGGCGTGGGCGGCGTGATCGACGTCGCCGCGGCGCTCGACTCGACGTCGGCCTTCTCGACCAACCTCACCCCGAACAGCCTCGTCGACCCGGGCAGCGGCCTGATCGACTGGACTCGCGCGAGCTTCCGGCGCGCGAGCTTCCGCGACGCCGGCGGCTCGCCGCTGAGCGCCTCGTGGAGCCGGGCGAGCTTCCGCTGCGACTGCGGCCTGACCAGCAGCGGCGAGGTGGACCCGACGCGGGTGAGCTTCCGCAGGGTCAGCTTCCGCAAGACGACCGACCTCGGGGGCTGACCAGGTGGCGGTGCTCCGGCGCGAGCTCGGCCTCGAAGCCAAGATCTGGCTCCTCACCGTCGTCATTGCTGCGGCGGCCGTCGGGGCCTATCTCGGCCTCGTGGAGCCGCTGGGCACGGGGCCGAGTGAGCTGGACGTGCCGTGGTGGCTCGTGGCGGCCGCCTTCGCCGCCGCGGAGCGCTGGGTTGTGCATCTCCACTTCAGGCGGAGCACCCACTCGCTCTCCCTGGGTGAGCTGCCGCTGGTGGCCGGGCTGCTCTTCCTCCCGGCGCACGAGCTCGTGATCGCCGGGCTGGTCGGCTCGTCGATCGCGCTGGCGTTCGACCGTGAGATCCCCACGTTCAAGGCGTTCTTCAACCTCGCCCAGTTCACGCTCGGCACGTGTGTCGCGCTCTTCGTCGTTGAGGGCCTCGTGACGGCGCGTGACCCGCTCGACCCGATCGTCTGGGTTGCGATCTTCGGCGCGGTGTCCGCGGCCACGCTGATCGCCGACATCTGCGTCGGCGCGGCCGTGACGATTGCGGAGGGCAGCCTCGAGCCGCATCAGCGCATTGACATGCTGATGACGAACTGGACCGTCGCCCTCAGCAACACCTGTCTCGCGCTGGCGATCGCGGCGGTGGTCTCGGCGCAGCCGGAGGGCGGGCTGCTGCTCGTGCCGCCGACGGTGCTGCTGATGGCCGCCTACCGCGCGTACCTGTCCGAGCGCCGGCGCAACGCCGAGCTCGAGTTCCTGTACGAGGCCACGCGGACGCTGTCGCGCTCTTCCGAGATCGTGCCGGAGCTGGAGGCGCTTCTGGCGCGCTCCGCCTCGGCATTCCGTGTTGGCGCCGTGGACCTGGTTCTCTTCTCAGCCGAGCCGAACCGCTCGGCCCGCTCCTCGCTCGACCGCGACGGCAACCGGCGGATGCTCGAGCCGATCGACGAGCCCCTTGCCGAGAGCCTCCGCGCTCTGGCGAGCGGCCTGACCGGCCCCGTCGAGATCGCGCTCATCTTCGACACCGGCCAGCGCGACTACTTCCGCTCGCGGGGCATGGAGAACGGCGTGGTGGCGCCGCTCCACGGCGAGGCCGGATGCGTCGGGCTGTTTTCGATCGCCGGACGCGAGAGCGTGGATCGCAGCTTCTCCGACGAGGACCTGCGGCTGCTCGAAACCCTGACCGGCAACGTGACCGTTGCGCTCCAGTACGACCGTCTGGAGCAGGCGGTGCGCCAGCTCGAGTCGCTCCAGCAGGAGCTCGAGCGCAAGGCGCTCTACGACTCGCTCACCCAGCTTGCGAACCGCTCGCTCTTCCACAACCGGCTCGAGCACGCGATGCACAGCCGGCGCCCCGGCGTGTGCGTGCTGCTGGTCGACATAGACGAGTTCAAGGCGATCAACGACAGCCACGGGCACCACGCCGGCGACGAGCTGCTGCGGGCGGTCGCGGACCGCCTTCGCAGCTGCCTGCGCGAGGGCGATACCGCCGCGCGCCTGGGAGGCGACGAGTTCGCGCTTCTGCTCGACCGCAGCGGCGGCGAGGTCGACGCCGTGACCGTGGCGAAGCGGCTCCTCGCGGACTTCGAGTCGCGTGTGGAGGTCGCCGGCGAGCGCCTGCGCGTGCACGTGAGCATCGGGATCGCGGTCGGCGCGCCCGGCAAGGACTCGCCCGACGAGATGCTCCGCAAGGCCGACGTGGCGCTCTACGAGGCGAAGCGGAGCGGGAAGGGCCAGCACCGGGTCTACCACCCCTCGATGCGCGACGCGCTTCGCAAGCGCCGGACGCTCGCGTTCGAGCTCGAGCGCGCCCTCTCGGACGAGGAGCTGAGCGTCGTGTACCAGCCGGTCGTCTCGCTGGCCGACTGTCGGGCAGTGGCGCTCGAGGCGCTCGTGCGGTGGAACCATCCGGAGCGCGGCATGGTGCCGCCGGGCGAGTTCATCGCCTTCGCCGAGGAGACCGGCGCCGTCGTCGAGATCGGCGCGATCGTCCTCGAGCGGGTCGTGGAGCAGGCAGCCCGCCTGCGCATTCCGATCCACGCCAACGTCTGCGCGCCCGAGCTGATCGACCCTGGCTTCCTGGACCGCGTCGACGCGCTAATCGACATCCATGAGCTACCGCCCGAGCTGCTGGTCTTCGAGCTGACCGAGCGCGCCTTCATCGGTGACGACCCGGTGCCGATCGCGGTGCTCGAGGCGATCCACGAGCGCGGGATGGGCGTCGCCGTGGACGACTTCGGCACGGGCTACTCGTCGCTCGCGTACCTGTCGCGCCTGCCCGTCGACACGATGAAGATCCCGAAGCAGTTCATCGACGAGGTCACCGGCTCGCGGGAGCACCACGCGCTCGCCCGCGCCGTGATCGAGCTCGGCTCGGCCCTCGACCTGAAGGTCATCGCCGAGGGCATCGAGACACCCGAGCAGATCGCCGCACTGCGCGCCTTCGGCTGCGACCTCGGCCAGGGCTACTTCTACGGGCTGCCGACCGACGCCGACGTGGCACTCCGCCGCGTCGAGCTGCTGCGTTCCGACGTCGGGCGCCCGGCCCTGCGCGCGGTCTAGCGGGACTTCCCCCTAGTTCAGCCGCTCGACGATCATGGCCTGGCCCTGGCCGCCGGCCACGCACATCGTTTCGAGGCCGATCGTCTTGTCGTCCGTCTCGAGGCCGTTCAGGAGGGTGGTCATGATGCGCGCTCCGGTCATCCCGAACGGGTGACCGAGGGCGATCGCGCCGCCGTGCGGGTTCATCTTCCCGAGCGGGATGTCGCACTCGGCCATGATCGGGATCACCTGGGCCGCGAATGCCTCGTTCAGCTCGACGGTGTCCACCTCGGCGATCGACATCCCGGCGCGCTCCAGCACCTTCTTGATCGCCCAGATCGGCGCGACGCCCATGTACTCGGGCTCGTTCGCGGCGGTCGCCGAGGCCACGATCCGCGCCCGCGGCTTCAAACCGAGCTCGTCCGCCTTCGCGTCCGACATCACGAGCACCGCGGCGGCGCCGTCGTTCAGCGGGCATGAGTTGCCCGCGGTGACCTTGCCGCCCTCCTTGAAGGCCGGCTCGAGCTCGGCGAGCTTCTCGAGCGTCGAGCTCGGGCGGGGGCCGTCGTCCTTGGCGACGACGGTGCCGTCCTCGAGCGTCACCGGCACGATCTCACGGTCGAAGTAGCCGCTCTCCTGCGACTGGACCGCCAGCTCCTGGGAGCGCTGGGCGTACTTGTCCATGTCGGCGCGGCTGACCTCGTAGCGCTCGGCCACGTTCTCGGCGGTCAGGCCCATGGAGATGTAGGCGTCCGGCTGGCCGTTGCCCCCCTGGAGTTTCTCGTTCTGGTCCTGCGGGCGAGCGCCCTCGACCGCCTCGTTGTAGCGCGACACCCACTCGACCCCGGCGGCGATGTACGCGTCGCCCTGGCCGGCGACGATCGCGTTCGACGCCTGCCGGATCGACTCGAGGCTGGAGGCGCAGTACCGCGAGACGGTCGCGCCGTTCGTCTCGAGCGGGAGCCGCTCGGACAAGAGCGTGATGATCCGGCCCATGTTGAACCCCTGAAGCCCCTGCGGGAGGCCCACGCCGCAGTAGACCTCCTCGATCAGCGACGGGTCCACGTCGGGGTTGCGCTCGAGCAGCGCGTCGACGACGAACGCGCCCATCTCATCGGGGCGTAGCTGGGCGAGCGAGCCCTTGAAGGCTCGGCCAATGGGTGTGCGGACGGCATCGACGATCACGGGTTCGGGCATGGCGGGAACCCTACTTAGGCGGCATTCTGAGGGCGCCGTCCAGCCTGATCGTCTCGCCGTTCAGCATCGGGTTCTCGGCGATGTGGCAGGCCAGCTCGGCGTACTCCTCCGGGCGGCCGAGCCGCGGCGGGTGCGGCACCTGCGCGCCGAGCGCCTGGCGCGCCTCGTCGGGGAGGCCAGCGAGCAGCGGCGTGTCGAACAGGCCCGGGGCGATCGTGCAGACGCGGATCCCGATACGGGCGAGGTCGCGCGCCGCCGGCAGCGTCAGGCCGACGACGCCGCCCTTCGACGCGGAGTAGGCGGTCTGGCCGATCTGGCCGTCGAAGGCGGCGATCGAGGCCGTCATGACGACCACGCCGCGCTCACCGCCCTCGTCGGGCTCGCCCTCGGCCATCGCGGCTGCGGCCAGCCGCAGCACGTTGAAGGTGCCGATCAGGTTCACGCGCACGACGGTCTCGAACGGTTCGAGCGCCGCCGGTCCGTCTCTCTTCACGGTGCGCTCGGCCCAGCCGATGCCCGCGCAGGAGACCGCTAGCCGCAGCTCGCCGGCAGCCTCCACGGCGGCCTTCACCTGATCCTCGTCGGCCACGTCGGCCTTGGCGAAGGTCGCGCCGAGCTGGGCCGCGAGCGCCGGGCCCCGCTCGTCGTTCAGGTCGGCGATCGTCACGCGGGCGCCGCGCGCCGCCAACGCGCGCGCCGTCGCCTCCCCGAGGCCCGACGCGCCGCCGGCGACGAGGGCCCCTATGCCGTCCAGCCGCAACTACTCGCTTACGCGCTCTACCAGGAAGGAGATCCGGACGAGCGCACGCCACTCGTCGAGGTTCTCGCCGCGGAGCCCGGTCGACACGACGTCTACCGCCTTGATGTTGCGGAGCGTCTGGCTCGCGTCCGCGAGGGCGGCCTTCACGGCGCCGTCCGAGCTGTCGGGCGAGCTGCCCACCACTTCGATGATCTTCGTGACTGCCAACGCGGGCTCCCTTTCGTTTCGGAGGTCATGCGCAGCCTATCCCGGTGATGTAGCTTGATGCTGGGATGGAGGCCAGCGCCGAGGAGAGCAGCGGCTACCTCGACTTCTCGAGGGTGTCTCCCGGCGAGCTGATGGGGATGGGGGCGGCGCTGGTGCTCCTCGCGTCGCTCTGGCTCCCGTGGTTCACCACCAGCTCCGAGAACCCCAACTCGCGGCTTCCCGGCGGCGTGAAGGGCGGCGACTCCGCCAACGCATGGCAGGTCTTCTCGACGCTCGACTGGCTGCTGGTGGCGGCGTGCCTGGCGCCCTTCATCCTCACCTGGATCGTCGCCCGCGGGCACAAGCTCACCTGGAAGCCGGGTGAGGTGACGATGATCGTCGGGATCGTCGCGTTCGTCCTGATCCTTTGCAACGGGATCATCCTGGGGCGCCCCGGCGACAGCGTCGACATCGGGCTCGGGATCGGGTACTTCGTGGCGCTCCTGGCATCGCTCGGGATGCTCGGAGCGGGCTACCTGCGCCAGGCGCTGTACACAACCGATCGCAAGCCGCCCGGCGTCATCTGAGTTAGGTTCCCGCCCATGGAGGCGAGGCCGAGGCCCGACCGCAACCTGGCCATGGAGCTGGTCAGGACCACCGAGTACGCGGCGCTCGCGTGCGCTCGCTGGATCGGCCGCGGCGACAAGGAAGGCGCCGACGGTGCGGCGGTCGACGCGATGCGCCTCCTGCTCGACACGGTTGCGATGGACGGCGTCGTCGTGATCGGCGAGGGCGAGAAGGACGAGGCCCCGATGCTCTACAACGGCGAGCACATCGGCGACGGGTCGCCGCCGCAGGTGGACATCGCCGTCGACCCGCTCGAGGGCACGGAGCTGTGCGCCAAGGGCCTCCCGAACGCGATCGCGACAATCGCGTTGTCGGAGCGCGGGACGATGTTCGACCCGGGGCCGTGCGTCTACATGCTGAAGATGGCGACCTCGCGCGGCATGGCCCACACCCTCGACCCGGACCGGCCGATAGGAGAGACGCTCGCGCTGATGGCTAAGGAGAAGGGCGTCCCCGTGGGCGACATCGTCGTGATCATGCTGGACCGCCCGCGTCACGAGGAGTACATGAAGGAGATCCGCGAGGCCGGTGCCCGCATCAGGCTGATCCCGCACGGTGACGTCTCGGCTGCACTGGCCGCCGTGACGGAGGACTCGACGGTGGACCTGCTGTTCGGCATCGGCGGCACCCCCGAGGGCGTGCTCGCCGCGGCGGCGATCCAGTGCACCGGCGGGCAGATCCTGGGCCGGCTGTGGCCGCGCTCGGACGAGGAGCGGAACGCCGCGCTCGAGGCCGGCTACGACCTCGACGAGGTGCTGGACAAGGACCGGCTCGTCTCGGGCAAGGACGTCTTCTTCGCCGCCACCGGGGTCACCGACGGCGAGCTGCTCGACGGCGTGCACTACAGGGGTGCCGAGGGGGCGATCACGGAGTCGATCTCCATGCGCTCGCGCTCCGGCACCGTGCGCCGCATCTCCGCGCGGCACGACCGCGCGAAGCTGCGCGAGATCATCGGCGAACGACTGGGCTGATCGCCGCTTCCGCAGCCGCGCGGAATGCGCCGACCCGCGACGGCTCGAGCTCGAGGTTGGCCAGCGAGCGCAGGAACGCGTGGGTCACGATCACGTGGATCCGCAGCTGTGTCTGCTCGTAGATCCAGCGGCTGAGCCGGGTCGCGATGGTGGGGTAGAAGTTCACGACCTCGGAAGCGACGACGATCGTCACCTCGTCCGATCCGTCCTCCGCGGGCTTGCGGTGGACGCTCAGGCGCAGGAAACCGCGCCCGCGGCCGCGCCTGGCAACGAGCACACCGCGGTTGATGGGCCACGTCACGGTGCCGCCATCGCGGTTGAACTCGTACTCCGGCTTGTGGAAGCGGAGCAGCACGAACGGTCGCCGCAGGAACACGACGTCGCGCGAGTCCGGGGCGTAGAGCACGCGGATGAGGCCGAGCGAGAAGCGGGACAGGAAGCTCCAGTACGTGCGCGCGAGCCGCTCGAGATACTCGGGCGCCCACATCTTCTCCAGCTCGCTCCTGGGCAGCGTCACCTCGGCGACCTGGCGGCTGCCGACCCCGCCCGCCTCCGAATAGCGCGACTGAGGGACGTGGACTATCTCGACGCGGGCACGCGAGCGCCGCTGCTGCTCGAGCAGGCGACGCGGGTCGCGCGGCCTCACAGGAGCTCCACCTCGACACGCTCGCCCGCGGCCGCCTCGCCCTCTCCGGGGGCGATGAAGGCGAGCGCGTCGGCGCCGAGCATCGAGGTCAGGACGTGCGAGCCCTGGGCGCCGGTCGTGGGACGGGCGACCGGGCCGTTCTCGCTCTGAAGCAGGCGCACCCGGATGGCCTGCTCGCGCTGCGGGTTGCGCCGGATCGGCTCCTCGAGCCGAGCCTGCACGCGCGGAGCGTCAGGCGCCGCGCCCTGGAGCGCAGCGAGGGCCGGGCGCGCGAAGAGCTGGAAGGTGACCATTGCGGATACGGGGTTCCCGGGCAGGCCGAACGCGAGCGTATCGCCACGAGTCCCGAACCAGGCGGGCTTGCCCGGCCGGAGCCGCACCCCCCAGAAGCGCTCCTCGACTCCCAGCTCGCGCAGCGCCGGCTTGACGTGGTCGTGTGGACCGACCGACACGCCGCCCGAGATGAGGACGACGTCCACCTCGTCGAGCGCCTGCGCGATCGCCGCGCGGGTGCCCTCGCGGTCGTCCGGGACCGTGGTGTGGCCCGTGCGGACGCCACCGGCCCGCTCCACCTGGGCGGCGAGGGCGAAGGCGTTCGAGCCGTAGATGCGTCCGGGGCCGAGCGGAGTGCCGGGCTCGGTCAGCTCGTCGCCGGTGACGAGGACGGCGACGCGCGGTTGCCTGCCGCAGCGCAGCTCGGCTCGGCCCACGGAGGCCGCGACGCCCAGCTCGGCGGGCCCCAGTTCGGCCCCCGCTTGCAGAACGACCGCATTGAGGGGGATGTCCTCGCCGGCGCGGCGAACGTTCGCGCCGGGGCCCATTTCCGGGACCGAAACTCGATCGTGTATGCGTTGACCGTGCATATCGCGGTCAACGCATACACCGTCGCTGGAACCCTGCTCCTTCACCGCCGTAGTTCGCTCCACGGGCACCACGGCATCCGCGCCCTCCGGCACGACGCGCGCCGCGATCGCGACGAGCACCTGGAACCCGCGCTCGTCGAGCACGAGCAGCGGGCCGAGCGGCGCGGCGATGCGCCGCGACGGCTGGAGCGCGAGGC
>Ga0105249_10003620_pt1 | contig 13359 bp, 10 predicted proteins | sample KBSS44metaG_FD_81522 | JGI IMG/M metagenome (GOLD analysis project Ga0105249, IMG submission 81522) | Switchgrass rhizosphere microbial communities from Kellogg Biological Station, Michigan, USA - KBS S4-4 metaG | ecosystem: Host-associated > Plants > Roots > Rhizosphere > Soil | place... | reverse complement strand
TTACTTAATCTTTTCTTTGGATGTCTCGCTATCATTTTTGTTTTACAAAATGGCATTACAATCGTTACTGATAGCAACGGATCAGAGCTGATAAACATTCCTGAAAGAATATGGATGGCGTCTTTGTTTATTGGACTTGCAGCCGTAATTGACTTTCTTGATGGCTTCATTGCAAGATTATTTGGCGCCACATCGGAAATGGGTAAACAATTAGACTCTCTTTCTGATCTGGTAAGTTTTGGGGTTGCACCAGCTATGATCATATACCAGTTTCTCCGCTTAAGTTTTGCACAACAGGAAGATGGACTTGATGTATCGATTATAGGGTTATTGCCTTCTTTATTACTGCCTTGCGCAGCAGCATGGCGTTTAGCCCGATTTAACCTCGTTTCAAATCAAACTGTTTCGTTCAGAGGAATGCCTGTTCCGGCTGCCGGAATATTGATCGCATCCTTACCGCTTATATATTGGAATGTAAATCAAGAGTGGGTAATACAACTGCTATTGAACAAATGGTTTTTGTATGTATTAGTTTTATTGGTTTCATTTTTAATGGTCTCCAGCATACCTATGCTTAGCTTAAAATTCAAAGATTTTAAAATGAAAAACAATTTGCCACAATATATTCTTATTGGTATTGCTATCGTGAGCATTATTGTTTTTAAATGGATAGCGATTCCTGTAATAATGCTTGCCTATGTTCTTGTATCTTTACTCTTTAAAAATAAAATTGCATGATGTATACTGTACAGGTAAAAGTGATGCCGTTAAGGGAATTGCTCGATCCGCAGGGCAAAGCTGTAATGGGAGGCTTAAAAAATCTTGGCTTAAACGGAGTTGAAGATGTAAGAGTCGGCAAAAATGTTACTCTTCAAATTGATGCGTCTTCAGTTGAGCAAGCAAAAAAAATAGCTGAAGAAGCCAGCAAAAAATTGTTGGCAAACCCAGTAATGGAATATTTTGAAGTCAATATAAATTAGAAAGCGGAGTACGAAGTCAGAGTACGGCCTAGACATCGTACATCGAACATCATACTTCGTTATTATGCTCTATCTTGTTCCTACACCAATTGGTAATTTAAAAGATATTACACTCCGGGCTCTTGAAGTATTAAAATATGTTGATCTCATTATTGCCGAAGATACCCGAACATCTTCTAACCTGCTTAATCATTATCAAATAACAAAACCACTCTCACCTTATCATCAGCACAATGAACATAAGGTGTTGCAGCATTTGGTAAATCAATTATTGGAGGGGAAAAAAATAGCATTGGTAACAGATGCAGGTACACCCGGTATTTCAGATCCCGCTTTTTTATTAGTGAGAGAGTGTATAAAAATTGGGGTGAAGGTGGAATGCCTACCCGGCGCAACCGCTTTTGTACCCGCCCTGATCAATAGCGGTATCCCATCCAATCGTTTTTGTTTTGAAGGTTTTTTGCCTTTAAAAAAAGGAAGACAAACCGTTTTGCAAAAATTAGCTTCTGAAGAAAGAACAATGATCTTTTATGAATCGCCTGTTCGGCTATTGAAAACATTAGAGGAATTTATCCATCATTTTGGACCGGATCGTCAATGTAGTGTAAGCCGGGAATTGACAAAGATGTTTGAAGAGAATAAGAGGGGCACATTAAAAGAGGTAAGCGATCATTTCAAAAATAAAAACGTGAAAGGGGAGATTGTAATAATAATAGCTGGGAATAAAAAAGCTGAATGAAGTGGCGATTATCACATTTTTGTTTTGCGTAACAATCGATTTGCGACATTTGCGACCTCATTCTTATTATTCTAAATAGCCTGGCTATGAAAAAAATTACCAGCTTGTTAGTTTTATTCCTCGGATACAATAGTTATTCTCAGGATTTGGCTTTTGCTAAAAGAATAGTTGATACGCTTACCTCGCCTGTCTTTTGGGGGCGGGGATACACTAATGACGGCATGAAAAAGGCTGCTGATCTTCTTGAATCAGAATTTAAATCTTATGGGCTGGAACCGATGGATGGAAAATCTTTTTTTCAACATTTTTCATATCCTGTAAATACTTTTCCGGGTGAACTAAAGGTTACCCTCAATGGTAAAGAACTTGTACCAGGTAAAGATTTTATTGTTGCCCCTGAAACAAAAGGCATAAAAGCAGAGGGAAGTCTAACACAAAAAGATAGCGTTACGTTTCTTAACATGGAAGAAAAATTCATTGTTCATCTTGATGATAAACTTACCATGGACCTTGCGCCTGAAGTGGCAACATATAGCATGATCAATGTTGACAAGAAATCTATTACCGGAATACCTGCAACTTTTAAGGTAAATATTGAAAACAAATTTTTAAAAAATTTTAAAGCCGATAATGTTTGCGGTATAGTAAAGGGAACAGTAAAACCGGATTCGATGATTTTTATCACAGCTCATTATGATCACCTCGGTGGAATGGGGAAGGATACTTATTTTCCGGGTGCTAATGATAATGCCAGTGGTGTTTCCCTGTTGCTTAACCTGGCCCATTATTATGCAAAACATCCCCAACCATACACAATAGCTTTTATTTGCTTTGCGGGTGAAGAGGCGGGTTTGATTGGATCAAAATATTTTACGGATCATCCATTGGTGCCGTTAAAAAATATCCGGTTTCTCATCAATACGGATCTGGCCGGCACAGGAGAAGAAGGTATCACTGTCGTGAATGCTACTGAATTTCCCAAAGAATTTGCGATGATGAATGCTGTAAATGATGAAAATAAATTGCTGGTGAAAATAAATCCCCGTGGTAAGGCTGCTAATAGTGATCATTATTTTTTTACTGAAAAAGGAGTTCCTTCTTTCTTTTTTTATACGCTGGGTGGCATAAAAGCTTATCATGATGTATTTGATAAGGCGGAGACCTTACCGATGAATGAGCATGAAGATCTTTTCAAATTGTTGATAAAATTCAACGATAAATTAATGGGTAAATAAAAATAGCGGATAAGAATTTACATGAAAAAAATAATAGCAGTATTAATTATAGCAGCGCCTTTGATCGGTTTGTCGCAAATCGCAAAAACTTCCACATCTTCTTATTGGCAGCAGAAAGTAAAATATGTTATTGATGTTGACGTAAATGTCGAAACGAATCGCTTTTCAGGAAAAGAAAAACTTCAATACTGGAATAATTCTTCTGATACATTAACGAAGGTCTTTTATCATTTATACTGGAATGCCTTTCAACCGAACAGTATGATGGATGTTCGAAGCAGGCGACAAGGAACGATTGAGGCTGGTGGAAGACTTGATTGGGATTCGAGGGTAACTGACCGCATTTTTAATTTGAAACCTGATCAAATCGGATATCAAAAAATTCTTTCGTTGAAAATGAATGGCCGTTCGCAAAAGTTCAAAGTATTGGAAACAATCTTAGAAGTGATATTAGACAAACCTATTTTGCCTAAATCAAATGTAATATTTGACATGGACTTTGAAGCACAGGTGCCTGTGCAGATTCGTCGTAGCGGAAGAGATAATGCAGAAGGAGTTCGTTATAGCATGAGCCAATGGTATCCCAAGCTTTGTGAGTATGATAAACAAGGATGGCATCCAACTCCCTATATCGGCAGAGAGTTTTATGGAGTATGGGGAGATTATGATGTAAATATTTCTATTGACAAAAATTATATTGTTGCAGCAACAGGCTATTTACAAAATGCCAACCAGGTGGGCTATGGTTATGAACCTTCAGGCACAACCGTTACCCGACCTGCAGGCAATAAACTCTCCTGGCATTTCAGTGCGCCTAATGTTCATGATTTTGTATGGGCCGCTGATCCCGATTATATACATCTTACAAAAAAAGTAAGGGATGGATTGACCTTGCATGCCTTTTATAAAGTTGTACCTGATTCTATAAAAAAACAATATGAAAATCTTTCAGCTACAAGGAAATTACAGTTTCAGAATAATCCGGATAACTATATGAATTTTTACAAATCGCAGTGGGAGCAACTGCTTGAAATGGTTTCGGAAGCCTTACCATTTATGGAAAAAACATTTGGTAAGTATGACTATAAACAATATTCTTTTATACAGGGAGGTGATGGGGGTATGGAGTATCCCATGGCAACATTGGTGAGAGGGGCAGGACCGGATGTGGTAATACATGAATGGATGCACAGTTGGTACCAGGGAATGCTGGCAACTAATGAATCATTGTATGCGTGGATGGATGAAGGATTTGCCACCTATGCAGAATCAAGAGTATACAAATGGCTTGGTCTTTTGATTGACACATCATTTATTCACGCTGAAACATACAAATCATATTATCAATTGGTAAAAAGCGGAAAGGAAGAGCCACTCACTACACATGCGGATCATTTTAACACAAACTATGCGTATAAGCTGGCATCCTATATAAAAGGCGCAGTGTTCTTAGAACAGTTAGGTTATATAACGGGTGCTGAAGCACGGGATAAAATATTATTGGAATATTATCGCCAATGGAGATTCAAGCATCCCGATGTCGATGACTTTATGCGTATTGCTGAAAAGGTAAGTGATATGAAACTGGATTGGTATAAAGAATATTGGATAAATACGACCCGGACAATTGACTATAGCATTGATAGTTTATGGGAGGAGGGAGGTAAAACCAAAATACGTTTGCTTAAAACTGGATCAATGCCAATGCCGGTTGATCTGCAACTAACGTTTAAAGACAGCACTAAAGAATTACACTATATTCCTCTTAACCTGATGTATGGAGAAAAACCAATTGAGGATCCCACCATTCCCCGAAAAACATATACTCCCTGGCCTTGGACAAATGATACTTATGTAGTTGAATCCAACCGAAAGCTAGCCGATATTGTAACTGTTGAAATTGACCCTTCAAAACGCCTGGCTGATATAGAAAGAAAAAACAATAGACTTGAATTAAAATGGTGATCTCATTAATTCAAAAGCCTTCGTTTATCACGAAGGCTCTTTTGATCAAGGCCCCTTTAGATTGCTTGCCGAAGTAAGGTTAATGATTAATGGTCAGGGTTTACCTTAATGTTTTCCAAATTTAGACAGCTAAGACATGCGAGTCAATTACCAGTTAGTGGTATTTTTTATTCAAAACAATGATTTGGAGAAAAATTTTATGTGCGGCCGTAGAATTTATTGATGGCAGCAACACGGTTATTCACATGCAGCTTCTCATATATATGATAGGTATGTTTTCTAACTGTTTCCGGGCTTAAGTTTAATTGAGCTGCAATTTCTTTATACATCAATCCCCGGGAAAGGAATTCAAGTATTTCTTTTTCCCGATTCGATAATTCATCCAGCTCTTCATTATTAGCAACAACATTTTTTGATTGAAAAGCGGCAATTACTTTACGGGCTATTTGGCTGCTCATCGGTGCGCCGCCCTCGTACAGTTCTCTTATAGCATCTAACATTCTTGCAGGATCAGTTTTTTTCAAAATATACCCACTGGCTCCTGCACTCAATGCTTCAAATATTTTTTCATTTTCCTCATACACGGTGCACATCATAAAGTTTGTGTCGGGCATTCTCGGTTTCAAACTTCTTACACAATCAATTCCATTTTCACTGCTGTCAAGATTAATATCCATCAAAACCACATCGGGCTTTAATAAAGGTAATTGCCATAAAGCCTCTTCAGGAGTGCCTATAGTACCAATGCATTTGTAGCCATCAGCCATACTGATAATTTCTTCCAGCGCATTCCGCAGTTCTTTGTTATCATCTACAATACATACTGAAATCTCTTTCATGCTGCAAATGTCAGGCTTCCGGTTAATTTCAACAATACCGCTTAGTGGTATTTTACGGTTATCGCCTGACGTATAATAAAAACTTCTCTCTGAAAAATTCTTCTGAAAACAAGCTGGAAATTTCGACCACATAAGGTCTTGTGCCACTTTCATGTATTTCTTTTGCAAGATCACCTCCTTTCAGGCAAATAAGCCCTGGATTGTCAGTCATTGACTCTGAACTTTGAACTCTTAACCTTGAACTTTTCAATAAAGGCTTGCTCCATTTCCAAAGATCCTTTAAAGGAGCTACTGCTCTTGAGATCGTGAAATCAAATTTTCTATCCTTTATTTCTTCGGCTCTTGTGTGCTGAACTGTTACGTTCTTTAATCCAATACTTTCTGCAATAGCTACTGCCACTTTTAATTTTTTTGCAATGCTGTCAACTAAATGGAATCTTACTTCAGGGAAAAAGATCGCCAAAGGAATTCCGGGAAATCCACCACCCGTTCCTATGTCAATTATTTCAATACCAACTTCGAAATCAAAAACGGCGGCGATACTCAATGAATGCAATACATGTTTTTCGTACAAGCTATCAATATCTTTTCGGGAAATGACGTTGATCTTTTCATTCCAATCTTTATATAAACTTTCGAGCAGGGTGAATTGCTCAATTTGTTTTTCAGTAAAATCAGAAAAATATTTCAGAATGATTTCCATTACTTCTAATTATTAACTGAAGATTGCCACTGTCTACTGGATACTAACTTACCAGTTTCTTCCAGGTCTTTTCCATAATGCTGGTGCAAAGATGATGTAGTAAAAGAACATCCACATATCAAGAATAATGAACCAGGGCCACATATCAGCTTCACCCATTTTCTTCATGGCCTTATATAAAATAAATCCCTGGATCAAAAGACGCAGACCAAATACTGCTAAAACAAAACGCCAGTCATAAAATAAGATAGCGGCAACAAATAAAGGATAATAAATGAATTGAGTAATAAAATATAATCCAAGCAGCAGCTTATGTTTCGGCTTGTAATATTTTGCTGTAGTATAATGTCTTGATTTTTGTTTCAGCCAACCCGCCCAGGTAGTTTTTGGAATGGACCGAGTAATGGCATCGGGATCTATTATTACGGTTGTATTTTGGCTATTGGCCACTTTATTTATAAAAAGATCATCATCACCACTGGGAATATGATTAATAGAAGAAAAGCCTTTATTCCGGATAAAAAGATCTTTTTTATAAGAAAGATTTCTGCCGACGCCCATATAGGGAAGCCCTGCCAGTGCATAAGAAAGGTATTGAAGGGCTGTATGAAAAGTTTCGAAACGAATAAGTTTATTCAATAGTCCTTTGCGTTTATGATAAGCACCATAACCAAGCACTATTTCAATACCATTATCATATCCATCCTGCATTTTTTGTATCCAATATTCACTGGCTGGAACACAATCCGCATCGGTTAGCAGCAACACTTCATGTTTAGCCTCACGAATGCCAACCGATAAAGGATATTTTTTCCCGGCAATTAATTTAGCTTCCTGCGTCAGCTCAACAACATTCAGCGACTTAAAGGTCTTTTTGAGTTCCTGTAAAATATATTTTGAATCATCTACAGAATTATCATTCACAACAACCACTTCGCTGGAGCTGGAATAATGCTGAACTAGAACTCCCGGAAGATTCCGGGCAAGGTTTTCATCTTCATCCCTGGCACAAATAACTACTGATACCGGATGTTGCTGTGATTGATCTTTTGATCTTTTTTTATAAAAAGCTATGCGGCTAAAAAAACAGGAGTAATAAAATATTTGAACAGCAGCAACAATGACAAAAAAATAGAACAGGATCTCTCCCCAGTTAGTTGATGGCATGGGGGCGAAGTTAATAAGCAATAGGCAATAGGCAAGGAGTAAACGTAAATCTCCGAAACAAAACTGCGCTATTATCCTATGCTATTTTATATTATTTTGGAAGCAAATTCAATGTCGTGAAAAAGCCATCTTTCTTTTTCCTGTTATCATTATATATCTACACCTCAAAAGCGCAGCTTGCAATAGATACAGGAGCTTTGATACCTCAAAAAGAAAATATCATTACAGCCTCCACTATAATTAAGACCGAGAATTTAGGACCGAATATCAATACATCTTTAGCAGAATTACGGCCTACTGTATCTGCAGATGGTAACCTTTTATTTTTTATTGTTGAGAATGATCCGATGAACACCAAATACAATTCAATACCCAATTCACAGGATATATGGTATGCAGAAAGAGACAGTTCCGGAAATTGGAGCCCCGCAATGCACATGGGCTATCCTTTAAACACTTATTTCTATAATGCTGTCTTTTGGATATCACCTGATAATAATAGAATACTAATAAGAAATGCATTTATAGATGGCGATTATGTTGGGAATGGTGTAAGCATGACCTTTAAAAAAGCAAATGGCAGATGGAGTAAGCCCAACGCATTAAGAATAAAAAATTATCAGAAATACGATAAGGGCAGACAATATGGTGCTACGATGGCTCACGATGGCCAAACTCTTTTACTTTATATGTCTGAACAAAAAAATAGCTACAACAATGATCTCTATGTTTGTTTTTTACAAAAAGATAGTACATGGTCTGAGCCGAAAAGTTTAGGTAAGAAGATCAACCTGCCACAGTATAATGAAATGACACCCTATTTAGCAGCAGATGGCATTACTTTATATTTTAGTAGTGATAGGCCAGGTGGAGTAGGGGATAATGATATCTGGATGACCAAACGTTTGGATAGTACCTGGCAAAAATGGAGCGATCCGGTAAATCTCGGAGGTCCTATTAATACAAAAGATTGGGATGCATTTTTTACACTGGATGCTGGTGGTGAATATGCCTATTTAACCAGCAGCGAAAATGGTTATGGTGAAAGCGATATTGTAAGAGTAAAACTATTGGAAAAAGAAAAACCAAACCCTGTTGTATTGGTGGATGGTAATGTGTATAATAAAAAAACCAATGAACCACTCAGCGCTTCACTAATTTATGAAACATTGCCCGAGGGAACCGAAGCCGGTAATGGGATCTCTGATCCGGCAGATGGTTCGTTTAAGATCGTTTTGCCTTATGATAAAAATTATCTTATAAGAGCATCAGCTGATAAATTTTTTGCGATCTCTGAAAATCTCAATTTGGATTCATTAGTCAAAGCCGGTTATAAAGAAATACATAAAGATCTGTACATGGTTCCTATTGAGATTGGGCAGGTTGTCCGGTTAAATAATGTATTCTTTGATTTTGATAAATGGAACCTGCGACCGGAATCGTTTGTAGAATTGGATAGAGTGGTCAAATTATTGAAAGAAAATCCTACCATTGAAATTGAAATGAGTGCCCATACTGATAGCAAAGGCGCAGATGAATACAATATGACATTAAGCGACAACCGTGCAAGATCATGTATGGAATATATTCTTTCAAAAGGAATAGCTACCAACAGAATTACATCACATGGTTATGGAGAAACTGTACCTATGGCCAGTAATACCAATCCCGATGGCTCTGATAATCCCGAAGGAAGGCAGTTGAACAGGAGAGTGGAGTTTAAGATACTTAAAGACTAATGAGAATCACACTCTCAATTGACATTCATGACTCATTTGATTCATGACTCTTCTTCTCATACCTATCTTTGCTTCCATTTTATGCCAGCATTATCTTTTCAGTTACAACATACCGATTCACATTCCAAAGCCAGGGCCGGTAAGATTACCACAGATCATGGTCAAATACTTACTCCCATCTTTATGCCGGTTGGCACTGGGGGAAGTGTAAAAGCATTAACGCAGCAACAACTTTTAAATGATGTAAAAGCACAGATCATCCTTGGCAATACTTATCATTTATACCTGCGACCGGGATTGGAAGTATTAGAAACAGCCGGCGGATTACATCGTTTTATGAATTGGCAAAAACCAATCCTTACCGATAGTGGGGGATACCAGGTTTTTTCATTAGCAGGTACAAGAAAGATCAATGAAGAAGGAGTAACCTTTCAAAGTCATATTGACGGATCGAAACATTTATTTACTCCCGAAAATGTAATAGATATTCAAAGAAGCATTGGCGCCGACATTATCATGGCATTTGATGAATGCCCGCCGGGAGGATGCGAACATGATTATGCAAAAACATCATTAGAGCTTACCAATCGCTGGCTGGATCGCTGTTTTAAAAGAATGGATGAAACACAATCAAAGTATAGATATACCCAAAATCTTTTTCCTATTGTGCAAGGGGGTACCCATTATGACCTTCGTAAACAGTCATGCGAATATATTTCTTCGAAACAAGCCACAGGCAATGCTATCGGAGGTTTAAGTGTTGGCGAGCCGGAAGAAACCATGTACGAAGTATGCAGTTGGTGCTGCGATCTTTTGCCAAAAGATAAACCCCGCTATTTAATGGGTGTCGGCACTCCCTGGAATATTTTGGAATGTATTGCCCTGGGCATTGATATGTTTGATTGTGTGATGCCTACCCGCAATGGAAGAAACGCCATGTTATTTACGAGCAATGGCGTTATTAATATTGATAATAAAAAATGGGAAAAAGATCTTTCACCAATTGATGATGGAATTGATTGTGAATTCAACCATTATTATAGCAAAGCTTACCTGCGTCATTTAATTAAGTCAAAAGAAATATTGGGACTGACGATCGCAAGTGTACATAACCTGGCCTTTTATATATGGCTTATTACACAAGCAAGGCAACATATAATTGCTGGTGATTTTATGAGTTGGAAAAATGAAATGGTAGAAAGACTGAAGGCAAGGCTGTAATTTTAAAAAAAGGCATTAACGATAAATTAATACAAAATACCACTTTTGGGGAATTGTCTTTTGGTCAATAACAACCTACTTTTAATTAATAGATTCTTTCTTCGACAAACCTATATATCGGAGGGTCGTTTACGTGAGAGTTATCCTATGATCTTCGTGCCTTAATAGAGTTGTTTTATCCACGGACTTTACAAATCCTCATATATGTTTAAAGAAAAAACAAAAAACGGTCTTACGGTAAGAGCTTATCGTGGCGATGCCATGACATTGCTTGCCTTTAATCTTGATGAACAAAAAAATACTCCGGACTTTGTTGGTTTTACAATTGAGTTTGTAGTGCCAGGAGGAACAAAAAAATTTTCGCAGACCAATATGCTGAACTTTGATGGCGTAGACGAAGCAAGACCAAGTACAGAAGCTCCCTTCCAAAAGTTCAGATGGTTGCATGTACCCGGTAGCAGATTTCAACCACTTAATGAAACGAAATATGGAATCTATACCTATCATATTTCGCCGCGATATTGGGATACAGCTAATGATAAGCTTAAGCCCATTGACAACAACTTAACGGTCAGCCTCGACATTAAGGTCGACACCTTTGATGAAGAAGATATCCAGGTTTCTTTTACAAGAGGTTTTACTACATCGCAAGCTTATGTTGGCAGATTTGGTGATAATTCAAATATTATTCCGCCTGGAAGCGCCTTAATTCCCGACATCAATGTTGTTTCAGGTACAGATCCTAAAGGGCATACTTATACTTTCAAAGATCAATACGAATGGATGGGCTTTAAAGCGAGAGAAAAGACGCTAACACTTTTAGACGAAGTAATAGCTGATAATAAACTAAGCGTCGAAATATTTGCTTATGATTTTAATGAACCTGCAGTAATGGATAGGTTATTAAAGTTAGCGGCGAAAGGAAGAATAAAAATGATCCTCGACAGCTCAACGAGTACCAAAGAAGGAGAAACAATAGGACATGGCACTGCTTCATCTACTGAAACAAAATTCTTTAATCAGTTTAAAAATGTAAAAGTTAATGGAGCAGGTATAGTAAGAGGAAAGTTTTCGAGATTACAGCATCATAAAGTTATAATCGTAAAAAAGAATAATGTTCCTGTAAAAGTGCTTACAGGGGCTACTAATTTTTCTATAACAGGTTTTTGTGTAAATGCAAATCATGTGATCATTTTTGATAGCCCCAAAGTAGCTCAAAAATATCATGAAGTATTTGAAGCTTCGTGGGGCACGGCGAAGATGAAAGCTTTCAGAGGAACAACGTTGTCGCAAAAGGCGTTTCAGTTTTCTCCTCCCGATACGCCATTATCCATAATCAATTTTGCACCTCACGAAGAAGCAAGAACAACTGAAATATTAGATGCTATTACCAGCCGCATCGATAAAGCAAAATCAGCGGTGCTTTTCTCTGTTATGTCCCTGGCAAGTAATACAGGTGGGTCTGTGGTACCTAAATTGAGAGAGGTTCATAAAAACCCTGATATATTTACTTATGGCGTTAGTGATTCGGTAAAAGGCGTTTCACTATACAAACCGGGACGTAAAAACGGATTATTGATAAATGCTCAAAGCTTAAAAAATGTATTACCTCCTCCTTTTGATAAAGAGGTAAAAATAAAAGCTCATAATATACATCACAAATTTGTCGTAGTGGATTTTAATAAACCTACCGCAGTCGTATATTGTGGTTCATCCAACCTTGCTTTAGGTGGAGAAAATTCAAATGGAGATAATCTTATTGAAATCCGTAACCAGGAAATTGCTACTGTTTTTGCAATTGAAGCATTACGATTGGTAGATCATTATCATTTCAGGGCAAACCAGATAAATGCGGAAGAAAATAACGATCCTATCATACTTAAAAAAACAAATTCATGGGCTAAACCTTATTATGATAAAACCGACATAAAATTTTTAGACAGAAATTTATTTTGCGGGTAATTTAATTTTTTTGCGATGGAAATATCACCAATAGAAAATGGCAGTAAACCTGATCTAAATATCTCTTCACAACTCTTCAACAATTTTTCTGCTACTTTTGGGCATAGATGCTCAAGCTGGATCGTTACATACTAAAAAAATTCATCGTTACTTTTATTTTTTGCTTACTTCTTTTTACTGTTATTGCAGTAGCAGTTGATAGCAGCGAAAAGACAGATGATTTTGTAAAATCAGGTCTTACAACAGCGCAGCTTATAAAAAAATATTACCTCGGTTTCGTGCCTTTTATATGGAGTCTCTTATTCCCTTTATTTGTTTTTATAGCCGTGATCTTTTTTACAAGCCGCATGGCTACCCGTTCAGAGATCATTGCAATATTGGCAAGCGGCACCAGCTATAACCGGGTACTTCGGCCTTACTTTTTTGGCGGGTTATTGCTTGCTTTAACGCTCTGGCTCGGCAATCGCTATTGGATACCCAAAGCCAATTCAATACGAAGCAATTTTCAAATTAATTATATAGATAAAAATGATACCTATAAAAACCAGCAATATACTAATTGTGCACAATGCTTTTATCTGCGGATAGACACCAATACTTTTATCGGCATTAAAGATTATGATACCAGTAGTAAATCAGCAAGAGGGTTTTTTTTAGAAAGGATCAGCGATGACAAAATAAGTTACAACCTGCGAGCTGAGACGATTCGCTGGGATACAGCAAAAAAAAATTGGCTTTTATTAAATGCAATAGAAAGGAAAGTAAAAAATATGGGAGAAGAAGTGAAACAATATTCTACGCTAAATATT
>Ga0105249_10003615_pt1 | contig 13369 bp, 7 predicted proteins | sample KBSS44metaG_FD_81522 | JGI IMG/M metagenome (GOLD analysis project Ga0105249, IMG submission 81522) | Switchgrass rhizosphere microbial communities from Kellogg Biological Station, Michigan, USA - KBS S4-4 metaG | ecosystem: Host-associated > Plants > Roots > Rhizosphere > Soil | place... | reverse complement strand
TGGACCTTCCTTGCACTGCTGTTCAGTGGTCCGCAAATGATTCAAGCGATCAGGCTAAACCGTGTTGCAGAGGGCTGGAGCGTTGTCGCTGGAGAACTGATTTTTAGTTATCTCTGGCTTGCCTTCACGCCTTTTGCGATCTGGTTGAGTAAGTCATTTCGTATTGAGGACGGGCAACGATTCAAAAGTCTGACTATCCATTTTCTGGCGAGCGTGGTCTTTCTGCTGGTTCACATCCTTCTCTTTACTGTTATCTCCATTCCGTTCGGCTGGTACTCACAACTGACCCCATTCTCGAACCGGTATCTTTTATTGATCCTCAACTTTACTCCCTCGAACGTGATGTTCTATTGGGGCATAGTCGTTATAGAACATGCCATTGATTACTACCGGAAACTTCAGGACCGTGAGTTGAAAGCTTCGCAACTCGAGGCGCAGTTAGCGCAATCGCAGCTTCAGGTCTTAAAGATGCAGCTGCATCCTCATTTTCTCTTCAACACGTTGAATGCGATCTCAGCTCTGATACGGGAATCGCCTGACGAAGCGGAGGAGATGGTCTCCCAGTTAGGCGATCTTTTGAGAATGACTCTCGAGACCGCCGGTGTTCAGGAAGTGTCGTTCAAGAAAGAGCTCGAGTTTCTCAAGCACTATCTCGACATCGAACAAACACGTTTTCAAGATCGTCTCAAAGTCGAGATGGTGATTGAGCCGGAAACGCTTGATGGATTAGTGCCGAGTATGATCTTGCAGCCCCTCGTTGAGAATTCCGTTCGGCATGGCGTAGCGCCGCGGCCCGAAGGTGGTTGCATTAAGATCAAGGCGTGGCGCGATAATGGACTGTTGCGACTCGAGGTAGAGGATGACGGTCCGGGACTCAGTGATGACACGCCACTGAAAGAACGCGTGGGGTTGACCAACACACGCGCCCGCGTTAGCAATCTTTACGGTGATGAACATGGCCTCAAACTGCGTAATGCGGCTGATGGCGGACTAGTCGTCAGCCTGGGCATTCCGTTTAGGACCGTATCAAGAAGCTAAGAAGCTTATGCGTGACGTTGGACCGACAAAAATTCGAGCTCTGATCGTCGATGATGAACCGCTCGCCCGCAGAAGGATCAATAGTCTGCTGGCGCACGATTCCAGCGTTGACGTGATTGGCGAATGCTCCGATGGGTTCCAAGCGGTTAGCGCCATTAGTGAGCTGACGCCCGACCTCGTTTTCCTCGACGTCCAAATGCCGGCGATGGATGGTTTTGAAGTGATCAAGACTATCGGCGCTGAACGGATGCCCACCGTGATCTTCGTCACCGCCTACGATCAGTATGCCTTGAAAGCCTTCGAGGTGAACGCTCTCGACTATCTGCTGAAGCCGTTCGACCGGAGCCGATTTCAAAAGACTCTGGAACGAGCCAAGGCGATGATCCGGGGCCTGCAGAATGGCGAGGTAAACAATAAGCTTCTGTCACTGTTGGGAGATTTGCGACGAGAACAGGAAATACCAGAACGCTTCATCATCAAATCCGGCGGCCGCGTAGTCTTTCTGAGGGTCGAAGAAATCGACTGGATGCGTACCGTGGGGAATTATGTGCGCCTGCAAGTGGGCCGCGATTCTCACTTAATGCGCGAAACGATGAGCGGAATGGAAGCGAAACTCAATCCCGACCGGTTCATGCGTGTACATCGCTCGACAATCGTCAATCTCGATCGTGTCAAAGAAGTGCAACCGTGGGCGAAGGGTGAGTACGTTGTCATCATGCGCGATGGCACTCGACTCATAATGAGCCGGCGTTATCGCGAACGATTGAACGAGCGTCTGAACAAACCGAACTAAAAGCTCGCGAAGCGAGCGACAGCATAAAGCCTGGGGCGCCAGCCCCAGGATCGCGGAACAAAAATATTTTGGAGCCCGCCAAGCGGGCGACGGCCTTTAGGATCATGCGCTGTCGCCCGCTTCGCGGGCTCCGGTCCTTTTTGGTGACCTGATCCTGGGGCTCGCGCCCCAGGCTTTATGCTGTCGCTCGCTTCGCGAGCTTAGCCCTGCGTCACAGGCTAATGATCGTGATTCGACTTTTTGTGCAAGACAACCCATCCCATATAGACTTCTGCCGTACATCCCATAAACTCACCGTAAATCACTTTTCTAATGCAGCCACCATTACGCTGCGACTAGATTTGTTCATCTATTTATGAATACCCCCGCGTCCCACACCAAAACTCGAAAATCCTCAAGCTCAACCTCACCAGTCCTCTTTGATCCCAAAGGCCGCACTTCGCAGGTAGACGCCAATCCACCGGGGACGCTCACGCTTCGCTATTTAGTTACCGATCGTTTGAGGAGATCATCGTGGGCCTCTGTTGGGGAGACAAGAGCGTCCACGGTTGTGGGCCAATTGTCCTTAAATGATCGGAAGTAGAGGCCACGGCCGACGTGGCCTCAACTTCACGAACCCTCAGCTCATTGTCGGGGTTGCTGCAAGCGCCGGTTTAAGGCGTCCGGTTGCGCCGCGGCCGGGTCAGCAATCACGGGTAAAAGCAGATGCCTGTTCCTCTTAACTGGAAAGGGCACCACGTCAATCGACACTACGAACGATAACAAATCTAATTCAGCCGCCCGCCTGAACATCATCATCGGCCGCGGCTCATTGCGCAATTCGGCGCTAGGGTTCAAAGACATAGGCTGCACCTTGAGCGAGGTTACCGCCGATGTCGACGAATGGTGCGCCCACGACGACAGTCGAACCGCTGATCGCGACTGATTGGCCGAAGAGGTCAAGCGATCTTCCGTCATTCGCGGTCAGCTTCTGCGTGTCTACCCAACTCCCGCCATGGCGCTCGAAGATATAGGCCGAGCCTTGGTCAAAGATGCCTCCGACATCGTCGCTTGGTGCGCCCACAACGATCGTCGAACCGCTAACCGCGACTGATTCGGCGAAGAGGTCAACTGCCGCTCCGTCGCTTGCGGTCAGCTTCTGCGTCTCGATCCAAATCCCATCCTGGCGGACGAAGACATAGGCCGCGCCTTGAAAGGAATTGCCTCCGATGCTGTCCAACGATGCGCCCACGACGACGGTCGAACCGCTGACCGTGACAGCATTACCGAAGGTGTCAAACGTCTCTCCATCACTCGCGGTCAGCTTCTGTATCTCTACCCAACTTCCGCCTTGGCGCTGGAAGACATAGACTGAGCCTTGATGCACGTTGCTGCCGACATTGTCGCCTGATGCGCCCACAACGATGGTCGAACCGCTGACTGCGACTGATTTGCCGAAGACGTCGCTCGGCGCTGCGTCGCTCGCGGTCAGCTTCTGCGTCTCTACCCAACTCCCGCCATGGCGCTCGAAGATAGAGACCCGGTTATTAACTATGCCTCGCACAACGATGGTCGAGCCGCTGACTGCTACTGACCCGCCAAAGAAAGCCACCCCGTCGCTCTCGGTCAAACTCTGTGTCTCGGCCCAACGCCCGCCCTGGCGCTCGAAGACATAGACCGCCCCTTGAAAAAGGTGGCCGCCGATGGTTTTGAATGGTGCGCCCACGACGATGGTCGAACCGCTGACTGCGACTGAGTCGCTAAATTGGTCGCCCGCTGCTCCGTCACTCGCGGTTAGCTTCTGCGTCTCTACCCAATTCCCGCCCTGGCGATTGAAAACATAGGCAGCGCCTTGCGCGTTGTTGTCGCCGTGTGCGCCCACGACGAGAGTCGAGCCGCTGACTGCGACTGCGTCCCCGAAGATGTCACCCTGGACTCCATCACGCGCGGTCAGCTTCTGCTCTTGGAGGTATGTGATGGCCGCAGCGCCCTGCAAAGCCGGAATCGAATTGTCAGCCTGGGTAGGACGGCGAGTGATTCCTGTTGCCTCCGCGGACCAGCACGTCAGACTTAGCAAACTAACAGCACCCAGCAACAGGCCGACTCCCATCGCGGTCATTTTCCTAATCAGCTTCGCATATTGAAGGTTCAATGTTTTGCGAGCCATGGCCTTTCTCCTTGTAAGTACCGGAGAAGGCGGCTTTGATCGTCTGTCGCCTCCTATGGGTTGGTTGTGTGCGCTATTTCTTTCACGTGCGAAGAGTGGTTCTCGTTTTCGGAAATCAATGGTGATGATTTGACTGGACTGCATCGAGGAAGCTCGCTCAAAGTAAACCCAAGTCTCGCGCGTGGTTGAGACTAACGAGGGCTTACGTGTTGAAGAAGGCTGGCAAGTTTGCGGGGACGCAGAGACTCGGGGAGCAACCTTCGACTTAAGATGGTGGGATGCTATTCCTGTCATAAATAGAAGTCAACGTCGATACGCACCTCTAATTACGCATTGAAGCTGAACAGCAGCAAGGTCCTTGTCGGTTTTTTTCTTGCACTCTTCGTCAGACGCGCATAAACTCACGCGCGCTCAGAGTTCCTACCAAAACGCTCTACTCACTTCATTCTCAAGGAGCACACGATGGCCGCCAAAACCTCCAAAAAACCGGCTAAAAAATCCGGGAAAGCTGCAAAACAGTCGACGAAATCTTCATCCGGCGATGTACCGATCAGGCACTTCGCTGGTTATCCCTCGACCGTAGTATTCGCCGAACCCGGCAATAAGAAAGACAGCGGGAAAAAGGCTTTAGAACAGTTGCTCTGGGGTGATTACGTCGGCGTCCGCGGCCCACAAAAAGACGGCTGGGTCAGGGTTTGCACGCGTCACGTTAAAGAAGGATGGGTCCGCGAAACAAGCATTCAGAAGGATCGTTTGCTCGAAGTTATTTTTGTGGACATTGGCCAGGGAGATGGCAGTCTCGTTGTCACTCCGGATGACAAACACATTCTCATCGATGCAGGGCAAGGAGATAACTTCTTACGCTTCCTGCGTTGGCGTTACCCAAAGTTTGCAACTCGCCGCGACTTCGAAGCCATAGTGATTTCGCATCCAGATGCCGATCACTATGCGGGTTTTGCGGAGCTCTTCACGGACGACAGTGCCAATGTTTTCGTCGGCACGATCTATCACAACGGCATCATTGAGCGAGTCGCAGAAAAGAAATCTGACTCCCTGGGTCCGCGCGTCAAAGATGGGGATGTGCTCTACCTTACCGACGTCGTGAGGGACAAAGCCCGATTAATAGAAATTCTCGCTGATCAAAAAGCGTGGAAAGGGAAAAAATATCCCGCGATGTTAAAGCGCGCTCTCGACTCGCAGCGTGTGGGCGACATACGCATGTTGGGCGAGGTCGACATGCACCTTCCGGGTTATGGCCCAAACGATAGGGTTTCAATAGAAGTGCTTGGACCAGTCATCGAGCCGGACCAGAACAATAATCCTCGCTTGCGCTGGTTCGGTGGTTCCAGCGAGACCGGACCCACCAAGAACGGCCACTCAGTCGTACTGCGTTTGCGATATGGCAATGTGTCTATGCTGCTAGGTGGTGATCTGAATATTCCATCAGAGAAGCTATTGCTTGGTCATCACACAGGCATGAAAACTCCCCCAACGAATGAAGAAGAGCGACGGCTCGTGGTCGAAGCTGCTCGCAAAGTTTTTCAGGTAGATGTAGCGAAGTCGTGTCACCACGGTAGCGCAGATTTCTCAGATCTGTTTCTTGAGGCGGTGAATCCAATTGCTACGGTGATCTCGAGCGGTGATGAAGAACCGCATGCTCATCCACGATCCGACACGTTAGGCACTATCGGCAGATTCAGCCGCGGCGCCCGGCCGCTAATCTTCAGTACCGAGTTATCGCGTTCAGCCAGCGAAGCGATAAAGAGTCCCAGCCTGGTACAACAAAAGTTTCGGAGCGCCCAGGAGAAAATCGAGAAAGCCAAAACGCCCGAGGCGAAAAAGAAGGCGCTGGAGGCATTTGAAAAGCTTGTGAAGACAATCCAACGCAGTATTGGCACTTACGGAGCTGTCAACGTGCGGACTGACGGGAAAAGTGTCGTGATTGCCTACAAGATTGAGACGACTACGCGCAAGGATAAGATGTGGGACATCTATCTACTCGAACCCGAAGGTGGGGTGCTGCGTTTCAAGTCGAAGCACGAAGAAGAAGGAGAATGATCCCGCTGGCCAACGGGTTCAACTTTCTTAGAAGGCCCACCTCAATTACTCATGCTTCCGGGCTGAAATGATTTGGGCCTGAAAGACATTACTTAACAGAGAGATTCTATGATTTATGTAGATCGCATGTCTGTCGCAGCTCCCGCTGTGCTTAGTTCACCTAAAGCTGAAAAGGCATTTTTGGCAGCCAAGAAGTTTTACGCGCGCTCAGCGTTATCCAGGCTGCAGGAGCGTGCAGAGTTCAACTTAGAGATCTGGACTGAAACCAAGCCCGCCCTGGAAAAATTATTCAACGGAAAGTGCGCCTACTGCGAGACCAAGATAGAAGCTGCCAGTGTTGCGACCGTGAACAGGTTTCGCCCGAAAGGCGGCTCAATCAACCTAAATAAGAAATTCGACCCCGATCATTACTGGTGGTTGGCTTACGAGTGGTTCAATCTTTATCTGGCTTGCCGTTTATGTGTTCGCAATAAGGCTAGCCGATTCCCCGTTTTGGGCCACCGCGTAAAAGTGCCCACGGGTGCCCGGGCCAAACTTGGAGCTCCCTGGTTTTCTAAGGAGTTGCGAAGCGAAAAGCCGTTGCTGCTTGACCCATGCGAACGCGATTTTGATCCGGACCTGCATCTCCTATTCGACGTCGAATCGGGTCGTGTGGCCGGTTTGACGGTGAGAGGCAATGTCACAATCGAGACTTTCGACCTTAATCGCCCCAATCTCATCGAAGGTCGTAAACGAGTACTGAAGCGTATCGACTTGTTGATGAATGAACTCGTCGAGACTAGAAACGCGGAAGTTATCCTGGCGTTGCAGGAAGCGCAGAAACCCATAAGCGAATACGCAGCAGCACAAAGACAAGTCATTAGTCGTCTGCTCGTTGAACGCTTGAAACAATTGGGCGGACTCAAGGCAATCCGAAAGCTCGGGGTACTTCCGATGGAGAAAAAGGCGCTCCAGCCTGGTCAGAAACCTGCCTACGATTTCCACACCAAACAGCAAGTCAAGCAAATCATCCGCAAGTCCAAGGCAAAAACAGCGGCACGGGAAAGACGAAAAACGGCCAGCGCTGGACTCAACCCCCAACACATCACGCGTATAGAGATTCACAATTTCCGGGTCATCGAAGATCTGGTGCTTGAGTTTCCCATCTCAGGGGGAACGGAAAAATCGTGGATGGTCCTACTCGGTGAAAACGGAGTTGGCAAGAGCTCAATTCTCAAAGCTGTGACGCTTGCTCTGCAGAACCGAGATTACTTTGCCACTGCTAAGTTAGACGCAGCGAAATTTCTACGAATAGGCAGTGAAAGCGGATATGTCAAAGTTCACATGACTGACTATTCCCAGCCATTTCACCTTCATTTCGACAAGGAACGCTTCACCAGACTCGACTTCAATCAGATCCAAACCTGTATCTTTGGATACGGAGGCACGCGACTGCTTCCGCAGGCGAATCATAAACCCACGACGACAAAAGGCTTGATTCGTGCCGAAAACTTGTTTGACCCTTTTCTCCCGCTCATCAATGCCAAGTCGTGGATGCTTGGTCTCAACCGCCGTCCGTTTGGTTACAGCGCCCTCGCCCTTAAAGACCTGCTGGTTCGCGAGAATAAGGACCGGCTCTTTCGTCGGAGTGGGGAAATTAAGCTGAGGTTGGCAGACTTCGGAGGGAGTATTCCGCTGGAAGAATTGAGCGACGGCTACCAGTCGATAATTGCTCTTACCGCAGACATTCTCAAAGTGATGTTAGAAACATGGCCCACCGCAGACAAGGCGCAGGGCATTGTCATGATCGACGAGATAGACGTGCATCTCCATCCGCGCTGGAAGGTTGAGATCGTTAGTCGTTTGCGGCGGACGTTTCCGCGCATCCAATTCATCATTACAACTCACGACCCACTATGTCTGATGGGAACACAGCCGGGTGAGGTGCACGTGCTCCATCGTGACGCCGATACTGAGCGAATAGTGGCCACTCAGTTTGATGTTCCGCCGGGCACAACCGCCGATCGAGTGTTAACTGGTTTTTGGTTTGGATTGCCGTCAACCATGGATCGCGGCACGTTAGGAATGCTGCATGAGTATTACCGGCTTGAGCGCGCTAAACGAACTACCGTTAATCAAACGCGAATTCGTTATCTGGAAAAGGAGTTGCGATCGCGACTGGGGACTTTTAACGACACGTCGATAGACCGCATGGCGCAAAGCGTTGCTGCCGAAGTTCTGACAGGAAACCAGCAGTCGTGGAGTGCTCAAAAGCGAAATCGAGCGCGTTCGGAGATTAAGGCCAGAGTGAATAAAAAGCTGGCCCGCCGAAGTTAATAGAGACAATGCAATTGTACCGAAGACCGACGCCGCCAAACGGATTTCCCAGTGAGAAGTGGGAGACTGTCCGCAAGACCGCGGAAGAGATCATTGAAGCCGAACTCACGAAACTTAAAAAGAAGAAGCCTGTTGCAGCAAAAAAGGGGCGCAAGAGTTCGATTGAAACGGGTAAAAAGAAAGAGGTATTTCCCGGAATATGGAAAGACTTTAAGGCGTATTTTTCATACGCTCAGTTCGGAAAGTGTGGTTTCTGCGAAAGCCCTATCCTCGAAACCTACCCTGGGGACGTAGAGCATTACCGTCCCAAGAGCGCAATCTCTGCGTTGCGCGAAGATGTAGACGCACTAGGACAACAGCAAGAGGCATTGGGCGGGATAACTGGCCGGCTTACTCAACCTGTGTCTCCCACAGGTTACTACTGGCTGGCCTATGAATGGTCAAACTATCTACTTGCGTGTTCGATTTGTAATGGCCTGAAGGGCACGATTTTTCCAGTGAAAAACGAGACCCGTGTCGTCCCGCCGCTGAAAGACAATTTGTCCGAGGACCCGCTCTTGCTCAATCCTTTTGAGAAGAAGCTTCCGGGTTCCCATCTCAAATTTCAACCCAACGGGTTTGTTCAATCCAAGACGTCGTATGGACGGGCAACTATCGAAACCTGCGGCTTGTATCGTGAGGAACTTCGCAAAGCACGTTTAGAGATAGCACTTCGTGTTTACAATCTGGCTCGCGATCTCCAACGACCAGCTAACAAGCGAGATTCTCAAACCCTACGCTCTTGTTACGATTTTGGCGCCGATGATGCGAGGCACTGCGGCATGGTTCGATCCATCCTGGAAGCAGTCGCTGAAACTAGCTGGAAGCAGCTTGTTATGCAATACGCTAAAGAGTTGGCCCTTGAGTCGAAGCGAGCGAGAAATGTTGAAACGAAAAAAGAGACCGATCAAAGGCTGGAGAAGATGGGTCGAGAGAGATTTGAACATTCCAGTGACGTCAGGGGAATTTTCGAAAAGATCTGTGGAATTCCATGGGCCAAACTCGTTGAGCGCCATGCGCAACAGTTTGCGTCTGATTTCATGGCCTGCAAGAAGGACTGGCAAAAAGACGTCGGTTATGAATTGAGTTGGAAGTTAGATTTTTACATGCTGGCTCGTGACAACCTGAGTCATGTCGCAGTCGTTAAGGAAGCGTACGAGAAGAAATCTCGTATGAGTTGGACCGAGCTAAAAGCCGAAGTTGAAGCCAAGTTTAAGTTTCTTTGGAAACTTCCCGAGTGACCTTTATTCTAACTAGCATTGCGCTGGAGCACTCTTAGCAACCATTGCAAACCGGGCATTCGTGCCAGTGGTCAGTATTTGAAGAATCGACGCCTTCGACCATAGATGCGCCATCCAACAACGATTGGACCAAACTCGAGTTCACCGCAGGATACGATCGAGCTTGCCGGTCTTTACATTCCAGACGAAAACAGACTCGTTGCCGGCGCCGCTCGCGAGCAACTGTCCATTAGGGGAAAAGGCGATTGAGGTGACTGCTGTATCGCCTTTCTCGAAGGTCAGCGTTGCCTTGCCGGACCCGAGCTCCCATAGAATCACATTTCGATCGTCACCTCCGCTCGCAAGCGTGCGACCATCGGGACTGAAAGCGAGCGCCCGCACGACATCCCGCTGTTTCTTCAATTCAACTTCCAGCGTTCCCGTCCGCACGCTCCATAAACCAATCCATCGATCAGCTGTCGCAGCCGCCAGGATCTGACGTGATGTATCTACGGCGAGTGCCGTGATCGCTTGCTTGGTTTCGAAACTCTTTGTGAGACGTCCAGTGCTAACGTCCCAAAACTGAATACCACCGAGCTCATCCGCAGTGACTAAACTGCGACCATCAGTCGAGAGGGCGATTGTCGAAATACGGTGATCAGTTTGTAAATCGAGAATCTTTTTTGCCCCGGTACGTACTTCAGTCAGGCTCACCTGGCTCGTTGTTGCCTCGGCAATTAACTCGCCGTTCGATGACGTTGCAACCACGTTAACTGGCTCTCGCGAATGTCGGTTTTTCACACCACCCGTGCGCGTGTCCCAGATTCGAATCTCACGCGGCAACACTGAAGATACGGTGAACCCGTCACTCCCAAACCCGACCGCTAAAGCACGATTAGCTGATAAGACAAAAGGACTGAGACGCATCGATTCGCTCTCATCGTCGGCAGTCGGATCAAAGGAGTGTATGACACGCCACTTCTCGAGGTCTCTCAGCTCAACCTCTGAGTCGGACTGCAAAACGATCGACTGTTTGTTCGGGATTACCGTCATCGACGAAACTGTCTTACCCTCGATAACGTTAAATCTAAAAAGCCGATTATCGACGAGGTCCCAAATCTTCACCGTGCCTATAGCCCGCTCAGGTTCATATTGCAGAGTGCCAATTAACAAAGTCCGGCGCTGGGCGGCGGCGAATTGCAGACACGCTACGTAATCGTTCAGACCGTTTAATTTATTCACTAATTTGCCGGTCGCAACTTCCACCACCCTTATTTCACTCTTCCCTCCCGGCATCTCCCCTTTGACTGCCGCAACTGCTAACAGTTCACCATCGGGAGAAAAGGCAATCGCGGTCTGGACGCCGTTGAACTCTCTGATCGTGCGCAACTTTTTACCGGAGTCGACCTTCCAGAGCTTTACGTCACTACCGCTGATAGCCGCAAGCATTTCTCCATTTGCAGAAAAAACCGGATGCGCCATTCGCACTAGGAAAGCGGTTTCTCCCATCGCGAGCTGTTGACCACCTTCGATCTTGCTTCTTCTCTGAAGGGAGTGTGCGTCAAACAAACCCAGCTTCTGCTCCGCAATACCGACCCAGTCTGTTGAAACGGTCTGTCGCACCACAGGTTCCCATTGACCGCGTGCGTACCGCTCAATGAGGGCAATGACATCACCTGCCGGCGACCAACTCGCCTCTACGCTTCTGATACCTTCGCTTCCAAGCGATTCCATGCGCAGGAACTCACCAGAGTGGACGTCCCACCATTTAATTTCTGCTGTTTGAGGATCCGGTTCTTCTTTATCCGAGGGTTGAGTCTTTGGTTTGTGAAATTCAGTGCTGACAGTAATCAGTGATTTGCCGTCTTTCGAAAACGACATCGACCAGATTGGTCCATCGAACCCAGTGATGACTCGCTGCAACGCGCCACTTGTTGAATCCCATAGCTCAACTCGGCCACTACGGTTTTTGAGACCACCACTGCTGCGCGCGATTGCGATAGTTTGTCCATTGGGCGAAACAGCAGTTGTTACCTGAGGAGCAACCCGTTCTGTCCGTTGTTGTCCGGTTACGGATGCCGTGACTGAAAACAACAGTATCAGGACACCTGAACATAACGACCGCAGAATATTCATCGCTCCCATAGCTCCATCTAACTTCTATCATAAACTCTGCGTATCCTCAGCGTCCTCTGAAAGAGTAGCCACATAGCGTTAGGAAAATCGTTTGTGCTTTTTGTGCTTTTTTGCGGCTAAGTTTGACTTGTGCCTACGTTTCGACATAGAAAAGCTCCATCAAATTCAAACAACGGAATCGAGGAGCTATCGAAAAATGAAGAAGCGAATCCATGCGCTGATTTTGTGCGCAGCAATGCTTAGTTTCGCACTCGCGTGTACAAACGCTCCGACCAACCTGAACACGAACTCCGGGGCAACTAACAACTCAGCTCTGACCGAGTTGAAACCCGCCTTTGACTCAATAACCGCAAACGACATCCTGCAACACACCAAAGCTTTGTCAGCGGATGAGTATGAAGGTCGTGGTCCAGGAACGAAGGGCGAAGAACTTACCGTCAAATATCTAACCGAGCAGTACCAACGACTCGGCCTAAAGCCCGGCAATCCGGATGGAACGTATGTTCAGAAGGTCCCCCTCGTTGGCTTTACGGGCGCGCCAACGGCTTCATTCACTGTCGGTGGCAAACCGATGAACCTGACGTTTCCGAAAGACTATGTTGCGGTTTCACGCCGGTTCATTCCTGAATCAAAGGTTGAAAATTCCGACATGGTCTTTGTTGGTTACGGCGTAGTCGCGCCGGAGTACGGCTGGGACGACTACAAAGGACTAGACGTGCGCGGCAAGACGATCGTGATGCTGATCAACGATCCACAAGTTCCGGACTCGGCCGATCCGACGAAGCTGGACGACAAGATGTTCAAGGGCAAGGCCATGACGTACTACGGCCGTTGGACCTATAAGTATGAGATCGCCGCCCAGAAAGGCGCCGCGGCCGCAGTGATCGTTCATGAGACTGGCCCGGCTGGTTATCCCTATGAGGTTGTTTCCGGGAGTTGGTCTCGTGAGAACTTCGACATTCAGACGCCCGACAAGAACATGGGCCGTGCCGCAGTGGAATCATGGATCACGACCGACCGTGCTAAGGAGTTGTTTACGGCGAGCGGCCAGGACTTCGACGCGCTGAAAAAGGCCGCTCTCTCGAAAGACTTCAAGCCTGTTGCCCTGAATGCAAAGGCAAACATGACGGTCAAAAACACGTTACGTGAAATCAATTCGAATAACGTCATCGGAAAGCTTGAAGGATCGGATCCTGCGCTGAAGAACGAGTACGTAATCTACACGGCGCACTGGGATCACCTCGGACGCGATCCAAAACTCGCCGGCGATCAGATCTACAATGGAGCACTCGACAATGCTTCCGGCACTGCCGCATTGCTCGAGATAGCTGAAGCATTCACGAAACTCGCCACACCTCCTAAACGATCCGTTTTGTTTCTTTCAGTTACGGCCGAAGAGAAAGGGTTACTCGGCGCCAAGTATTACGCTGGGAATCCTCTCTATCCGCTGAACAAGACGCTCGCGAACATCAACATGGATGGCGTCAATCAGTGGGGCCGGACCAAGGACATCACGATGGTCGGTGATGACAACAGCACCTTGATCGACTTGCTGCGTGAAGCTGCTACCTCACAGCATCGAGAAGTGAATCCCGATCCGGAATCAGAGAAGGGGTTTTACTA
>Ga0105249_10003612_pt1 | contig 13375 bp, 12 predicted proteins | sample KBSS44metaG_FD_81522 | JGI IMG/M metagenome (GOLD analysis project Ga0105249, IMG submission 81522) | Switchgrass rhizosphere microbial communities from Kellogg Biological Station, Michigan, USA - KBS S4-4 metaG | ecosystem: Host-associated > Plants > Roots > Rhizosphere > Soil | place... | reverse complement strand
GAGGCCCGGCATGTAGCGCCGGAGAAAATCCAACAGTACTGTGCCGCGTCCTTCCGGATCAGCGGCCTTTTCGAGCGCGGCGAAGCCCGAATTCCTTCGCGAAGCGCACCGAAGTCACGGCGCAAGAAATAGACGGCAGTGTTCAGGATGATCTCGGCGCAACTCTGTCGTTGAGAAAAGGCTGCTCGGGGATTCGAACAGCGACCCCGGCCACCTCTTGCGTGCCCCCTACCCGTTCGTTATATACTGAACCAGATGGTTCATTATACGAATACCCACCTCGATGCCTCGTTCGCCGCGCTTTCGGACGTCACCCGACGCGGCGTACTGGAGCAGCTCGGTCGTGCAGAGGCTTCCATCACCGACCTCGCCGAGAAATTCAACATGACCCTCACGGGCATGAAGAAACACGTCGGCGTCCTGGAGCAGGCCGGGCTCGTCATCACGGAGAAGGTCGGTCGCGTGCGGACCTGCAGGATCGGCCCGCACCGGCTACAGGAGGCGACGGCATGGCTCGAGAAGTACCGCCAGCTCTGGGACGCACGCTTCGACGCGTTGGACCGGGTTGTCGAGGAATTGAAACGCGAGGAGAAGATCGATGGACGCAAGCAGAGAAAGTGAGCGCACGCCCATGAAGAACCGCACAACTGTGGAACGGAAGTCGGGTCGTGAGCTCGTCGTCACACGAACTTTCGACGCTCCGGCGCGCATCGTCTTCGAGGCATGGACGAAGCCCGAGCTCTTCAAGCAGTGGTGGGCGCCGAAGTCGATGGGCATGTCCCTGCTTTCCTGCGAGATGGATGTTCGTGCCGGGGGCGGATACCGCTTGGTGTTCGGCCAGGGCATGGAGTTCTTCGGCAAGTACATCGAAGTGACACCGCACTCCCGTCTCGTCTGGACCAATGACGAAGGCGGTGACGGTGGGCCCGTCACCACGTTGACCTTCGAGGAAAAGGGCGGCAAGACGCTGCTGGTCCTGCACGAGCTCTATCCCTCGAAGGAAGCCCTCGACGCTGCCGGCACCGGCGCGGCGGATGCGATGGGCGAGACGTTCGGGCAGCTGGACGAGTTGCTCGTCAGTTTGGGCGCGAGCGGAGGACGGGCGTGATGTACGCCCTTCTCTTCGACGCAGCGGCGCCGGCGTCGAGCGGACGCGCGACGACGGGCCGTCCGAGGCGTCGGCTCAATCCGTGGCCGTACATGCCTTGCGGAAGTCGTCGTCGCTATAAAGCTTCACGAGCAAGCGCGAGTACTGCTCGGTGTAGTGATTCAGCGCTGCCGGAAGCGCGATCGCCCCGACGAAGGACGACTCCCACTGATTGTCAACCTTCAACTCCTTGTCGAACAGCGAGCGCCCGGCTTTGGTTACCTTGAAGCGCGCGGCTAGCGTCGAGCTCGCAGTCGACACGCCACCTGCGTTGAGCACGCTCTGCGTCAGCTCGCCGCCAATAACATAGGGCGACTCCGGGTCCAGCTTGCCGGCCGCGCGCAGATCCGTTTGCAGCGAATCGCGTAGGTACTCCGCAAACGACGCGTTCTCCTTCGGCGGAGTGAACGAGCTTCCGCGCGCGCTGACACTCTTGCCCACGGCCGGCTTTACTCCCGGAGCGAGCGTGAACTCGCCCACGGAAACACTCTTGATACCGCTGTCGCGGAGCGCGGTAACGCCATCGACCGCAGCCTGGTGCTGGCCGAGCGGCACAGTGGCGCAACCACCCAGTGCGAAAATCGCGCACAGGAGAGCCAGCCGTTTCATCGATTTCACAGCGATCGAGCTCACAGCGCGAACTGCGGATCGGCCGAAAGATCCTTCAGCGCATTGCCGACGATCTGGCGCGCCATCGTCTTCACCGCTTCATCGGGGCTCTTCGCCTTCGTGGCATTCGCGGGCGCACCCTTTGCACCGATGGTCGTGTGGATGGCATGCCGCGTCGATTTCGTGATCTTCTGCCCGCCGGCTTTCGAATAGTCGACGGTGCAGACGTAACCATCCGTGACCACGTTGCCCGCCAGACCGAATGTCAGCCCGGTCGCAAACCCCTTGGAATATGCGTTATCCGTGACAGGGACATTGTTGATCACTACGCTGAGCAGCGCGCCACCCGGCACCGGGTCCAGGCTCACGCTCGAAAACAGATCGCTCGCCTTCACGACTTCCAGCACTTGATCCTTGAGGAAGCCGGTGGCTCGCGCATTGGCCGCGCCCTTGGTCTCAAAAGAGAACAACAGCTGTGCGGGCTGCGCTGAGGTCGGGTGCCGATACTCGGCAGTGCTCACGTCCTTCAGCCCGTTGTCCACGTACATCGTGGAGCAACCCGGCAGGACGACCGCTGCAAGAATCAGGAACGCGATCTGGAAATGAGTGCGAAGGCTGCCGAGTGGCAGCCGGAAGGTGAACGGCATGGAGGAGATCCCTTTCGCTTGCTTGTATGGTGTTTGAATCAAGCGGGAGCATTATCTCGGCGGCAGGCGACTGGTTCAAGTCTGGATCAGGCCGCCATACCATCTGGCGCACCATGCCTGGCCCACATCAGGTTCAACAGTCCTGAAGACCATCAAGACAACGATTGACGAGCGTCTTCTGAAGCTCATCGACAGCATGAGCCGGGCACGCAAGACCAATCGGTCCGCATTCATTCGCGAGGTGCTGGAGGCTGAAATTCGGCAACAGCGAATCCGGGAACAGGAGAGCCGTCACTCCGCGGGCTACGCGCGCAACCCAGTCGCGCCTCGCGAGTTCGATACATGGCCCAGTGAGCAACACCGGTTGGCAGCTCGCTCGTCTTTCGGGACGTGGCTGGAGAAGGTGCTCGAAAGAAAGCGCGCCTCCCAGCGCCGCATTTCAGCCAGTGAGAGTCTTCTCAATCGCAGAGCTGATCGGCGTTGATCCCCCGGTACTAGCGAACATCACCGATCAGGGCAGCAGAGGCGCCTGCTTCCGCCCCCTGATTGCGCGACCGGCCACGGAACGCCGCGCCCGACGACGCGGCGCCGTCTCGCCCAGCGACAGGGTGCTTCTCCATGTTGCTGCCTGCGGTCTCCTGCAGAAACCATATCGACACTATCGTGATCGCGCATGCGATGGCCATGTAGATCGAAATCCCGACCGTGCGGTGATATTCGGCAAGCAGCGCCGTGGCGATGATGGGTGCAAAGGCACCGCCAAGAATGGCGCCAAGCTGATAGCCCAGCGAAGCGCCCGAGTAGCGTACGCCGGTGCTGAACATCTCGGAAACGAACGCAGCCTGCGGTCCGTACATCATCGCAACGAACACCTGGGCCACGCCGATGCCGACGCAGATCCACAGGAACGAACCCGTGTCGAGCAAGGGGAAGACTGCGAAGCTCCACGCAGCCAACAATGCAGCGCCGGCCATGTAGATGCCGCGTCTACCGTAACGATCGGACCACACAGCCGCGATGAGCAGTGATGGCACCATGACAACGGCGCCCACGAGCACTGCTGCCAGCATCATGCTGCGCGAGACGTGCGGACCCATCGCACCGGTGCCGTAAGCGATCACGAAGGCGATCAGAATGTAGAACGGTACTTGCACGGCCAGCGACGCGCCCGCTACCAGCGCAATCTGCTTCGGATGCGTACGCAGCGCCTCCAGTACCGGCGAGCGTCTGCGCTCGCCCTTCCCGGCATGGGCCTCGAGCTGGCTCTCTCGGCTCTGGCCGGTCTGCCGCAGCTTCAGGAACGCCGCGGTGTCTTCCAACCGGATCTGCACGAACAGCGCAACGGCAATGAGCGTGATGCTGAAAAGGAATGGCAGACGCCAACCCCACTGCATGAATGCCTGCTGCGAGGTATTGGCCGTCACCAGCAGGAAGGCAAGATTGGAGAGAATGACGCCCGCGGGTGCACCGACCTGCGCGAAACTACCGTAAAACCCGCGCCTGGCGGGCGGCGCGTTTTCTGTGGCGAGCAGCACCGCGCCGCCCCACTGACCACCGATCGCTATACCCTGCACGAACCGCAGCACGATCAACAGCACTGGAGCCGCGGCCCCGAAAGATGCATACGATGGCAGGCAACCGATGAGAGTGGTCGCCAAGCCCATCATTATCAGTGCAACGACCAGCGCCTTCTTGCGGCCGACGCGGTCGCCGAAGTGTCCGAAGACGATGCCGCCCAGCGGCCGGGCTACGAAGCCAACGGCAAACGTGCTGAAGGAGGCGAGCAGCGCGACGGCGGCCGGCATGTCAGCCGGGAAAAATACCGTAGGAAATATCAGCGCCGCGGCAGTCCCATACAGGAAGAAGTCGTACCACTCAATGCTGGTGCCGATTAGCGCCGCCAGAGCGGTTCTGCGGATGAAGCGTTCGTCGATGCGCCCGGGCGTGTGTGCAGCTCGTCTCAGGGTATGTACGCGTAGCATTTGCAGCGGCTCGTCGTTTGGTGACAAACCGGAGTCTTGCGCGGAGTCAGCGGTTTCTCGCCACCGCTTGGTCAGGTTTCGGCACTAACCTTGGTCAGGCGTCACCGCGAACGTCTGCCAATATTCCGTGAACCGCAGACGATGGACGAGCGGGGGAAAGCGGGTGTCCGCCCGAATCTTTCAGCGCGGCCGAACTAGCTTCTCCGCGCTCACATCGGGCGACTCACGCAACCCGACACCGCTCAGTGGAAGCACTGAGGAAGCATCGCGATGCCTGCCGGATTCGACACGTTCGAGCAACCGTTCCCGTTGCATGCGGCGACGAAGGTCACGGCCTGATGACCATCGCCCGCGATGTATGCGTCGATGCTCGTGTTCGGGGTGACCGCTGCATCGAAGATCCAGGGAGAGGACAGGCTTTGCAGATACGCGACGTAGTTGCTCGCGCCGGAGACGCCCGGCCAGTTCAGTCCCCAGTTCGTGACTCCCTGCCCGTTCGACAGGATGGAACAGCCGATCCAGGCCGCCTGGAGGGGGAAAGGTGTTGCGGGCGTGCCGGGCGGTGCCGGCTGGCCCGGCGGATTCGGCGGCGGCCCGCCACCGGGCACCTGTGCCATTGCCGTGAACACTGAATTCACGGCACTGAGCAGCGCGGTTTCGCTCGGGCTCACCGAATTGAGCACGGCGGTCTTGAAATCGAGCACATCGAGCCCGTTGCCGTCATAGTCCTGGAGTCGATCGCCCACATTCAGGATCAGATCGAGGAGCCGCCGGTTAGTCATGCCTGAGGCGTTCTTGACCCGATAGAAATAGTTGCCGATGGCGAGCCCCCGATCGTGCACGGACAGCGAGAAATCGTTCAGCCGCGTGAACAATTGATCCACGCGAAGATCGCGACCGGCCCCAGGGCCGTGGTCACCATCGCCCATCACCCAGGGCTCGCCGTAGAGAGCCTCGAGCCCTGGGCTCTGATTGAGAGCAATGCTGGCGCTGAGCACATCGCTGAACGCTTCGTGAAAGGCGTTTGCGAAACGCTGCCCCGCGGGCGGCAGGGAGAACAGCCCCGGGTTGTACATGTCCAGATAGTGATGGCCGAGCTCGTGCCAGATCACATCGACTGACTCGAAGAGGTTGCTGGTGGGCGCGGAGACCAACGACTGCGTGAATATCGAGTAAGCGCCCTCGAGGGTGGTGCCGCGCGTCTTGTAGACGAGATCGATCGAGTGGTCCGCGCCACCCAGAAGATCGCAGCAATAGTCGGGATTGGCGGCATCGATCTGCTTCAATACATCATCGGCATGGAGGAGCGCCGAATGCGCGCGCGCCGGATCCAGAGTCGTGCACACACTGCCGCTCATCGGTGCCGCGAACGGGCAATTCGCGGCGCCGCCGAACGGATTGTTCCATATGACCACCGCGCCCGGGTCGCTGCACGTGAGCGGACCGGAACCTGTCCCATTGTCCCTGCACACGCGGTATCCAAGCGCATCCGCGTAATATCGCGGGTCGCCGATCTCGCTCTCGCCCGTATACGCATTCACCCTGACGATCCAGCTATCGTGCGCGGCCGTGTCGATGGAGAAGCGATACTCGGGCACGAGGTGCTCCTCGAAGGGCCGCACGTCGTAGTACAGCTCGGTGGGTTTCACGAGCTCCACTTCTTCGATTCTGGCGCGGAACTTCTCTTCCAGCGCCGCGACGGCATGCTGGAGCGCCCGCTGCTCGGAAATCATCGGCAGACTCTGAACGCGCGCGGGTGCGACGAAGGCCGTTCTGATCTCACGGATCGTGCCGTCGCCTGCGAGGTTGATCAGGTTTCGCTGCAGAACCGGAATGCCGTTGATCACCTGCTCGAACTCGATGCGCTTCGCCGGGCCGCTCCCGGACTCACGCTTGATACGCACTTCGAGCCCGGCAGGAGCTCGAGTGAGCACGGACTGAGGTTCGAGCGCTGCAAGGACCGCGGCAGCGGTCGCCTTGCCCCTCGCCATCTTTCCGAGCCGGCCGCCCTTGATGTTCAGCGTGCCGCCGGTGTCACTGCCGATGGAGAACTCCGGACGGATATCTGCCAGGCGCTCGAGCTGCACGTGGCGGCGTTCGAGATCGCCGATCTGCCCGGCGATCTCCCGCGCGACGCGCTGATATCGCAGCGAGCTGGCGCTGCCGTCGGAGCGCACGCGGTAAACATTCTGTGTGGTCGCGTCGACCGGGACGATGCGATACGTCGCCCGGGGAGTGTGTAATGTGCCGACGATGAACCCGTTACCGCTGATGCTGAAGCGGGCATAGCTCGCGGGACTGCCGAGAACCTGCAGCGTCACGTGGCGCATGACGACCTTCGGATCGATCGCGTGCGACACGTAACTGAGCTCGTAGCTTCGGCCTTCGATGGTGAGGGTGAGGATGTCGGTCGTCGTGGCGGCGGAAGCGAAGCCCGCAATTTCGCCGGCGACACCAGCAGCCTGGCCAAAAGTCGCAGGCGCCTGCAGGAGCTCCTGTCGGAGCGAGATGGTATCGACGAGCACACCACCGCGGGCCACCCCCGGCAGCGCGCGTGGCACGGCGGGCGCGGAACGGGTCAGGGATACACGGCTACGTGAAGCCAGCGGTGCGGCCGAGGTGCGCGCCCCCTCGGATGCACCTGCCTGCTGGATGCTGGCGATGTCCGGAACGATGGGATCCCTGAGAGCGAAGCCCTGAGACCGGGCGGCCGGCGCGGCCAGGAGCGCCATGACGAAAGCGACGAGAATCCCGTGCTGAGCGCGTTGCATGCTCTGAACTTCCATGTTCGAATGCGGGCGCTGCAGATAATGTCAGCGCGAGCTCAACTGTCAAGTCGAATCTTTTAAGTTGGCTTGTAGAGCGGACAACTCGTCGAGAAGGATCTCTCCGATGCACGTACTCAGACTTCTCGCCACCCTGCTGCTCGTGTCCTGCGCTTCATACGGTAACGCCGCAAGTCCGGCGGACGAATGCCAGCGATTCCACGACTCTTCGTATGACGCCCTGTTTACCGCGAAGCAGTTCGCGACTGAGCCCATCGGATTCAGTGGCAAAGTCATTCCGGCAGAGGTTCACGCCCTGCGTTGTCTCATGGCGGAACCCGATGCGCTGTCTCGTGTTCGCGATCTGATCGCGCATGGCACGGCTGCCGGGCAGCTCTATGGGCTCGTGGGCCTGAAATCTCTGCATGCGGAGGAGTTTGCCAGCACGATCCGCTCGTATGCATCAAGTACGCAGAGCGTCGTGACCATCTCCGGAGACCTGATGAAGCAGGAGCCTGTATCCGCCCTCGCGGACCTCATTGCACGCGGGGAGTACAGCACGAAGCTCTATCCAGGGTCAGTCGGCGCTCCGTGATGGCCTTTGGCTAGCCAAGAGACGCTATCGGGAGGGGCGCTACGGGAGCGTCACGCGAGCAACGCACAAGGTTGGCTGGGGTGGCAATGAAGCGAGTGCTCATCCGCATCCGCTCATTTCACATCTGAAAGTTGGATTCGCTCCTTACAAGGCCGCCAGCCGACAAAACATTGTGTCTGGACCGCGTCTCTGCTATCTCAAGGGACTCCAAGAACTATAACAAAGCCCCTTATATATGAGAGCACGGACCGCCCTGATCACCACATTGCTGGGCACATCGACGGCTGCATTCGGTGGAGTCAATACCTGGACCGGGCTCGGCCCCGATGGCGGCACGGTGAGGCAGGTGGTCTACCACCGGACGAAACCGAACATCGTGTACATGATCGCCGACGCCGGCTTCTTTCGCTCGGCGGACGAGGGCGCGACCTGGCAGGAGATCAAAAGAGATTTCTTCAATTCGCCGTCCGATCTCGATGTCGATCCCACGGATCAGTCGCGCGTTTATGTCGTGTCCGGCAGTGTGCCGACGCTGATCGTGAGCACCGACGCGGGCGTCACGTTCAGCCCGATCAGCTCATCTCCGAGCGTTGGCAATATCAACCAGCTCGAAGTCGCCGCGGACGGTCAGACGCTCTACGCCGCGGCGGAATCGAAAACCTACCGCAGCTCGGATCGTGGCGCGACCTGGGATGAACATGTGGCGCCCGGCGTCGGGCCGGTCATCAATCATTTGTACGTCGACCCTGACGACAAGAACACCGTTTACGCGCTCGCGCCGAGCTCAATCAATACGAACGCGCTTTATGTCACTCATGACGGCGCGGCCAGCTGGACACAACTCACTGCAGCCACGCCTGCGGGATACATCTTCGATTTAGCCTTCGCAGCCGGCACCACACGAATCTGGCTTGCCGGCGAGCACGGCGTGTATGTCACCAGCGATCATGGACAGCATTTCAGCGCCGTGGCGACACCCGCCCTGGCTGGCGGTGCCTATCGCATTTCACTCAATCCGGCGGACGCGACCAACGTGTTCCTGTCGGATGGCTACGGGCAACTCTTCCGGAGCGTCGACGAGGGTGCCCATTGGACGAAGCTCGCGGACAACAGCATCGCGGGTTTCTTGTACACGATCGCGATCAGCCCGACGCAGCCGGTGCCGCATGTGCTCGTTGGCGGTACGGGCGGCCTTTCATTGAGCACGACGGGTGGTGACGCCTGGACCCGGCGTAACTCGGGATTCAAGGGCGCGCGTGTCGGCAGCCTCTCGGCGAATCCGACCGCGGACCGGATCTACCTCAGCACGATGGACTCAGGCGTTCACTACATCGCTGCTGGAGCCATCACGACGACGGAGGCGAACAACGCACCGCTGCGCGGCTTCGTTTTTGCGCCCAGCACGTACTACGTTCCCGTCGTGGTGGCGCAGGACGGCGCGCCGGGCCGACTGTTCGCGTCCCTCGACTTCCAGATCGCGCGATCGCTCGACAGCGGTCAGACATGGTCGTTGACGGGGTTTCCTTCGCTGCCCGCTACGCAGGCCCGCCAGATGGTGAGCCCTCCCGGCAACCCGCTGGTGCTTCTTGCCGGAACACAGGTTGGCCCGTATCGCTCGGCCGATGGCGGCGATACGTGGGCAACAGCGAGCACAGGACTACCGGCGAGTGCATACACGACTGCCATTACGTTCGCGCCATCTGATCCGCTCATCGCGTATGCAGGCGTGCAGCGTATGACGTCATCGACGTCCGAGTCCTTTGGTCTCTACCGTTCCAGCAACGCAGGGCTCACGTGGTCTCCTGCAAACACCGGCATCTCGACGCTGGGCGTAGTCGCCCTCGCTGTAGATCCTGTGGATTCACAAGTCGTCTACGCCTCGGCCGGTGCGGGGCTGTGGAAGTCCGTGAACGGGGGCAACTCGTGGAGCGAGCTGACGACCTGGCAGGGACTCATGTGGGGTGGCGTGAGCGCTCTCGCAATCGATCCCCTGCATACACAGATTCTCTATGCCACAGGACCTTTCGCAGTCGCGCGCTCGATCGACCGCGGCGGCATCTGGGAATTGCTTCGGGACCCGCACGAGCTGCCGCTCTGGTTCCCCGAGGCGATGCTGCCCGACCCGAACCGCCCGCATGTCCTGTACGTCGGAACGGAGCACTCCGGCGTGCAGCAGCTGACGATTTCTCCGGACCTTGCGCTGGATCTCGCGGATTCCCCGGCGGGGTCGCTGCCGATAGGCGTCCCGGTTGCCTACCGATACACCGTGTCGAATCATGGGCCGTTTCATGCGACTGGAGTGAAGCTGGTCCTGCATGTGCCCGCCGCGCAGGCCGTGTCCGTCGACACGAGCTCGGGGACTTGCGCGACGGCAGCTCAGACGATCACGTGCTCGCTGGATGTCTTGCGCGCCGGTTTCAACGCGACGGCTACACTGCACTTCACTCCGCAAACAACGGGACCGTTCGAGGTTACCGGCTCCGTGCTGGCAGATCAGCCGGACGCCGCGCCGGCGGATAACACGCGGGCACGAAGCCCCACTGTCGCGCAGATCAGCGATTTGTCGGTGACGGCAACGGGCACTGCTTCTGCGCGAGTCGGGGAGGCTGTCAGCTACACGCTTACGGTCGCGAATGCGGGACCTTCGGTGGGCACGGATGTGCAGGTGAGTTATCAGCTCGCGTCCGGATTGACGCCGGGTACGGTGACGTCGACGGCCGGTACGTGCAGCGTGGTCGCCTCGCAAGTCACGTGCAATCTTGGCTCGCTTGCGGTCTCGGCGAGTACTGTCGTCACGGTGAATGCAACTGCCGCGACGGCGGGTGCTCAGTCCTCGACTGCGAGCGTCACAACTTCTTCGGCAGACCAGACGGCTGCCAACAACTCGGCGTCGGCCAGCACGACTGTGACCGCGCAAGCGGCGAATCCACCGCCAGCTTCCGGCTCGTCGGGTGGTGGTGGTGGCGGCGGCTGGATGTCACCGTTCGGGTTGCTGGTTCTCGCCTTCGTCTGCGCGTGTCGCGCTCATCAGGCAGGACGATTGCGCCGGAAGGGGTGCGTGAGCCGCGCGATGTAGCCGGATGGCACCGGATGCCCGGAGACCTGACGCTGCTCATCACGCTAACTTGGTTTGACGTTCTTGCTGGGTAAGCGACCAACGAAGCACGTTCTTGCGAAGCGATACACGTACGGACTTGAGACGATCTATTACGTCGACACGAAGTACGCGTGAGCGGTAACTACCGAACTCGAAGGGCGCCCCGCCAGGACAGCTCCTTCACGCCGTCGCCCCCTCTCTGCCTATCGCGTTCTTATGTTCGTCCTTGCTTCCTGAATCAGCTCTTCCAATACCTCGAGCGGGAGCTCATCGAACGTCTGAACGAGGAACTGACCGACGGCGTCCCAGAAGACTATTCTGGCGACGGACTCCTGCTTGCCAGCGCGGTGTCGCGTCAGCTCGTATCCGCCAAATCCCTGCTCAACATCCTCTACGAAGCAGGAGACATAGCGCGCGTCGCCGAATAGGCGGTTCATCAGTGTTCCTGTCTCATTCGATTAGCACCTTTCGGCCGGTAGCCTTTTCAACAGCGGCGCATTCACGTTCGCAAGGTAACAGCGCTATTCGAGGCTTGCTCGGGCTCGCGACTTTCCGAATCACAACCAAAGATCGCCCCAAGGTTGATCCCTTCACGATCCAGGACGCGGAACTGATTATCGCGGCCGCGCATCGACTCCATGGTGAATGATATGGCAACTATGAGGCGTGCCGGTTCTTCACAGGAACCAAGACGAATCAGGATCGTGAAGTCACTCTGTGCCCGCGAGCGCTGCAGGTTTTGCGCGCACAATTCGCGCCGCGCGGACGCATGGTTGCGGCGGGGCTGATCAAGTGTGCGGACGATGTTGGAAACGTACGCCGCATGGTTGGAAGGCACGACGGAGGAAGACCTGGCCGCGATCAGGCGCGCAATGGAGCATCCCGCGTCCGCCGGAATCGACAAACAGAGTTGCGGTCCGCCGAGGTTCGCGGACCCTCTGACGCTGTCACATCCCCTGCAGCCCCAAAAGCTGCCACCAGCGAGGACTGGGAAATTGGAAGTGCCTTGAAACCTGGCACGAATTACTGGCGGAGAGAGAGTCATTCCGCGACGTTCCATGGTGTTCCACTGAGAGCTGGTTGGCGTCCTTACCTCGCTGAATCCAGTCCGAAAAGCCAACCTCCGGTAGTCCACTGAAGTCTACCGAGCGCCATGGCCTTCCAGCCATTGGATGTGGGACGGCAGGTGGGACAACCCTGAAAAGCGCCTGAAAAGGAATCAGCTCGGTCGCATATCGGCTTGTTACGCGGCATCGAATCCGAGTTCAGATTGCATGGGTCGCTCTTCAGGGACGCTCGGAGTCGCGTCAATGCCGAAGAGAGCTCGGGAGTTGTCTGCACAGGAGGTCGCCCACCTATCCGAAGAAGGCCGCCACGCAGTCGGCGGCATTGTGCCGGGTCTGCATCTGCGTATTGAAGGCGGATGCAGATCTTGGGTCTTGCGAAAAGCCGTCAACGGCAAGCGCCGGGATCTTGGATTGGGACCGTATCCAATGGTTTCCCTATCCAACGCGCGTAAGCAGGCACTGCATATTCATGTGAACGGCCAAGCGGCCATGATCCCTGCCGAGAAGGCTTTGGTCGCACTGCCCACGGCTGCGAACGCCGCCACGCAAGGTACCGCCGTGTGCGAGACGGTACATGAATCGGGTCACTCGTTCGAATGGTGCTCCCAGACTTATATCGCTGCTCAGGCTCCGGGATGGAAATCGGGGAAACACTAAACAGTGGCTGGCGACGCTGCAGAAATACGCCTTCCCCGTGATCGGAATGCTGGATGTCGCGACTATCACTAACTCGCACGTTACGACGATCTTGCAGCCCATCTGGACGACGAAGACCGAGACTGCCACGCGCGTGCGCGGCAGGATGGAAAGCATCCTCGATTGGGCGAGCCACAAGGGCTACCGGCAAGGCGCAAATCCCGCGCGGTGGGAAGGCAACCTGCAGCACGAGCTGCCGTCACCGACCAAGCTCAAGAAGCGCAAGCAGCGCCATCATCCGGCGCTTCCGTACACACGCCTCGGTGCATTCATGGTTGACCTCAGGCTGCGCGAAGGCATGTCCGCACGGGCACTCAAGTGGGCGATTCTCAACGCCTCACGATTTCAGGAGATCGCGGGCGCACGGCGCCGTGAAGTAGATCTGCAGCTCAAGCGCTGGACCATTCCAGCACAGCGAATGAAGCGCGAGATCGAGCATGTCGTGCCGCTCAGCGACCGGGCCATCACCCTCTTCAACAGCTTGCCACCCGGCGCTCCGGACGATCTGCTATTTCCCGCCCCGGAGGGCGGCCAGCTTTCCGACTCCGCGCTCGGCGCGATGATTGATGGAATCCACGAAGCCGATCTTGCGCGGGGCGGCAGGGGCTACATGGATCAAAGGAGGGTCGTATCGCCACTCAACACGGATTCCGATCGACGTTTCGTGACTGGGCTTCCGAGGTGGGCTACTTCGACAGGGAAATCGTCGAGCATGCGATCGCGCACAAGTTGAAAGACAAAGCCGAAGCGGCGTACCAGCGAGGCACGCT
>Ga0105249_10003610_pt1 | contig 13379 bp, 9 predicted proteins | sample KBSS44metaG_FD_81522 | JGI IMG/M metagenome (GOLD analysis project Ga0105249, IMG submission 81522) | Switchgrass rhizosphere microbial communities from Kellogg Biological Station, Michigan, USA - KBS S4-4 metaG | ecosystem: Host-associated > Plants > Roots > Rhizosphere > Soil | place... | reverse complement strand
GAGTGCGTATCGGCCGGAACGCTGATGGCAGCCTTGAGGGCATATCCCTCTGCGGTTGTAAGCAGGCCGTCTTCACCCACCTGCACGGTCCCGCCGCGCCAGAGCAATGTCTGGCCGTCCGGACCCATGACTTCGATGAAACCATCTCCGTCGATCGCCAGATCGTTGCGATTACCTGTGGTCTGAATCTTACCGGCCTGATTGATCATGAACATGGGGCTGGCCATGACGCCGGACATTGCCGGGCCGTCGGTCGTAAGCGCGATTGCTGCGGGGTCGCTGCGGCTGGCCATGATCTCGGCGAAACGAACCTCTGATCGTTTGAACGCCGTCGTATTCACGTTCGATATATTGTTCGCGATTGTGTCGAGGGCATGCTGCTGCGCATCCAGCCCGATCGCTCCCACATAAAATGCCCCGTTCATCGTGCCCCCTGCCCAAATGTCGTGATCGCGCGCCCGATCAGATCATCATAAACCTGAATGAGACGCGCGCCGCTCTCGGCGTCCCGAACCGCCGTCATCATCGTCACCATCTCTTCGCCCAAGTCGACATTGGAGCCTTCAACCATCCCCTGTCGAAGCTGGCCGCCGCGCGACGCTTCCATGCCCCTCTCGTCGGCCGTAAAAAGGGAGCCCGCTATCGGGGTCATCCGCACGGCTTCGGTCGGCGCAAATACCCCGATTTGGCCGACCGGGCGTCCGTCATCCATTACCATCCCGTCGGGGAGGATTTCGACGTCGGTTCCGTCCAGGATCAAGTCATTGCCATCGGCTTGTTGCAAAACAAAGCCGTTCGGAGTCGTGACCGTTCCGTCGGCCTTCAGCTGGAAATGGCCTTCGCGCGTATAGAATATTCCAGATTCGTTCCGCACACGAAAGAAGCCAGGTCCGCTTATCGCCATGTTGAGTGGGTTAGTGCTCCTGACAAACCGGGCTTGGGATGTATCAGAATCCACTGCGACATCAGTATACGAACCATTGATCTGGTCGTTTATGGCCTGCAGAAAAGTAGCCTGCCTTTTATAGCCGGATGTCGAAACATTGGAGACGTTGTTCGAAACTGCCGTCAAACTACGTTCGGAGGTTCTCAATATCCGCTCTGCAGAATCGACGAGCCCCGGCATGACTCACCCCCCAAATTCAGCCCCTAAGCCACTTAGTGAAATATAGTTAATCGATATGCAAGGCGAATCTTGTTCTCGGTCGACGAAGCGAAGACTCATACACATACAGAGAAACTACATCCATAATGAACATAATATTATAAACTGTGAGAATTGGGTCGAATGGGTCGAAAAGATCGAGTTATGTTCAAAAACCCCGCATGTGACCAACATCAAGCGTGGTTGCCGGTTCCGAGTGGGGGCGAGGATTGATGAGTATCTGACGCCCTTATGCTTCACATAAGTGCGGGGGGAGGGGGCGGATGGCTTTGCGCCCACTTTCGGCCATTCGGACCAAGCAGGGTTGCTCCTAGGACCGGACGTTCGCTTACCTAGCGTCAGCTGAGCTTGCATTTTCGCTGTCAGGTAGTGTCTTTCGGGCCTCGACGATGCGGAGGAGGTGGCTGGCGAGGATCAGCATCTCGCCCGCCTCCGTGGCGTCTTCCAGCGCTACGGTTCGGTGGCTAACCGGGTTCTTGTAGGAGCCGATCGCGCCAGAGAAGAGGGCGGAGAGCGCCTGGCGCTCGGCGCCCCTTGGGGGCGTCCGCCGTCCATCCCTATCGGATAAGAGGGACGAAGTGGTGGTTGCCGTCCGAAACCTTGCACGATGTTCGATTCCGGCTTGGTTGTTTCGCTTAACCTCTAGATCGCCATCTTAGATTCGTCGGCTAAACTCCAAACCGTGCACGCGAATTTGGTGCCAGAGACTTTGCCCTGGATTGCGACTTGAAAGGGCGCGATCACCCAGAATTGTCGCACGGTTTGCTAGTACCAAACCCACGGATATCCGCCATTTTTGGCCCAGTCTCTGGCGGAGACCGAAACTGGGACAACTGCGGTGAGGCCCGAGCCGGAATCGAACCGGCGTGCAAGGATTTGCAGTCCTCTGCGTAACCACTCCGCCATCGGGCCGCCGCCGTGCGACATGGTCGGAGCGTGGCGCGCTGTCAACATTGTCGCGACGAAGATTGGCGCACGGTCACTTCGCGCTTGGCCTCGCAGGGGAGGGCCGGTAGAGTGACTGTATTGCGTCCCTCATACACATATGTGAATCAGGCCCCTGGAATGACCGAGCAGAATTTCGAGCAGATGCGGCGCGCGATGGTCGCGTGTCAGCTTAGGACGACCGGCGTCAACGATCCCCGCGTGCTCGCCGCGATGGGCGCGGTGCCGCGCGAGCGCTTCGTTCCGCCGGAGCGTACCGGCACGGCCTATGCCGATGCGGTGATCCCCCTGAGCGAGCGCCGCGCGCTCAATTCGCCGATGGCGCTTGGCAAATTGCTCGCCGAGGCCGCGCCCGCGCCAGGCGAACGGGCGATGGTGATCGGCGCCGGCACCGGCTATGCGGCGGCGGTCCTGACGCGGCTGTGCGGATCGGTCGTCGCGGTCGAGGAGGAGCCCGAGCTGATGGCGCGCGCGAAGCAGCTGATCGCCGCCGATGCGGTGACCTTCGTCGAGGGCCCGCTGAGCGCCGGATATGCCGAGGGTGCCCCCTATGATCTGATCCTGGTCGATGGCGCGATCGAAGAGGTGCCCGCGGCGCTGGTCGAACAGCTCGCCCCCGACGGACGCATCGCGCTCGGGCTGGTCGAGCGCGGCGTGCAACGGCTTGCGATCGGCCGGCGTGGCGGCTCCGGATTTGCGGTCGTGCCCTTTGCCGATGCCGCCTCGGCGCCGCTGCCGGGCTTCGCACCGCCGCAGACATTCACTTTCTGAAGGGCGGGACCGTGATCAGCCGAAACAGGATCCGGGCCATCTGCCTCGGCGCATCGTCCGCAGCGCTGATCGCGGCACTGGCCGCGACGGCGCCCGCGCAGGCCGACACTCTGCGCGAGGCCCTGGTCCAGACCTACAAGGCCAATCCGACGATCACCGCGCAGCGCTCTTTGCTTCGCTCGACCGATGAAGGCGTCGCGATCGCTCGCTCGCAGGGCCGCCCGCAAGTGTCGGCCAATGTCGGCTTCAACCAGGATCTCACCCGCACCGGCGGCGGCAACGGCAGGAACTTCAGCGGCGGCCTCGATCTCAGCCTGCCGATCTTCCAGGGCGGACGCGTGCGCAATTCGGTCGGCGCGGCGAAAGCGCGCGTCGAGGCCGGGCGTGCCGATCTGCGCGCCACCGAAGGCGATGTGTTCACCGAGGCGGTCGCCGCTTACATGGACGTGATCCGCGACCGGTCGATCGTCAGCCTCAACGAAAATCAGGTGAAGGTGCTGCAGACCGACCTGCAGGCGAGCCGCGACCGGTTCGAGGTCGGCGACCTGACCCGCACCGACGTCGCCCAGTCCGAGGCGCGCCTCTCGCTCGCCAAAAGCAATCTCGCCACCGCGCGCGGCACGCAGACCGCGAGCGAGGAGAATTACCGCCGCGTGATCGGCAACTGGCCCGGCGATCTCGCGCCGCCGCCGCCACTGCCGACGCTTCCGGGCACGCCGGACCAGGCGGTCAGCGCCGCTTTGGTCAACAATCCGGATCTGATCGCCGCCAACGAACAGATCCGCGCCGCCGGGCTCGACGTCTCCGCAACCCGCGCCGACCGGCTGCCCACCGTGTCGGCGATCTCGAACGGGACCTATGTCGACTATCTCGGCACGTCCGAGGACCAGTTCGGGGTCCCCGGCATTGCCAATACCCAGACCAGCATCGGCGTCGGCGTCCAGGCGCGCGTGCCGCTCTATCAGGGCGGCCTGATCGGCGGCCGCGTCCGCCAGGCGCAGGCGCTGCAAAGCCAGCGCATCGAGCAGGGCATCGCGGTCGAGCGCGCGGTCGTGTCCAACGCCCGCTCGGCCTTCGCTCGCTATCAGGCGGCGAACCTGGCGATCCAGTCGAACCAGACCGCGGTCGAGGCCAACACTTTGGCGCTCGAGGGCACCCGGGCGGAACAAAGCGTCGGCACGCGCAATATACTCGACGTGCTCAACGCCGAACAGGAATTGCTCAACAGCCAGGTAGCCCTGGTGACCGCGCGCCGCGACGCTTATGTGGCCGGCTTCGCCTTGCTCAACGCGCTCGGCGAGGCCGAGGCCAAGGATCTGAACCTCGACGGCGGCGCGCTCTACGATCCGATCGCCAACTACAAGCGCGTGGCCGGGCGCATGTCGGACTGGGGCGACGACAAGACGCCGCAGCCGGTCGCGACGCGCACGGTCGGGCCGGTCGATCCCAATCCGCCGCAAGCCACGAGCACACCCTGATAGCCCGAGTGAGTCTGGACCCATGTTCGAATCAAGGTTAAGAGATCGCTGATGGGGGACATGAACCAGGAGCCGTCGATGGAAGAGATTCTCGCTTCCATCAAGCGCGTGATCGCTGAGGACACGCCGCCGCCACCGGTCGGAATGCGCCCGAATCGCGACCGCGCACCCGATCCGCTCGACAGCCTGCCCGACGAAGATGACGAGGACGTGCTTGAACTGCACGATCCGATGCTCGAGGACAGCGGCCTGCTCTCCGAAGGCACCGCTCAGGCCAGCCGCCAGTCGCTCGCCGCGCTTGCCGCGATGAGCCACCCCGCCGCCGAACCGGCCGCGCCAGTCTCCGACGGCGCGCTCGAAGCGGTGGTCCGCGACATGCTCCGCCCGATGCTCAAGCAATGGCTCGACCAACGCCTTCCCGAAATGGTCGAGGAGATGGTCTCGCGCGAAATCGCCCGCATCACCGGCAAAAGGCTCTAGTTCCGGCCCACTCACCTTTACGCTTGGCCGCCGCGCAAGGCTTCGTCTAAGCGGCTCGGGCGATGGCTGAACTTCCCAAGACATTCGATCCCGCTGAAATCGAGGCGCGCTGGTACGCGCATTGGGAAGGCGAGGGGCGGTTCCGGCCCGAACGGCCCGAAGCCGAGCCGTATACGATCGTCATCCCGCCACCCAACGTCACCGGCAGCCTGCACATCGGCCACGCGCTCGACAATACGCTGCAGGACATATTGATCCGCCGCGCCCGGCTGCAGGGCAAGGACGCGCTCTGGGTGGTCGGCACCGATCACGCCGGCATCGCCACCCAGATGGTCGTCGAGCGCAACCTCGAAAGCCAGGGCGTCAAGCGCCGCGACATGCCGCGCGACGCGTTCGTCGAGCATGTCTGGGAATGGAAGGCACAGTCGGGCGGCCAGATCACGCGCCAGCTGCGGCGGCTCGGCGCCTCGTGCGACTGGGCGCACGAGCGATTCACGATGGACGACGGCTTCTCCGCCGCCGTCATCAAGGTCTTCGTCGCGCTCTACCGCGAAGGCCTGCTTTATCGCGACAAGCGCCTCGTCAACTGGGATCCCAAGTTCCAGACCGCCATCTCCGACCTCGAGGTCGAGACGCGCGAGGTACAGGGCAAATTCTGGCACATCACTTATCCGCTGGCCGACGGCACGCGCGCGATCTCGGTCGCGACGACGCGCCCCGAAACCATGCTCGCCGACATGGCGGTCGCGGTGCACCCGGAGGACGAGCGCTACCGCGACCTGATCGGCAGCAATGTCCGGCTGCCGATCACCGGCCGCCTGGTCCCGATCATTGCCGATGAACATGCCGATCCGTCGCTCGGGTCCGGAGCGGTCAAGATCACCCCCGGCCACGATTTCAACGATTTCGAAGTCGGCCGCCGCGCGGGCATCAAGGCCGCGGACATGCTCAACATGCTCGATGCCGAGGGCCGTGTCGTGCAGACATCCGATGGGCTGATCCCGCCGGACCTGGTCGGGCTCGACCGTTTCGAGGCACGCAAGCGCGTCGAGGCGATGCTCGAGGATGAGGGGCTGCTCGAAAAGGTCGAGGACCGCGTCATCCAGACGCCATACGGCGACCGCTCGGGCGTGGTGATCGAACCCTGGCTGACCGACCAATGGTATGTCGACGCCGCGACGCTCGCCGAACCCGCCATCGAAGCGGTCCGCTCGGGCAAGACCCGCTTCGTCCCGGAAACCTGGGCCAAAACCTATTTCAACTGGATGGAGAATATCCAGCCCTGGTGCGTCTCGCGCCAGCTCTGGTGGGGACACCGGATCCCGGTCTGGTACGGGCCCGACGGCACCGCCTTCGTCGCCGAAACCGAGGAAGAGGCGCAGGCTGAGGCCGGTCCCGGCGTCCCGCTGCGCCGCGACGAGGACGTGCTCGACACCTGGTTCTCGTCGGCGCTGTGGCCGTTCGGGACGCTCGGCTGGCCAGAGCAATCGACCGAGCTGCAACGTTACTATCCCGGCTCGGTGCTGGTCACCGGCTTCGACATCATCTTCTTCTGGGTCGCGCGCATGATGATGCAGGGCGTGCACTTCATGGGCGAGGTGCCGTTCGCGACCGTCTATTGCCACGGCCTGGTCCGCGACCGCAACGGCCAGAAGATGTCCAAGGCCAAGGGCAACACCGTCGACCCGCTCGGCCTGATCGACCAATATGGCGCCGACGCGCTGCGCTTCACGCTCGCCGCGATGGAAAGCCAGGGCCGGGACATCAAGCTCGATGAGAAGCGCATCGAGGGCTATCGCAACTTCGCGACCAAGCTGTGGAATGCGGCGCGCTTTTGCCAGTCCAACGGCATCGGCGCGAGCGCGACCATTGAACCGCCCGCGGCAACTCTGCCGGTCAACAAATGGATCGTCGGCGAGACCGTCAGGACCGTCCAGGCGCTCGACCTGGCGATGGCCGATTATCGCTTCGATGAAAGCGCCAACACCATCTACCATTTCGTCTGGGACCTGTTCTGCGACTGGTATCTCGAACTGATCAAACCCGTGCTGATCGTGCAGGAGGGCGAGGTCGGACCGGGCGATGCCGGCACCGAGACCCGGGTCGTGGCCGGCTGGGTGCTCGACCAGATACTGGTGATGCTCCACCCGTTCATGCCGTTCATCACCGAGGAATTGTGGCATGCGATGGGGAAGCGTCCATACGACCTGATCCTCGCCAAATGGCCGATGCCGGATGCCCGCGCGCTCGATTCCGAAGCCGGCCCCGAAGTCGACTGGCTGATCCGCCTGGTCAGCGGCATCCGCGCCGCCCGCTCGGAGCTTGGCGTTCCGCCCGGCGCCCGCCTGCCGCTGCACGTCCGCGACGCGTCGGAGACGACGCTCGCCCGACTGTCGCGTCACGAGGTCGCGCTCCAGCGGCTCGCCCGGATCGAATCGGTGAGCCTGGCGGCGGCGTCGGGGGATGGTGCCGCGCAGGTCGTCGTCGACGAGGCGACCTATATTCTCCCGCTCGCCGGCGTGATCGACATCGAAGCCGAGCGTGCGCGCCTCGCTAAGGCGCTGGACGGCGCGGAAAAGGAGCGCGATTCGCTTGCCCAGCGGCTCGCCAACCCAAGCTTCGTCGAAAAGGCCAAGCCCGAAGCGGTTGCCAAGGCGCGCGAGGATCATGAAGACAAGAGCGCCGAAGCCGACCGCCTTCGCGCCGCGTTGTCGCGCATAGGTTAGCATTTGGGAGCCCGCGTCGCGGCGGGACGAAGGACATATGGACGCTGAAACCACCACCGGTACCGGCCGGCCGCAGCCCCGCGCCGGCCGCGACCTCACTGGCGGGCCGATCGGCAAGACATTGCTGCTGTTCGCGCTGCCGACGCTTGGCTCAAGCATATTGCAGTCGATCAACGGCTCTATCAACGCCGTCTGGGTCGGCCGCTTTCTCGGTGAAGACGCGCTGGCCGCGACCGCCAACGGCAATCTGGTCATGTTCCTGTTGCTCGCCTTCGTATTCGGCTTCGGCATGGCCGCCACGATCCTGATCGGCCAGGCGTTCGGTCGCCGCGATGTCGAAGCCGCGCGCAAGGTCCTGGGCACGGCGGTCGGTGGGTTCGTCTCGGTCGTCATCGTCATGTGCGCGCTCGGCTGGATATTCGCGCCGAACCTGCTGGGCCTGATGGCGACGCCGCCGGCCTCGTTCGATCTTGCGGTGACCTATTTGCGCGTGCTCCTCATCGGCATGCCGGCGGCGCTGACCATGGCGCTGCTGATGATGGCGCTGCGCGGTGCCGGCGACGCACTCACCCCACTCTGGTTCATGGCGCTGAGCGCAGTGCTCGACAGCAGCCTCAACCCGGTCTTCATCCTCGGCCTCGGCCCGGCGCCGCGGCTCGGCATTGGCGGTGCGGCGCTGGCGACGCTGATCGCAAATGCCGTCAGCCTCACGGCCATGCTTGCCTATATCTACGGCCGCGACCTGCCGCTGCGCCTGCGCGGCCGGGAGCTTCGCTTCCTCATCCCGGATCCGCTTTTGCTCAAGACGATCATCCGCAAGGGCTTCCCGATGGGCCTGCAGATGATCGTGATCTCGTCGTCGGCGCTGGCGATGCTCGGGCTGGTTAATCGCCATGGCGTGGCGGTCACGGCGGCCTATGCGGTCACTAGCCAGCTGTGGACCTATGTCCAGATGCCCGCGATGTCGCTCGGCGCTGCGGTCAGCGCGATGGTCGCGCAGAATATCGGCGCCGGTAACTGGAGCCGGGTGTCGCGGATCACGCGCACCGGCATATTGTTCAGCGTGCTGATGACCGCGACTTTGGTCGTCCTCCTGACCCTGCTCGATCGCCACGCGATGGCGTTGTTCCTTGGCGCGGGCAGTCCCTCGATCGAGATCGGGCGGCATATCCAGTTGCTGACCAGCTGGGGCTTCGTCTTCTTTAGTGCTTCGCTGGTCATCTTCGGCACCGTCCGCGCCAACGGGCAGGTCGTCTGGCCGCTGATCATCCTGTTTATCTCAATGTATCCGGTGCGGCTTGGCATCGCGTTCGGCACCGAACGCTGGCTTGGCATCGATTCCTTGTGGTGGAGCTTTCCGGCCGGCATGGTCACGACGTCGATCATGGCGACGATCCTCTATCTGCACGGCGGCTGGCGCCGCAGCCGGATGATGTCGCCCGCGGTCGAGGAGCAGGAGGCGCTGGAGCAGGCTTTGTGCGATGCCGAACCGGCCGGAAGCCTCAATCCGAAGGGCTGATTGCGCTCGGTCGCGGTACCACGACCTGGATCGCCTTCCGGGCAACTTCGACGATGGCAGGCGTCCGCCCGACCACCTCGCCGTCGATCGAGATCGGCAAAGCGGGGATTGTCGTCAATTGCAGCCGGTGGCCGCGGAACTCGCACGTCGTCAGGTGCCGATTGGGAAGCCGCAGCAAGGTCGACAGCCAGCTCCAGGCGAGCATTTGCCGTCCCTCGCCCGTGACCGCCTGGATCACGATGTCGCCGCTGTCGACGTCGGTGCTCTCGACGATTTCGACGCCGCCGTGGAATCGTCCGTTGGCGATCCGTACTTCGAGCGCATTGAGCCTGTGCGTGCCGCTTCCATCCTCGACGATCAGCTCGAATGCGCGGAAACGCATCAGGCACCAGCCCGCCCAGATCAGATACCCGGTGCGCCCTAGCCATTTCTTGAGACCGTTCGGCACGCTCGCCGCGACCATTGGCGGCAGGCCGATCGCCGCGCTGTTGACGAAATAGTCGCCGTCGATGACCCCCAAATCGACTGTCCTGCGTACACCGGTCGCAATCACTTCGATCGCACCGTCGAGGTCGAGCGGGATGCCAAGCGTGCGCGCAAAGCTGTTCGCTGTGCCGAGCGGCAGCAGCGCGAACGCGCAATCCTGACCCACCAGATGGTCGACTGCGCAGGACAATGTTCCATCGCCGCCGCCAATGATGATCATCGGCGCTCCATCCTTGACGGCTTTGCCCACAATGCCGTCGAGCTTCGACGGATCGTCGACGCCATGTGCGGCCCGCAGGGTGATCCCGCTCGCCTCCAGCTTGGCGCGGGCCTCGCGGAACAACTCTTCCCCTTGCCGCGAATGCGCATTGACGATCAGCACGGCTTCGCGCGGGACTGGTCTTGATGCTTCCATCAGACCCCAACATATGAACGCGCTACAATGTCCCTTCGCTTCGCGCGGCAACGAGTCTAGGAGGCGAACGCAATGAGCAATGCGTCCTTTCCCGCACTCCGGATGCGCCGCGCACGTGCCGCCGTCTGGTCGCGCGCCCTGGTCGCCGAGAACACGCTCACACCCTCCGATCTCATCTGGCCCTTGTTCGTTACGGAGGGGGAAGGGGTGGAGGAACCGATTACGTCCTTGCCTGGCGTATCGCGCTGGTCGGTCGACAAAATCGCCGATCGCGCACGCGACGCGCAGCAGCTAGGCATTCCCTGCATTGCCCTGTTCCCGAACACCCCCGCCGCGCTTCGCAGCGACGATGGCCGCGAAGCGCTCAACCCCGACAATCTGATGTGCCGCGCGATCAAGGCCGTAAAGGATGCAGTGCCCGACATCGGCGTGCTCACGGATGTCGCGCTCGATCCCTACACCTCACATGGCCACGACGGTCTGACCGACGCGTCGGGCTATGTTCTCAACGACGAAACCAGCGCGCTCCTGGTCGAGCAGGCTTTGGTCCAGGCCGCCGCCGGCAGCGACGTGATCGCGCCCTCCGATATGATGGACGGACGCGTCGGCGCGATCCGCGCCGCGCTCGAGCGCGAGGGTCATATCAACGTCCGGATCATGGCCTATGCCGCCAAATATGCGAGCGCATTCTACGGTCCGTTCCGCGACGCGGTCGGCAGCCGCGGCCTGCTCAAGGGCGACAAAAGCAGCTATCAGATGGATCCCGCCAACAGCGACGAAGCATTGCGCGAAGTCGCGCTCGATCTTGCCGAGGGCGCCGACTGGGTGATGGTCAAGCCGGGCCTGCCTTATCTCGACATCGTCCGCCGCGTGAAGGACAGGTTCGCCGTGCCGGTCTTCGCTTATCAGGTGTCCGGCGAATATGCGATGATCGAGGCTGCCGCCGCGGCCGGGGCAGGGGAGCGCGACCCGTTGGTCCTGGAGACCCTGCTTGCGTTCAAGCGCGCCGGCTGCGCCGGAATCCTCACTTATCATGCGGCAGTCGCGGCGAAGCTGCTGAGTGCCTGAGCCTGTGGCTTCGCCCGGCCGCGAACGTTTCGCCAAGCCCTTGTTCGTGCTGACGATCGTCGTCGGCTCGTTCCTCCTGTTCCTGACTCAGCCGATGATCGCGCGCATGGCGCTGCCCAGGGTCGGCGGCGCGCCGTCGGTGTGGAACAGCGCGATGCTCGTCTACCAGGCCTTGCTGCTCGGCGGCTATTTCTACGCGCACCGCGTCGGCCAGCTTCGCCCGCGCACGCAAACGTACATCCACATCGGCCTGTTCGCACTTGCCGCGATCTGGCTTCCGATCGGCCTGCGGCCCGATCCGCTTCCGCTCGATGCCAATGTCTTCCTCTGGGTCCCTTGGCTGCTGGTCACGTCGATGGGGCCGTTGTTCTTCATCGTCTCCGCGCAGGCGCCGCTGATGCAGCGCTGGTATGCGCTCGAGACCAGCCGCGGCGAACCCTATGCACTTTATGCCGCGTCCAACCTCGGCAGCTTCGCCGGTCTGATCTCCTATCCCCTGCTCGTCGAGCCTTTGTTCCCGCTCAGGCAGCAAAGCTATTTGTGGACCGCGGGCTATGCATTGCTGGTGCTGCTGGTCGCGATCTGCGCGTTCACGCTTCCGTCAAAGACCGCCACACCCACCATCGACAAGGCTGCCGACCGGCCGCCGATGCGGCGCGTGCTGCACTGGATCGTGCTCGCCGCGGTCCCGTCGGGGCTGATGCTGTCTACGACCACCCACCTTACCACCGACATCGTCGCGATGCCCCTGCTTTGGGTGCTCCCGCTCGGCCTCTATCTGCTAAGCTTCGTCCTGGCATTTGCCGACCGGCGCGGCCCGGTCATATTCATCAGCCGGCTGGCGCCGCTGGTGCTGCTGATCGGCGGCGGCATCGCCATTGTCGGCGGATCGCAAAATCCGTTCCTGTCGGCCGGTGTCGAGCTCGGCCTCCTGTTCGTGGCCGCTACGACCCTGCACGGCGAGATGTACAGGCTTCGCCCGCCGGCCAGCCAGTCGACGCATTTCTATCTTGCCATGTCGATCGGCGGCATGATCGGTGGCGTCTTCTGCGCAATCATCGCGCCGGTGATCTTCGACTGGACCTACGAGCATCCGATCCTGATCCTCGCCGCCGCCTGGCTTATCCCGCAGGCGCCCTTGTTCGGCTTCATGGCGTTCCTCGATCGCTCGCCGCGTGCCCGTCTCGCATCCTGGCTGCTGCCCGCCGCCGCTGTGCTGCTGTCGGTCCTGACCAACGGCCCGCTCGCTGTCCTGACCGCGAGCGGCGCGGCGATCGGGCGTATCGTGACCGCGCTGATCGGCGTGCTCGCAATCGGGAGGAGGCGCCTGTTCGTCGTCTCGCTCGCGGCGTCGATGCTGGCGTTCGGCGGCTGGCAGATGATCGAGATCAGTTTCCACGGCGAGAACCGGACGCGCAGCTATTTCGGCATCTACACGATCAGCGGCACCGAGTTCAGCGGCACGCGCGTGTTGACGCACGGCACGACGATGCACGGTCTTCAGATCCTCGATCCGAAGCTGCGGCTCGAGCCGACTACTTATTATGCTCCACGCTCGGGCGCCGGGCTTGCGATGCGCGCGACCGGGACTCTGTTCGGGCCGGCGGCGCGGATCGGCGTCGTCGGTCTCGGCACCGGCACCTTGTCCTGCTACGCCGGGCCGGGCCAGCAATGGCGATTCTTCGAGATCGATCCGGCGATCGTCGACATCGCGACGCGCCGCCGCGCCTTCACCTTCATGAGCAGCTGCGCGCCGCACGCCAACATATTGATCGGCGACGCGCGCCTTCGCCTCGCCGACGAGGCGCCGGCATCGCTCGACCTGCTCGCGCTCGATGCATTTTCGTCAGATGCGGTGCCGATGCATCTGCTGACGCGCGAGGCGTTCGGCGTCTACGGCCGCGTGCTGCAGCCGAACGGTATCCTGCTGGTCCACGTCTCCAATCGCTACATCGATCTGGTCCCGGTCGTCGCCACCGACGCGGCCGCGGGTGGATGGACGGCGGCCGTCCGCCGCTACGAACCCGACGCCGAGGAAACCCGCCGCTTCGCCAGCACCTCGGTCTGGATCGCCTTGTCGCGCGATCCGCGCAAGCTGCAGGAGCTGATCCGCGCCAGCGCGGGGCAGGGCGACTGGCAGCCGCTCAGGACCACCCCCGGATTTTCGGGCTGGACCGACGATTATGCGAGCATATTGCCGTTGCTCAAGCCGATGAAAGAATTCCTTCCGTTCTGAAGAGCAGCCTTATGATCCTGCCGTTTCGCGACAAGACACCCCGGATCGATCCCACCGCCTTCGTCGCGCCCGACGCGACCTTGATCGGCG
>Ga0105249_10003609_pt1 | contig 13380 bp, 4 predicted proteins | sample KBSS44metaG_FD_81522 | JGI IMG/M metagenome (GOLD analysis project Ga0105249, IMG submission 81522) | Switchgrass rhizosphere microbial communities from Kellogg Biological Station, Michigan, USA - KBS S4-4 metaG | ecosystem: Host-associated > Plants > Roots > Rhizosphere > Soil | place... | reverse complement strand
TCCTGATACATGCGGCGAATTCCATCCTGAATGATGGCTGCTATCTCATAGGCGTAGGCCGGATCGTAGGCGGCGCAGTTCGGAACCGTGCTCGCGTGAAGCTGGCTGTGGCCGTCCTGATGCTGCAATCCTTCACCCAGCAGCGTGGTCCGGCCCGCAGTGCCTCCCATCAGGAAGCCCTTACCGCGCGAATCGCCAAAGGCCCAGATCTGATCGCCGACACGCTGGAAACCAAACATGGAATAGTAGACAAAGAACGGAATCATCGGAACGCCGTAATTGGCGTACGCGGTTCCGGCGGCAGTGAAACTGGCCAAGCCGCCCGCCTCGGTAATGCCTTCTTCCAGAATCTGCCCGTCCTTGGCTTCCTTGTAGTACATGATGGTGTCGCGGTCGATCGGCTGGTACAACTGGCCCTGGCTCGCGTAGATGCCAATCTGGCTGAACAGGGAATCCATGCCGAATGTGCGGGCTTCGTCCGGGATAATCGGGACGACATATTTCTTCAGGTCGGCGTTCTTCAGCAGAACCTTCAGAATCGCCACGAAAGCCGATGTAGTGGATGCGGCGCGGCCGCCTGATCCGGCGATGGAATCGGCGAACGATTCCAGTGGCGGCGCCTTCAGCGTAATCAGTTTCGGCTCGCGCCTGGGGAGATATCCGCCCAGGGCTTCGGCACGCTGCCTGATATATTTCGCCTCCGGGCTGTCGGCCGGGGGACGATAAAATTCCAGCTTCTGAACCTTCTCCGGATCCATCTCCAGGTCAAAACGCTTGCAGAAGAACTCAACTTGGGGTCCGGTCAGTTTCTTTTGCTGATGCGTCGCATTTCGACCCTCGGCGGCTTCGCCGAGTCCGTAGCCCTTGATGGTCTTCGCCAGAATGACGGTGGGCGATCCCTTGTGCTCAACGGCGCGTTTGAACGCATTGTAAACCTTGAGCGCATCATGACCGCCGCGGCGGAGGTTCCCCAACTGCTCGTCGGTCTTATCGGCTACCATCTCCAGCAGTTCCGGATACTTGCCGAAGAATTCCTTCCGTACGTAAGCGCCTCCCTTGGCTTTGAAGTTCTGGTATTCGCCGTCCACGCATTCCTGCATGCGCCTGACGAGAAGGCCGTTGTAATCACGGGCGAACAGTTCATCCCAGTCCGATCCCCACAGGCATTTCACGACATTCCAGCCCGCGCCGCGGAAAGCCGATTCCAGTTCCCGAACAATGCTGCCATTGCCGCGAACCGGCCCGTCCAGCCGCTGCAGATTGCAATTGACGACAAAGATCAGGTTGTCGAGCTTTTCCCGAGATCCCAATGTAAGCGCGCCCAGCGATTCCGGCTCATCCGTTTCTCCGTCGCCCAGGAAGGCCCAAACCTTACGGTTCGTGGCTGGAATTATGCCCCGATTTTCCAGATAGCGCATAAAACGCGCCTGGTAGAGCGCGTTGATGGGACCCAGCCCCATGGAAACCGTTGGGAACTGCCAAAAGTTCGGCATCAACCAGGGGTGCGGGTACGATGACAGCCCAGGATGCTCACGAAGCTCATGGCTGAAATTGGCGAGATGCTGTTCGTTCAGCCGGCCTTCGAGGTACGCACGGGCGTACATGCCAGGCGAGGCGTGTCCTTGATAGTAAATAAAATCGCCGGGTTGATCGCCATAAGAACCGTGGAAGAAATGATTCTGGCCGACTTCGGTGAGCGTTGCCAGCGACGCGTAAGTGGAGAGATGGCCCCCGATATTGTCGTCGTACTTGTTCGCACGAACAACCATGGCCAGAGCGTTCCAGCGGATCCAGTTACGGATGCGGCGTTCAATGGCGCGGTCGCCCGGATACGGCACTTCGGCTTCTACGGGGATGGAATTGACGTAGGGGGTATTTAGAGTGAGGTTCGGTCCGATGCCGAATTCAGCCGCACGGGACTGGAGGCGCTGGAGAAGAAAGGCGGCACGTTCCGGGCCAACTTCGTCAATAATCTGATCGAGCGATTCGAGCCACTCGCCAGTTTCCTGAGGATTAAGGTCCTCTGTGGCTTCCACTTTGGTTAATAGCATTATTGGGGGTCTCTCTATAAAATACCGTGCCTTTGGAGGCTGGTGCAAATTTAGGACCGAAGAGACGGTGAAAGGTCTCAATTGCCCGCCCGAACAAATTGACCGTCGCCCGCTTCATTCCGTACAATGGTTGAGGAAAGCGGGAGTAACTCAATGGTAGAGTCACAGCCTTCCAAGCTGTTGGTTGCCAGTTCGATCCTGGTCTCCCGCTCCAAAACCTAAATCGCAAACGCAAAGCTGATATTTTGATAACTCGACCTGCGCGAGCTACTTGCCGATGAAAATTGCCATTGCCTCCATTCTGCAGGAGAGTAATACTTTCTCTCCTGTTTCCACCCGATACGAAGATTTTGATCCGGTTTACGGCCCAGAGGTCTTACTGCGCCACGAAGGGAAGCTCACGGAGATGGGCGGCTTCATCGATGTGCTGCGGCGGGCGCGGGTCACCATCCTTCCTGTTTGCGCCGCTTGGGCCATCACCGCGAATCGCTTGGACCGCGCCGGTTTTGAGAAGCTCGCCAACCGCTTTTCAGAGGGCCTCGCGGCAACGAAGGCCGATGCCCTCTTGCTCGCGATGCATGGCGCCCAGACTGCGGAAGGAGAGGACGATGTGGAGGGTGAACTTCTCTCCAGAGCGCGCGCGATCCTGGGACCAGACCGGCCGATCGTGGTCACGTTGGACCTGCATGCCAACATCACCCGCGAAATGGTTCAATTGGCGGATGCAATCGTTGGTTATCACACCTATCCCCACGTCGATATGTTCGAGACCGGACGGAAAGGCGCTGAGCTGATGCTGAAGATCCAGTGCGGCGCGGTGAAGCCGGCGATGGCGTTCAGGAAACTTCCGCTGATCGTCCCCGCGGAGAATTGCCAGACGTCGAGCGGGCCGATGCACAAGCTGATGCAAGCGGCTGAGGAATGGGAAGCCGAAGGCAAGGCGGAGGCCGTGTCCATCTTCCCTGTGCAGCCGTGGATGGATATTGCCGAGATGGGCTGCGCGGTGGTCTCGGTAACTAACAATGACGCAAGGCGTGCGCAGCGGCAGGCGGATGCACTGGCGCTCCGGCTTTGGGATAACAAAAATGCGTACGACGTGAAACTTACGCCGGTGGAGGATGCAATCGCGGCGGCTATGAGGGTGAAGGACGGGCTTGTGGTGTTGGCGGAATCGTCTGACAGTACGGGCTCGGGCTCGCCTGGCGATAGCACCGGTGTTCTGAAGCACCTGGTACAAGCGCCCCTGAACCGTCCGGCCGCGATTTTCCTGGTTGACCCTGCGGCGGTCGCGCGCGCAGTGGAAGCCGGTCCCGGTGCCACCCTCAAGATGAAGATCGGCGGCGCGTTTGACAGGAAAAATTCGAAGCCGGTGAAGGTAACAGCCCATGTGCGGCTGATTTCGGACGGGCGGTGGATCGCGCGGGCCCGAGGATACAACACCGGGATCACGACATGTATGGGGACGAGCGCGGTTTTGGAAGTAGGGCAAGTGCAAATCCTGATTGCCGAGCGGTCCGCGATGACAGTGGATCCGGCATTGTTTCGAAGCCACGGAATTGATCCCGAGCATTGCCAGATTGTGGTGGTGAAATCGCCAAATGGATTCCGGGCGGCCTATGAGCCTCTTGCCAAGGCCATCTTTCTTGTAGACACGCCCGGTGTCAGCACTGCTAACTTGAAGACCCTTCCGTTCCGGCGTGTGCCTCGTCCCATATATCCATTGGACCTCGATACACCGCGTCCTGCGAGTGTGTAATTGCATTTTGTGATTCGACGCCTGATGACAGTGCTAAAATCTGGAGGAACGCCTCATTTCGGTTGAGGTAGTTCCAGCAATACGCCGGCGTAGCTCAGTTGGTAGAGCATCTGATTTGTAATCAGAGGGTCGGGGGTTCAAATCCCTCCGCCGGCTCCAAAAATTCAATAGGTTGAACCACATCAAAGCGCCCAGATTTGCAAAGTGACACCCTTGGCCGTAATATGATGAATGCTGCCCGGCCTAAAAGGAACGACTGCGGCTATGGTGCTGTGACGTCCAGGAATGCCCATAAAATGGGCTCTCAGAAAAACAAAATCCGGACACGCTTTTGGCCAGGTGGACACCGGCTACCGCTAAAACGTTGCGGGTAGCCCATACGATCGTGATGTTTAGCAATGGTCAGCAATGCTGCCAATGCAGAGCCGTGCGATGCGGGCCCGGCGTGGCTGTACGATCATCTTGCGAGTTCTAATGTGAGGAGTTTCGCTCAGCGGCCATATCGCTTCACCGTGGCTTCCGGGACGGTGGCGTTGTCGCTGTCCAGCAGCGGAGCCTTTTCTTCCCTGAGGCTCTTACCGAGAAATTCACGGACATATTTCTCGATCAGATCAAGATTATGCAGCACAACGCTGGTCTCGGGGTATCCATCCCTCCCGGCAAAAAGCAGCGGAATGTCGCTAAAGCTCGGGTGCGCGATACCCGTGGACTTCAGCGTAACAGCGTAGCTTCCGGGATAAAGAGTTTGAAGCTGTTCTTCCTTCTTCTTAAAATATGCTGCATGCTCCGCAGGGGTTCCGGCCATTTGGGATTCCGGATGGTAGGCTTCAAGGAACAGAAGAGGCTGTTTAAGGGTTGCGCCATCGGGATACTCGGGAAGAGCAGCTAATGGGACCATGCCGCCATCCAGATCGACGCATGCCTTAAAACGCCTGTCGAGCTGGCAGGCGCGGGCGGCGAATTCGGCTCCGGCCGAATGGCCCATCGCAGCAACCCTGTTGAGGTCGAGCCGTCCGGCGAGCAAAAACTGTTCGGTGTTTCCGTTCGCTGTCCTGATGTGATCGAGCACGAAGCGAACATCTGCAGCTCCCTCACTGATCTCTTCCATGGTGTGTGCCACCATCCACTTGAACCTTTCCTCGGAAGACACTCCCGTCGGCGGATTCTCCGTGTGTCTGGGTACAACACTTCCGTTCGGGAACCACACGGCGGAAGCAATGTAGGTGTGTTCGATGGACGCAACGACATAACCCCGACTGACCAAATCCTCGATCAGACAGGTATAATTGAAGCCAGTGCTGCCCAGCCCGTGAGAAAAGATGACCACGGGCAAGCGTTGGGAACTCCTCAATATCGGCGAACGCTCCACTGCATAGGAGAAAATCGCCCCAGACGTGATGGCCACCCAATTCCGGCCGAACTCACGGCTCATTCGTTTTTGAATCTCAGGGAGTGTCTCCATCCGCTGAGCACCAGGCAGATACGTTCCCTTAGCATCTGCCGATCTTTCGGAGGTCGGATACCAAAAGTAGACCATCAGCTCGCGATGCGCTTTCGGGTCGCTGGAATACCGGTCTGGACGCAATCTATCCACCCAGTGATAACCAACCCGTCCGATACCAAACGGACCAGAAGGAGCTGGTAGTTTTGGCAATGCATCCGTGGGCTGCGTGCCCTGTCCGAACGCCGCACAACTCCAGGCAATAACGCCAATAATAAAGGCGTATGACAAGGACGACGATTTCATTCAATCTCCCCTGCGCCGATGCAGCCGACTTGCACTCGGCCATCGGCCGCTGTCAGACTCGAACGTCAAGCGCCAGGACGCGCCTTACAGGCATTATTATCGCTGAGGAGCTAAAGTAGCGAAAACTGGAATGCGGTTAACTGCCGAAAGCTCACAAACCCAAGGCGGCGGAGGGTTATTCATTGAGCGTCCCGAGCTGGTTACAACAAATCAGCCATGAACATCGATGGCCAGAATCCCGCCAGGCCTAGTCGTTGAGCTTTGGGCTTCGAGATCCGCTAGAACGTCCTCAACCAACCGGACAAAATATGACAGTACCGCTAACGCTGGACCAGGATCGCGATGTCGTCAAAAACAACGTGAACGGTAAAATCCATAAGGTAGTGTAGTTCCGCGCCGGTTGTGAACCGAGCAAACACAACCTCGTTCTTGTCGCGGTCCCAAATGGGATCTAGGTGATTTCGATGGCACTGTTGCCTTTTCCGCGAAAATCTCCACTTTGAAAGACAGATCCGAAAGGGACCAATAGCGTATACTTGCTCCGGTTGCAGATGTTGTTAAGTGCCCAGAGCATGTCATTTCCTCCCTTGTATGGTTGATATGCTCGAAAGAGTGAGAGAAAGTCGAGCGGTACGTCTTACACCTGCCAAGGGCACTCTTCTCAAACTGGTCAGCTGAACTAGCAAAAGGGAACGCAACACTTTTGGGGTTACTCTTTCCGTTTGATACGGCCACCGCGCAGACGGCTGTATCAAGAGCGCTACGAAGGTTCTGGACTGCGTCACTAACGATGCATGATGGAACAATATCCCGCGGCTTGTAATCAGAGGGTCGGGGGTTCAAATCCCTCCGCCGGTGTCTCGGGTCCGGACCGGTCATCGCAAGAAATAGGCTTTTGCCCTCGCGGCTTTTGCCATCTGGGTTCGGATGTCGTGACCGCGCTGCAGAACCAGGCTGCCCATTTTGGCGTCGACCAATCGAGACGATCAGCAACATCTAAAACTCAAGTTCATGAAGGGTCGGGGGCCGTGGAAGGAAGAAACACTAGCTAATTCGAAGAGGAAGCAGGCGCAGGAGACTTCTCGCGCTATTGATTCTGTCCAAATCGGTAAAAGAGGTAACGGCAGTCGCGGCACCGGTATTTACCCAGGAAGAACAATCGAAGGACTTTCGCAGCGAAACCGCCTGATTGAGCTGGCCGGACGTTTCGCCATCCGCAACGGGGACACGGAAAAGAGGTGCCCTTCTTTTGAGAATTGTCGGGCATGACGTGTAGCTGTCCCGAGTGTATATCGAATCATCCGGAATTACATACGCCCAGCCATCAGGACGGTAATGGCGACCGGAAAGCAAGTAACTCCGAAAAGGAGCTTTTACGGAGACGGCAGCTAAAGTTATCATTACATTCGCCGATAGACGCTTCTTGGGAGATAGCCTTATCTTCCGCTGCGAGGGTACTCTGTCCGGAGGCGTTCTCGTTGTTGAATATTTTTTCGTTCAAGACGGACGAGTTACACGAAGCAACAACCAACTTTCTCAATACCATTCATATGGGCATCCAGTGGGATGCAGAGACGCTCGCGTCAGCCAGAATCCAATATTAATGCCAGCTACAGGAAGCACGGAAGGCGTACGAGCATCTAAAGCAACACCGTGCTATTCACCACTGCTCACGAATACAGACATAAAATCGTTTTTCGAGGGACTTCCAGAGTAGGCTTCCGTGCACCAGCCGTCTTCCCGCATCAGCTCAATTGGGATAGCGTCGACATCCATGTCTGCGGGCTTTGGTCGTTCCGTAAAGCAGGCGCAGCATAGCGGACGCTCGTCAAGTGTGGCGAGCGGAGGCTCCTCCTCGCGGACAGATTGAAGGAACACAAAGAAGACCTGTCCGCGAGAAGATCCTAAGGAGTAACTGAATACTCAATCGGCGGAAGTCAGCGAAAAGATGATAGCCCCATCAATCCGGTGATCCCTTGCCCTACAGTCTGCCCTGCGGCTTTGATTCGTCCGGGACCGGGACATACAGGTGGAGGAACATCAAGCCATACCCAATAATCCATTCCGGCCAATTGGTCACCTTACGATGGACGACTTCGCGCCCGTGTTCTTGCTCTCATATGTGGAAGTGCTGGCATCGATCTGCTTCGACGCGCCGATACCACCAGGGCCCTGATTTGTAACATCGTGAAACTCGTTGGGCCAGGCAGCGTCCTCGTCAGTATGAAAATCATGCGACACGGATCGATTCTTGCCTGCGTTGTTGCGCTGTTTGTGGCATCGCCCGTCTGTCGAGGCGCCGAGACGTCCCCAACGCGGGACACGCGTATCGACAACGCTCGGATATTTCCATTCTTTGCCTCCGGCGGCGGATGGCAGTCCACTATTTCTCTGATCAACGTTTTTGAGTCGAACATCGGCTACAAGCTGTCGTTTCGTGGTGTGAATGGCCAGCCGCTCCAGGTTTCCTATCGCACGCCTGACGGCCGCATTACCTCGGCCGACACAATTCAAGGGCAACTCGGCGACGACTCCAGCGCGACTTTTGTGCTGATAGACGTAGGGGTGTTGCAAACAGGTTGGGTGCGGCTCGACTATGACGGCGAGAGCCGCATCGCCGGCTTGGTAACCTTCCGCCAGCGCATCACCGGGCGGCCCGACTTTGAGAGCAGCGTCACTCTGGCTCGGGAAGATGAGACACCAGTCTATCTGCCTTTCGACAACACACTGGGCTATGCGACGACGCTGGCCCTCACAAATCCATCGGCAACCGACAATACCGACTTGCAACTCCGATTCTGGGATCCATCTGGAAGCGAGATCATCACACGCACGGTAACTCTCCCTGCCGGTACCACGACGGCATTTTCGGTTCCTGACAGGTATCCGGAGCTTGCCGGCCGTTCGGGACAGTTACGCATTCAAGGCTCCGCCAGCCGGCTGGCTACCCTTGCCCTGCGCTTCAACCCGAGCGGTGCCTTCAGTACGATTCCCGTGGCAAGCCGATAGCTTGCCACGGGACCAGATCCAGCGGTCTACGGCGTCACCTGACCGGTCGCGCTTACCTGAAACGAAAGAACACCGTTGGCGGTTGCAGCGCTACTGCCGCCCTGAACAACGCTCACGGAATGGTTTCCGCCGGACACCCCGACGGAAATTGTATATCCGGTCGACGGCGCCAGATCGGTAATCACGTGCCGTGTTTGCGCAGCGGGCACCACGTAACCGAGCGGTCCGCCAATCGAGGTTCCAACCGCGGCGGTACCGGACACCACCACACTGTTTCCGGTTGACGCTTGCAGCAGAGCACCCACAGCAGGGCCCGTCGTGATGTTCACTGCGGATGCAGCCGCAACCTGGCTCGACGATGGCGCCAGATCGAAGACGTTCATCCAAACATGAGCCGCCGCCGGAGTACCGGGCGCCCGAAGTTCAGTCCGCCACACCTTATTCCACACAGCCGGATCACTACTAAGGTGATCCGTCGTGGTGACCGCAACGTTGGCGGGAAGGATAGTAGTCATGGCGCCGGCAAACGTTCCCGGATTGACATCGAACCTGCGCACGCCGGCCGCCGCAGTAATCGCCACCGGATTGGAGGGGAAATGGAACGCCAGGTATTGATCGAGCGAGGCGTCGCAGATTCCAGTCCGGTCGTAGATCACGAACTGAGAAGGCCTCAGGTAGACGATCTGCCGGGACCAGGTCGTGATCGGCGACCTTCCCGCGCAAATGGTCTGGAACGGGCGGTACATGTCTTCCAGGAACTGCCCTACCGAAAGCACGTACGATCCGCCATCTTCGTAGCGGCCGATCTTCGTCCTGACGCCGTCATCGCGCGTCAGTGCCCACTGGCCGTAGTTGTCCGTGATGCCGCCTTGCCCATCCAGATGCCGCACCTGGAATGTGTTGTATAGGACGCGATTGCCCACCGTGTGATCCACATCCCAGTTGCCGAAACGGTCGTCATAAGTCAGGGTCCAACCTGGATCGCCATTCGGTTCGTGAGACAGCCACGCCGGTGGATTCACCAGGAGAGGATTTCTGTTTCTCTCCATCGCGGGCGATCCTTTATCGAAGGCTTCATGTCCGGCGCCTGGGTTGTTGATATACGGGCCTGAAATGAAGGACATGAAGGTCGCATTCGTCGACCAGTCAGAACGGGCCGATACGCCCGCAACGCCTGGAGCCAGATAGGACAATGGCAGGCTGGAATAGTCAGCCGCGTCCGGAGCGGTTGGATCCCAGAAGAGGAAGTCGATCCATTCGGAGGTGCCACCGGCGTGGATTGCATCGAGAGCCGTCTTGGCATCCCGTGCATACTTGTGCATCATAGGCGCTGCCGGGTCTCCCCACATCGCTAGGAAACCGGCATAGAACCGGTAGATATCGACGCTTCCGGTACCGGGCCAAAACGCAGGGTCGCCGGTGCTGTATAGTTCACCGCGATCGTCGATGATGTCCCGCGTGGGCCAAGTGAACTGCATGAGATAGCGCGCTTGGTCGAGCGGGAACGAGTAGGGCTGGGGCCCATGAATTATGTCGATCCCTTTGGCGGTCTTCACTGCAAGTGCTGGTAGCGACTGATTGCGGGAAGACAGGATACCGTACTGGGCAAAGCCTTCGGTCCAGCCTCCGCCGGCGAGGTTTGCCGCGTAGTATGGCTGGACACGCTGCAGGTGCTGGTGGTTGTACCAGTCATTCCACCACGTGTCGCCGAGCGGACTGTCGCCCTGAACGGCGAGGGCAGCCATGCATTTTGCGGCATAGTATCCCGCGAAGTAATTGCCCTGCGGATGAACGTACTCGAAATTGTCAGACGGATCATTCTCGAATCCGTTGATCCAGTTGCTAAGCGCAGTTTGCAGTTGCGTCAACTGGGCAGACGTCATCAAATCGTGGAACCAATCGTAGCCGATCCCCATCGCAACTCCGAAATTGCGCATGCCGTATCCGTCGTCCCGGTCCCACACTGGCGTACTTCCGATGCTCTGGTGAGCTGGGTCGGACATGGCCATCAGCACCGCCACCGCCTTGGATCCATACTTCGCAGCAGTGGTCGGGTCAGTCAAGATGGTGGTGTGATAACAGAGGCCGAGGGGCAGTAGCACATCGATATAGCCGCTGCCCTGATAGCCTTCCCCTACATTTGGCCGGTCCGGATATCCGTTATCGCCGATGAAGTTGACTGTGCCGCCTCCGGTGAAGGAGTCGCAGAATGCCTTTAGGGCGGTCCATTCCTGCGTCCTGGCTTGCGCACGGGCACGAAGACTGGCGAGAGTTGGGGCATCCAGAATGATGCGCGGGCGGGTGCCTGTGGTGGCAGTGAAGATGGTAATGGCCGCGGATGCGCTCTTGGTTGTGTCCTGTACGCTGGTTGCCGTCACCGTGAAGGAGCCTATCGCGGTAGCGGCGGTGTAGAGACCGCTTGACGACACAGTGCCCCCGGTCGCCGTCCAGGTAACGGCAGCGTTAGCCGCTCCAGTGACGGTAGCGGTGAACTGCTGGGTCCCGTTGGGCGGCAGCGTGGAAGTGAGCGGTGTAACGGTAACTCCTACCTGGATTGCGGGAATCGTGATGGCAGCGGTTGCTCCTTTGTTGGTGTCCTGAACGCTCGTAGCCTTCACCGTGAATGAGCCTGCGGTGGCACCGGCCGTGTAGAGGCCGGAGGACGAGACAGTACCGCCTGTTGCCGTCCAAGTGACTGCGGTGTTGGACGCGCCGGTGACGGTTGCCGTGAACTGTCGTGTGGTATTGGCCTGCACGGTCGCGCTGGTGGGGGAGATGTTGACCGCCACTTGAGCTGCCGTTTGAATGGTGACGGTTGCCGAAGCGCTCTTGGAAGAATCCTGGACGCTGGTCGCCTTCACGCTGAAAGTACCTGGGAGTGTCCCGGCGGTAAAGAGCCCCGTAGGAGAAACGGTGCCTCCGGTTGCGGTCCAAGTGACTGCGTTGTTCGATGCGCCGGTTACAGTTGCGGTGAACTGCTGTGTAGCGCCCAACTGGAGAGTGGCGCTAAGGGGAGAGACACTGATAGCGACCTGAGGAACAGTGCCGCTACCGAAACGGCCGAACTGGTCGGCCGACTCGCCGTTACCCACCGCACCAATGTTGCCGCCCGCTCCGTCTTGCGGATCTCCCGCGCCGATTAACGGGCTTCCGGCGGCAGGCGAATACATCGCACGATAAGTCGCCAGAACTTCTGAGACCTTCTTGGTGCGGCTCCAGATATCCTGAGGCAGGAACGGAAATGGAAGCGCCGTGGGTTGCGTAAACTTCGGATTCACGTGGCCATTGAAGCCCCCGAGGTCGTGCATGCCGTAACCCGCAGCGCCGGGCGTTTGGCCAATTACCCCCAAACCGTAATTCGTCTGATTGACGGCATCGGGATTGAAGAAGTCGTTGTAGTCGGAATAGCGGAGCCTCGCGAGCGGTGGGTTCGTAGATTCGTCGAGTGCGCCGGAGAGCACTGGTGAATTGACCTGACTGGCGAAGTTGTAAAACACATTGTTTCGCAAACTTCCGATGAATGCGCCACTGGTAACCGTGACCGGTGGTCCGTAAAACTCCATGAAGGTACCGCCGCCGTCCATTACGTTGTTGTGGAACTGAACGTTGTCGACGTTGTAAATCAGGCTGATACCGGTTCCGGGGCCATACAACGTCTGGCTGACGGTGAACGTGAATATATTGTGGTGAATGTTGGTGTTGCTCATCGGTGCTTGAAATACCTGGTCGGAGTTGCCGCTGGCATCGATGAGGTTATACCGTAGTTCACCGCCCATGCCGCGAATTGGCCATGAAGAACTGCGGATGACGTTGTGCTCGGCCAGGAAGCCATCGCCTTGAAGTTCGAAGTTGTTGGCCTGTGACATGCGGTGAGGATAATTGTGCTGGCTGTAGTTGCCGCGCAGGACCATATTCGACGATCCATGAACGGTGAACCCACATCGCACGCCCATCAGGACGTTGCTTTCGGCATCAGTGCTGCCTCCGATGAGCCAATTGCGCGTGCTTTCGAACACGACGGTTGATAGTCCGACGTTGTTACCCTGGAAATAATTTTGTGCCGAGGAGTTGCCCGTTGCGCGGAACACGGGGAGGGTCGCGGAAGAGTATTCCGTCGGGAGCGAGGTAACGGGTACCAGAGTATTTTCCCGGAACTCGTTGTTGCGGACCACAGCCTGCGACTGGTCGTTCGTGCCGATGGCTACCGTTCCGAATGTATCGAATACATTGCCCGTCAACTGAACGGAACCCGAGCCACTTACTGTCACATCGAGAGCGGGGTTTGTTGGGGTGCCGAGATTGCGGATGTCGCAATTGATGATATTCAAGGAGCCGGTGAACGTACCGCTGGATCGAATCTGAAAGCCATTCCCGTTGATGGCGCAGTGATTGGCGGAAGTTCCCGAATAGGTAATGCTTTGCGAGCCGGTCAGCACGACGTCTGAGGCGAGGTTGAAGACCTGGCCCGACGAAGGCACGGGATTGTCGACGAAGACCGTGACAGGAGGACTGTTTACCGTTTGGTTTTGCGAAGTAGTGAATTGCGTGGTGATGGCATATGTTCCGGCGGCGAGGTTGCTCACGGTCAGAGCGAAATAACCGTTTTGGGCCGCGTTTCCTTTGAAGGTGCCGGCGGATTGTCCGTTCAACAGGAAGTTGACGGTGAGGGCGTCAGGGTCCGGAGCGTTGATGTCGGACGGATCAGCATAGATGCGAATAGTCGCAGGGGCGGTGAAGTGCATGCCGGCTACCGGACTCTGAATCACAATGTACGGTCCGTCGTTTTGGCGTGGCACTGGCGGAAGGCTCTGCGCGCT
>Ga0105249_10003603_pt1 | contig 13392 bp, 10 predicted proteins | sample KBSS44metaG_FD_81522 | JGI IMG/M metagenome (GOLD analysis project Ga0105249, IMG submission 81522) | Switchgrass rhizosphere microbial communities from Kellogg Biological Station, Michigan, USA - KBS S4-4 metaG | ecosystem: Host-associated > Plants > Roots > Rhizosphere > Soil | place... | reverse complement strand
TGAATGGCGAATATCCGTAGTAGAACAGGCCCAGGATCGAGGCCATGCCCAGTGAACTGATCCCGAAAGCCTCTGATAACTGCGGCATCATGACGGACGGCGCGGAGCGCAAGACGTATTGATAGAAATAAAAGATCGCCGCCACCACCCAGGCAACGACGGCCGTCCTCATACTCGTGCTCGTATCCTGGTCGCATGCAGGAGGATGCGGGATTACTTGCTGCATAGCTTCACTCAAGACCGACTCTGCTGATTGTGTCGTGCATCACCTCTCTAGCAGAGCACGACAGACACAGCCAAGCCGCCTTCCGAGGTTTCCTTGTACTTCGAGTTCATTTCCTTTGCGGTCAGGGCCATGGCTGCGACCGTTGTATCGAGATCAACGCGGCGCTCCTCCGGGATTTCTTCGCTGGCGATACAGTAAGCAGTCCACGCCTTGACCGCTCCGTAAGCGCAGCGCTCAATGCAGGGAACCTGGACGTACCCGGCGACCGGGTCGCAGGTCATGCCAAGGTGCGATTCGAGAGCCGACTCGGCCGCATTTGAGACCACCTTCGGGCCCTCACCCAAAGCCTGTGCGATCATCGCTGCGCCCATGGAAGAACCAACACCGACTTCTGCCTGACAACCACCTTCAGCGCCGGAAAGGGTGGCGTTGTGCTTGCATAGGTAACCAATCGCCGCCGCCGCGAGAAAACCATCCCGGATCTTCTGCGTTGGTGTCTTGAGGTCGCGCAGGGACTTGACCACCGCTGGTATGATTCCCGCTGAACCCGCCGTGGGAGCGGTCACGATGATATGGCCGCGGGCGTTTTCCTCGCCCATGGCAAACCCGTACGATGCCACCTGAGTGATCACCCGGCCGGCTGCTCCTTTGGTGGTGGTTTTCAAACTGCGTTGCATCGCGGCAGCCTTGCTGTGTAGCTTGATGGGACCGGGAAGGACACTCTCCACGGTCAATCCGGTATCAACGCCCCGCACCATGACTTCGGCCACCTGGTCGAGAAGCTCCCAGATGTCTTTCTCACTTTTTCCAGAGATTGCCAATTCATTCGCCAGCAGCAGTTGCGGCAGAGGGATCTTGTCGTCGATGAGATATTTCTTCAGTTCGCGAGCGTGCTCGAACGGGTATTTAGGTTGCCCTTTGTCAGGCGGCTTATAGCCTTTCCACTCGATGAATCCGCCTCCGACTGAGTAGTATTCCAACTCGTAAAGCGACTCGTTGCCGGCGAGCAGCTTCGCAGTCATTGTGTTCGGGTGAGGGAAGTCACCTTTAGGGGCGTCGAAGATGACGTCTTTGAGCGTCAGGTCGAGGGTCTTGGGGCCGATCGTAACTTTGTGCACCTCATCAGGGTTGGCAGCGAGCCCATCCAGGAATTGGGGCGGGCACGTCGCCGGAGCTTTTCCAAGCAGGCCGGCCAGTGAAGCTCTGTCTGTGCCGTGACCTTTGCCAGTCGCACTCAGGCTGCCAAATAGATGGACCTTGAGCGCCGTGGCGCGCTGGAGTTGATCCTCCGGAAGCTTCGAAACCCTCTGGAAGAAATCGTACGTGATTCGCATCGGGCCCATGGTGTGGGAACTGGACGGCCCAGGGCCCATTTTGTAGAACTCGTCGAGGGTCGTCATAATCGGACCCTTCGACGTCTTGACCACGGCGAGATCGGGCGAAAGGGTGGGAGGCGCGGGAGGTGGGGGAGCCGACCCGTCTCCTGCCTCCGCATTCTTATTCTTTTGTGACGAACATCCTGTGAGTAGCGCGCTTGCCGAAGCGGCCATGACGGCATGCCCGAATTCCCGTCGACTGAGGGCTACCGGAGTCTCATTCTTGCGTGGTGTTGGTCCACACGACCCACATCCCTTTGGCGCGCACGTGCCACACGCGGTTCCCGTGTTGCCAATGACATTCAATATCTTCTCCATTGCGCTTTCTCCTTTTCACGCAGGATGCTCACTCGATCGTGGCACGTGACAGACCTGTTGATTGACAGGCTCGAAGGTGTCCGAATGGCTCGGACCCGTCTGGTTCAGTCATCCCTCATGACGGTACGCGGGCTCGGCGAGCGATTCTCACCCTCGCACTCTTGCGGGATGTCGGCGTTTTCAATGTACGAGTTCTCCGGCGCGGATAGAACTGGCAAAACTTGCAGTTACCGCCCAACACGGCTCTTCGGTAGATGTGCAATTCTTGCGGCAGGCAAGACCGTGCCTCGGTCAGAATTCGAAGACCTTCCTCCAGTCATACTTGAACGAAAACTGGATGCGATAATCATTGACGTTAAAGCCGTCGCGGAAGTTAATCCGCCGACCAAACACGAACTCGCTCCCAATCGTGACGTTCGGAACGGGGTGGTATAAGAGATTCGTGAGTGCATAGTGACCCTGATGGAAGTCCGATGGTTTTTGCGCGTCGGAGTTCTCGATATCCAGGATGGAATAGCCGATCGAGGTACTAAAGCTGTCACTCCAGTTGTGATCGAGGAACGCGACTGCGCCTAACGCCGGCAAGGCCACTCCTTTGATCGGTGTTACAGGATTCGCCAAATTGTTCTTGACGCCGATGTCGACTGGGGCGTCGTTCATATAGTTCTGAATGCCTTCACCGTAGATAACCTCGAATTTCCCGGTGTCCTTCTTGCTGAACTTGAGGTTGGAAGTCAGGTTCAAACCCCAACCAAACGCATCACCGCTGAGGTCGAGCGTTGGGGTCTTGTTCAGGTCGACCCAACTGATCTTTCTGAAGATGCCTGCCAATTGCACGTATCCCCAATTCCTGATAAGCCGCGCATTCCAGGAGAAGTCGGGCATATCGAATTTGGGTTTGACTCCTTGCAACTCAATTCGATCTGCATACACGCCACCATCAGCACTGGCGCCGGGCCGCTCGATGGCAAAGGTAAGCTGAGTTCTGTCATTGCGGATTGGCATCCAGCGAAACTGCAGGTTGCGGAAGAGAACCATCCCGTTGGGTCCCCAGTACTCTACTGAGTTGGGGTAAACGTCAATGTCCATGAACGGGCTCCAGGTTTGACCGGCGCCAAACTGACCCAATTCACCGTACGCGTGTCGTAAACGAAAGGTCGTTTGTCCTGCATCCACCCCTGTGCCGAACAACTCGAATTCGAACTGTGTCTTCAAGTTGCCAAATCTGGTCAGAGTAGAAGTCTTGACGCCGAATCGGCTCTGGCGGACCCCGTAGTAAACCTTACCTTCCGGGGCGAACTCGCCGCTGAAAGACGGCAACTTGGTTGGGCGAACAACATCGAACCAGTCGGGATCATTTGTTTTGAAGTCGTAGCCCGTATCGAGCATGATGAAGCCGTACAGGTCGATATTGTTCTTCTCTTCCGCCTGTTTCGTTTCCTTCGCCGGTCTTCCCGTTGCGCCAACGGGGACGGAGGGTGTCGTGGTTGTGGGCACTGTTGGTGACTTCTCCGCTCGTTCCACCGCGTCAATTTGCGCCTTCAGTTCCTGCATCTCCTGATCCAGTTGTTGGAGCTTCGTCTTAAGCTGTTGCAGATCTTGCGGGGAGCCTTGGGGTTGCGCTTGTGCCCAGGCCGCAAAAAGAAAGATCGCCATTACGATGCATGCACCTTGCCGCCATCGGCTCACATGTCGCAGCCTCATGGAACCTCCACAGTCACAGGGGCAACGTGCCAGATACGGGGCCGGAGAAAAACTGTCATTCTTGTCAGTAAAACTTCTTCGCCGGGTCCGGGGACATTCGGGATGACCCCCAATCGGAATGGCTGGCTTCTGAAGGGCGATGTTTCCGTAGACTTACACCCGGTCTCGGACGAAACAGTTGATCCTCGAGGTGAAGTGGGCCGAGAAACCGCTGTTCTTTCTGGCAACCTGTGTAGCCACAGGAAGGACGTCGGCGGCGGAGATGGCACCGCGTGAAGGGGGATGCCTGCTGCTCTATCTAATTGTCAGCTTGCTTCGTCGCTATAAGTTTCTTAAGTTGGTCTTTTTGTTGCTTCCGCATTTCTTGAAGCTTTTCCCTCTGCGTCTGAGAAAGGATCGGTTTTATCTTCTCGTCGGAGGCGCGGACAACTTTGTCGAGTGTGTCCAGTTTGTCCTTGCGTGAGATAACGGGATTGTTCCAAAGAGGAGACAGTTCTCCAGACTCCTGTTCCAAGATCGGTCTGATTTTGGCCTGCTGGTCGTCACTGAGGCCCAGCTTTTCCGACAGAGTTTGCAGCTTTAAGCTGAAATATTCACCGGGCGCACGGGACAGGTCGGGGCTGGCCCGAGCCGGGAGCGTTTCTCGGCGCAGAATCGGCATGTCGGTTTTTCCTGAGACCATACTGTTAAAAGTGAGCGTGTTGTCCCCAACCAGAAATAACATGTCGATGCCTGTCGAATACTCGACAGTATTTGAACCGTTAGGTGGCGTGAAGAGTACGACGTAGTTTGTGTTGCCAACCCTTACTGACACGTCATACCGTACGACATCACGGCTGGATTCTCCCGAAGCATTCTGATGAACGGTGACGGCAGTGATCGTACCGCGTTGATAGTTCGACGGGGACGTCTGACCCATAGCCGAAAGACTCGCCACGCAGATCACGGCCGCGAGCAACCTGCCAAACATATTCACCTTTCCTGGTAGTCGGCTGCAGAAAGTCCGGTGCACGTACATCCAGAATCCCATTCCTAACCTACAAATCAGCCTAAGGGTGGAACGGGTCAGAAAATACTGTCAACAGTGACAGGGAAAACAGAGCGGATGACGGATGAGCGAGCAGAACTCTATTCTCATTACAACATAGCAACCTTGTACTCCCGCTAAGCGAAATAGACTGATTGCTGGCAGTTTTGCCAGTTCGTAGACCCTTCCCGCTTTCCTAAATTCTCATCTAGCAACCACAATCTGGGGCAGCAGGAAGACGAGATGGGCCGGAGACAACCATGGCTAGCTGTCTGCATGATTCTGGGCGCCGCAACGGCCACGGGGCAGAACGTCGAGCTTACCGGCTTCATCGGTCGACAGATGAACGGTGGACTTGACCTCTCGACCGCGTTCTTTCACCGAATGGATGTGCAAAACGGAACAACATATGGTCTCGCCGCAGGCTATTTGCGGGGTGATCACTACGGTGTGGAATTCATGTGGGCCTACAACAAGGCTGATACGGTGGCTCGACCCAGCGGAGGAGGATCGGGGGTAAAGATCTTTACGCTCGACACCAACCAGTACATCGGGAATTTCCTGGCACATTTTACCCGTCGCGACAAATCGGTTAGACCTTTCCTATTGATGGGATTGGGAGCTACTAATCTGCACCCGGCCCGCGCGGGATTAAACGGCATCACCCGATTGGTGGGGGATTTGGGTGGTGGTGTGAAGTACAACTTCAGCCGGCGTCTTGGACTACGTCTCCAGGCAAAATGGTCGCCCGCTTATGTCGGAACCGCGAAGGCGGGCTATTGGTGTGACCCGGTATTGGGTGGATGCTGGACCGTCGGAGACAACCATTACCTGAACGAATTCGACGCTACTGTAGGAGTAACCCTCCGGTTCTAGCCGGGAGAACAGCAGGCAATTGCGTGTCAAGGAGACAAACACAGGAGCACTTCATGGAGGGAGCCGGTAGCCACAAGCGGCAGAAAGCTACTCGAGTATCCGACAAAGGGGCACTCGGCACGAACGCTATCCCCAAATACCAAAAGGGCGACTACCTGCGGGTTGAACTTCTTTCGGGAGTCGCTGGCAGCTCGATGTCAATTTGGATGTATGTAGACCACTGCGATGATAAGCATGCAATCATTTTCGGGACTATCGATACTGGGCCTTCTGATTGGTTGGGGAACTCGCTAAGGAGTGGCACAAAAGTGGCTGTCGGGTACCGCCAGGTGCGGGAGCATCGCCAATCGTGGTAGGTAAGCAATGGCGCAATCGCGGAATGCTTGACGCAGGTGCTGACCGAATAGGTCTCTAGCACTGCCACAGTTGCCAGACCGTTTTCTCGAAAAGGCACAATGCGGCTTTGCGGGTGGTCTGTGCGGTTGACCCTCTCTTCGTGGAACGTCCACGTCACGAGTCGTTCTGTGGACGGTGTCTCACGGTCCGCCGGTCGTGCTCGCCGCAGCACTGTTTGCAGGTCGATGAAACTCGGTTTCCGAAACGGGCAGGAAATTTCGAAGTGTGATGCAGGTCGGCCAGTGGTCGTTATACGCCACTCGGGTTGTGAAGACAAAGGGGACTCCACGAAATCCCCGCTCCTATCCGGCTGCCCGTACAGAATCGCTGCTTGAACTGAAAGGCACACGAGCGTGGATCGTGGTGCCACTGCCGGGCTGTGAGTTGATGGAAATCTCACCTCTCACCAATTGCATTCGCTCCCGCATGCTGATGAGCCCGAGGCCGCGGCGGTGGATGGCGTCCTGCGGGTCAAAGCCAATTCCCAGGTCGCTCACGGTCAGTTGAATCTCTCCCTCTGTACCGCGCAGTTCCACCTTGATGTGACGCACGCCACTGTACTTCATCGCATTCTGCAGAGCTTCCTGTAAGACACGGAACAGACAAAGCGAGATTTCCTTGGGCACACTTCGCGGCATGGCCATATCTCTGAAGTCGATTTCTGCCTGGTGTTGCTCGGACAACTCTCTGCAGAAGCTCTTGGCTGCCGGCACAAGTCCCAGATATTCGAGTTTTGAAGAATGGAGGCGGTGCGACAAGGCCTGGATGTCTGTGGCGATGTTCGAAAGGCGCTGGATGGCGTGATGGATGTGATCGTGAAGTTCAACTGCCGAGGGCGGAAGTTGTTGGTTCCATCGATCCAGCTCGACTGCCAACAGTGCCATCCGTTGGTTGACGTCGTCGTGTAGCTCGCGCGCGATCCAGGTACGCTCCTCCTCGTGGGCCTCAATCAGCTTCCGCCCCATGTCGGCAAGAGATTCCTCCGCAAGCTTGTGCTCGGTAACGTCTGTACAAGAACCGATGTACCCTGCAAAAGAATGGTCCGGGTTGAATCTCGGCACGCCGATAGCCGAAAGCCAGCGATACTGTCCATCGTGTCGCCGAAGCCGATACTCCATCTGGAAGTACTCCCGCCGATCGAACGCCTGAGTGTAGGTATCCATACACCCTTTCAAGTCTTCAGGGTGCACACCTTCTGCCCAGCCGTTGCCTAGCTCGTCCTCAAGCGGCCTCCCGGTGAACTCCAGCCAGCGTTGATTGACGTAGTTGCACAGCTTATCCGTGCCGGACATCCAGATCAGCACCGGTGCTGTGTTTGCAACCAAGCGGAAGCGCTCTTCGCTCTCACGGAGCCTCTGTTCAGCTTGCTTGCGCTCGGTGATGTCCACCGCCATCCCCAGCATGCGCACGGCGTCACCGTTGGCTGAGTAGTAGAACTGTCCGCCCTCCGTAACCCAGCGCACGGTTCCGTCCAGGTGCAAGACCCGGAACTCTGCGGTGAACGGTTCCCGTTTTTGCCTGGCATCAGCAACCGCTTCCCAGACCAGTGCTTGATCTTCCGGGTAAATCCGGTGGCGAAATTCCTCTACGTCTCCGTAATAGGTATCCGACTGAATTCCGAACATGGTCCGCAGATCGCCGAACCAACGGTCGCACCCGGTCTTGACGTCCCAGTCCCATCCTACACATTTCCCAGCTTCCACCGCCTGATGAAGCCGGTCGTTAGACAATTTCAGTTCACTTTCTGTCATTATGCGTCTCGCCCGCTGCCGCAGCAGTCCAAAAATGAGCAGCGTTTGGAACAACAGCAAAACAATGCTACCGACGATGTACCACCCATACAACTCCCAGACCTTCGGTTGCCGGTGCAGCACCAAACTTCCGGGCGGGAGGTTGCTTTCCTTCAATCCCCAGCGCCGAAGGGCTGGCCAATCGTACATAGAGACATTGGGGCTCCTAACGATGGGAATATCCTGTGGCTTCTCACCGCTAAGCACCCTGACGGCCATTTGGCCAACCGTCTTCCCGATAGCGGCAAAGCTCACCAAATAACCACCGACGGTTCCGTTTCCGAGGTCCACATCGTCCACGACAAAGACCGGCGCCCGTGCGGCGCTGGCAATAAGGGGAACGGACTGGCTTGCGTCTATGAAGCGCTCTCCCGCGGCATCCTGCATGACTGATGTGTGGTAGACGATCGTATGATCCGGCAGGTGCTTCAGCCGCTCAATCAGTGCGGGCATGGCGAGGTCGGTCAGGTAGGTGAACTCGAATCTTGACTCGTACCTGCGAAAGCTCTTCCTGGCAATAGCCTCAAGGTACCGGTCGTACGCTCCAACGCCACCCGTGACAACCACGCTTTTGGTTCCGGGTTGGAGCGACAGTGCCGCCCTCAAGGTTTCCTCAGGCTGCGCCACTGCCCACACCCCGGTGAAGTGAGAGTCGAGCTTTAGTTCGCCCAACATCTCTTCTGTACTTCCACAAAAGATAATCGGGATATTCGAAAAAGATGTTTCGTGTGACGCGACCATGAACCTGAGGGGCTCGAGCCCGACAGCAATAATCAGGTCGGGTTTGCGATCGCGATATTTGCGGATGTACCACTCACGAAATTGCCGCTGAACGGCTTCATCCGGAAACAGGGTTGCTTCCAGATCCTCGCTGTACAGCTCAATCTGATAAGGCGACTCTTGCAGGGCTGCCACTATCGCCTCGTCCATCACGGCCACGCCGGGCGAGGATAGCGGGCCAAACACATTGAGAATGAGAACTCGGCGGACTCCCTTAACCTTGGCTGGGGCAGCGGCTTGGAAAAGAAGTAAGGCCCCAAGCAACAAAAGCACGAGCTTTGGTGACTTCCAACGCTCAACTCGCCCCCGGGCAGGGGATTTTATATTGTACCGGCCATTCTTTGGCAGTGGCGTTCCGGCTAGACAAGCAGAGAGACACACAAATTTCCTGCTAAGTCTAGCTACTTGGCGCCGCGGGATCCGGTTTCCGAAGTCAGCCGGACGCAATGACATCTTGAGAGTCTCCCTAGCACCGTGGAGGTCCGTCACTGGCAATTCTTACAGGCCGGGACCACTTGTACAGGATGGCGACTCGAGGTTAACATCTCGATTCCGACGGGCAGCTTACACCTACAGACCAGTTTCGCGCCAGTGGCTTGGAGCGAGGAATGGCCTTCCCCTCAGAGCGGCGTTACCAGTGCCCATTGGCTCGAACTCTGCCGAGGGGGACCCGATGTCGGGACGATGCGATCAACCCCTCTGAGGAAGGGCTACACTCCCGACTTCTTCAGTTGCTGTCGTCGCGACGCTTCAGGGTCGGACGATCGTCGTCATCTTCCTTGTCATCTCTGCCGTTCTTGTCCGTGGAAGACGTGCGCCGCAAGGTGGGTTTGGTGGGGTCTTCCTTCTTATTCTGGATCTCGTGGCGGTTCTCAATAGCCGCCAGCCGCGCCTTCACGTCATCAAATTCCGAGGTCGAAACGACGTACTGGGGCCGTGCCGGCAGGATATGTTCGATCTCCTGCTGCGATTTCTCGATGCGATCTGGTGTTTGAGGATGAGTAGAAAATGCTTTGGCCAACGTGCCCGGCTTCTTCTTTTCCTGGACTTGCACCTTTTCGAAGAAGCTGAGAAAAGCCTGAGGATCGTATCCCGACTTGTACATATACTGCAAACCGAGGTAGTCAGCCTCGCCTTCAAAGCCGCGGGAGAAGTGGAGGAAAGCCATCGGCAAGGCCAATCCCGCCGCTTGGTACGCCACATACCCCACCGTGCCACCCACGAAGATCAGGGGAATGGAGGCCATCTGCATCAGGTTCCCGCGTGTGTTCTCGCGGGACGCGTGGCAGGCCGCCACGTGTGCGATCTCGTGAGCCATTACACCAGCCAGCTCGGCTTCTTCATCCGCTGCCAGAATCAATCCGGAATTCACGTAAAAAAAACCGCCCGGTAAGGCAAACGCATTGATGTCAGCAGCGTCGATCACCTTGATCGTGAACGGCACTTGAGCATCCGAGTTGCGGACTAGGTTCTGTCCGATCCGGTTGACGTATTCAGTGACCACCGGATCCTGGATCAACTTTACACTGGCTTCCACCTGCTGGGCATACTGCTTGCCCATGGCGATCTGCTTCTCCACTCCATACCAGTTGCCCATGCCGGTCTTACAACCTACGTTCCGGTGGCCTACCGCATCGACATCCGTCTTACCGCCTTCGTGTTTTACTTGGGCGGGGTCTGCGGGCTCAACGCTGGCCATACTCTTGGACGGAGCGCTGGTGGCAGCATCCTGGTCTTTCGTTGCTGGTCCGCCCTCGCCTTGTTCCTCGGCCAAAGTCCCGGGCGGTGCGTAGCTCAACGCTAACAACGTGACGATCACCGCCAAGAGCCGTAACTTCATGATGGAACTCACTACTCCGGTCCCTCGCCAGAGAGAAGCGACCCGCCGGGGCGGGAGGTGATCACGTTTAGCACACCGGCGGGTCTGCGTTTGCATTAGTGAAGCAAGCCTACGCCAGACAACAAGGATCAGGCCACTAGTAATAGTGGCAGACCTGTTCCTAAGAGTCGCCTCGGATTTATACGGTTAACTCGTGTGTCTCTGTGCCGAAAATACTATTCGAGACCGCAAAGTTCCTGACTGTCGATATTGCGCAGCTCTAGGGGGGAATCATCCGTCGGCCCGCCTCTCGTGAGTTCCTATGACTGCGCTTTTAGATGTTCAACCCGAAGTGCCGACGCAAACCTCCAGCGCATGCCGCCTCTACCCGTTGCTGTCGCCAACTGTCCGCGCGTCCGGAAGTTCATCAATCTAGTGGTGCGTCGTGCGTGACGCCCGCAACCCCTATCACTTCCAGTCGCGACCGCGCACCAAAGTAACGCGATATGAACTCATTCGACGGTTTCGGGACACCACTCCGCTGCGAAAGTTCCCTAGATCGACCATCACCTGCAGGTTTTGGAGCCGGCAAGGATTGAATTGGCACGGGGACGGGAGATGGCTATCGCAATGAAGGTGTGTACTCGGTTCGAAGTTTGATTCAGCGGCGCACCAACGACTGTACACGCTGGTTGAAGGGAATCAGCGATTCCTACGAGGCGAGCTCAGTTCTCCACTGTTTGCAAGGAAACACTAGCCAACCTCTCTTTAGGGGAACTGTTGACGTATTGCCAGGGCGCGGGCGTCTTCGTAACTCGCGGTCACGGTGTTGGCTACCTGCAACAGTTTCTTGGACATTTTCTTGTCGCGGATTGCCCAAGACACCATATATTCATATAGGTTCTCAGCACTACTAAAGCTTTGCGCGGCATACTTCTCTGCCTGGGCGACCGTAGCGATTCGACGGGCATTCATGGCTTGGAGTAACTCTGGCGCATAGCCCGAACTTGTATCGATCGGCTCGTACCTGTAGCCAGGAGGTGCATAGCCATCGTGCGACAATTCACAGGAGGCGAAGGGAGGCTGCGTTTCGCCCATACTCTTACCCACGAGCACAACGATATTACTTGGTCGCGTGACGGCGTAGTAGGGTTCCGCCGTGACAAGCATTCCAAATGTACGCAGCACGGTGCTAGCGACTAGCCGGACTGCGTCCCCGGTGACGGAGAGTTCGCCGATCTTAAGAGGCTGGCCTTTGGGAGTAATCGCCCACAGAATGTACGTTAGATATTCGTTACCGAACTTGGTCGGACCGGTTAAGCCGCTAAACTGAGCTTTGACCGAAACACTTCCTTCTTTTGTAATAGCGACTTGGGCCATGCCTTTCGTATTCGGCATCAAGGCTGTAGCCTCAAACTCCGTTTTGGCGGCACCCCCAAGGGCATAGTAATTGACCAGTGGTACACGGATGCTCGCTCCATTTTGATGGACTGGCTCTTGGATTTTCGATCGAGGGTTCGAAGCGGCGCCATTCCCTTGTGCCCGGAGTGGGGCCACCAGGCCCACGCAAGTTCCCACTACCAAACAAGCCACTATTGCCTGCTTCACAGTTAGTCTGAATGGCATACTTTCTCCGCTTACGGAAACAGGTCACTTGGTCCACCTAGACCGTTGAGCCATTGCGCTCTTCAGGTGCGACTCCTGCGATTGTGTTTTGAAGTCGTTCGTGCCTCAACGGAAGACTAGGACGCCGACTCCAGCTTGGGGACTGCCAAAAGGTACAGTTCGACGGTTGGAGCATTGGATGCAAACGGACGGGGGCTGAGCCAAGTGGGCAGACCTCATGCCTACTGGTTTCCACACCCACACGCACCGTCTTGCCGCGTACTTTCGGCACGGTTAAAACTCTTTGGCCTCGTCGCGGTGACCGAGCCTCCACCACCTTCCCAGCATCTGTACCCAGCCATGTGATTTGTTGAAAGCCGGGTGATAGTCGCAACCAAATACTGTCCCTCTTCGGCTCCTTTCCTCGGATCTCTTTATTGGTCGGCGCCACAAGGTTTACCGGGACGTCGGAGCCGACATTCTTACGGAATCAGTACACTCATAACCGTGTCGGCTCATGACCAGATCTAACAGTAAGCTCTTTTTGACCTGTAAGAACTGCCGGTTCTACCGGCGGCGCATCCCCCGTAGTATGGCTGTTCGCGGACCAAATGACACGCAGGCTCGAGGAACGAGTGTTTGCTAACGGTACTTGGTTTTCTCCCCAAGAATTCTATGATCAATGTTGTGCGCACAATCTGGAAAGACGACCGTGGGCAGGACATCGCCGAGTACGCCGTGATGCTGGCTCTAGTTCTGCTTTTCGTGGTGGGAACGATCAAACTGGCAGGTTCGAACGCCAACAACGCGTTCTCTTCTGTTGCCAGTTCGCTACAGTAGGTTGGCCGAAGCCGCTACTCGGAAGTGTGAGATTGGGACGCAGTAACCCAACCACCCACCTTCCGGCGGTTTTACCGGCGGGTCGTAAACTCATGGCGAGCCGTCGCTCCGTGTTACAGCTATGTGCGAACGAAGAAATGTTATGCCAGCGGGGCGGCAGCACTCGTCACGATGTCAGCGTTAGGTGGCTCCGTCACGCCTTCCCCTGCGAGTTGCTAAAGGTCGGGCCGCTTGAAGCATCCGAGCCAACAAGACGACCGCTAGAGGAGTGAACAATGAAATCCCGCTTGATTGTTCTTACCGTATGCTTGCTGGTTTTCTTGTCACATGTTGCCTTCCCTGAAACGGGCCGGAAAAGTCGAGCAAGTACAACGGCGGAACCTCATTCTTGGCCATACGCCTTCGTCAACGCAAGCCAACCGGACGAGATCATCGCACGCCTGTCAACATTCCAGCCAGCGATCCCGCTAGGGCCAGTCGAGGTGCTAAAGGGATACGAAGAAAGTATGACCTTGATTGCCCAGAGATTGTCCGCCGAATTGACGAGCATTTCGCAGGCCAATCGAGCCAATGAGATTACGCGCGACGAGGCGGAATATTTGATCCAAGATAGATATCAGATCGCAATAATGCAG
>Ga0105249_10003602_pt1 | contig 13399 bp, 10 predicted proteins | sample KBSS44metaG_FD_81522 | JGI IMG/M metagenome (GOLD analysis project Ga0105249, IMG submission 81522) | Switchgrass rhizosphere microbial communities from Kellogg Biological Station, Michigan, USA - KBS S4-4 metaG | ecosystem: Host-associated > Plants > Roots > Rhizosphere > Soil | place... | reverse complement strand
GTCGACCGGCGTCAGTACCAGAGCGCGCCTGCGCGCCATGAGTACGTGCTGACCGACAAGGGCCGCGACCTGTATCCGGTGATCGCCACGTTGCTCGCATTCGGCGACAAGTGGCTGGCACTCGATGGTCCGCCTGCGCTGATCACGCACACCGACTGCGGCCACGTGACCACGGCCAAGACCGTGTGCGCCGAGTGCGGGGGAGAACTCAACGCCGCCAATGCAATCCACTCACCAGGACCTGGCGCCAACCCGGGCCGGGGCACCGCGCTCATCGGCGACTACATCAGGCGCTAGCCTCGTCGAGATCGACGAAATGGTGCGAACTACTCGAACATTTGCGCCCGTTTGTCCGTTTCGGCGTTAATCATCGACAGGGAGGCCCAAAGTGACCCACACAGATCCAGAAGCGTTGAAGGCGGTGGTGCGCCGTAACACCGAACAAGTCCAGGGGCAAGGCGATTTCGTACTTTTCGACGAATTGTTCGCCGACGATTTCGTCGACCACACCCCTCAGCCCGGAACCACGCCCGACAAAGCCGGCGTTCTTGTCCTTTACAAGCGACTGCGCGACGCGTTTCCCGATTTCCGGCCCGAGATCCATTGGCAGACCGTCGATGGCGACATTGTCACGACATTCAAGATCTACCACGGCACCCACCTCGGCGACTTTCTCGGCATCGCCGCCACCGGCAAGGTCATCCAATTCGAAACGGTCGACGCGATGCGGGTCCGCGACGGAAAGATCACCGACCACTGGGGAGTGGCGAACCTGTATTCGGTGCTGCAACAGCTCGGGCAGCTACCGACCTGACGACGGTCGCGGTGCAGCCGAGATCGACGAAATGGTGTGAACTACTCGCACTTTCGCGCCTGTTTGTCCGTTTGGGCGCTAGGACAGCGTCGCCCTGATACCCACCGTGACGTACGGCAACGCAAGGCCGTTGGTGTTGGCCAGCGCAGGGTGCGTGGCCAACAGCTCGCGCACCCGATCCAGCGTCTTGGTGCGCACCTTCTCCGGCGAAGTTATGCAGTAACTGCGCGATGCGACCAGGTCGATAAGGGCTTGCGGCGTAAGGTAACTGGTCCACTCGACCTTGCGCCGCTCGACATCGGTGAACGGCGCAGGCAGCGTCACCTTGTCGTGGAACTGCGCATCCTCATGGCCGATGATGCGGCCCAGATCCTTGACCCAACCCATCCGCTCATCGCGGGCGTTCCACACCAGGCCGAGCCGGCCCCCCGGGCGCAGCACGCGCGCGATCTCCTTCGCGGCGAGCTCCGGGTCGAACCAGTGCCAAGCCTGTGCCACCAGCACCACGTCGACGCTGTCGTCGGGCAGGGGGATCTCCTCGGCGGTGCCGAGCAGCGCAGGCGTATCCGGCAGCGAGTTGCTCAGCAGCTCGAGCATTTCCGGAATGGGGTCGACCGCGACCACGCCGAGTCCGCGCTCGACGAGCCGCGTGGTCAGCTTTCCGGTGCCTGCGCCGAGGTCGAGCACATCGCGCGCGTCGGCAGGTAGCAGCCAGTCAATCGCTTCGGGTGGATAGGACGGTCGGCCCCGCTCGTATGCCGCGGCTTCTGCGCCGAACGACAGTGAACGCTGCTGCCTGGGGTCGGTCACCGCTCAGCCAGTTCCAACGTCCGGCGAATCAACTTGCCCACCGCCTCGGTCTCCAACAGGAATCCGTCGTGGCCGTAGATCGAGTCGACCACGTTCAGCTCGGTACAACCAGGCAACAGCTCGGCCAATTCCTCCTGCAGCCGCAGCGGGTACAGCCGGTCTGAGGTGATGCCGCCGACGACCGTCGGAACCGGGCAGCCGCGCAGCGCCGCCTCGACGCCGCCGCGGCCACGGCCCACATCGTGGCTCGACAACGACTCGCTTAGCGCCACATACGTGCCTGCGTCGAAGCGCTTCAGCAGTTTGCGGCCCTGATACTCCAGGTAGCTCTGCACCGCGTAGCGGCCGCCCGTCGCCGGGTCCTCGCCACTTTGGGGATCGTTGCCGAACCGGTTGTCGAGTTCGTGTTCGCCTCGATACGTCAGATGTGCGAAGCGCCGCGCGATCTCCATGCCGACGTCGGGTGAACGTCCGGTGCCGTAATAGTCACCGTTCTGCCAGCCCGGATCGGACTTGATGGCGGCGATCTGCGTGCTCTGCGTACCGATCTGATCGGCCGTCGCGCGGGCACCGACGGCCAGCACGAGCGCCGCGCGCACGGCATCGGGGTGGCTGACGATCCACTCCAGTGCCCGTGCGCCGCCCATCGACCCGCCGACCACCGCTGCGACGTCGGTGATGCCGAGCGCCGCCAGCGCTGCAACGTCCGCCTCGACCTGGTCGCGCACGGAAATGAGCGGAAACCTTGAGCCCCACGGCTTTCCGTCGGCGTGCAGCGAGCTCGGGCCCGTCGACCCCCGGAAACCGCCCAGCACGTTCGTGGCGATCGCACACCAGCGGTCGGTGTCAATGGGCGCGCCAGGACCGGCCACACCTTCCCACCAGCCTTCGGTCTCATCACCGGGGCCGGACGGGCCGGTGACGTGTGAGTCGCCGGTCAGAGCGTGCAGGACGACGACGACGTTGTCGCGGTTGGGTGACAATTCACCCCACCGCTGCACAGCGATCGTGACGTCGTCGATGACGGCGCCGTTCTCCAGCGTCAGCGGGCCGATATCGACATATCCGACCTCGCCCTCGGCAGGCAGCGTCGCGGTGTTCCTCACGTCGACTTTCAGGTCAAACAGAGTCATCAGAACGCCGCCGCTGTCTTCGGGTCTGCCGCCGCGGACGTGCTGAACGGCTTGGCCGCGGCGAAGCCCTGCTCGAGGTCGGCCAGGATGTCGTCGATGCCCTCGATGCCGACCGCCAGCCGCACCAGGCCGGGAGTCACGCCAGTGGCCAACTGTTCCTCCGGAGTCAGCTGGGCATGCGTCGTCGACGCCGGATGGATCACCAGCGACCGCACGTCGCCGATGTTCGCGACATGGCTGTGCAGCGTCAGCGCGTTGACGAACGCCTTACCCGCGTCAATGCCGCCGGCCAGCTCGAACGCCAGCACCGCACCGGTTCCCTTGGGGGCCAGCTTCTTTCCGAGCTCGTACCACGGCGAGCTGGGCAGCCCGGCGTAGTTCACCGACGTCACGTCCGGATGCCCGGCCAGGAATTCCGCCACCTTCTGCGCATTCGCCACATGACGCTCGACGCGCAGGCTCAGCGTCTCCAGTCCCTGTGCGATCAGGAACGCATTAAAAGGTGCGGCGGCGCTTCCTAAATCGCGCAGCAGCTGCACGCGGGCCTTCAACGCGAACGCGGGCGGGCCGAGTTCGGCGAACACCACGCCGTGGTAGCTGGGGTCGGGGGTGGTGAAGCCGGGGAACTTGCCGTTGGTCCAATCGAAGGTGCCACCGTCGACGATCACGCCCGCAATCGCCGCGCCGTGCCCGCCCAGATACTTCGTCGCCGAGTGCACGACGATGTCGGCGCCGTGGGACAGCGGCTGAATCAGGTACGGGGTGGCGACGGTGTTGTCGACGATCAGCGGCACACCCGCGTCATGAGCCACGGCCGCGACGTTCGGGATGTCGAGGATGTCGTTCTGCGGGTTGGAGATGGTCTCACCGAAGAACGCCTTGGTGTTCGGCTTGACGGCGGCCCGCCAGGACTCCAGGTCGTCGGGGTTCTCGACGAAGCTGACCTCGATGCCGAGCTTGGGCAGCGTGTAGTGGAACAGGTTGTAGGTGCCGCCGTACAGCCGCGGGCTGGACACGATGTGATCGCCCGCGTTGGCGAGGTTGAGGATCGCGAACGTCTCGGCGGCCTGGCCGGACGCCAGGAACAGCGCGGCGACGCCGCCTTCGAGCGCCGCGATGCGCTGCTCGACGACGTCCTGCGTCGGGTTCATGATCCGGGTGTAGATGTTGCCGGGCTCGGCGAGGCCGAACAGGGCCGCGGCGTGCTCGGTGCTGTTGAACGTGTACGACGTGGTCTGGTAGATCGGCAGCGCCCGCGCGTTGGTCGCGATATCCGGGGTTTGGCCTGCGTGGACCTGCTTGGTCTCGAACGACCACCGTGCGGTGGGATCTGGCGTGCTCATACGAAACGGACCTCCATCTGTCTCTGGGGGCCCGTCACAACGGACCCGCGCTTGCCGGTAGCCGGTAGCGGCTACTCAACCTGGTCAATCACCCGGGGCACCCCACCGCGGTTGGAGGGTTGCCGGCCAGCAAGCCGGGGCTTGACGCTGGCACTCATGACCGATGAGAAGGGTATCGCATGCCGCTGACTGGGTGCCACCGGCGGGTTTCTTCTCGATCGCTCCCCCGCCATCGTCGCGGTGGCACGGCGGCCCAAACATCGGGAGAATTTCCCTATGTTCGCCCAGCACAGAAGCTACCCGTCAGTAGCCAAGCTGGGCCTTCACGCACCCGATGCTGCTTGTACTCTGGCCCGCGAGCAGCGAACCTGACCGCAACTGACGCCGGGAGACAACACAATGAGCGCCGAGCAGCCGACCATCATCTACACGCTGACCGACGAGGCGCCGCTGCTCGCGACCTACGGCTTCCTCCCGATCATCCGGACGTTCACCGAGCCGGCCGGCATCAACGTCGAAACCAGTGACATCTCGGTAGCGGCGCGCATCCTTGCCGAGTTCTCCGACGTGCTGCCCGAGGAGCAGCGGGTTCCTGACAACCTGGCCACGCTCGGTGAACTGACCCACAAGCCCGAAACCAACATCATCAAGTTGCCGAACATCAGTGCGTCGGTGCCCCAGCTGCTGGCTGCCATCAAGGAGCTACGGGAGAAGGGCTACGACCTGCCCGACTATCCGGGTGGGCCGAAGAACGACGAAGAAAAGGCGATCAAGGAGCGCTACGGCAAAATTCTCGGCAGCGCGGTGAACCCCGTTCTGCGCGAAGGCAATTCGGATCGACGTGCGCCCAATGCGGTCAAGGAGTACGCGCGCAGGCATCCGCACAGCATGGGTGAGTGGTCGCAGGCCTCGCGCACCCACGTCGCGACCATGAAGCGCGGCGACTTCTATCACGGCGAGAAGTCGATGACGCTCGACAAGGCGCGCAGGGTCAAGATGGTGCTCGAGCCCAAAAACGGCGAAACCATCGTGCTCAAGCCAGAAGTCGCGCTCGACGAGGGCGACATCATCGACAGCATGTTCATGAGCAAAAAGGCGCTGTGCGACTTCTTCGAAGAGCAGATCGAGGACGCGTACAAGACCGGCGTGATGTTCTCGCTGCACGTGAAGGCGACCATGATGAAGGTCAGCCACCCCATCGTGTTCGGCCACGCGGTCAAGGTGTTCTACAAGGAAGCCTTCGCCAAGCATCAGGCCGTGCTCGACGAACTCGGCGTCAACGTCAACAACGGGATGTCGGATCTGTACGCCAAGATCGAGTCGCTGCCCGCCTCGCAACGCGAGGAGATCATCCGCGACATCCACGCCGTGCACGAGCACCGGCCCGAGGTGGCGATGGTCGACTCAGCGCGCGGCATCACCAACTTCCACTCACCCAGCGACGTGATCGTCGACGCATCGATGCCCGCGATGATCCGGTTGGGCGGCAAGATGTACGGCGCCGACGGCCGGACCAAGGACACCAAGGCGGTGAACCCCGAGTCGACGTTCTCGCGGATCTACCAGGAAATGGTCAACTTCTGTAAGACCCATGGGCAGTTCGACCCGAGAACCATGGGCACCGTTCCCAACGTCGGGCTGATGGCGCAGCAGGCCGAGGAGTACGGCAGCCACGACAAGACGTTCGAGATCCCCACCGACGGCGTCGCCAACATCGTCGACATCGACACCGGCGAGGTACTGCTGAGCCAGAACGTAGAGACCGGTGACATCTGGCGCATGCCCGTCGTCAAGGATGCCGCGATCCAGGACTGGGTCAAGCTCGCCGTGAACCGTGGCAGGGCCTCCGGTATGACGGTGCTGTTCTGGCTCGACACCGAGCGCCCGCACGAGGTCGAGTTGCGCAAGAAGGTGAAAACCTATCTGGCCGACCACGATACCGAGGGCCTGCACATCCAGATCATGCCGCAGGTATGGGCGATGCGGTACACGCTCGAGCGGCTGATCCGCGGCCAGGACACGATTGCCGCGACCGGAAACATCTTGCGCGACTACCTGACTGACCTGTTCCCGATCCTGGAGCTGGGCACCAGCGCCAAGATGCTGTCGATCGTCCCGTTGATGGCCGGCGGCGGCATGTACGAAACGGGCGCGGGCGGTTCGGCGCCCAAGCATGTCCACCAGTTGGTCGAGGAGAACCACCTGCGCTGGGATTCGCTCGGCGAATTCCTCGCGTTGGGCGCCTGCTTCGAAGACCTTGGCGCCAAGACCGGCAACAAGCGGGCGGAGCTGTTGGGCAAGACACTCGACGGTGCGATCGGCAAGCTGCTGGAGAACGACAAGGCCCCGTCGCGCAAGACTGGTGAGCTCGACAACCGCGGCAGCCAGTATTACCTCGCGATGTACTGGGCACAGGAATTGGCCGAGCAGACCGAAGATCAGGAGCTGGCAAGCCACTTCGCCAGCCTGGCCAAGACTCTCGCAGAGAACGAGGATGCGATTGTCGCCGAACTGGCTGAGGTGCAAGGGAATTCGGTCGACATTGGCGGCTACTACTGGCCGGACCCGGAGAAGACGGCCGCGGTGATGCGGCCGAGCAAGACCCTCAATTCGGCGCTGGAAGGCGTGACGGCCGAGCCGGTGACAAAGGGTTAGCCGAATGCCTCGTGCGGCGGCGGCGTGGCGTAGCGGTCGACGAAGCTGACGATCAGATCGGCGACGCGCTGCGGCGCTTCGAACATCGGGATGTGCCCGACGGCATCCAGATGCGTGATCTCCGTGGCCTCCGGCAGGTGTCTGGTGAAGTGCCGGGTGAACCGCGGATGCGGGAGCACGTGGTCCTTTTCGCAGATGACCAGATGCGTCGGCGCGGTGCCTTCGGCCAGCTCCTGCAGGCCGGGCAGCAACAGCGACTTGACCAACAGCTGGTAGTAGGCCGGGCAATGGGTGACGTCGTCGATGATGTCGAGCCAGTCCTCGTCGGTGAGCCGGTCGGCGCTCGCGCTGATCGGCACATAGCCGAGCTGGCGCACGTACGGCAGCTTCAGGGCACGGGGACCGAGCGCCTTGGCGACCAGGTAAACGGGCAGGCCGGCAACGAACTTGCCGACGATTTCGAACTTGGCGGGCGTCAAATGGCTCCAGCCGCCTGCGGGCGCGATGCCGGTCAGCGTGCGGGCCCGGCCGCGGCGCTCCAGCTCGAAAGCCACCCAGCCGCCGAGTGAATTGCCGACGACGTGCGCGGTGTCCCAGCCCAGCGCATCCATTCGGCGTTCCATGTCGTCGGCCAACTCGGCGGTATCCAGGAAGAACCGGCCTTTGATGCCGCCGTTGTGGCCGGGCATGGTCGGTGCGAACACCTCGTAACGACCGGTGCCAGCAATCAGCGGTGCGACGCCTTTCCACACGCTCTGCGACATCATGAACGGATGCAGCAAAAGCATCGGCTCGCCGGAACCCAAGTGGATCGGTGCGCGCTCGGTCATGAGCCCGACCATAAAGGTGATACCGCCGGTATCGCAAGCCTGCCTGGTTGCGCGGCGAACGTCCTGTTGCCGTGGCTCCCCGAGACTAAGGCCCGATGTGGTGTGCCTTCAGGAGACGCACACCGAAGTCGACATCAAGAACTGGCGCGGCGGCGTGAAAGTCGGGATGCCGACCCGCCGAAAGGCAGTGGCTCACCGAGCTACTGGCGGGCTGGGTCGACGTGGTATGCATGCTGCATCCGGACGTCGGGCCACGCGCGTGACGGTCGAATACCGTTAGGGTCAGTACGTGAGCCATCGCGTCGTCATCATCGGATCGGGCTTCGGCGGACTGTTCGCCGCAAAGCATCTTAAGCGCGCCGACGTCGACGTCACCCTCATCGCGAAGACCACCCATCACCTGTTCCAGCCGCTGCTGTACCAGGTCGCCACAGGCATCCTCTCGGTCGGTGAGATCGCGCCCGCGACGCGAATCATCTTGCGTAAGCAGAAGAATGCAGAAGTCTTACTCGGTGAGGTCGTCGGGATCGACCTGAAGAACAAGACAGTCACCTCCAAGCTTCTCGACTGGGAGCGGGTCACCCCGTTCGACAGCCTGATCGTCGCGGCGGGCGCGCAACAGTCCTACTTCGGCAACGACCAGTTCGAGGCGTTTGCGCCGGGCATGAAAACTGTCGACGACGCGCTCGAGTTGCGCGGCCGCATCCTCGGCGCCTTCGAGGCGGCCGAGGTGACGACGTCGGAGGAGGAACGCAAACGGCGGCTGACGTTCGTCGTCGTCGGTGCGGGCCCGACCGGTGTCGAGGTGGTCGGCCAGATCGCCGAGCTCGCGGATCGAACGCTGACCGGAGCGTTCCGGACGATCGATCCGGCTGCGGCGCGGGTCATTCTGGTCGAGGCCGCACCGGCGGTGTTGCCGCCGATGGGACCCAAGCTCGGGCTCAAGGCGCAGCGACGGCTGGAGAAGATGGGCGTCGAGGTCAAGCTGAACACGATGGTGACTGACGTCGACTACATGGGGTTGACGGTCAAAGAGAAGGACGGTGAGGATTTCGGCGACGAGTACCGCATCGAGTGCGCGGTCAAGGTCTGGTCGGCCGGTGTGCAGGCCAGCCCGCTGGGCAAGCAGATCGCCGAGCAGTCTGACGGGACCGAGGTCGATCGCGCCGGCCGGGTGGTCGTCGAGCCGGACCTCACAGTCAAGGGCCATCCGAACGTCTTCGTCGTCGGCGACCTCATGAGCGTGCCTGGCGTGCCCGGGCAGGCCCAAGGCGCGATCCAGGGCGCGGTCTATGCCACCAAGCAGATCAAGGCCGAACTCAAGGCGCAGAAACATGGGTCAGACCCGGCGGCACGAAAGCCGTTCAAGTACTTCGACAAAGGCAGCATGGCGACGGTGTCGCGGTTCAGCGCGGTATGCCAGATCGGCAAGCTGGAGTTCGGCGGATTCCTTGCCTGGCTCGCATGGCTCGGATTGCACCTCTACTACCTGGTGGGTGGCCGCAACCGGCTGGTCGCCGTCATCTCGTGGTTGATCACGTTCCTCGGCAGGGGCCGCGGCCAGATGGCGATCACCGAGCGGTGGGTGTTCGCGCGCCGGGCGCTGGAGCAATCGCGGGAGCAGAGCGCCCAAAAATCCATTGGTTGAGGCGTGCGAAACTTGACCCATCATGAGCACTTCGCGCCCTGTCGTCTTTTCTGGTGTCCAGCCCACGTCTGATTCCCTGCACCTGGGCAACGCGCTAGGCGCGATCAAGCAGTGGGTCGGCATGCAGGACGACTACGACGCGTTCTTCTGTGTGGTCGACCTGCACGCGATCACCATCCCGCAGGACCCCGAGCAGTTGCGGCGGCGCACGCTGGTGACGGCCGCGCAGTATCTGGCGCTGGGTATCGACCCGTCGCGCAGCACCATCTTCGTGCAAAGCCACGTCCCCGCACACGCCGAACTCGCTTGGGCGCTGGGCTGTTTCACCGGTTTCGGCCAGGCGTCGCGGATGACGCAGTTCAAGGACAAGTCGCAGAAGGAAGGCAGCGAAGCCACCACCGTCGGGCTGTTCACGTATCCGGTGCTGATGGCCGCGGATGTCCTGCTCTACGACACCGATCTGGTCCCGGTCGGTGAGGACCAGCGTCAGCATCTGGAGCTGGCCCGCGACGTCGCGCAGCGGTTCAACGCCCGCTTCCCCGACACGTTCGTGGTGCCCGACGTGCTGATCCAGAAGGCCACCGCCAAGATCTACGACCTGCAGGACCCGACGTCGAAGATGAGTAAGTCAGCGGCGACCGAGGCCGGGCTGATCAGCCTGCTCGACGACCCGAAGGCCTCGGCGAAGAAGATCCGCTCTGCTGTCACCGACAGTGAGCGCGAGATCCGGTTCGATCAGGACGCCAAGCCTGGCGTGTCCAACCTGCTCACCATCCAGGCCGCGGTCACCGGCACCGAAGTCGACAAGCTCGTCGAGGGCTACGCGGGCCGCGGCTACGGAGACCTGAAGACCGACACCGCCGAGGCCGTCATCGAGTTCGTCACGCCGATCAAGGCGCGCGTCGACGAACTGCTCGCCGATCCGGCCGAGCTCGAGGCGGTGCTCGCGACCGGGGCCGAGCGCGCCAGGGACGTGTCTGCGAAGACCCTCAAGCGGGTATATGACCGGTTAGGGTTCTTAGCGCCACGCGCCTGACACTCTGGGGAGGTCGGAATGGAGGAGCCGGCCAAACCGGGGATTCTGGATCGACTGCGGGCACGGTACGGCTGGTTCGACCACGCGATGCGGGCGCAGGGCCGCTATCAGGACAGCAAGGGCGACTTCTACGCAGCCGGCATCACCTATTTCACGATCTTCGCGTTATTCCCGTTGCTGATGGTCGGATTCGCGGCGGGCGGCTTTGTGTTGGCTGGCAATCCGGAACTGCTCGCCGAGATCACCGCGCAGATCAAATCGAAGGTGTCCGGCGATTTCGGTGACCAGCTGGTCGACCTGATGGACTCGGCGATCAAGTCGCGCACCTCGGTCGGCATCATCGGCCTGGCCACCGCCGCGTGGGCTGGACTGGGCTGGATGGCCAACCTGCGCGAGGCGCTCAGCCAGATGTGGGGTCTGATGCGCCACGACCCGCCAGGGTTCCTCCGCACCAAGCTGTCGGATCTTGTCGCCATCGTGGGCTTTTTCGTGGCGATTGTCGTCACCATTGCGCTGACCGCGCTGGGCAGTTCAGATCTGATGAGGCATGTACTGGAATGGCTTGGGCTGGAGAATGTTCCGGGCGTCGGTCTGGCGCTGCGGGTGGCGTCGCTACTGGTATCGATATTGATCTCGTGGCTGCTGTTCCTCTGGGTCATCGCGCGGTTGCCGCGGGAGAAGGTGAGCCTTCGCAGCGCGATGCGGGCCGCGCTGATGGCGGCGGTGGCCTTCGAGATCTTCAAGCAGGTCGGCTCGATCTATCTGCGATCTGTCGTGACCGGTCCGGCCGGCGCGACGTTCGGTCCCGTGCTGGGCCTGATGGTGTTCGCCTACATCACCGCGCGGCTGATCCTATTCGCGACGGCGTGGGCGGCGACGTCGGCCGAAAACCTTGTCGAGGAAGCGGTCGAGCCGCCGGCACCCGCCCAGATCACGACGCGGGTGCAGATCCGCGAAGGTCTCGGGGTGCGGGGCGCATTAGCCGCCGCGGCGGTGGGAGCCGTTGGCGCACTGAGCTTTTCGCGGCTACGGCGCCACTAGTGCTGCGGCCGCCGGTTCAGTGACCGCGCGCCGAGGATGAGGCCGAACACGACGATCGACCCGACGATGCCCACGCCCACCCGGACCGGCATCCCGTTGATGTCCGGCAGCGGGGTGGAGGCGGCGGTCGTGGCGGGGTTGGGCGCGGCCTCCGGCTTGGCTGCGAGCAGCGACGGATCGGGTTCGATCAGAGTGCCTACCTTGGTCCCGGGCGCGGTCGCGAAGCCGTAGTCCAGCAGGTGTGCGGCCTGCTCCCACGGAGCGATCGGCTGGCGCGTGCCGTGCAGCAGCACGGCCACCAACCGGCGGCCGTCGTGGTTGGCTGCGCCGACGAACGTCTGCCCGGCGTCGTCGGTGTAGCCGGTCTTGCCGCCCATCGCGCCGGGATAGTTGTAGAGCAGCTGATTGTCGTTCTCCACCGGGTAGCCGACGTCGCCGCGACCGGGGAAGTCGAAGCTGCGGGTGGCGACGATATCGGCGAAAGTCGGGTTTTGCCAAGCAAATCGGTAAAACAGACCGATGTCGTAGGCCGAGGTGCTCATGCCGGGTCCGTCGAGGCCGGACGGCGTTGCCGCGCGGGTGTCGCGGCCGCCGAGCTTGCCTGCAAGATCGTTGATCTTCTGAATCGCGGTGTCCATCCCGCCGAGCTGCATGGCCAGCGCGTGCGCGGCGTCGTTGCCGGAGTGCATCAGCAGGCCGTGCAACAGGTCGTTGATCGAATAGAAGCCGTTCTCGCCGACACCGACCTTGGTGCCTTCGGCGTTGGCGTCGTCCTGGGTGCCCGCCACGACCTTGTGGATCGGCAACTCCCGCAGCGCCTGGGTCGCGATCAGCACCTTGATGATGCTGGCTGGTCGATGCCTGCCGTGCGGGTCGCGCGCGGCGATGACGTCGCCGGTGTCGAGGTCGGCGACCAGCCACGCCTCAGCGGAGATGTCCTCGGGTACGGGAGGCGTGCCGGGCGCCGTCACGATGCCGCACCCGGACAGCGCGTCACCGCCAAGCGGCTTGGCGGGCACCGGCAGCGGTGCGGGCGGATCTCCGGCCTCGGGCACCTCAGAGGAGTCGACTGCCGGTGGCGTCGACTCGCGGTACGGGCAGACCGGAGCTTCCGGCGGCGCCGCGTCCGGTTCGGCCGTTGCCATCGCCGGACCTGCCAGCAGGAAAAGAGCCGCTGCCAGCGCTGCGGCGCGCGAGAACACGATTCCAACGTTCGCCATCGTGACCGCAGATTAGGCGGTTGACCACCATATCCCGCGGAGGCGCGCTGTTACTTATGAGTTTGGAGTTACAAATGTGACTTCCGGGCGCGGCTAGGTCGTTAGCGCCGACAGGTCGCAGTGGGCGACCGCCGGCGACCCGATGCAACCCATCCACAGCCTGCCGTCCGCCTCGACGAGACCCGTCACCATGCCGAACGCCGGGTGCTCGGTGTGCAGGCCCGCGACCACCCGACCGGTGTCGGGATCGAACGCGACGGCCCACACCTCCGGCTTGATCTGCGGCTGCAGCCGGTCGGGCAGCTTCCACAACAGCTTGCGCAACGCGGGCGAGCGAGGGGCCAGCCACTCCGCAGCGGCGTTGACGGGTGACACCATCGCGACCCAGATGCGGCCGTCGGCCCCTGTCGAGATGTTGTCGGGATGGCCCGGCAGGTTCTGCACCAACGGCGTAACCGTTTCGGCCTGGTCGCCGGAGAGCCAGTATTTCGACAGTCGCCGTCCCATCGTCTCGGCGAACACCAGCGCCGAGCCGTCCGCGGTCGGTGTGACACCGTTCGCGAAGTACAGTCCGGCCAGAACCGTCAGCACCGTGCCGTCGGGATCGCGACGGAACAGGCTGCCACGCGGACGAGCTTCCAGCACCGCCCCCTTGAAGTGGTCGTAAGAGAACGCGCTTGTCGACTCAGTGAAATAGATTGTCCCATCGGCCAATTCGGTGACGTTCGAGCAGAACTGCAGTCGCCGCCCGTCGACCTCCTCGACAAGCGTCTCGACCTTGCGGCTGCCGGTGTGCATCGTGAGCAGGCCGCCGGGGCTGGTGCACACCAGCAGGCGCCCGTCGCGGGCCACCGCAAGTCCCAGCGGCC
>Ga0105249_10003597_pt1 | contig 13407 bp, 8 predicted proteins | sample KBSS44metaG_FD_81522 | JGI IMG/M metagenome (GOLD analysis project Ga0105249, IMG submission 81522) | Switchgrass rhizosphere microbial communities from Kellogg Biological Station, Michigan, USA - KBS S4-4 metaG | ecosystem: Host-associated > Plants > Roots > Rhizosphere > Soil | place... | reverse complement strand
TTATCCTGGCGTGAAGAGCGCCGCGGTCGATGCCATGATCGATGCGATGCTGAAGGCCGAGGGCCAACAAAGCTTCGTCTCGGCGGTGCGCGCCCTCGATCGCGTGCTGCTGTCGGGCGACTACGTCATCCCGCTGTTCCACCTGCCGCGCCAGTGGGTCGCGCATTGGCGTGAGTTGAAGCGGCCCGCAACCACGCCGCTTTACGGCTATCAGATCGACACTTGGTGGATCGATCCCTCCTCGGGCACGGCGGCGACCAACAACGGCGCGAGCACGCCCTGAGCGAGGGTTAGGCCGCTTGCTTGACCGCGGCGGCGATCTTGACCAACCGCTTCAGCAATTCGCGGGTGCCTTGAAGGCGGTCCTCTGGCGTCGCCCAATTGGCGTAGTAGATGAGCCGATGGTCCGGCTGCAGCTTCACGCGTGCCCCCTCCTCGCGGATGAAAGCGATGAGCCCCTCGGGATTGGCGAAGGTCTTGTTGCGGAAGGCGATCACCGCGCCCTTGGGCCCGGCGTCGATCTGCTCGATGCCAGCCTGACGGCACAGTCCTTTGATCTCGACGACATCGAGCAGGTGCCGCACTTCTTCGGGTAGCGGTCCGAACCTGTCGATCAGCTCGGCGGCAAATGCCTCGATCGCATCGTGGGTCTCGACGCCGGACAGCCGACGGTAGAGACCGAGCCGCACTTGCAGGTCAGGCACATAATCCTCGGGAATTAGAACCGAAGTGCCGAGATTGATGCGCGGCGACCATTGATCCTCGACTTCGCCTTCCTGTCCGCCCCTCAGCGCGGCCACGGCTTCTTCGAGCATGGACTGATAAAGCTCGACGCCGACCTCTCTGATATGGCCAGACTGTTCCTCGCCGAGCAGATTGCCGGCGCCTCTGATGTCAAGGTCATGGCTCGCCAGCACGAAGCCTGCACCAAGGGTGTCGAGCGACTGAAGCACCTTGAGCCGCCTCTCGGCGCCAGGCGTGAGCCGCGCATCGGCGGGAATAGTGAAATAGGCGTAGGCCCTGATCTTCGACCGCCCCACTCTGCCCCGCAATTGATAGAGCTGGGCAAGCCCGAACATGTCGGCGCGATGCACAATCAGGGTGTTGGCGGAAGGGATGTCGAGGCCCGATTCCACGATCGAGGTCGAGAGCAGCACGTCGAATTGGCCGTCGTAGAAGGCGTTCATCACAGAATCGAGCTCGCGGCTTCCGATCTGGCCGTGAGCACGCGCAACCTTTAGCTCAGGCGCGTGCTCTTCGAGGAACGCCGCCGCGTCGTCGAGATCAGAGATGCGCGGCACCACATAAAATGTCTGGCCGCCACGGAAGCGCTCGCGCAGTAGCGCCTCGCGCAGAATGACGGGATCGAACGGCGTCACATAGGTGCGCACGGCGAGGCGATCGACCGGAGGGGTCGATATCAGCGACATCTCGCGCACGCCCGACAGCGCCAATTGCAAAGTGCGCGGAATCGGCGTCGCGGTCAGCGTCAGCACATGCACGTCTTCGCGAAGCTGCTTCAGCCGCTCCTTGTGCTGCACACCAAAATGCTGCTCCTCGTCCACGATAAGGAGCCCGAGATTGGCGAACTCGGCCGATTTAGCCAGCAGCGCGTGGGTGCCGATGACGATGTCGATGTCGCCAGACTTCAAGCCCTTCTTGACCTCGGCGCGGTCCTTGGCGATCACTAGTCGTGAAGCTTGCGCGATCTTCACCGGGAAGCCGCGGAAGCGCTCGGTGAAGGTATAAAAGTGCTGGCGAGCGAGCAGTGTGGTCGGAACCACCAACGCAACCTGCTTCCCGGCGAGGACGGCGATGAGGCTCGCGCGCAGCGCCACCTCGGTCTTGCCGAAGCCGACATCGCCGCATATCAGGCGGTCCATTGGCCGACCGCTCGCGAGATCATCGAGCACAGCTTCGATGCTTGTCTCTTGATCCTCGGTCTCCTCGTAGGGGAATCTCGCCGAGAACTCATCATAGAGGCCGTCAGGCGGCGTAAGCACCGGCGCTTGGCGCAGCTCGCGCAGCGCCGCAACCTTGATCAGCTTCTCCGCCATATCGCGGATGCGCTTCTTCAGGCGTGCTTTGCGCGTCTGCCAAGCGACGCCGCCGAGCCGGTCGAGCTGAACGCCTGCCTCATCCGACCCGTAGCGGCTGAGTAGCTCGATATTCTCGACGGGCAGATAGAGCTTGTCGCCACCGGAGTAGTGCAGCTCGAGGCAATCATGTGGCTTCTCGGCCGCCTCGATGGCAGTAAGTCCGACAAAACGGCCGATGCCGTGGTCGGCGTGCACCACGAGATCGCCGACGGATAGGCTCGACACCTCGGTGAGCACGTCCGCCCCGCGCTTGCCCCGTGTCTTGCGCACCAGCCGGTCGCCAAGGATGTCCTGCTCGTCGATCACAGCAAGACCAGGCGCCTCGAAGCCGGTCTCCAGCGGGAGCACGGCGAACGCCGTCGTCGCGTGCGGAAGCGCAATCGCGTCAGCGAAGCTCTCCACACCCATAGTCTCGCCTATGCCATGTTCCCACAGCAGCGTGGCGAGCCGTTCGCGGGCGCCATTGCTCCAGCACGCCACGATCACGCGCTTGTCCTCGCCCTTGAGGCGTTTGGCGTGAGCTACCACCGCGTCGAACACATAGCCGCCTTCGGTTTGGCGCTCGGCCGCAAAGGAGTGGCCTTGCCGGCCGCCGAATGAGACGATCTTGCCGCCAGGCGTCTCGGGGTGCTCGAAGGGATCGAGCGCAATCGTCTGCCGCGACGCGAGGGCTTGCTGCCACTCGGCCTCGCTCAGAAACATGCTTTCCGGAGGCACAGGATGATAAGGCGGCGCGCCGAATGCCTTGTGCTCGAGCGCCTGCGCTCGCGCCTCACAGTGATCGGCGACCTGCTCGAGCCTCTTGGTGCGGGCGTCATCGACTAGCGGGTCGAGGCTGACCAGGGCGCCGGGCAGATAGTCGAATAGCGTGTCGAGGCGGTCATGGAACAGCGGCAGCCAATGCTCCATGCCCTGATGCTGGCGCCCGGCGGAGATCGACTCGTAGAGCGGGTCGTCGCCTGTAACCGGCCCGAACAGCTCCACATAGCGCTGTCGGAAGGCGCGGCGGACGTCCGGCGTGAGCACGAGCTCGCTCATTGGCAGAAGCTCGACACTGTCGAGCCGCGCAGCAGTGCGCTGCGTCTCCGGATCGAAGGCCCTGATCGATTCGAGCGTGTCGCCGAAGAAGTCAAGGCGAACCGGCTGGGCTCCCGGCGGATAGAGATCGAGGATGCCGCCGCGCACTGCATATTGGCCTGGATCGGTCACGGTGCCCGCGCGCCCGTAACCGGAAACTTCGAGGCGCTCGACGAGCTCCTGCATGCTCACGGCATTGCCGGCTGCAAGCCTCATGCTCGACGCGGCGATGAACGCCCTTGGGGGCACTCTCTGCACCACGGCGTTCACCGTGGTGAGGACGATAAGAGACGACTTGTTGCCTGCGGTCTCCCGATGCGTTAGCTCGGAAAGTGTGGCGATGCGGCGCGCGATGGTGTCGGCATTGGGTGCGACGCGGTCGTAAGGGACGCCGTCCCAGGCAGGAAAAGTCAGCACGGTCACGTCGGGGGCGAAGAATGCGAGCGCATCTTCGAGCGTGACGAGGCGGTTGGCATCGCGCGCGATGTGCAAGATCGGCGCGCCGCGCGGGGTCTGGCGGGCAAGCTCGCCGAGGAGGAGCGCATCCAGGCCTTCAGGAACGCCGCTTGCGATCATATGCGGCGCTTTGAGCAGGCGTTCGACCGGTAAGGATGGAAACGAGGGCTTAACTGCCATGAGAGCGTTAGAGTTTAGTCCGCCTGCTCAAGGCCGTGGAAACGCCTGAGCCGGGCGATCAGTTTGTCGAGATCGGTCTCACCGAGCGACTGACCCCCGAACAGCGACATCTCGATGTCGGGGTCTGGCGTGTCGATCAGGCGCTCGAACACGCCGATCTCGGCGGCATTCATTCCGTCGAGCGCCGCTTCGGCGAATCGGCCAAGCAGGAAGTCCATCTCCTTGGAACCCCGGTGCGTCGCCCGCCAAAGCGCGCGGCGGCGGCGCATTCCGAGATCACTGCCGGACATGACCATGGTTTTTGCCTGAGAGGATGGTTTAGACCGGGCGCGCTAGCCTCTGTCAAGCCGCTCGAAATTTGCTTTACGGTGATGGAATGTCCGCGACGCGGCCTCCCCTGCTTGCGCCCCTCTTTGCCACAGTACGCTCATTAAAGGGCGTCGGCCCAAAGGTTGAGGCGCTCCTCAACAAGCTCGTTGGGCAGCGCTCGAGCCACGCGCGGATCATTGACCTTCTATGGCATCTCCCGGTCGGCGTGATCAACCGTACCATCACGCCACGCTTCGCCGACGCGCGCATCGGCGAGCTTGCGACCCTCGAAGTGACCGTGACGGAGCACAGGTCAGGCGGCGGGCGGCGCGGCGGACGAGCGCCGTACAAGGTCCTGGTCGAGGACTCCGCAGGCGCCGCGCTCGAGCTTGTCTATTTCAATGCCGACCCGGGATATCTGAAGCGCCTCTTGCCTGTGGGCAGTCGCCGCCTCGTCTCGGGCAAGCTCGAATCCTATGACGGCTGGCTGCAAATCCCTCATCCCGATCATGTAGTGGACATCGAGGGCGAGCGCGATGCTACGGCAGCTCTCCCGATGCACGAGCCGATCTATCCGCTGACTGCGGGCCTGACCAACACCACGCTGCGCAAAGCGATCGGCGAGGCGCTGGCGCGGCTGCCGGCATTTCCAGAATGGATGGACGAAGGGTACCGCGCGAAGAATGTTTGGCCTTCCTTTGCCGACGCACTCCGGCGCCTTCATGCACCCGAGGGTGAGGCAGATGTCGCGCCCTCGGCGCCTGCCCGAGCGCGATTGGCTCATGACGAGCTTCTCGCCAACCAGCTTGCGCTTGCCGTCATTCGCGCGAGGCTCAAGCGGCGCGCCGGGCGGAAGCTCGCCGCACCTGGAAAACTGCGCAAGGCAATTGTCTCAGCCCTTCCGTTCGTGCTGACCGTGGCGCAGAAGCGCGCGCTCGTCGAGATCGATGCCGATCTCGCGAGCCCTCACCGCATGCTCCGCTTGCTGCAAGGCGATGTCGGCAGCGGCAAAACGGTTGTCGCTCTGCTCGCCATGGCCACCGCGGTCGAAGCCGGGGCGCAGGCCGCGCTGATGGCGCCAACCGAGCTTCTTGCCCGTCAGCATCTCACGACCATCACCCAGTTCGGCGCGCCCGCGGGTTTGCGCATCGCGCTGCTCACCGGACGCGAACGCGGGAGAGAGCGAGCCGCCATTGTGGAGCGTCTCGCCAGCGGCAGCATCGACATCCTCATAGGCACCCACGCGCTGTTCCAGGAGCATGTCGCGTTCCGGGATCTTGGTCTCGTGGTGATCGACGAGCAGCACAGGTTCGGCGTGCATCAGCGGCTCGCTTTGCAAAAGAAGGGCGGCGGCAGCGGCGCTGAGCTTCTGGTGATGACCGCGACGCCCATTCCGCGCACGCTTCTCCTTACGAGCTACGGTGACATGGATGTGTCGCGACTCGACGAGAAGCCACCAGAGCGCAAGCCGGTCGCCACCCGCACCGTACCGCTCGAGCGCATCGACGAGGTGATCGACGGCATCACCCGCGCGATCAAAAGCGGCGCACAAGTCTATTGGGTCTGTCCGCTCGTCGCCGAATCCGAGGTGCTCGACATCGCCGCGGCGGAGGCGCGCCACGCCGAGCTCCGTGCTCGCTTCGGCGACAAGGTGGGCCTGGTGCACGGCAAGCTCGCCGGCAAGGACAAGGATCGCGTGATGGCCGCGTTTGCCTCGGGCGCGCTCTTGATCCTGGTGTCCACCACGGTGATCGAGGTCGGCGTCGATGTTCCGAATGCAAGCATCATGATCATCGAGCATGCCGAGCGCTTCGGTCTCGCCCAGCTCCATCAGTTGCGCGGACGCGTCGGCCGCGGCGCCAAGAAGTCTTCTTGCATCCTGCTCTACCGCCAGCCCTTATCCGACACGGCGCGCGAGAGGCTTGGCGTCATGCGCCGTACCGAGGACGGCTTCGTCATCGCCGAGGAGGACCTGAAGCTCAGAGGCGGCGGCGAGGTGCTGGGCACCCGGCAGAGCGGTCTGCCCGCGTTTCGTATCGCGAGCCTGCCGGAGCATGGGGCTCTGCTCGAGGCTGCGCGCGACGAGGCGCGGCTCAAGCTCACGCGCGATCCGGACCTGAAGGCGCCGGATGCCGATCCGCTCAAGCTGCTGCTCTATTTGTTCGAGCGTGACGACGCGATCAAGCTGATGTGCGCGGGCTGAGGCCGTAGCCTAAACGATAGGCTCTTCCTCATGCACGGACTTTGCGGCACTCGCTTTGGCAAGCTTGCGCAGTTCTTCCTGCTGCTGGTCAGGCCCGACTAGGCCGGCAGAGACCACGAGCTTGGCGGCGTCTTCGACCGCAAGGTCGAGCGGGATCACCTCGCTCGCCGGTACGAACACGATGAAGCCGGTGGTCGGGTTTGGCCCGTTCGGCATGAACACGGTGATGAGCGGCTTGCCTCCGCCGATCTTCTCGTCAACCTCGACCGGCGGGTCGCCGGCCATGAACACGATGCAATAGAGCCCACGCCGGGGAAACTCGATCAGCCCCACGCGCTTGAACGACGTCCCGCTCTTGGAGAACACCGTGGTGAAGATCTGCTTCACCAGCCGGTACACCCCGCGTACCACGGGCATGCGGTCGAGCATCATCTCGCCGTAGCTCACGATGCTGCGCCCGAACAGATTGGCGGTGAGCGCCCCCACCACCATGAGGAGCACAATGCCGACGATTAGGCCGACGCCAGGCACGCGGAAGGGAAGATATGTGTCCGGCAGATAAGCCTGCGGAACGAGCGGCTTCACCCAGGCATCAACCAGATTGATGAACCACCACACGACGTAGAGGGTGACGGCGACTGGGCCAACCACGATGAGTCCAGTGAGGAAATAACCGCGGAGCCGCGCGCCGATATGCAGCGAGGCAGGCTCGCCCGCTGCGGCAAGCAAGGCGAGCCGGTCCGCCTGCGAAGATGTCTCGTCGTCCGGCTTGGCAACGAGATCAGACTTGTCTTTAGCTTTCATGGACCCGGAATAAAGGCTGACGGACTCTGCGCGCAGACGCCTGCCAGTCCTATGCGTCACGCGGCCTAGCGCGCATTACTGCGTCACGAGAGAGCAGTCCACTCCGTTTCGCTTTAGCGCACTGCAAACCTTAAGGCTTTCCGCCTTGTCCGGGAAGGGTCCGATCTTGAGACTGTAAAAGGTGCCGAAATTGCCGATGTCCACTTTCTCAATCACGGGCTGAGCGGCGGCAACCTGCTGGTTCTCACTCGACACTTTCTTCCACAGCGCCTGAGCTTCCTGCTCCGACCGGCTGGTCGCGAGCTGCAATTGGAAGCCACCGCCGCCTGGGGCCGACGTCGCGGCTGCGGCTGCGGGCGCGGCGGCCGGAGTTTCGGCCTCGGCAGACTTGGAGAACCAGCGGCTCCACCTGCTTCCGCTTGGGTTCGCATCGGTCGCCACCACGGTTTCGCCCCCTTGCGTCTGCGCGCCCCATCCCGTGCTTGGCGCTCGAGCTGGGCTGGCCGGCGCCGGAGGTGCGCTGGTTGGCTCGGTGGCGCTTGCGGTTTGCTGAGTCTGCGCACCCCATCCGGTGCTCGGCGCCGGCGGCGGAGCGCTCGCAGCGGCGGCTTCACCCGCTTGCGTCTGAGCTCCCCACCCTGTGCTCGGTCCCGATGATTGAGGTTTCGCGGGAGCCGGAGTTGGCGCCGCGCTCTCGGCAGGCGCGGTTGCGGCCGACACTGAAGAAGAGGAGGCGGTGAGTGAGCCCCACCAGCGGCTCACGCGATTGCCGCTCGATGTCCCGCCCGTCTCGGCACTTGCGGTCGTCGTCCACTTGCCCGAGCTGCTCGCGGTCTTGATCGGCGCCTCACTAGCGGGCGCCGCAGCTGCCTGAGCGCTCGAGCCTTGTGACTCGGGCGTGACCGAGGTCGAGAACGCGGCAACCGAAGCGGCGCCTTCGGCAGAGCCGCCGCCTTCGGCGATCAGCTGATCGACCTCTCCGCCACCGGATTTGCGCGCCAGCGCGATATCTGCCTGGCCCTGGTTCGCGAGGCCCGCGGACTGATAGGCAAGGCCGCGATTCACCAGCGCCTTGACGCGGTCGCCCTCAGGCAGCCCGAGCCACATCGCTGCGCCGAAATCGGCAATGGCGCGCGACGGTTGGTTGAGCTTGCGGTAGGCGATGCCGCGCAGATAGAGCGCCTTGGCAGCTTCCCCCGGCACGACGTTATCCGCGTTGATCGTGGCCGAGAACTGCCGCACGGCCGTGTCGTATTTACCGGCGGCAAGCGAAACTGCGCCGTTCTTCAGCCCTGCATCTTCCGCCTGGGCCAAGTTGAAAAACGTAAAGGAAACAGCCAAAAAACACGCGTGCGGGAAAAGGCGCCCGCCGAAAGCAAGACGGCGCGGCCGGAAGAACTTCCAATGATCCGCCATGTCTTTGCTCAAACAAAGAAATCAGGCAAATCCGAGGCTGTAGTTTATTCCACAGTCACAGATTTTGCGAGGTTTCGCGGCTGATCGACATCGGTGCCCATGAACACCGCCGTGTGATAGGCGATGAGCTGGACGGGCACAGCGTAGACGAGCGGGGTGACGAAGCGATGCACCGAAGGCACCGCGAGATCGGTCGCGATCTCGCAGCCGGTGGTCGCCGGATCGGCGTCGCTGACAAGCACGATTTGCCCGCCTCGCGCCGCGACCTCCTGCATGTTAGAAACGGTCTTGTCATAAAGATCGTCGCGTGGCGCGATGACGATAACGGGCATGTTCTCATCGATCAGCGCAATTGGGCCGTGCTTTAGCTCGCCCGCGGCATAGCCTTCGGCATGGATATAGGAAATTTCCTTCAGCTTGAGCGCGCCCTCGAGCGCGATCGGGAAGGACGGGCCGCGGCCGAGGTAAAGAACATCGCGCGCCTTGAACAGGCTATGAGCAAGCGTCTCGTAAGGCTCCTCGTCGCGTAGCACCGTCGACATGTGGCGCGGGACCTCGGCGAGAGCCTGCACGAGCTCAATTTCGAGCGAAGGGTCGATCACCCCGCGCGCTTTGCCGGCGGCGATGGCGAGGCAGGCGAGCACCGCAAGCTGACAGGTGAAAGCCTTGGTCGAGGCAACACCAATCTCCGGTCCTGCCAGAGTTGGGAGAACGGCGTCTGACTCCCGCGCAATCGACGACTCGCGAACGTTGACCACCGAGGCGATGTACTGTCCTTGCCCGCGGCAATATCGGAGCGTCGCGAGCGTATCCGCCGTCTCGCCAGATTGCGAAACGAACAGAGCGGCGCCGCCATGGTCGAGCGGCGTCTCGCGGTAGCGGAACTCAGACGCGATATCGACATCGACCGGAAGCTTGGCCCAGCGCTCGAACCAATATTTGGCGACCAAACCGGCATAGAACGCCGTGCCGCACGCCGAGATCGACAAGCGTCTGAGATCGGCAAAGTCGAAGGGCAGAGCAGGAATGTCCACGCGGTTCGTGGCGAGATCGACGTACGCGGCAAGTGTGTGGCCAATGACCTCGGGCTGCTCGTGGATCTCCTTCGCCATGAAGTGGCGGTGGTTGCCCTTGTCGACGATGAAAGCCGTGGCCTGCGAGCGAGTGACCAGGCGCTCCACCGCCTGGCCGTTGCGGTCGCGCACGGCGACGCCTTTGCGAGTGAGCACGGCCCAGTCGCCGTCTTCGAGATAGGCAATGGAGTCGGTGAACGGCGCGAGCGCGATCGCGTCGGAGCCCACGAACATCTCGCCATTGCCGTAACCGATCGCGAGCGGGCTACCTCGCCGCGCCACGATCAAAAGATCGTCGTAGCCGGCGAAGATCATGGCGAGAGCAAACGCGCCTTCGAGACGGCTCAACGTCGCATAGACCGCCTGTACGGGATCGTTGCCGGCGTTCAATTCGCGCGTGACAAGATGAGCGATGACCTCTGTGTCGGTGTCGCTCGTGAATTGCGCGCCCGCCGCAACAAGCTCCTGCTTCAGGGCGCGAAAATTCTCGATGATGCCGTTATGCACCACCGCCGCCTTTGCCGTCATATGCGGATGTGCATTGGACTCGACGGGCTTGCCGTGCGTGGCCCAGCGCGTGTGGCCGATGCCGGTGTCGCCGAACAGCGGATTGGCCTTGAGCACAATTTCGAGATTGCGCAGCTTGCCTTCGGCGCGCCGACGCCCGAGTCTTCCATTCTCCACGGTGGCGACGCCGGCGGAGTCATAACCGCGATACTCGAGGCGCTTCAGCGCGTCAACCAGCTGCTCGGCGACCGCATCTTTGCCGAGGATGCCAACAATGCCGCACATCGTTCCGTACTCCATCGAATTTTGCCAACTGGTAATGGCGGAACCGCCGGTCGCAATTCACGAGCTATGTCCCTTTGTTGCCGGTACCAGCGGCTGCCTTGGCTTTGGACTTGCCGCGCTGCTCGCGCCTACGTGCAGCCCAGCCTTTGCGTTCCTCTTGCGGCGAACGGGTGAGCGCAAGCGCGTCAGGCGAGACGTCCTTGGAGATCACGCTGCCCGATCCGATATAGGCGCCGTCCCCGATCTTGACCGGAGCCACGAGCGAAGAGTTCGAGCCGACAAAGGCCCCCGCGCCGATCTCGGTGCGATGCTTGGCGAAGCCGTCGTAGTTGCAGGTGATGGTTCCCGCCCCGATATTGGCGCGCGCGCCGACGCTAGCATCGCCGATATAGGTGAGATGGTTGACCTTGGCGCCCTCGCCGATCTCAGCCTGCTTGATCTCGACGAAATTGCCGACATGAGCATTCTCGCCGAGCGTGGCGCCGGGGCGGAGCCGCGCGAACGGCCCGACGATTGCGCCGGGACCGATATGGGCGCCTTCGATATGGGAGAAGCCTCTGACGGTGGCGCCGTCCTCGATAACCACGCCTGGACCAATCACGACGTTAGGCTCGATCACCACGTCCCTGCCGATGCGCGTGTCATGGCTGATGAACACCGTCTCGGGCGCAACGAGCGTCGCGCCGTTGGCCATTGCCTTGTCGCGAAGCCGCTGCTGCATTGCTACTTCGGCCTCGGCGAGCTCGGCGCGCGAGTTGACGCCAAGCACCTCCTCTCCGTTGGACAGCACGATGCGCGCTTCAAGCCGGTCGCCTCGGGCGAGCGCCACGGCGTCGGTGAGGTAGAACTCGCTCTTTGCGTTGTCATTGCCGATGCGGTCGAGCAGATCGAGCAGGATCTTGGCCGAGCGGAACGCCATGATTCCGGAATTGCACAGGGTGAGCGTGCGCTCCTCGTCGCTCGCATCTTTCTCCTCGCGGATCGCTGCGAGACTTCCCCGATCGTCGAGCAGGAACCGTCCATAGCCACTAGGATCGGCTGCCTCGAAGCCGATCACCACCAGATCGGCGCCCGCCTTGAGCTCGGCGCGCACGCGGTTGAGGGTTTCGGAAGTCAAGAGGGGTGTATCACCATAAAGCACGAGGACGTCGCCCTTGAAATCTTCGAGCGCTTCCCGGGCGGACTTAACCGCGTCAGCTGTCCCAAGCTGTTTCGCCTGCACGAATGACTGTGCCTTCGGATCGACGGCCGCAACCGCCGCGCCAACCTCTTCCATGCCGGGGCCGACCACCACGGCCATGCGGTCGATGCCGGCAGCTTTGGCGGCCTTCAGAACATGAGCGAGTAGCGTGGCCCCGGCAAGCTTGTGCATCACCTTGGGCAGTTCGGACTTCATCCGCGTGCCCTTACCCGCGGCAAGGATGATGGCGAGGGAGGAGGTTTGGTTCATGAGGCTTGAATCGCTGACACTTCACTCAAATTGCGCGGCAGCACGGAGCTGACTTAAGCGCGCAAAGCTTAGGTACAGTTAAGGGCGTCAATCCTGTATTGATGGCGGCAAAGCCGAATCGCCGTCCAAAGGCACGCGGACGGCGATTGTCTAGTCCAAACGAGGGGCTAGGGCCATAACCTGCGTCAGGAGGGCCCAGCAGGGGAAAATTGACCGGCTGGATGGACGGAGTAATCTCCCTCAGATGGGGCGGCGCCATATCGCAGGCTAAGCCATATTCAGGTCGTTTTTCAGCCTGATTTTCCAGGCGAGAGGGGGTTCACTCTCAATGATCAAGGATCGTCAAACCAGTTCGCGAAATGTGGTTCGGAGCGCGTTTGCGTTCTTCTGGATCGTTCTCGGCGGCCTGTCGGGCGTATACTTGTTCACCCTCCTGACCAATCCCGGTGCCCTTGGCAGCCAGGTCGCGCCAGGCGAGACGTCAATTAGCTCGGAGCAAGCTGCAAGCGCCGTCGGCGCTGCTGAGACGGGGAAGATCGAGTCCACCTTGCGCGAACTGTCGCAGCAGATCGCTGAGATCAACACGCGTCTTGAGCCGCTTGAGAAGGCTGTGCGGCCGGCCGGCTCATTGTCGGAGAACGCGAGCCCCTCGACCCCGGAGTCAGAGCCGGTGCCTTCGCCCGAGCCACCCGCTCCTCAAGCGAAGAAGCCTAGTGTCGCCTTGGCGCAGCCTGCCGAGAAACCCGCCGAGCCGGCGAAACCTGCCGAACCACCCAAGGCGGCCCAGGTTCCCGCGCCAGAACCGCCTCCCGCGGCAAAGCCTGCGGACGTGAAGCCCGCGGAAGTCAAACCCTCGGCGACGCCTTCGAGCAGTCCGCCTCCTTCTGAAGAGCCAGCCGACGCGGAGAACGAGCACGAGCCTACGCCGCCGCCGGTGACGGTGTCGGAGGTTCCCGACGAGCCCTTGACCGAAGTAACGCCGACTCCAAGCCTCAGCAGCAATCTGTCGGCGCCAAGTCCGGCCGCGACCGACAGTGCCTCCTCGTCATCGGAATCCGGCAGCGAGAGCACGGCACCAACACCCAACACCGAAATTGCAGCTCTTAGCCCCACCACTCTGCCGCCGGCAGCCAACGACGGGTCCACGCGCTACGGCATCGAGATCGGGATCGTGGCGAAGCAGGATGGATTGCGACCATTGTGGCGCGAGTTGCTCACCAATCACGCAGCTTTGGTAGCGGGGCTTCAGCCTCGTCGCGTGCTGGCCCCCGACAAGAAGTGGCGGCTGATCGCCGGGCCGTTCGCCAACGCCGCAGAGGCGAACCAAGCCTGCCTCCTGTTCAAGAAGGCGCAGAAGTCGTGCGAGGCGACGGTCTTTGCCGGAGACTCGCTCTAGTCACCGGGCTACCGAGCTTGCGCAGCCAACGACCTAGAGCTGATCCGTGTTGAAGGTATCGCAGCTCTCGAGCTTCCCGCTTTCGTAGCCGCGCTTGAACCAGCGCACCCGCTGCGCGGAAGAGCCGTGAGTGAATGCATCGGGCACGACAT
>Ga0105249_10003596_pt1 | contig 13411 bp, 13 predicted proteins | sample KBSS44metaG_FD_81522 | JGI IMG/M metagenome (GOLD analysis project Ga0105249, IMG submission 81522) | Switchgrass rhizosphere microbial communities from Kellogg Biological Station, Michigan, USA - KBS S4-4 metaG | ecosystem: Host-associated > Plants > Roots > Rhizosphere > Soil | place... | reverse complement strand
TGAACCGGCTCTTCGTCGCGAATTGGAAGATGAACATGACGCGCGCTGCCGCGCTCGCCTACGCGGAGGATCTGGGCGGGAGGATCGGCGACGGGATCGCGGGCGCGGAGCTGGTGATCGCACCGCCGTACACGGCGCTCGAGGCCGCGCGGGATCCCCGGGGACGGTGGGCGCTCGCCGCGCAGAACCTCTCGGAGCACGCGTCCGGCGCGTTCACGGGGGAGATCTCCGGCGCGATGATCGCGGACGCGGGGTGCCGCTACGTCATCGTCGGACACTCCGAGCGGCGCACCCTCTTCGGCGAGGGCGGCCCGATGCTCGCCGGCAAGCTCGCCCGCGCCCGCGAGGCCGGGCTCGTCCCCATCTACTGCGTCGGTGAGACGGAGCGCGAGCGCCTGGCGGGAGAAACCGCCGCGACGCTCCGCCGCCAGCTCGAGTCATTGAAGGACGACCCGGCCGACCGGTCGCTCATCCTGGCGTACGAGCCGGTCTGGTGCATCGGGTCGGGCCGCGCCGCAACGCCCGCCGACTCGGCCGCGGCCGCGGCGGACCTCCGGACGGCGCTCTCCGCCCGGCGGGATCTCCGGATCCTCTATGGCGGCTCGGTCAACCCGGGCAATGCCCCGGATCTCCTGGAGAACGGGGGCGTGGACGGATTCCTGGTGGGCGGCGCGAGCCTGGAGGCGGCGACGTTTGCCGCAATTGCGCGTGCCGCCCGCGCTTGACCCCCCCGGCGGCCGCCGGTAGACTCTCCTGCCCTTTTTTGGCGGAGGTCCGGTGCAAGTCTTCTACATCGCAGCGATCGCGCTCTACGTCTTCGTCTGCTTCTTTCTCATCCTGGTGGTCCTCCTCCAGCAGGGGAAGGGCGCGGACATCGCCGGCGCATTCGGCGGCGGCGGGAGCCAGACCGCGTTCGGCGCCCGCGGAGCGACGACGCTTCTCCACAAGCTGACGACCGGCGCCTTCATCGGCTTCATCGTCCTCGCGCTGCTCCTGACGCTGCTCGAGGCGCGCCCGCGCTCGTCGGTCGTGAAGACCCTTCCGCTGGGCGCGGCGACCCAGAAAGCTCCGGCGGCTCCGGTGCAGCAGCCGGCGGGCTCGGTGGTCCCGGCGCCCGCGCAGCCGGCGCCCGCTCCGGCCGCGCCGCCTCCGGCGCCCGCGAATCCTCCGGGAGGTCCCGCGAAACCCTAGCCGTGCCGTCGTGGTGGAATTGGTAGACACGTACGTTTGAGGGGCGTATGGGGTAACCCATGCCGGTTCGAGTCCGGCCGACGGCACCAACTTTCCCCTCTGACCGAGCTTCGTAACCCGAGCGCCTTCTCCGATCGTCACTCCCTCCAACAGGGGGTTCCCATGCGCCATCGTCCGCTCGCGATCGCTCTGGCCGTCGTGTTCCTGTTCTCCGCGGTTTCTGCTCGAGCCGCCTACTCCCCGGCGACCACCAACGGCTGGTTCGTCACCGCGGGCCGGGTGCAGGGCCAGTTCGACGCGCTCTTCCGGACGGACATCTGGCTGTTCAATCCGGACACCGCCGCGACCGTCACCGTGACGCTGACGCTTCATCCCGCGGTCGGGGACGGGGCCGCTCCCGCTTCGCCGGTCAGCTCCGCACCGATCACTCTCGCGCCGCGCGAGACGAAATTCCTGGGGGACGTCACGCTCGCGACGGTGCCCGCGGGAGACGGAGTCGTCGGCGCTCTCACCTGGCAGTCGAGCGCTCCGATCCTGGGGGCCGGCCGGATCTACACGGCCGCGCCCGCCGGCACGTTCGGGTTCTTCGTCCCGGCGATCCCGGTGACGGAGTCGTTGACGAAGAAGACCGGCGCCACCGATACGGTGAACGTCCTCCAGATCTTCGGCGTGAACTCGGGCGACGCCAACTTCCGGACGAACCTCGACGTCACGAACACGACCGGCGTCGCGCTGCCGGTCGAGGTGCGGGTGATCGATCCCGTGACCGCCGAGATCTACGGCGGGACCCGCAACTACACGGTGGCGGCGGGCTCGCTCCTCCGGCTGGGCCCGATCCTCGCGACCGTCGGCGCACCGCAGGTCCCGGGCCTGCGGATCACCGTGGCCGTGAAGGAGACCGCGCCGGCATTTTCCTCCGGCGGCGTTCTCGCCGCGGCGTACACGCTCGACAACCGGACGCAGGACGCGTTCGCGTTCATAGGGCAGCGGCAGTAGCGCCGCATCCGTACTACGGCACCGGGTCCGCGCCGCCCCGCGCGAACGGATGGCAGCGCAGGATCCGGCCCGCGGTGAGCAGGAACCCCCGCGGAGATCCGTAGCGGCGAATGGCCTCGCGCCCGTAAGCCGAGCACGTCGGTTCGAAACGGCAGCGCACGATTCCGGTCCGGTGGAGAAGGGCCCCGACCGTCGCGCGGTAGGCGTCGATCGCGACGACTCCGGCCTTCGCCGTCACCTGGTCGTACGGCGGCTTGAGCGAGTCCCCCGCCGCGAGGCCGGTCAGCGCCGCGAGGAGGACGGCCGCGCGGAAGAGCCGCTCCGACCGGGTCGACGGCGCGGCGCTATCCGCGCCCCGCATGTCTCGAGATCCCGGGGACGAAGAGCCGCTGTCCGTCGAGCGCCTTCACGATCGCGAGGATCGCGATGAACGCGTAAAGGACGAGCACGAAAAACATGAGCGTGGCGTACAGGCAGCCGAGAGCCGGCAGGAGGGTGCCGACGAGGGTCGCCACCAGCGCGATCGCGGCGACCGCCCCGAAGAGGAGAAGGCCGTTGCGGGCGTGCCAGCGGACCTCGGGGTCCTGCCGCGCGAACAGGAGCGGGATGACTCCCAGGAAGGCGAGGTACGAGAGCACCAGCATCGGACGGGAGCCGCGCTCGTTCGCCATCGCGACACCGAACGATAACAGCTGGGAACTGAGAACCGAGAACCGAGAGCGGAGAACTAATTCGCTTTCAGCCGGATCGACCCGTTGACCGTCTCGCAGCGGAGGCTTTCGGCGCCGCCGTTGTAGCTGCCGCGCGCCTCCTTGGGACCGAACTTCCCTTCGACCGGGATGTCGAAGTCCCCCTCGATCCGGCCGTTGACGGTTTCGAGGTTGTAGCGGATGGAGGAGGCGCGGGCGAAAGCGACGTCCACGCTGCCGTTGACGGTCTCGATCCGGGACTCCTTCAGGTTGCCGCGGAACACGATCCGCACCGACCCGTTCACCGTCGTGGCCCGGACCGGCCCGAAGACGTCCCGCAGCTCGATCGAACCGTTGACGGCGTCGCACGCGATCGAGTTCCCGAAGCCGGTGGCGAGGACCCGTCCGTTGCAGGTTTCCAGACGCGCGTGGGTGAGCGCCGGGATGTGGATCTCATAGTCGACGTGGGCGTTGCGCCAGCCGAAGTCGAGGAAGCCGAAGAGCCGCCGGCGGCGCGGGTTGACCGTCTCGAGGCGGATCTCGTCGCCCACCTTTCGCACCCGGATCTCCGTCAGGCGGAGCGTTTCGTCGGAGCGGCCGCCGCTCGCCGTCTTGACCGCCCGGACCTTCAGGTAAGGACGATCCCAGGCGTAGGCCTCGATCTTCCCGTTGACGTTTTCGACCGAGACGCGGGAAATGCCCTCCATCGAGAAGGCTTTGTCGAACACGTCTTCGCCGGCGAAAGCCACCGACGCGACGGCCAGCAAAGCCACGACGAGGAGCGTTTTTCGCATTCCGGCTAGATTAACGTACCCCCGGTCAAAAGGTTCTCGGACGCCCGGATCCCCAGTACCGCCGCAACCCGCCGCCCCGTCAGCCACTTACGACGTTCGTCGCAGGCTGCTAGGATCTTCCCGGGCCCACCCCGTGACTTCTTCGTACCGGCTCGCGGACTGTCACCTTCACTTCGAGGGATCGCTCCCGGTGGCGGCACTCGAGTCTCTCGCCGGCCGCGCGGGCCACTCCTTCGCGACGACCGCCGCCTTCGAGACCGCGCGCGCCGCGGTTCGCGACGCTCCCGGATTCCTCTCCCTCTACGCCGAAGTCTGCCGGCTCTTCCGGACCGCGGCCGACTTCGGGGAAGCGGCCCGCGCGATCGCGGCCTCGCTCGGGCCGGCCGGGGTCGCGTACGCCGAGATCTACGTCTCGCCGGAGATCGCTTCGCGGATGGGCCTCGACGCCGCCGCGTGCCTCGCCGAAATCGACGGCGCGTTCCGGGAAGTGGAGGCCGCGGGCGGCGTGCGCTGCCGCATCCTGCTGGACGCCGTCCGGCAGTGGGGTCCCGAGTCCGCCCATCGCGTGCTCGACCTCCACGAGCGGACGGCGTATCCGTCGGTCGTCGGCTTCGGGCTCGGCGGCGACGAGACCGCGGTCCCCGCGGCGGCGTTTGCCGGCGTCTACGCGCGGGCGCGGGCGCTGGGCCTGCGGACGTCGGTCCACGCCGGGGAGTGGGGCGGCGCGGACTCTCTGACCGAAGCGCTCGACCACCTGCGTCCCGACCGGGTCGATCACGGAATCGCGTCGGCCCTCGACGACGACCTGATGGAACGCCTCGCCGACGAGGCGACGCCTCTGTGGGTGAGCCCCACGAGCAACGTCGCGACCGGCGCGGTCACGGGCTTCGACGCCCACCCGCTGCCGCGCCTGCTCGACGCGGGCGTGCACGTCGCGATCGGGGCGGACGATCCGCTGTTCTTCGCGACGACGACGAGGCGCGAGCACGATGTCGCGCGAAAGAAGTTCGGGTTCGGCGAACGGACGATGCGCCTGCTGGCCGAGAACTCCTGGCGCGCCGCGTTCTGCAGCCCGGCCGAGCGGGACCGTGCACTCGCCGACCTCGGCGGTCCGAAACGTGCGCGCGCCCGGCCTCAGCCGAGCGTCTCTTCGTAGACCTTTCGGTACCGCTGGACGATCTGGTCGGTCGGGAAGTCCTCGACCGCCCGCCGCCGGGCATCGGCGGAGAAGTGACGCCAGCGCTCCTCGTCGGAAAGGAGCGCGAGCGCGGCCTCCGCCATGCCGTCGACGTCGCCGACCGGCCGGAGGAATCCCGTGACGCCGTCCTGCACGACCTCGGGAAGACCGCCCACCCCGGTCCCGATGACGGGAACGCCGCACGCCATCGCTTCGAGCGCCGCGAGGCCGAAGGATTCCGCATCCGACGGGAGCAGCAGGAGCTTCGCCACCGGTAGCACGGTCTCGACCGCGACGACGTTGCCGAGAAAGGTGGCGCGATCCTCGAAGCCGAGCTCCCGAGAGAGACGCTCGGCGAGCGACCGCTCCGGGCCGTCTCCGATCAGGAGGAGCCGCGCCGGAAACTTCCGGCGGATGCGGTCGAAGACTTTCAGGACGTCGGCGATGCGCTTGACCGGACGGAAGTTCGAGATGTGGAGGATCGCGTGCTCGCCGTTTTTGACGAGGGACCGCGCGTAGTTCGACGCGCCGTCGGGCGAGTAGCGCTTCGGGTCCACGAAATTCGGAATCGTCTCGATCCGTCTCCGGACGCCCAGCTCCCGCACCGTCATCTCGGTGAGATACCGGGAGACCGCGGTCACCGCGTCGCTCTGCTCGATCCCCCAGCGCGTGATGGGAAGGTAGGAGCGATCCTGTCCCACGATCGTGATGTCGGTGCCGTGGAGCGTCGTGACGATCTTCAGCCGGACTCCGTTGCCGTCGCTCATCTCGCGGGCGAGGATTCCAGAAATCGCGTGCGGCAGCGCGTAGTGGACGTGAAGCAGGTCGAGGCGCGCGCGCTCCGCGACCTCCGCCATCTTCGTCGCGAGGGCGAGCGTGTACGGCGGCGACACGAAGAGCGGATAGGTCGGCGCGACGACCTCGTGAAAGTAGACCCGAGGCCGGGGAAGGGCAAGCCGCGACGGGAGGTCGTACGAGATGAAGTGCACCTCGTCTCCGAGGGCCGCGAGCGCGAGCCCGAGCTCCGTCGCGACGACGCCGCTGCCGCCGTACGTCGGGTAGCAGGTGATTCCGATTTTCATGGGGGAGGCGGCGCCGGGAAGGTCAGAACCCCGCCTCGAAACCCTCGAACGCGGCGACCGGGTCGTCGATGCGGGGAGGGCGCCGGGAGGTGAAGCCCTCGCCGAACTCGACCCCGATCAGGAATCCGTAGTGGCGCGCGCGGCCGTCCATCGCGTCCAGAAAGCTCATCTGCGAGAGCATCGTCTGCGGCTCTACCGATTCCGGCCGGTGGAACTGGCTCTCGAAACATCGGATCGCGGCGCGCCGGATTTCGATCACGGACGTGACGTCCACGACGAAGTCCGGCTCCTGCACGAGATTGGTCGAGAAGTGGATCGTCATCTGCGGCCGGTGCGCGGGATGTTTCGTCTCGACCTTCCGGAGTCCCGCGTAGAACGCGCAGTCGGTGACGAGGCGCCCGGCGCGCGCGTGGTCGGGGTGACGATCCTCGGGGTACGACGTGATCAGGAGTCGCGGCTTCTCCCGACGGATCACGTCGATCAGCTCGAGCTCCTGCTCCCGCGTTCCGGCGACCCGGCCGTCGCCGAAGTCGAGCGTTTCGCGAAACTCCGCCCCGAGGATCTCCGCGGCCCGCTCGCCCTCCCGCATCCGGATCTGGTCGGTGCCGCGCGTCCCCATCTCCCCGCGGGTCAGGTCCACGATCCCGAACCGCCGCCCGAGCGACTTCAGCTTGACGAGCGTTCCGCCGCAGGTCAGCTCGACGTCGTCGGGATGCGCCGCGATCGCGAGGACGTCAACCGGCATGGCTCGACCTCGTCTGGGACTCCGCCGGTCCGTCCAGGTCCACGATCGTGACCTCGCTCCCGCCGCGGCCCGCCGACTCGCGGATCGAGTCGAGCAGCCGGTCGCCCCAGGTCTGGAGGAACACGAGCGGCGGATAGAGCCGTTCCGCGGGCTGACCGTTCGGGAGAAGCATCGTCTCCAGCCGCTTCCGGCGGTTGGCCGCAACCTCGTCTTTCCGATCCACTGCCTTGCGCATCCGTTCTGCGAGCTGCTCGAGCTGATACGTGGCCTTCCGGCGCGCGGTTTCGAGGGCCCCGGAAAGCGTGGGGTCGATGCCTTCCACTTCGGGCGCGAAGGCGGCCAGCTCGGCGTCGAGGCGCCGCACGATCTCGTCCACCCGGTCCGCCTGGGGCAGCGACACCGGGGCGCGGGAGGAAGAGACCGGCGCGAGCAGGTTCGCGTCGTCGATTCCGAGGGCCTGCGCGGCGCGGCGCTCCGCCGGACCACGGGGCACGAGGAACGTCCGCGGGAAGAGGACCGGGGGAGTCGCGCCGAAGATCGGGAACAGCCGCAGCGACTGCGCGTGGTAGGCGATCTCGCTCGGCCCGAGGACGCTCACGGCGGCCGGGAGGACGAGAGATTTCAGGACCGGGCGCGTCAGCACGTCCGCGGACACCGCGAGCTCCCCGCGCGCGACGCGCTCTCCGGCGCGCGAGAGATCGGGCGGCTCGACGCGATGGCGGATTCCCTCTTCGATCACGAAGAAGCAGAAGACGTCGGGCCGAAGGGGAACGGAAGGTTCGCGACCGAGAGACGCGATCTCGTCGTCGACCCGCTTCAGCGCCTCTCCGCACTCGTCCTGTCGTTCGAGACCCGCGCCGAACAGGCGGCGGGCCGCATCGGCGATCTCGTCTCCGAGAGGATCCACGACGACGAGCGGCTCCCCCTCGGTCAGGTCGAGCAGGCTCTCGATGAACGCTTCGCCGTAGGTCGTCCCGGGGACGTAGCGCCGCGCGAACATCTCCCGGTACGGGTCCTCGCCCTGCGCGTCGGCGCGGAATGCTTCCAGGATCTCCCGCACTCCATCCGGGATCGGGAGACGGCCGACCGGGTGCCGGTTCGAACGGTCGGCGCCTTCGAGCACGAAGGTCCGGGGTCCGTCGGCTTCCGGCCGCGCCGTGCGCGCGATCTCTTCCAGGTCGTGGTCGTCGGTCAGGGCCCAGAACACCGGGACCGCGGGAACTCCCCGGCTCGAGAGCTCGCCGGCGAGAGCGATCGCGTCGAAGGCTTTGACGAGCGTGTAGAGCGGCCCGGTCAGCAGGCCGACCTGATGGCCGGCGAGGACCGCCACCGCCCGGCCCGCGGCCAGGTCCTCCGCGGCGCGACGGCCCGCACTCCCGCGGAACCGGTACGCCGCGGGCGAAAGCCGGAGGCGGCCCGTCTGGGCCAGGATCTCCCGGCCCCGCCGGAGAGCGGCGTCCACCGTCGGGGGGTCCGGGTAGAGCGGGCTCGTTCCCCGCGCGAAATCGAGAAAGAGCGGCGGAAGGCCGGGATATCGATCGAGGGGCAGAGAAGGCATAAGGAAGCTCTCAGCTGAGAACGGACCGCGGAGAACTGATCACTCTCTTCAACTACGTCCCCATTCTCTCAGCGATTCCGGTCTGACCCCTAGAATGGCGGTATGCGGAAAGGGGCGCTCTTCGCGGCGATCCTGCTCGCCTTCGCCTGCGGCGGCCCGAAGACGGTCGCGCGGGACGGGTATCGCGGCGTCCTCGTCTATTCGAAGGAGGACCGCTTCGCAATTGCCGTGCGCGGCGAGAGCGTCCGCGTTTCCGGCACCGTCGACGGGTCCGAGATCCACCGGATCGTGCGACCCGACCGGCACAAGTCCTGGCAGTTCCGCCCCTCGACCCGGCGCATCTTCGAAAGCACCTGGGGGCCCACCGACGAGGCCGTGCCGGGCTACCCCCTGCAGCCCGGGTTCGACTCCGCGGCGTACGCCGACCGGTTCGGCGGACGGATCCAGCGGATCGACGACGGCACGCACGGACTGCACCCGTGCGAGCGCTGGGAGCTCACGCTGCCGTCCGGAGACCTTGCGACGATCTGGGTGGCGCGCGACCTCGACCGGCTCGTCGTGCGGATCCAGCACTCCAAGAAGGACGCGCGGGACGAGTACCAGGCGTTCACGGACACGCAGCTGCTGGATGTGCAGGTGGGAGCGTCCGAGAAGCTGTTCGAGCCGCCGAAGGATTACGAGAAGGTGGCCTCTTACGAGGATCTGGCGAAAAGGTAGGTGTCAGGGGCCCCGAACCAGGTGTCAGGGGAAAAGGTTTCAGGTGTCAGGTATCAGGTGTCAGGGATGGGCCCGGTGCTCAGCTCCTGAAGCCTGGCACCTGGCACCTGACACCTGTGCCTCTGAGACCTTCAAACCTGATACCTGACTTCCTGTTCCATTGGCCCGAACTCCCGGAACAGGAAGTGGTCGTAGAAGTAGTGGATCAGGAGGAACGTGAGGACGACCACGTAGTAGCTCTTGTCCTGGGGAAAACCGAGTCCCTTCCAGAGCAGCAGGTAGATCGCGCCCGAGAACAGGGTCGCGCCGATCATCGAGCCGTAGAAGAGGGCGGTGTGCTCGGTCCCCGCGAGCTTCCGGGTGACCGGTCCCTCGACCTCCCCGCGGGCGGCCTTGCGGGAGAGGATGAACCAGGTGAGCGCCAGGTACTGGAGTGAGTGCCACGTGTTGAAGCCCTGGAAGGCGACGTCCAGGTTGTCGAAGATCGGGATGATGAACGCGAGGCCGACCGTGAACGCCATGAACAGGAGCCGCGGCACGCTCGCTTCGCCGCGCCGGATCTCCCCGATCGTCCGGAAAACGTAGAAGAGGAAGAGCGCCGCGAAGCCGACGGTGAACGCAATTGCGACCGAGCGGTGCTTCAGGAAGTCCGGGAAGAGGAGCGTGTTCGTGCCGAGCGCGAAGCGTCCCTCCACGAACTTGTAGATCGCCACGGTATAGAGCGCGCCCAGGATGACGGCGCCGTCGAGCAGCCGGTCGAGCGCCGAGACGCGGCCTCCGGCCTTGCGGCGGTACGTCTCCGAGATCCACTGGGCCTGGTGGGTGACGTGCACCGAAGCCCAGAAGAAGAAGAACGTCAGGAGCAGCACGAACGCGTGCAGGGCTCCGACGATCACGACGACCGGGATCACGAGGAGCGGCAGGTAGGCGAGGACGCCGAAGCGCTGCCGGAATCGAGGCTCCAGCGCCGTCCGGAGGTACGTCGAGTACATGTGGGGACCGCCGACCAGGAGCGTGACGCCGAGGCCGATGACGAGGCTCGCGGTGGAGTCGGAGACGCCGATCCGCTGCATCAGCCCGTACGAGAGGTAGGGCAGGAAGACGAGCGCCCCCGAAAGCGTCAGGAAGACGAGGTCGAACCTCCGGTTGTAGATCCAGATGCCCTCGTCCGACCCGATGACCCTCCCACCAGGGACCGCCATTCGTGAACCTCCGCGACTGCCGCCGGATAGTAGCGCGAACCGGCGGCCGCGGGAGATCTTCCGGCGGCCGCTAAAATGACTGGTTCATGCACCTGGGCACTCTTTCCGTCGATCCGCCTCTGGTTCTCGCCCCGATGGCGGGGATCACGGACCACCTTTACCGTCTGATGCTCCGGCGGGTCGGGGGGGTCGGGCTCGTGACGATGGAGTTCATTTCGTCGGAAGCGATCACCCGCGGCAACGCGCGCCAGCTCGCCAAGCTCTTCTTCTCGGAGGAGGAGCGGCCCCTGTCGATCCAGATCTACGGCTCGGATCCGGACCGGATGGCGGCGGCCGCCGACATCGTCGAGGCGCTCGCCCCCGACGCGTGCGACATCAACATGGGTTGTCCGGCGAACAAAGTGCTGAAAGGCTGCGCGGGCGCCGCGCTGATGGGGGACCTCGACCTCGCCCGGCGGATCGTCCGCGAGGTCCGGGCGCGCCTCTCGATTCCCCTGACCGTGAAGTTCCGCCTGGGCCTGGACGACTCCCGCCGGAATTTCCTGGACCTGGGGAAGATCTGCGAGGACGAGGGCGCGTCGGCCGTGGCGATGCACGCGCGCACCGCGCGGCAGATGTACACGGGCCGTGCGGACCGATCCGAGATCGCGCAGCTCAAGCGTCACCTCTCGATACCGGTGGTCGGAAACGGCGACGTCGAGACGGCCGCCGACGCGGTCGCGATGATGCGCGACACCGGCTGCGACGCGGTCATGATCGGCCGCGCTTCGATGAAGAACCCCTGGATCTTCCGGCAGACCGCCGATCTCCTGGCCGGGAAGGTCCCGCGCGACGCGACGTCGCTCGAGCGGCGCAACCTGATGCTCTGGCACTTCGGCGAGATCGAACGGCTCGTCTCGGAGCCGCGGGAGGCGCTCCACAAGCTGCGCACGATGACCGGCTGGTACACGCACGGGCTCGTAAACGGGAAGGCGCTGCGGGTCCGGATCTCGGAGCTGTCGACGCCCGCGGCTTTCCGGGAAGCGGTCGAGGAGTTTTTCGACCGGCCGGCGGCGGGCGTTCCCGCGGGCGCCGTCGAGCCCGCGCGCGTCTCCGCTTCCTCTTAAGACGGCCCCCGTCGGGAATGACCGCGCCCCGTCCGCGGGTTCGGATTCCCGAAATGCTCCGAAAAATCGCTTTCCCGGCTGTCCTGCTGACCGTCCTGCTCCCGGCGGCCCTCGCTTCCGCGCAGACCCGCAAAACCGAGATCAAGACCCCCGCCGGCCGTTTTCCCCTCGAGGTCACCGCCGAGTACCTCGGCATGGCCGGCAAGAAGACCGTCGTCCGGATCCGGCTGTCCTCTCCGGAGCTCTCGAAGGCGGCGGCATCCCACGGCGTCCGCTCGTTCGCGGGCGAACTGCGGGGAACGTTCAGCCGGGGCGCCGACATGGTTGAAGCGTTTCGGTACCCGGTGGCCGGGGACGTCGCCGACGGCCGGACGTTCACCTACTCGTTTCTGCGGCCGGTCCTTCCCGGCAGCTACCGCCTGAAGCTCGTCGTGACGGAGCCCGGCGGCCGCGAGATCGGCGAGGGTACGGTCGACCTCTCGGTTCCGGAGGTCGGCCTGACGTTCCGGCCCGACATGGCGCCGGCGGAGTCGGGAACCCTGCCCGACGCGGAGGCCATCGTCATCGCCGACGAGGGGGAGCCCCGCGAGAACGCGGACGAGACCGCATCCAAGATCAAAATCCGGCCCCCCTCGCGTGAGGCACCGGTCGGCCTGCTCCGCCTGGACGCGGAGGTCGAGCCGCCCATCACCCGTGTCGAGTTCTACCTGGCCGACAAGCTCCTCCTGGCGCGGACCCGCCCGCCCTACTCCGTCGAGATCGACCTCGGAAACCTGCCGTTGAAGCAGACCGTCCGCGCCGTGGGATACGACGAGACCGGGCGCCTGATCGACGAGGACGCGTGGGCGATCAACGAGGGAAGCGCCCGGGTCGCGGTGCGGGTTCTGCCGCAGCCCGACCCGAAGGCCGGCAAGGTGCGCGTCCGCGTGGCCGTCCAGTCGATCTCGGGAGGCGTCGCGAAGCTGGTCGAGCTCTTCCTCGACGAAAAGAAGATCGGTTCCTGGACCCGGGAGCCCTACTTCGCGACGGTCCCATTCGAACAGTACACGCGCGCGACGTACCTGCGCGCGACGGCCACGGCGGAAGACGGCAGGGAAGCGAACGACATCAAGATGCTGCGCGGTTCGACGACGTCGGTCGAGAGCGTGCGCGTCGACGTGGTGCAGCTGCACGTCTCCGCTCTCGACAAGAGTTCCCACTTCGTGAAGGGCCTCGCGAAAGAGGATTTCTCGATCCAGGAGGACGGTCGCCCGCAGTCGATGACCGGGTTCGAGATCGCCGAGAACCTGCCCCTGACCATCGGGCTCGTCGTGGACGGCTCCGGCTCGATGGAGAAGGGTCTCTCGTTCGTGCACGACGCCTCCGCGGACCTGTTCCGCGACCTCATCCACGAGAAGGACAAGGGCTTCGTGATCGAGTTCCGCGAGAAGCCGCAGTTCCTCCAGGAGCTGACCGGCGACTCCAACTCGCTCCAGCGCGCGGCTCGCGAGACCCGGGCGGAGGGCGCGACCGCGCTCTACGACTCGGTGATCCTGGGCCTCTACCAGTTCCGGGCGCTTCAGGGCCGGAAGGCCCTCGTCGTCGTCACGGACGGCGCCGACAACCGGTCGCACGTCGAGTTCGACACGCTCCTCCGCTACGCGCGCTCCGCCGGCTCGCCGATCTACTTCATCGCCGTCAACATCCCATTGACCGACTTCAAGTCACGAAAGGTCATCAACGAGATCGCGACCGAGTCGGGCGGCGAGGTCTTCTCGATCGGAAGCGCCGCGAAGATCGGCGAGGTCACGAAGCGGATCGAGGAGGAGTTGCGGTCGCAGTACGTTCTCGCGTTCCGAACCGACTCGCAGAAGCCGCCGGGGCAATACCGGGCGGTCACCGTCGCGGTGAATCGGCCCGGGATTTCGGTGCGGACGATCCGGGGATATATCCCCTAGGTCCGGGACAGGGGACACGGGACACGGGACACGACGAGACGTCTAGCCCCGTATCCGCACACGGACCCTGTACGTCAGCTTCGTCTCCCCACCGGCCGGGACGCTGACGGGGAACTCGGCTGAGAACGCTCCCAGCTTCCGCGCGGGGACCGACGACTCCAGCACGGTCCAGTCGCCCGGGAACTGCTCGCGCACGAGGACCGTCACGGCCTCCCTC
>Ga0105249_10003595_pt1 | contig 13416 bp, 13 predicted proteins | sample KBSS44metaG_FD_81522 | JGI IMG/M metagenome (GOLD analysis project Ga0105249, IMG submission 81522) | Switchgrass rhizosphere microbial communities from Kellogg Biological Station, Michigan, USA - KBS S4-4 metaG | ecosystem: Host-associated > Plants > Roots > Rhizosphere > Soil | place... | reverse complement strand
AGGATGCCTATCAGTATTAACCCTGTTATTTGCAGCGCCATGAACAGGGCGGTGCCTCGTTTCTGGACGTGTCGAATTAGTTTACTCATATTCTTTTCCTAGGGTTACGGGGTAAAGCGGCGTATTCTGGGGGCTTGGGGGCTTGGGGGGTAAAGGCCTCGTCAGGGATTGGTTAGGCGTGATTGCCCAGGTGGTTGCGATTGCAGTTCCACCCATGGTCGCAGCCGCGGTGCCGCGCGAGCTGCGGATTGATCCCCGTGAAAAAAAAAGCCGCGAGCTTAGGCCCGCGGCGCCATGGAGCATTGCTGGTCGTAGTCGTGGGCGCGGGTGTCATTGGCATATCTCGCGGGATTGCGTTGTCATCTTCTTCTCCGGGAAAACCGGGACGAAGTTCTCAAAAAAGATTCGGCTTCTGCCAAAAAATGGGAACGAATTGGTCGTGAATTGGAACACCCGTGTCTTCAATTAAGGCGCGGAGTGTGGTTGCCCTCGAACAGGGTGTAAAGCATAAACCCGCGTTTCGGGTAGGGGACACTCCCTGATCTTTCAGTTGCAATTCCCCTAGAGGATCATGTTAATACGCGTGAAGAAGTAGCTACTCTTCGAATGGAAAATTTCTCTTAGTTGAACGGCTTTACCGCCGTTAAGCCACGAATTAACACCCGCCTTCGTCCCGCCGTCGCGGGACTACGGCGGGGCAGGCGAATAGACACGAACTTAGAGAGAGCAGAAAACCACGCCATGACACGGATGAATCAAATGACGAAGTCCGAATGTTCTTTGGCGCGGCGTGTCTGCACCGGTCTCGAAGGCTGTCGTCTCCGTTGTGCCAAGCCGATTTTGCCTCGCCGTACTGACTCCCGATGCGCTGAGGACGGCGCTCATCTACCGTTTGACTGACTATTTTGTGACCGTGGCGCCATCCAGGGTTCGGCGTTCGCGCCGCGGGCCGACGGCGGCCCGGCTCCATGAGCATCCATCCACGAAGATTGGAGAAGGCCTGCCATCAGGCCGTTCTGTGGATTTCTACGTCGTCGCAGCGATCGAAGACGAACGCGAAGCGTGCGCGTCACCCACCCGTTTTCGGTCGCCGCCGCGACCTACAACCTGGCAGGCAGGGCGACGGCTACAGAAGCAGTAAGGGCTCCGCGGTTTCCCGCGGAGCCCTCATGCTGGGGGTTATCTTTTTACGTTTCAGTTATTACTGGCCGCACGACACAGACGCGCTCGAGTGGTTACACGGCGTGACTGGCACGACCGGGCCACCGTTGTTGATGGCGTCGATGCAGTTCTTCAGCATCTCCTGGGCGACACGGGTTGGATTCCCAGCAACCGTGTTCCCGTCCATTGCCAGTTGGTCGCATGCTGTGGAGATCAAGCTATTCACTGTCATGCTCGAGCACAGGTCAAACGCGCCGCCGTCCGTCTTATTGAAGTAAACGTCCAGCTTCAACGCAGCCATCTGCGCCGACAGCATGTAGGCCATGTTCGTGGCGGTGGCGCTCAGCAACCAGCTTCTGAAGTCAGAGTAACTGGTGGTGAAGGTCTTGACCGACCCGTTTGCGTTTCGCATCTGGCACGAGTTGAGCAGGGTCACGACGGCCGGCAATAGGGTCGTTCCGGTTCCGTTGGCGTTGCCTGTTATAATCTTGTTGCCGTTCTTATTGCTCCAAAAGCCCAGGGTCAATCCACCACTCGGCACCGTGCAGTAGTTGCCGAAATTGACCGTAACGGTTTGACCGCAGTGATCAATAGTGATCGTGGACGAATTCGTCGTACCGAAAAAGCCAGTCGCGCTTCCCTCGGTAACTACGTACGTCCCCGGACCGAGATTGCCAAACGTGGTGCAGCTGCCATCGCTAGAGGTCTGCTGCACTGGTGAGAAGGCGGTGTTGGTTAACGAAGTGAGGCAGAACGGCCAGGCCAAAAGCGGCTTGCCCGAGGCACCGGTTTTGCCAGCATCGGTATCGTAATACTTGCAAGCTTGGATTGACGCCGTGCATGGCGTGGGCGTGGGGGTTGCTTGACCTTGGCAACTAGGATTACCCGTGACGCTGCAACTTTCGTCGAACGTGGCTATGCGCAGGTGGCCTGTGTGGCCGTCGCCGCCATCATACACGTCATAACTGTTGGGACCTTGAGCGAATAAGCCCGTTCCTGGTAAATTAGCCGGCTGGCCAGCTGCATTGTGCGTGCAATACTCGATCGGCATCGTCTCGCACTGGCCCCCCAACGTAACGGTGAACTGGTAATCGTTGTAAGGAACACCGTTGATCGTGCGCGCGATTGTCTGGTCGGCGAGCACGTAGATATTCCCGCCCACGCTGTTATGGACAATGACGCCAATTTGCGAGAGGGGATCGCAGTCGGCGACGGGGATGGTTAGCGTGACGGTGTATGTGCCACCAGCCTGGATGTCCCATTTGTGGCTATTTCCAGTCTGGGTGATCACCGCGCACTCGCCGGCGCCAACCACATTGGAGATATACCCGTTACCCAAGTTGTCCGCATAGGCCGTAGCCATTGTGGTACACAATGCCACGACCGTAATGAACGCGGCCATTATACAGTTGGTTCTATTTGGTTTTATTTTCATTTTACTTTCTGTTTGTTTGGTTGTCCTGGGGGAGGCCATTCCCATGGCGAGCCAAGACGTTTGTATTAGGTGGTTCGGGCGTTCGCTGCTGCGATCGCCCGGGGAAATTTTTCGGTTTGGGATTGATGTTTCCATCTTGAATTTATTTGCCGTTGGGACTTCCTGCTGGTTGAGCGGACGAGGTCGCGGCAGAAATGGCGTCAAGAAGAATGCGGTCGAGCACTGGTTTGCGAAGGAAAGCTGATGCGCCGCCGGCCATGGCCCGCTCGCGAGCGTTCGGCAAATCGTGGCCGGTGAAAATGATGACAGGAAGCGCTGCGTATTTTTGGGCGAGATGCGCCTGCACGCCGAACCCGTTCATGTGCGGCATGTGCAGATCGAGAACGACGCAATCGGGCAGGCGCGTATCGAGCGATTGCAAAAACTCCGGACCGGAGGCGAATGTCTCCACACTCAGGCCGACGGAACGCATCAAGCGCATCAGCGCTTTGCGAATGGGTTCTTCGTCGTCAACGACAGCGACGTGGGGGCTGGCTTTGGTCACAACGCCGTGAGAGTACGGCAGCCGAGGCAGCCCGCGCAATTAGACCTTAGGTTGTTATGCGAAAGGCTGTTATACCTAAGGTTACTATCCTTTAGTATACTATACTTTAGGCTAGTATGGCGTCTCCCAAAACACAGCGCTAACAGCGGTGTGTCTGCTTAGCGCCAAAGGCGCCATCTCTACATCGACTCGCAACAAGAGCACCATCGCGCTCGCACGTTTGAGGAGGAATACCGCGAGTTGCTGCGCAAGCACGGCGTTGATTTCGAAGAGCGATACGTCTGGGATTGAACGAACACCGCGATTGAATCGCGCTTTCAGCGCTAGCTTTTTTCCATTCATGAATCCTGGGGCGTTGCCCCAGGCTGACGTGAAATAACGCCTCTGGCGCTAAACACACACGGGGGACGCGTTAGCTCCAGGTGACGGCGGCCATCGCCCAAGAACGTCGGTCAAAGACCGATCCATTTATTAGACCGCTTGTAGCACGAAGAAACGATGGTTAATCAGCAGCCAGCGGTCCTAGGCTGCTGATTTCAGTGAGTTAGTTCCTCTGATGCCGCAACGTTCCGTCAAGCGCGCCAACTCTGCGACTGATTGCACCTTCATTTTCGCCATCACTCGGGCGCGATGCATTTTGACTGTCGCTTCAGTGATCCCGAGGTCACCAGCAATTTGTTTGTTCATCTTGCCGGCCACCACATGCTGGAGCACTTCCCGCTCTCGCGGTGTGAGCGTGTCGAGACGCGCATGGATTTCGGAAAATTTGGCCTGTTCTCCGCGGGCGACAGCGTCTCTTTCAATAGCGGCGCGAATGGCCGGAAGCAGATTTTTCGCATTCACAGGTTTGGTGAGGAAATCAAACGCGCCACCTTTCATCGCCTGCACACTCTTGGAAACATCACCGTGACCGGTGAGAAAAATAATCGGAAGACTACTGCCTTTCTCGGCCAGTGCCGTTTGGAGCTGAAGGCCATTGAAACCAGGCATCTCGAGATCAAGCATAAGGCAACCCGGCGTATTCGGATCGTACTGCGCGAGAAATTCCGTGGGTGACGCAAAGGCGGCCGCGGCAATTCCGGCCGAACGCAGCAAACGCAAGACAGCTTTTCGTATCGCTGCGTCGTCGTCCACGACAAACACGGTGGGGCTGGGAGAAGAAGGCATTAGCTAGTCAGTGATCACTGCCTCCTTTCGAGCAAGACGCTCCGACGCGCTTACCGCCGGTTCTTCCTCCCCCGATCCGTTCGCACCGGGCCCGAGCAAGACGCTCGGAGCGGCTACTCTGGGAGCCGAAGCGTCGGTGGCGGTTAAGGCTGATCCATCGAGAACCTTGGACGACGCTGCCGAGAGGGCATCCGACCTGACTATCGGCAGACTAAAATGAAATGTCGCGCCGCGGTCCGAATTATTCGTAGCCCAGATTTCACCTTGATGCGCGTTGATGATGGTGCGGCAGATGGAAAGGCCAAGCCCCATTCCCTCCTTTTTCGTGGTGAAGAAACGGTCGAAGACTTGTTCTGGTTTTCCCCCCGGAATGCCACGGCCCCGATCGGTGACAGACACCTGCACTGTGCTGGTCTCCGATTTAGAAGCAATGAGCAATTGACGCTCCGAAGAATCGCAATCGGCCAGCGCTTCGCAGGCATTGAGCACCAGGTTAAGCAACACCTGTTGAAGCTGGACGCGGTCGCCGGAAACTGGTGGCAAATTCTGGGCGAGGTCAGTATCCACAGTTACGTTTTGATTGATGAGATCACTGCGCATTAGTCTCAGGACATCCCGTATCACTTCGTTCAGATCGATATCATCGGAGTGCTTTTGCGGTTCTCCTTTTCTTAGTAGCCGGCGGAGGCGGTGGATTACTTCCCCAGCGCGTTGGTCTTCGGTTACAATGTCCTTGAGGATCTCGCGGACCTCATTAAGATCGACATTGTCAGCATCCAGGAATCGCTGAGCAGCCTGAGCATTACTAAGAATGGCGGTGATCGGGTGGGTTAGCTCGTGCGCAAGCGAACTGGAAAGTTCCCCCAGTGCGTTCACACGCGCGAGGTGCGCCAGGTCATGGCGCTGGCGGGCTGCCTCCAGCTCTGCCTGTTTTCGAGCAGTAATGTCCATGCTGATTCCCAGAAGTCGTATCGGCTCCCCCTGTTTGTTTACCTGCACACGCCCACGCGATGCGACCCAGCGCACACTGCCGTCCGCAAGAACCCTCCGAAACTCTGCGTCGTAATCTTTGCCGTTTTCGATCGCATTCCGAAGTGCCTGTCGGACTTTATCCCGATCATCTGGATGCCATCGCGAAATGAGGTCGTCGGATGTGATCTTGCCGGAAACAGGGAAGCCCAACTGCGCCCGGCGCGTTGGCGTGACCCAGATCTCATCCTTGCTCAAATCCCACTCCCATAGTCCGAAATCCGCTGAGGCCGCGGCTAGGTTGAGCCTCTTATCGCTTAATTCCAATTCGCGCGCGAGGCGCGCTCCTCTAGCCATATCGCTACTCAGCTCGTAGCCCATCGCCGCCACGACGGCCGTATATGTGAAGCCGAGGAAAAAGGGGACTTCGATGATGCTCCAGATCACGAGCGGGACGTGCCATGCGAGGATCGCGCCGAAAATCATGCTACCGCCTACGAGCAAAGCGCGTCGTCGATCACCGCGTCGCCAGACGGTAATGGTGGCATCCACAGAAAAGATGAGCAGCAAGAGCAGGCTAAAGCTACTAATCAGGCCCCATGGATTGGGGAGGCCGACGGGCATTGATACCATCTCGCCGTTCCATGAAAAGTGGCGGATGTCTGTAATTGTCCTAAAATTGACACTCACCGGAGAAATGAAATTGAAGATCAATACCAGTGTCCGCAGGCCGTAGATGCTCCACGCCAGCCATCGTCGTCCGGCGCGGAGATAGAGTCGCACGAAACCCACGAACGACACTGTGAGCACCCACGTGGGCAGATGTATCCAGCGCACCAAAGCTTGGTATTGCTCGACCGTCTGGGCATTGAGCATCCCTAACTCGAATGCAGAGATTGCCGCCGCGGCGACTGCGCTACAGGAAAACAACAAATGGACCCAGTTTTCGCGCTGTTTGCACCAGACCGCGCAATAGAACGCCGCGAGCGTCAAACATGCACCCACATTTATCGACCAGACAACGGTGATCCAACTCATCGGATAATAGCGACTAACTCTGAGATCTTATTTGGTAGTTGGATCGCGAACCTGACAGAAGGCCATTTGCGAACGGGAAACAAAGTCGCAAATGTGAATCTCTTGATCTGGGGGTATCCTCGAAATTTCTCCTTTCATAAAAAACCGCTCACCTGCCAAATCTTCGCATCACTACCCATCTACGGGATTTTTGGGCCGGAGTTTCAGGCTGCCAGTGCTGATTGAGCGCCTAACTTTTCACCTAAGAAACTAGTATTTCTTACCTCGGCGATTGCTCATTCATTAGCACGGAGCCTTCTATAAGAGTCATTGCTCGAGACAGTAACACTCATATTGCCGGCAACCATGGTTGGTATAAGGCCCGTCTCTAACCGTCGGTGTCGAAACCAGCGTTAGATAGTGTTGCCACAGTTTACGCGGCGCTCAACTACCGTTTGACTGACTATTTTGTGACCGCGGCGCCACCCAGGGTCCGGCAGGTTCCAAGTGCTCGCTAGCCCATTGCCGGGCAAATCGCTTGAGCTCGGCTGCAGTATACAAGCTTAGCTTATGCTTAATCTTTTCGCAGTGGGTCTCGACTGTTTTCCGGCTAAGGTGGAATTGCTCGGCAATCTCGCGTGGACTATGCGCGGCGCCTAACAATTGAAATACCTGCATCTCCCGATCGGACAGGCGCTCGACGCCGGCACGTGAGCCGCCCGGTTTTTCGCGCAAAGTCCGCTGAACTATCGCTGCAGCAACGCGTTCGCTAAAATACAATTCACCAGTAAGCACTTTGCGCACTGCCCTGAGAACCTCGTCAGTGGCGTTTTCTTTCATGATATAGCCGAACGCTCCGGCGCGAAGGGCGCGCTCGGCAAAGAGCAACTCGTCGTACTGCGAGAGAACAAGCACCTTTAGTTCGGGATTCTCCGTCCGTAATGTCTTGATGAAGTCGAGCGCGTCCCCGGCTTTCAGTCGAAGATCGAGAATCATCAGATCAGGCTGGCATTGTTCGGCGAGCCTTTTGGCATCCAACGTGTTGTCCGCAACTCCGGAACACGTGAGATCGGGTTGGTTGTTGATTAACTGTTTTAGTCCGTCGCATAGGATGGGATGATCCTCCACTACGACGACGCGCGATTTTCTTTCGGTTTGTGTTGTTGGATTCATGAGATTGTAGAAAGAGAAGGCTGCGCTTCCAGCGGCACACGGCAGTGAACGAGCGTGCCTTGAGTTGGGCCGGGGCGGACTTCGCACGAACCCCCGATACACTGCGCTCGATAGCGCATGATTCGAAGCCCCATCCCCTGGCCGTTGGTTTTAGTGTTAAATCCTTTCCCGTCGTCTTGTACCGTCAACACCATCTCGCGATTGCCAAATGTGATTTGGATCAGTACTTCGCGAGCAGCACCGTGTTCGACTGCATTACGCACTGCCTCCTGCGCGATCCGATAAAGTTGAGCTGCTGCGGGCGCACTAATCGGCAGTGCGGCGTTGGGTGTAACGACGCTTTTCACCTGACAACTGTGGCTGATATTCACGGCCAGCGACTCCAACGCAGCTTTCAAGTCCCCCACCCCGTCCGTACCTTCGAGACTCCGTGCAGTGAGCCGTGTGTGCCTGGCCGCTTCATTAGCGAGCCGCACTATGGCCGACGCCTTTTCAGCTTCCGCAGGCCGGTCTGAGCGCAGGTGTTCTTCAAGCAGCTTTGCGCTTAAAGCGATACTGACGAGTTGTTGCCCTACGCCATCGTGCAAGTCATACGCGATGCGACGCTGTTCGCGGGCACAACTCTCGATCACCTCACGTTCGAGTCGCGCGCGCTCCGCGACTTCTCTCTCGAGGAACGCCGTTTTCTGCTGCCTGAGCCGTCCTAGTTCACAGCGCTGTCGCTGCGCCAACAGCTCTGCCTCTTTTCGCGCAGTAATGTCCAGGCTAATTCCCGTAAGCCGCTTCGGCTTGCCTTGTTCATCCACCTGCACGCGTCCGCGTGCGCAGACCCATTGCGTACTGCCATCCGCTCGAACAACGCGAAATTCCGCCTGGTAATCCTTGCCATCCTGGATCGCCTCATTGAGGGCTTGGCGGACTTTGTCGCGATCATCCGCGTGCCATGTTGAAGTGAGCTCGTCGAATGTGATCCTTCCAGACGCAGGGAAACCCAGCTGCGCACGGCGCGTCGGGGTGACCCAGATTTCATTCTTTTCCAAATCCCACTCCCAGATCCCGAGGTTGGCGGAGTCTGCGGCGAGATTGAATCTTTTCTCGCTGACTTCCAATTCACGGGTGAGATGTGCGGCGCGAGCCATATCGCGACTCAACTCATACCCCATCGCGGCCACGACGCCCGTGGATGTAAACGCAAGGAAAAAGGGCGCTTCAATAATGCCCCAGATGACCATGGGAACGTGCCACGCCAGGATCGCACCAAGGACCATGCTGCCCCCGACAAGCAACGCGCGTCGCCTATCACCGCGCCGCCAGACCGTAATCGTGGCGTCGATGGAAAAACCAAGCAACAAAAGGAGGCTAATCTGACTAAGCAGACCCCACGGGTTCGGGACGCCGAGGGGCAGTGAAATAATATCGCCAACCCAGGGAAAGTGGCGAATGCCTGTAATCCTGTTGAAGTTGATACTCACAGGAAAAGTGAAGTTGAGAATTAGCACCAGCGTCCGCAGGGCGTAGATGCTCCAGGCCAGCCACGGCCGTCCTGCGTGCAGATAGAGTCGAACAAACGCGACGCAGGATATCGTGATGACCCACACCGGCACGTGGATCCATCGCATTAGCAGTTGATATTGCTCCACCGTCGTCGCATTGAGCATCCATAACTCAAATGCGGAAATGACGGCCGCCGCGACCGCGCTGCAAGAAAACAGCAAATACGCCCGGTTTGCGCGTTGTTTGGACCACACAACGCCATAGAACGCAGCGAGCGTCAGACACGCTCCAGCATTTACGGACCAGATGACGGTAACCGAATTCATAGTACAGACGGGATCTGTTTGTGGTCATCTTCTAGTTGGGATTTTGCAGGTCGAAGTTTCAAAAAACCTTCAGATTAGACGCTCAAATCTCCTAGGGCGGGGGCGGGTTTTCGATTTGTTTCCAAGCTTGCGTGACAGTCAATGAAATGAGATCCTCGGGCCGCGGTGAGTTCGAAAACCCCCAGGCACGGCTTCGGCGAAGCACGGTTCATGACGACGTGCTGGAGCATCGTTTTGTCCTGCTCGGATTCTGCAACTGATGAAGAAAAGGCACAGGCAGCACTTGCCGAACTTTGCAAGATTTACTGGCGACCAGTTTTCGCCTACATCTGCCGGCAGGGCCAATCCATTCCTGATGCACAGGATTTAACGCAGGAATTTTTTGCCAAGGTCCTCAAGGGACGTCTCCTTCAATCGGCTGACCGAAACAGAGGGAGATTCCGCTCACTCTTGCTTACCGCGTTGCAGCGTTTTTTGCGCGATCAAGTCGACAAGCACCACGCACGCAAGCGCGGTGGCGACCTGCGTTTTGTTTCCTGGGACGGTTGGATGACGGAAGCCCCGTCCCACTTGCCGATTCCAGGAAGCGAATCTAACAACTGGTCGCCAGAAAGGGTTTTCGATGTGCGATGGGCCGCGACGGTGGTCGAGCGCGCTCTGCGACGATTAGGCGACGAGTGCGAAAAGCACGGCCGACGACATGTCTTCAATGTCCTAAGTAGTTGCCTCACTGCGGACCGGCAAGACGTGTCGTATGCAAAGTTTGCCAAAACTCTCGGCATTCAGGAAACGGCCGTGAAAAATCTCGTGCATCGAATGCGCGAGCGTTATCGGGCTCTACTCCGTGAAGAAGTTGCCGAAACCGTCGGCGGAGAAAATGAGATCGACGACGAGTTGCGTTATCTCTGTGCGGCATTAGCCGCTTCGGGATAGTTCGGCGCAAATTTCTCGACGCATCGCCTCTTGATCGAAAACTCATTCCTGAGAAGCGGCTGGCTTTCTTTGCCAGCATTGGCAAGTGTTTTCGTGGTCGCGAACTGGGCGAAGGCTATTGCCTCTTTCGTGAGTCGCCTGATCAAGTTTGGCTGGTTGATCGCGCTCTTCAAACCTTGACACGTGGACGCCAGTAGGCGCAAGATCGGCGACTTAAAGGACCTCATATGAATTCGACACTTGTGTCTCGAAATGTTTTTCTCTGTGCTGCGGCGATCTTGATTGCGAGTTGCGGCACCGCGACGTTCACGAAAAGCGGAAGCGATGCCACCATAGAAAGCCTCCGCAGTTTTCACCTCGCCTTCATCGACGAGTTTGCCGTACCCGGGAAGAAATTTAACGCCACCGCATTCAACGCCAAAGTGAACGAGGGCAACGCAAAATTTCAGGAGGCTATCGCCAATGACAAATTCACGGCGCGTCGTCCGGTGTTTGTCGATCTTAAAGCGCAATTCGACGCTGATGCTGCGCATATAAAAAGCAAAGCCAGCCGCGGCAAAGTCACTCCGGCGCTGGCCAGCGAAATGAAAAAGGACGTTAACAAAACCTACGATCATGCCCTCGGGCGGTAAGAAAAAGCGCAAAAAACCTTCGCGGAAGAAATCCGATATCGATTCCGCGCTCGACCAAATCGGTGACGAATCGGTAGCGGCGGCGACGGCAGAATTTCAGGACCTGGTCAGCGAAGCAAAGGGCGACACCACCGAGTTAATCCGGCAAAATGCAGAGGAGGTCGAACGGCGGCTCGACCTTTTAAAAAAGCGAGAGATCGACAAAGAGGATTTCGATCACTTCCTCGAAAACCAAAAACGCGATCTGCGGGTGTTCATCGATGCCCAACCGGCGCAGGCACAAGAACGCGCCGAAAAACTTACGCTACACATTCTGGAGACAGCTGCGAAGGTGGCGATCGCATTGATCTAGTGCCTGATCGGCAATCCGATGTAGCGTCTGCTGTCCTCAGCGGAGTCGCTTTACCCGCTGCGCTGAGGACAGCGCACACTACAGCATTCTGATTGCAGCCACGGGGCCTGCGGCCGTCCCTTGCTTGATTCACAGAGCAGCGACCCGAAATCTTGCGCTCAGCGGGAGCGCTTCATGAGCTCGCGCAAGCGGTCATGCGGAAGCGCTTTCACCTCGTGATCATCGCGTCCGGTCATTGAATGGTTGTCTACAAGTGCATTGACGACCGCTTCCTCTGTGGCCTGGACCACGCCCGTGAAAAGCGGATCCATCAGATCATTCGGAATTGTTTGAATGGTGTGCGTCACTCGATCCGGATTCGCGACGTTTGGATTCGCCGTTGAAAAGGCGATGAACAAATCGCCGGAGCCGTTGCCGGAAACTGTTCCCGTCCGCGCAAGCCCAAGGGACACGCGCTTGGCCAGTCGTTTCAATTGGTTAGGCAACAACGGCGCGTCGGTCGCAACAACAGCAATGCATGAGCCGCTCTCTTCTTTGTAAACTTCACCGGGAATGTCTTTGCCCACGGGCACGCCGGCGATGACAAGCTGGGACCGCCGGCCAAAGTTCGCCTGCAGAAACACGCCCACTACAAAGGTCCGCGGTGGCGTGTCTTTAGAAGTGCGGATGTTAATCTGGCGTGAGGCCGTCCCGTTTCCACCTTTGAACTCGTAGCAGATCATCCCCGTTCCGCCGCCGACGCTTCCCTCTTCAATTACGCCACCATGCGCAGTGTCGAGCGCATGAAACACGTCCTCCGGTTTCACGTGAAAACCATTGATGTCATTTAGCCAGCCGTCCCAGGTTTCGGCAACGACAGGCAAACTCCACCAGTATCCAGTCGTGTCCGGCGCGCCGTGTTTAATTCGCCAGGCGATGACAGCGTCGCGCGCGACACCGACGCTATGCGTGTTCGTAATTACGATTGGTCCTTCCAAAAACCCGCTTTCATCTACCCATGCTGTCCCGGTCATTTCGCCGTTGCCATTCAGACTGAAATAGCCGGCGTAAACCGGGTCGTTGAGAGAATCGTGTCCACGCGGAATGATTGCGGTAACGCCAGTGCGCACCGGGCCTTTGCCTACATCCAGTTTTCCCTCGCCACTGATCAAGGTCGTGTAGCCGACCTCGACACCGGGGACATCCGTAATGGAGTTCAGTTTCCCCGGCGTGCCATCGAACGGAACACCGAGATCTCGCGCACGAACAATTTTGGTCTCGGCGCGTTGCTTTACCGGCGGTAGCGATTTGATCGGCTCACGGCCCGAAAGCTCGAGTCCGAACAAAACGGTGAGAGTAAGAAGAGCGAATGTACGCTTTTGCATTAGCGAAGGTTCATCTAACCCAATCCGTCGAAATCGAAAAGGATGCTTTGATTTGAATCAGACAGGAGTTAGTTTGGAGCGCGATGCGCAGAGCCGGCTTGAGCGTTTTGTTGACTGTCTGTCTCATTACCTTTCTCTGCCCGGAAGTGGCTAAACCGAACGTGATCACGATGACGAAAGCGCCCGATTGCTGCTCCAAGATGTCACGGTGTAAAATGACGCCTGAGCAGAAGTCCAATCATGATCGATGCGGGCACGAATCGCAGCCTCGCAGCTGTTGCACGGTTTCGTGCGCGACGCTGATTCTTTTCTGTCCGGCTTCAGAAAGGTTGTCTACTCCGCACTTTAACGGCCACACCTTTGCAATTGACGACGCAACAGCGTCTGCACGAATCGAACGGCCGCCGACCCCGCCGCCGCGGATTTGATTCTCTCCCACAGCGTTCGGCTCGGCGCAAAACGCGCGCGCACTGCGCGCCAGTTCACGCAGCCGAGGATTCACGAAATTCCAACAGGAGAGAATCATGAAATATCTACTCTTGATTGCAGCAATTATGACGCTGACGAGCGCGACGACGATCTCGTCCAGTGACGCAGGCTGCTGCGGTGGCGGCGCCTGCTGCCCCGGCGCTTGGTGCATGACAATGACCCGATAATTCGGGCAGTTTGACAAAGGGCCCCGCTGGGAAACCGGCGGGGTCTCTTTGCTCTTAACAACGCTGTCATTCCCAGCGGAGCGCAGCGAAGTCGCGAATGGAGCGGCTGGGGAAGCCGCGACATGGACGGGAAGGCGGAGGCGAGCGAACGGACATAAGCGAATCAAAATCTCGTGGCGGCTACTGGTGGTTT
>Ga0105249_10003590_pt1 | contig 13423 bp, 12 predicted proteins | sample KBSS44metaG_FD_81522 | JGI IMG/M metagenome (GOLD analysis project Ga0105249, IMG submission 81522) | Switchgrass rhizosphere microbial communities from Kellogg Biological Station, Michigan, USA - KBS S4-4 metaG | ecosystem: Host-associated > Plants > Roots > Rhizosphere > Soil | place... | reverse complement strand
TCAACCGCCGCGGCGCCGCTCTGGGCCACGGGATCAGGACCGGCCTCGAGGACACCGCAGTGCTCCCGGACGGCAGGCCGGCGGCAGGGAACGGCGAGCTGGTGGCCGCGGCGGCCGCGATCCTCGCCGAGCTCGCGTCCGATTAGTGCAACCAATCGGTTGCGCTAGAGTGAGCGCGTGAAGCTGCTCGTGCTTGGAGGCTCCGGATTCGTCGGCCGAGCCGTCGTCGAAGACGGCCTGGAGCGTGGCTGGGCCGTGACCACGTTCAACCGAGGCCGAAGAGCGGCCGCCAACCCGGAGGTGGAGGCGCTGGTCGGGGACCGCCTCCGCCCCGGCGATCTCGAGCAGCTGCGGGGGCGCAGCTGGGACTGCGTCGTCGACACGTGGGCGGGCACGCCGACCGCAGCCGCGGGCAGCGCGGGCCTGCTGACCGATCGCGCCGAGCGCTACGTGTACGTCTCTAGTGAGTCGGTCTACGCGCACCCGCCGCCACTCGGCGCCGACGAATCGGCGGAGACCGTCACCGCGTCGCCGGACGCCGGCGAGGACGACTATGCGCTGCTGAAGCGAGGGGCGGAGCAGGCGATCGAGGCCGCGTTCGGCGACCGTGCCCTGCTCGCCCGTCCCGGCGCGATCCTCGGACCGCACGAAGACGTGGGTCGGCTCCCGTGGTGGCTGCTGCGGATGGAGCGCGGAGGAGAGGTTCTGGCTCCGGGGCCGCCCGATCGCGCAATTCAGTACGTCGACGCGCGCGACCTGGCGCGCTGGCTGCTCGACGCGGCCTCGGACGGGCGCTCGGGGCCGTTCAACGTCGTGTGCCGCAGGGGCCACGCGACCATGGGCAGGCTCCTGGACGCCTGCCGCGAGGTGACCGGTGGCGCCGCCGAGCTGACCTGGGTCGCTCCGGGCCACGTCGAGGAGGCCGGTATCGAGCCATGGACGGAGCTGCCGATCTGGATTCCCCCGGAGCATGAATACGCGTGGCTGCATGACATGAACGCGGACCGCGCGCATGCAGCCGGCCTGAGCTGCCGGCCTGTGGAGGAGACCGTCAGGGACACCTGGGGCTGGCTGCTTTCGGTCGACAGGCGGCCGCCCCGGAACGAGGAGGCCCCGGATACCGGCCTGGACCCCGCGAAGGAACGCGCCGCGCTGGCCGCCTGGCATGGGAGGCCGTGAGGCGTTCTGCATCGGCAGGCGGAGCGTCCGTCCCGCGTGTGGGGCGCGCGGACCTTCAGCCGGCGAGCGCGTGCCGGGCTGCGGGCGAGCCGCAGAAGGCCATGAAGGCCTCCACGTCCTCGCGCACCGGGCCGACCGCGCTCCGCACCACGTGCCAGCGGCGCTCGGGCAGGCCGCCCCGCGGTGTGATCGTGTCGAGCAGGCCGAGCCTCAGCTCCAGCTCCACCGCGACCCGCGACTGGAGCGCCACGCCGAGGCCGGCGCGCGCGGCCTGCTTGATCGCTCCGTTCGAGCCGAGTGTGAGCACATTCGGAGCGATCCCGCGCGAGGCCAGGTACTCCTCGCAGAGCGTCCGCGTGCCGGAGCCCTGCTCGCGCAGCAGCCAGGGCCGGCCTGCGAGCTCCTCCATCGACACCCAGCGCCGCCGTGCGAGCTCGTCGCCCGCCGCGGTGACCAGCACGAACTCGTTGCCGGCGAAGTCCTCCCCCACCAGCCTGTCGTCGTCCGGGATCCGGCCGGTGACCGCCACGTCGACCGTGTGGTCGAGCACGCGCTGGAAGACCACCTCGCGGTTCCCCACGTCGAGCGAGATCTCGACCTCGGGCCGCCGCTCGCGGAACGCCTGGATCAGCTGCGGCACCAGGTACTCCCCCGCTGTCGTCACCGCGCTGATCCGGAGCGTGTGCGGCTTCGCCTCCTCCGCCTCGCGTGCCGCCCGCGCGCCCTGGGCGAGCAGTCCGAGCACGTCGGCGGCGTAGGGCGCGTAGGCGGCGCCCGCCGCCGTCGGCCGCACCGTCCGCCCCGCCCGCTCGGTGAGGCGCACGCCCAGCTCGCGCTCGAGCGCGGACACGGCGGCCGACACCGACGGCTGCGTGACCACGAGCTCCTCAGCCGCGGCCGTGACCGACCCGCGCCTCACGACGGTCAGAAAGGCGACGAGCTGCGTAAGCGTGACCGCCATACGTAGTGCGCAACGTATAGAGAGACGCCTAAGTGTGCAAAATCGGGTGCTAGGCGTGCAGCGCCGAGTCGGATCCCGTCGGGAAGCGGGGATCCGATCGCGGTGGCGATCCGCCGATCGACAGCGCCGCCCGCGCCGTGACCACGTGGTAGAGGATCAGGAGCTGCACGAGGGCGAGCGAGTCGGAGCGGAACAGGTCGGTGCCGACGGTGAACTCGCCCAGGCGCGTGATGCGCAGGTGGGAGGCGAAGCTCATCCGCTCCCAGACCGCCTCCTCGAGCTCGGCGGCGTGGCCTGGGTCGAGGTCGCCGGGCACGCGCAGCAGCCATTCGCGCTCGCGCTTGATCAGGGCCGGCCCGTGGTCGCTGCCGTCGAGCAGCGGCGACAGGTCGGGGTGCGGCAGCGAGTCGCGCAGGATCACGTCGGCGTCGAGGTGCGCCGGGTCATCCGAGCTGTTCGGCGCGAACGCCACGACGATGTCCGCGTAGCGGCGTTGGGGGGTGATGAACGCCTCGGCGTCGGACTGCCGCGCGTCGAGCTCGGCCAGCACCTCGTCGGTGGTGTACCCGCGGCGCGTGCAGTCGCGCTTCACCTTCCACGCGCGGCGCAGCTCCTCGGGCGGAGCGAGCACGACGCGGACGTCATGCAGCGAGCGCAGCGTCTCGGTGTGGAAGTTGAGGAGGCCCTCCATGACGAGGAACGTCGACGGCTTCACGTACAGGGGCGGCTGGAAGGTTCCGTCCTGGTGGCTGTAGACGGGCTTCAGCACCGGCTCCCCGCGCCGGAGGTGCACGAGGTGCTGGGTGAGGATGTCCAGGTGATTCGAGTCCGGGTGCAGCGGCGTGACGTCGAGCTCGCGGCGCGAGGCGCGGTCGAAGCGGTGGTAGTCGTCCGCCGAGATGTGCGTGACGTGCGTATCGCCGAGCACGCGCAGCAGGCCGCGCGTGACGGTGGTCTTCCCGGCGCCGGAATCTCCGACGACGCCGACGACGATCGCCCGCGGCATCAGCCGGTCTGCCCGAGCCGCTCGTAGCGGCCGCCGTGGAAGAGCAGCGGCGTGCCCTCGTTCTGGCGGGCGTACTCCACGCGCCCCAGGAACAGCGAGTGGTCGCCGCCCCAGTACGAGCGCTCCACGCGGGCAACGAAGTGAGCCAGGGCGCCGTCCACGAGCGGCGTGTCCCTGACCACGACGAACCTCGGCTCCTCCTTGTCGGAGCGACCCGCGAAGCGATCGGAGAGAGCCGCCTGGGTCGCGCACAGAACGCTGACGCCGTAGTGCATCCCCTCGTGGAGCATCGTGCACATCTTCGTCCGCCGGTCCACCGAGATCAGCACCAGCGGCGGCTCGAGCGAGACGGACATGAACGCGTTGGCGGTCATGCCGTGCACCTGATCGTCCTTGAGCGAGGTGATGACGGTCACGCCCGTCGCGAACATGCCGAGCGTCCGGCGAAGTGCGACCGCGGGGTCCTGCCCGTCCTCCCCCACGTCCGGCCGCTCCGCCTCCGCGTACTCGTCGAAGGGGCTCGCCCCGATGCCGTCCGGCCCGCTCCAGCTGAGCGGGAAGTTGAACTCGGTCGGCCGCTCGGGGGTGCTCACGAGCGCGGGCGCTCCTTCTTCGGGTCGTAGAACGGGAACCCGACCACCTTGGCAGGGATCCGCTTCTGGAGCCCGTCGAGCTTGCCCACCTCGACGTCCGTCCCGAGCTCCGAGTACTGCACCGACATCCGGCACAGCGCGATGTTCTTGCGGAGCGTCGGCGAGCGCGTCCCGCTGGTCACGACGCCTACCCGCTGCCGTCCCACGTAGACCTCGTCGCCGTGCCCGGCGGTCTCGTTCCCCTCGAGCTCCAGGCCGACGAGCTTCCGCTGCGGGTGCTCGGCCCGCTCGATCAGCGCGTCCTTCCCGACGAAGTCGTCCTCGGAGTCGAGCTTCACCGTGAACCCGATGCCGGCCTCGAAGGGATCGACCTGGTCGTCGAACTCGTAGCCGGCGAAGATCAGCCCCGCCTCGATCCGGATCATGTCGAGCGCCTCGAGCCCGAGCGGCTTGAGCCCGTGGGGCTGGCCCGCCTCCCAGATCGCGTCCCACACGGCCGGGCCGTCGTCCGGATGGCAGAACACCTCGTAGCCGAGCTCGCCCGTGTAGCCCGTGCGCGAGACCACGAGCGGGATGCCCTGGTAGCCGCCGAAGCGGCCGACCAGGAAGCGGAACCACTTCAGCTCGTCGAGCGGCGGCTGGGTCGGCGGCGTCCAGACGAGCTCGCGCATGATCTCGCGCGAGGCGGGCCCCTGGACCGCGATGTTGTGGAGCTGATCCGTCGACGGCTTCACGAACGCCTTCAGGCCCAGCTTCTCGCCCAGCTCCTTCAGCCAGACGCCGTCGTACGGGTCGCCGCCGATGAAGCGGAAGTTGTCGTCGCCGAGCCGGAACACGGTCGCGTCGTCGACCATCCCGCCCGTCTCGTTGCACATCGCCGTGTAGACCACCTGCCCGACCGCCAGCCGGCGCGCGTCGCGAGTGATCGCGTGCTGGATCAGCGTCTCGGCGTCCGGCCCGAGCACCTCCCACTTCCGCAGCGGCGACAGGTCCATGACCACGGCCTTCTCGCGACAGGCCCAGTACTCGCCGATCGCGCCCTCGTTGTTGAAGCAGTGCGGCAGCCAGTAGCCGCGGTACTCCACGAAGCTCTCGGTGAGCTCGCTGGTGCGCGGGTGGAACGCCGTCTCCTTGGTAAGCACTGGCTCTGCCTCCGGGGTCACGCGATGGGCGATGGCCGTCGAGAAGCGGTTCTCGGGCGAGTAGACGCGCACGTGGATGTCCGTGCACTCCCACGCGTTCGCCGGGTCGATGTCGTCCGGGCACGCCGACGACGCGCACACCAGGTCCGTCATCGCCTTCATCAGGACGTAGTCGCCCGGCCGCGACCAGGGCTCGTCCGAGACGAGCAGGTTGTCCGCCTCGATACGGGTGTTGAAGAAGAAGTTGACGGCCTCCCAGCCCGCGCGCGACGCGATCCCGTACTGGTCCACCTGCCCGTTGAAGTTGTCCGTGCAGTTCACGTGGCCGGGGTAGCCCATGTCCTCGTAGTAGCGGCGCGTGCAGGCGAGCCCGAACGTGTCGTGGCGGCCGACCGTGTCGCGCACCACCTGCACGAGCGGGTCCATGTCCACATCGAAGAACTTGCTGTAGAGGCCCGGCAGCGGGTAGGCGGCGCCCATCAGCGTGCGCGTGGTGACCCCGTCCATCCCGCGCTCGAGGCCCTTGTCGAGCTTTGCCCGATGGAAGGCGAGGAAGTCGGAGCACTGCCGGCCCTGCACGTCGATCACCTGGATGTACTCGCCCTCCTTCACCTCGTAGGAGAGCGCGCTCGCGCGGTCCACCCGGAGGTCGAGCCGGGGCTCGGCGAGCGGCTCGGGCAGCGGGACGTCCGACGGCTTGCGCGGCGAGTGGCGCTTGATCTCGACGACGAGCGCCGAGGCTGGTGGATCGCCGTCGACCAGGCGGCCGCCGGGAGCGGCCACCACGACCGTCGCGTCGCGGCTCACGTCGAAGGACTCGGACGCACCGGGCGCGCTGTCCTCGCCGAACAGGAGGGCGGCCCGCCCTTCATAAAGGGACAGTCCCTTTAAGTTCAGCTGCCGCAGGAAGGCCTCCTCGCGGCCGTTCTCGAGGAGCCCGCGGAGCACCGTGGCGGGGGCGTCCGCGCGGAGCCCCAGCGCGGCGGGGTCGTCGAGCACCGTCACCTCGGCGCGCTGCCCGCCGTCAGGGTCGCGGATCGTCACCCGGTCGCCCGCGTGCAACTCGACCGCCGTCGCCGAGCCCGGCCGTACCCACCAGCTCTCAAAGCTGCGGTCAACCGGCCGCAGCCCCGAGATCAGCGAGGGCGGCGTCGCCTGGACGGTCACGCCTTCGCGGGCTCCTTCGCCTCGTCCTTGTCGGCCTGCTCCATGAGCGTCTTCGCCAGATCGCGCTTGCCGGCCGAGTCGAGCTTCTTTACCTCGTTCTCGACCACACGCCGATTGTAGGTCTGGTTCCAGTAGTCGAGCGCGTCGAAGCCGAGCAGCACGGCCTTGCCGACGAACTGGCGCAGCACCTCGTTCGTCGGGCCCATGACCCAGCCGGCCTTGGCGTCGCGCACGTAGCGCTCGAGCTCCATGTCGCGCTTGTAGCCCGACCCGCCGCACGCGTGGAGCATCTTGTCCACGTGGTGAGCGGTGTTCTTCGCCGCCTCGAACTTGATCTGCCAGGCCCAGTGGAGGTAGTCGGCGCGCGCCGTCTCGCCCGGCTCGAGGACACGGCGATTGTCGTCGGTCACGCGGTCCATCGCCTGCGCCACCGACATCACGAACACCCGGCACGCGTTCGTGTCCATCACGGCCTCGCCGACATAGTCCTGGATCGTCGGGTAGTCCGCCACGCGCATGCCCACGTCCACGTGGCGCTTGCGCGTCGTGTGCCGCCTGGCGATGTCGATCGCGCCCATCGTGATGCCGTTCCAGACCGACGACGAGCCGATCAGGAACCACGGGTCCACGGCCTCGTCGTTGGAGGCGGCGCCGTCGCCGAGCGGCCCCACCACCTGCTCGGCCGGAATCTCGACGTCCTCGACCTGGATCGGGCCGGACTGGTTGCCGCGGAGGCCGAGCGCGTCCCAGAGCGACGGCTGCGCCTTCACGTCATCGCCGTCGATGACGAACACCGACAGGTCGTCGTAGCCCTTGAAGTCGGGGCTGGTCGTCTGCACGACGTAGAAGTCGGCAAAGCCGCCGGAGGTCGTCCAGGACGCCTTTTTGTTGACCTTGAAGCCGCCGTTCGACTTCTGGGCGTTCGACGAGAACGGGTACCAGAAGTGCGAGCCGGTCTCCGGGTCCGAGTACGAGAGCGTCCCGATCTTGACCTCGGGGTTCATCGGCCGGATGTACTTGTCGATCAGCTCCGGGGTCGGCCGCAGCATGATCGTCGCGACCGCGCCGATGTGCATGACGTAACACATCGCGGTCGACGCGCAGCCATAGCGAGCGAGCGTCTCGCAGACCATCGTGAACGCCACGTGGTTCTCGCCGAGGCCGCCGTACTCCTCCGGCACCGTCAGGCCGAGGAAGCCGTTCTCGGCCAGGATCTCGAAGTTGCGGCGCGGATAGAGCAGCTCGTCGTCGGAGCGCTTCGCGTTGGCGCGCATCTCGCCCTCGCAGAGGTCGATCAGCTTCGCGCGCAGCTCCTTCTGGCGCTCAGTCAGGAACCAGTCCGGGTCCCAGTCGTAGCCAAGGCCCCAGAAGGGCTCGCCACCCCACGTCTTCTCCACGATGCTCTCTCCCGAGTCGGGTCAGCGGAAGCTTCGTACAAATTAGTACATAATCCTTCTACCGCATATGGAGAGCCGGCACAAGGCGCGCGCCGACGCTCTACGGTGAGGGTATGGGCCGGGTGAGCCGCCGACAAGCTCTCGCCGGCTTTGGGAGCGTCAGCCTCGCCGCGCTGCTGGCGGCGTGCAGCGACGACGACGGGTCGGCTGGGGATGCCACGAGCGCCCGTACGGCCACGCAGGAGAGCGATCCGGCGCCCTCCTCCGCGGGCGATCTCGCCTCTCGCTTCGACGACGCCGCGCACTGCAGGCGCACGGCCGAGGAGACGGCGGGTCCCTTCTACTTCGAGGTCGACCGGGTGCGGAGCGACATCCGCGAGGGACACGACGGCGCGCCGCTCCGGCTCGGGGTGCGCGTGCGCGACCTGGCGCAGGGGTGCGACCCGATCCCGAACGCGGTCGTCGACGTCTGGCACTGCGACGCGACCGGCAGCTACTCCGAGCCCGGGGAGACCTACCTCCGCGGGCTCCAGGTGACGAACAGCGACGGAATCGCCGAGTTCACGACGATCTACCCCGGCTGGTATCCGGGCCGCACCGTGCACATCCACGCGAAGGTGCACCTCGACAAGCGTACGGTGCTGACGACGCAGTTCTACTTCGACGATGACTTCACGGACCGCGTGTTCTCACTGGAGCCGTACGCGAGCGACACCGGCCGCGACGCCTTCAACGACAGCGATCCTCTCTACGAGCGCGACCTCGAGCTGAGCCTGTCGAAGGAGGGCGACGCTTACCTCGGGCTCATCACCCTCGACGTGGCCGCGGCGTGACGTCCTTGGCGCGGCGGGGGCAGCTGTGCCGGTGTGCCGTGGGCGCCTGCGCTGTGGTTCTTCTGGCGGTGAGCGGCGCGGACGCGCACACCCAAACGGCGTCCGATGCATGCGGTCCGGGCCTGTTCGTCCGGGCACCTGCGAGCGAACCGGTGACGGCGGCCTTTGGCGCTCGCAGCTACGCCGCGGGTGATGTCGCGTCGCTCCGGGTGTCGGCACGTGCGCCGACACGCGCGACCGTGCGGCTGTTCCATGCCGGTCCTGGCCGTCCGCTGCGGCGTCTCAGGACCTTCGCGGCTGTCGTGCGCCCGGCGCGTCGTCTTCACCTGGGGCCATCCGTCCGCCACGTCAACGTTCGGATCGGCGCCTGGCGGAGTGGTCTCTACTTCGCGCTCGTCCAGACGCCCCGCGGCATGGCAGCGGCGCCGTTCGTCCTCCACCCGAGCAAGCGTCGCGTGAAGCGGGTCGCGGTCGTGCTGCCGACGAACACGCTGGCCGCATACAACCTGCGAGACACCGATCGCAATGGGTACGGCAACTCGTGGTACGCGGATCCACGCGTGCAGACGGTCGACCTACGGCGCCCCTTCCTGAACGGTCCGCTCCCGCAGTGGCCAGGGCGCTTCGTCCACTGGTTCGCGCACAGCGGCTACACCGCCGACTTCTACTCGGACGAGGACCTGGACGCGGTCGCGACCGGCGGCCGCCTCGCGTCGCGCTACCGCCTGATCGTCTTCGCCGGTCACGAGGAGTACGTGACCCAGCACGTCTTCACGATCGTCAAGCAGTACCGGGACCTCGGGGGCAATCTCGCGTTCCTCTCGGCGAACAACTTCTACAGGCGGGTGACCATCTCGCGCTCGCGGATGACGTGCATCGGGCAGTTTCGCGACCTCGGCGAGCCGGAGGCGGCGCTCGTGGGCGTCCAATATGTCGACTGGTGGCGGCGCCGGTATCCAAGCAGGCCGTTCGTGGTGCGGAGCGTCGCGGCCGCTCCGTGGCTGTTCCGCGGCACCGCCCTGCGGCCGGCTGATCATTTCGGCCGTGGATACGGCATCGAGATCGACGCGCGAGCGCGTTCGTCTCCGCCCGGGACCCGCGTCATCGCCGAGCTCCCGTCGATCTTCGGTCCCGGCAAGACCGCGCAGATGACCTACTACCGGACGCGCGCGGGTGCCAAGGTGTTCGCGGCCGGCGCGATGTACTTCGACGGGCCCCAGTCGCCGGCAACCGCCCGGATGTTGAGGAACCTGTGGGTCACTCTCAGACGACGCTGACGCGGTGCGCCGGCCCGAGTAACCGGCCCGGCGCGCGTTCTTCTTGATTCACGGCAGCGGCAGCGGCCCGCTGGCCGCCACCTCGTGCGCGGCGATCTCGAGCCGCCCGTCGCCCAGCTCGGGCAGCGCGGCGATCAAGCGCGCGACATGCGACTGACGCAGGTGCGCGGCGAGCGCCTCGTTGTCCCGCCACTCCTCGACCGCGATGAAGCTGAGTGGGTCGGTGATCTCCGTGTAGTAGCCGTAGTGGAGGCAGCCGTCGTCGCGGCGGGAGGCCGCCTGGACCTCCTCGAGCAGGGCCACGAGGGCGTCGCGCCGGTCGGGGTGGGGCCGGAAGCGTGCGATGACGATGACCACGGCAGCGCGAGCATCTCACCATAGACTGGCCCGCATGAGCACCGGAGGCGCGGTCGCGGTCGGCGCGATAGCCGGAGGGGCGCTGGGCGTCCTCATCAGCCTGGTCACCGACGTTCCCCTCGCTCCCGAAGCGGGGTTCGTGCTCGGAGGGCTGGCGGGCTGGCTCACGGGACGAAACCGGGAAGGGAGACCCTAGGGGGCGAGGATGGGCGAGCTCGTAAAGGCCGGCGGCATCGACCTGTGGGTCGAGCGCCGCGGGGAAGGGCCCGACGTGCTGCTCATCTGCGGGCTGGGCGATCCGGCCGAGGCGTGGCAGCCGCAGCTCGACGGGCTGGCGGACCGCTACCGGATCACCGCCTTCGACAATCGCGGTGTCGGCCGCACACCGCTGTCCGGCGGGCCGCTGTCGCCGGCCACCATGGCGGACGACGCCGCCGCCCTGCTTCAGGCGCTCGAAATCCAGAGCGCCCACGTGGCCGGCTTCTCCATGGGGAGCGCGATCGCGCAGGAGCTGGCGCTTCGCCATGCGGGGCTCGTGCGCAGTCTCGTTCTGGTGAGCACCTACGCTCGCCCGGAAGCCCTCTTCCGCTCGCAGTTCGAGCTCTGGCGTTGGCTGGCAGAGGTGGCACCGAGCGAACGGGCCTTCTTCGAGGCCATCTTCACCTGGGTCTACACCCCACGCGCGCACGCGGATGGCTGGGTGGACCAGGTCGTGGAGGAGGCGCTGGCCTTCCCTCACCAGCAGTCAATCGAGGGCTTTCAGGCGCAGGTCGACGCCTGTCTCGCGCACGACACGTCAGACCGCCTCCCGCAGATCACCGCTCCGACGCTCGTCGTGGCGGGCGAGTTCGACATCCTCCTGCCGCCGCGCCTTGGTCAAGCCGTCGCCGCGGCAATCCCGAACGCGCGTTTCGACGTCTGGCCCGGTGAGGCGCACCAGCCCTTCCAGGAGGTCCCGGAGGAGTTCAACACCCGGCTCGACCACTTCTGGCGCGAGACGGAAGCCGCCCAGTGAAGCCGGCGCGGCAGCGGTAGCGCGCCAAGTTGAAGCGTGCGGCCGCTACCCGTCCGGCGCGACCCAGATCAGGCAGCCGGCCTCACGCCGGAGGCGCCGGGCGGCGAACCGGAAACGCAGCCGGCCGGTGAGCCGGATGTCGGGACCGAACACGAGCAGTCCCGCGTTCCGCTCCCGCACCACCTCGAGCAGGGCGTTGATCGGATGCCGCGTCGTCACGCGCAGCAGCTCGGTCTCGACTCCGAGCGCCGCGGCTCGAGCGGCGGTCTCGCGAACCGCGTCGAGATCCTCCTCATGCGGCAGGTTCAGGCCCTCGGGGCCGACCAGGGCGAGCGTCGTGGGCATGGGCCGCAGCCGCAGGATGTTCGCGATCACGAGCGGCACGCTGGCCTCGATCGCGCTGTCTATCGCCATCCTCTCCGCACTGGGATCGACCCGTACGGACAGCGTCCCGAGCACCACCGGCCGCCGGCGGGTGCCTTCTGCACCCCGCTTCGTGCGGCCTTGGTGGCGGTCCAGGAGTCTCGTCATGTTGACGACCGTCCGTGGCGCATGGTACAAGGGCGGTGTACCAATTGGTACGAGCGCTGCCCTGTGCACAACGGAGGAGAGGACGGGTCAATGGCGCATGCCGAGGTAGAGGAGAGGCAACTCCTCAAGGCGATGACGTGGTGGGACGGCTTCGTCGTCGCACTAGCGAATCCGGGCTTCCTGATCGCGGCGTTGGGGTTCTCGATCGGCGTGCTGGGCACGACCGGCGCGTTCGTCCTATGGACGATCTCGGTCGTGCTGGGCGCTTTCCAGAACAACGTCTATGCCGAGATGGCAACGATGTTCCCCCAGAAGGCCGGCGGCATCTCGCTGTACGCGCACGAGGCCTGGCGCAAGTACCTGTCGTTCGTCGGGCCGGTCGCGACCTTCGGCTACTGGTTCGCGTGGTCGAGCGTGCTCGCCATCAACGGCTACGTGATCGGCACGCTGATCCAGGCCGAGTGGTTCGAGAACACGACCTTCACGCAGGACGTCGGCAACTTCCAATGGAGCCTGCCGGTCTGGATCGGCATCGGCTGCATCATCGCCGTCTGGCTCTTCAACATCTACGGCGTGCGACCGGCCGTATGGCTCGCCTACCTCACCGGCGGCCTCCTGATCATCCCCGCAGCCGTGTTGATGTTCCTCCCATACATCACCGGCGACTGGTCGAGCGACAACATGACCTGGGAGATCGGCACAAACGGCGGCTTCGGGCTCGCGATCGTCTGGCTCTACTTCATGGGGTGGTCGGCCTACGGCTTCGAGACCGTGGCGGCGTTCGCGCCGGAATACCACAACCCGGAGTGGGATACCCCGAGGGCGCTCCGTGCCTCGGCGGCGTTCTCTGTGGTGGTTTATGCGCTTCTGCCGCTGGGCGTCGGCGGCACGCTTGGCACAGCAGCCATCGCCGACGATGCGACAGGAATCGCGTTCTATACACAGGCCTTCGACGTCCTGGTGGGCAACGCGCTCGCGAACGCCCTCGTCGTATGCCTGATCGCAGGACTGCTCCTGTCGATGAATACCGCGACGATGGACGGCTCGCGGGCGCTGTACGGCATAGCCCAGGACGGCATGACCACGAAATGGCTGGGCCGCTTGAACCGCCACAGCGTGCCGGGGATCGCCATGACCATGGACGTCATCCTCAACCTGTTCCTGATCTCGTACTTCGGCTACCCGATTGACATCCTCGCGGCGGGCAACATCGGCTACCTGATGGCGCACGTGTTCGCGCTCAGCGGCTTCCTGCTGTTGCGGCGCGACCGGCCGAACTGGCCGCGGCCGATCAAGCTCGCGGCCGCCTGGATGCCGATCGCGGCACTGCTGGCCGCGATCAACCTGCTGTTCGTCATCGGCGGCGGCTTCATCTGGGCGGACAAGTACGGCTACGGCTTGGACAAGACCTGGATCGGCCTCGGCGTGCTCGCGGTGGGTCTGCTGCTGTTCATCTACCGGAGAGTCGTGGAGGATCGCGAGCCGGTCCACTTCCGCGAGGAGACGCCGACCATGCCGGCGGACACCGCGTCGGCGGCGCCGGTCGCCACGCCGGCGGTCTAGCCGCCGCGGCCTACTCGGGGCGGAGCTCCCACTTCGGGAGCTCCGCAATCGCCCTGCGGTAGCGCCTGCGGTGGAAGGGTCGCAGGAAGTAGAACCAGAACATCACCGTGAGCGGCAGCAGGATGAAGACCGAGAAGATGTTCCCGGTCAGGGTGAAGAAGATCGCGAGCGCGAGCACCACGAGCCCGTAGGTCACCGGCAGCACGCGGAAGCGGAGCTGGGTGTTGCGGATCGCCCGGTACTGCTCCTCGGGGATCTGGTTCGTGTCCCAGCGGCGCCCGCAGCTCTCGCAGATCCAGTCCTCGCCGTACTTCAGCTCTCGCTTCTCGCCGCACCTGCAGGTGACCGTGATCGGCGGCCCGCCCAGGACCGCACCCGGCTGCTCGTGACCGAGGCGCTCGC
>Ga0105249_10003588_pt1 | contig 13424 bp, 7 predicted proteins | sample KBSS44metaG_FD_81522 | JGI IMG/M metagenome (GOLD analysis project Ga0105249, IMG submission 81522) | Switchgrass rhizosphere microbial communities from Kellogg Biological Station, Michigan, USA - KBS S4-4 metaG | ecosystem: Host-associated > Plants > Roots > Rhizosphere > Soil | place... | reverse complement strand
TTCACCGAGGTCATTATCGCGCCAGATGCAAGCGAAGAAGCGATCGCGATCGTCGGCGCAAAGAAAAACCTGCGCCTGCTGCTGGCAGGTGGCCTGCCCGATCCGCGCGATAAAGGTATGACTGTCAAATCGGTCGCCGGCGGATTGCTCGTGCAATCGCGCGACAATTCGGTCGTCGACGATCTGGAACTGAAGACCGTCACCAAGCGCAAGCCGACAGCGTCCGAGCTTTCCGACCTCAAATTCGCATTCCGCGTCGCGAAGCACGTCAAGTCGAACACCATCGTCTACGCAAAGGACAGTGCAACAGTAGGAATTGGCGCCGGGCAAATGAGTCGCATCGACGCGGCAAGAATAGCGGCGCGCAAAGCCGAAGAAGCCGCCAAAGCCGCGGGGCTAAAGGAGCCGATGACCAAAGGCTCCGTCGTCGCCTCCGACGCTTTCTTCCCGTTCGCTGACGGATTACTGGTCGCGATTGAGGCCGGAGCCACCGCTGTCATTCAGCCCGGCGGCTCCGTGCGCGATAATGAGGTGATCGAGGCCGCCAATAAGAACAATATCGCGATGGTGTTTACTGGCGTTCGTCACTTCCGCCACTGATCCGTGCACTCGCGAGCAGCACGCCTCCAACAAAGAAAAAGGCGACCAGCACCGAAACGCCGGCTTTCTGGTTCGCTGTTATAGCCGTGACCGTGGCGACCAGAAACGGTCCCACGAACGAAGTGAGTTTTCCCGAAAGCGCGAACAGGCCGAAGAATTGAGCAAGTTTGTTGTGTGGCGCAAGACGAACGAGGAGCGTGCGCGATGCGGCTTGAAGGGGTCCTGCCGCCATGCCGATCAACCCGCCTAGCGCCATATAAAGGCGCTCGGACACTGACGCAAAAAGGCCGTCGCCGGGTGCAGGCGGCACGACCGGCACGACGAACAAAATCGAATCGCGGCTTACGGAAAGAATCGCGAGGCAACACAAGACGAGAATTGCGAGCGAACCAAGCACGACGGACTTCGCGCCAAACCGATCGTCCAGCAGACCGCCGAAATAGGCGCCTAACGCCCCGGTGATGGTGAGCAGGATTCCGAAAAGTCCTAGTTCGATCGTACCCCAGCCGAAAGTCCCGGCACCGTAGATACCGCCGAATGCAAACAACGCGAGCAGGCCGTCGGTATAGATCATGTTGGCAAGGAGAAAATAAACCAGATCGCGATGATGCCTCGCTTCGCGAATGGTAACGGCGATTGCATGAAGGCCGTGCCGGATAGCCGGAATAAATTTCTTTCCTGCTTTTCCATCCGGCGTGAAAACAAAAAGCGGAATGATGAAGACCATGAACCACAGCGCAGTCAACGGCCCCATGGCGCGGTCGCCTTCGCGCGCGGATGCATCCAGTCCGAACGCCGGAATAAAGCCCAGGATCGTTTTACCCGTTTCGGGACTACCGGCAAGAAATCCAAGCGAGAGAATGAGTGCGATCATGCCGCCGACATAACCCGTCGCCCAGCCAAGGCCGGAAAGGGATCCAATTTTCTCCCTCGGCACTAGCATCGGCATCATCGTGTTGTTGAATACAGTGGCGAATTCAACCCCGATGCTGCCGATCACGAATGCGATCAGTACCGGCAAAATTGTGGACGCATCGCCAGGCTTGCCGATCCAGAGCGACGCCGAGCCGAGCACGATCAATACGCCAAAGGCGGCAATCCAGGGCTTACGCCGGCCCGTAGCGTCGGCAACCGCACCAAGCACAGGCGAGGAAAACGCAATCACCAGCCCTGCTGCCGCGGTTGCAAACCCCCAGAGCGCCTGTCCACGCGCGGGGTCGCCGACCACGGCCGCCGCGAAATAGGGCGCGTAGATGAAGGTCATGATGAGCGTGAAGAAGGGCTGACAGGCCCAATCGAACAGAACCCAGCCCGTAATTGCGAGCACGGAGGCTTTGGGTTGATTTCGTTTTCGAATCATCGACCGGCAAAGCCGATCATCAGCATCGCTCAATCTTTGACAAGATCGCCGACGAGACCAGCAGCAACCGAAAGCTTGGAGAGCGTGAAGTTCTCCCCGGAAATCTCCTGAATACGGGCGCGCACGCGCTCAACTTCGCTCTTGCGCGATCCAGCCCATGCCTCGACTGCGTCTTTGCCCGACTTCCCGGTTGCAAGCATTTCGGCCGTGATCCGCCGTTCGCTCGACGCCATCGAATCGATTGCGCGATCCAGCGCAAGACGATCGAAGCGGTCCTGAACATCGAGCTCGCGGGCGACTCTCACCAAGCGGTCAAGTTGCAAGAATTCTCGCGTTGCGAAGTAGGTGCTGGCGACAGATCCAACAGGTTTCTTTGCCCGATCGGCTATCAAAGTGACGTCGGTAGCCGCGGCAAGAAGAGGCAGTCTGGTGATTTTCTGTGCAAGCCGATCCGGCACACCCTGCTCGGCAAGCTCCGCCCGGCTCTTGTCGAGCGATTGCCGAGCAACATCAGTCAGGATCGTTTCAAACGCTGCTTCCATCGCTTCGATTCCGGTTCGGTGATGAGAAATGATGCCAGCAAGCCCGCTCTTAAAATTGACATGGCGAAGAAACCAGATGACGCGATTGAGCAAAAGGTTTTGTACGGCCGCATAGAGCGTGAGTTGCAGCTTTCCGGAAATTTTGGCGTCCAGTGCATCAATTTCGCCGTTTAAATCCGTCATACGATAAGAGTCGCGCACCGCCGCGAATGCGGCCGCAATGGCGGATGCTTCGGCCCCAGTTTCGTCCGCAATACGTACGACGAAGGAAGGCCCGCCTCGATTGATGATGGAGTTCGAGAGCATGGTTGCGATAATCTCGCGCCTGAGCCGATGAGCCTGCACAGCGTCCGGAAACCGCTCGACGAGAGCTTTCGGGAAATAACGCCCAAGTTCGCGCGCCAGATACGGATCATCCGGTACGTTGGAAGAAAGCAGATCATCGAATAGCGTGAGCTTTGCATACGCGAGCGTCACAGCAAGTTCAGGTCGGGTTAGGCCTTGACCCAGTTTGCCGCGAGCGGCGATTTCGGCGTCGCTCGGCAGGAATTCAACGCCGCGATCTAGAAGATTGCGCCATTCCAGCATTTGCATCAAACGGCCTTCAAAACCGAGATCATCCAACGCCTGCCGTTCTGCCAGCGAAAGCGCTAGCGTCTGCAGATAATTATTTCGAAGTACGAGGCGCGCCACGTCATCGGTCATCTCGGCGAGAAGCGTGTTTCTCGCATCGTTCGAAAGCCTGTCCTGCTGAACAGGAATGCTGAGGGCGATTTTGATATTGACCTCGACGTCCGAAGTATTGACGCCGGCGGAATTGTCGATTGCATCGGTATTGAGCCGCACGCTGTGTTGTGCCGCCTCGATACGACCGCGCTGGGTCATTCCCAGATTTGCGCCCTCGCCGATGACCTTGCAGCGAAGATCAATGGCGCTAATGCGGATCGGATCATTGGCACGGTCGCCCACACGTTCGTCGGTTTCGGTCGAAGCCCGGACATAAGTGCCGATCCCGCCGAACCACAGGAGATCGACGGGTGCCTGCAAGATCGCTTTCATCACTTCGGCAGGCGTTGCGTCAGGCTTCTGGATGCCAAGCAGTGCTTGCGCCTCGCATGAAAGCGTAATGCTTTTTGCGGAACGCGGAAAAACCCCGCCACCCTTGGAAATCAGTTTTTTGTCGTAATCCTGCCAGCTCGAACGCGGCAGATCGAACATGCGCTTGCGCTCCGCCCACGCGCGTTCGGCATCGGGTGACGGATCGATAAAGATGTCGCGATGGTCGAAGGCAGCGACAAGCCTGATCGTTTTCTCCAGCAACATGCCGTTACCGAAAACGTCGCCGGACATATCACCGACGCCCGCGACGTTGAACGGCGTCTTGCGTATGTCGACGTCCATCTCGCGGAAATGCCGCCGCACCGCTTCCCACGCACCGCGTGCGGTGATGCCCATCTTCTTATGGTCATAGCCAACGGAACCGCCGGAGGCGAAGGCGTCACCCAGCCAGAACTTGCGCTTGATGGCGATGCCGTTCGCCGTGTCGGAGAAGGTAGCTGTGCCCTTATCGGCGGCAACCACGAGATACGGATCGTCACCGTCATGGCGAACGACATTTGGCGGATGGTCGATGCCTTTCGGTCCGATATTGTCGGTGAGATCAAGAAGGCTCCCGACGAAAGTCTCGTAGGCAGCAGTTCCTTCGGCCAGAATCGCATCGCGGCCGCCGGAATTCGGCAGCTTTTTCGGCACGAAGCCGCCCTTGGCGCCGACGGGCACGATCACCGCGTTCTTGACCTGCTGAGCCTTCACTAGACCCAGAATTTCAGTTCGAAAATCCTGCGGTCTGTCGGACCATCGCAGGCCGCCGCGTGCGACTTTGCCGAAGCGCAGATGCACGCCTTCCACGCGAGGCGAGTAGACAAAAATTTCGTAAAGCGGCTTCGGCAAAGGCAAGATGTCGATCTTGCGGCTCTCGAACTTGATCGCGATTGTTGCCTTAGGCTGGCCGCTTGCGTCGATCTGATAAAAATTGGTGCGAAGCGCCGCGGCGATAAGGGCAAGAAACTGCCGCAGGATTCGATCCTCGTCGAGGCTATCGACCGCCGTTAACGCAGCTTCGATTTCCGCAGAGATCGCGGATTCACTTTTCGCGCGCTCGGCTGCGTCGGCTTTTAGCCGCGGATCGAAGCGTGTGTGAAAAAGCGCCGCAATTTTTGCCGCGATGGCCGCATGCTTGACGAGTGTGGCCCACAAATAATCCTGGCTATAAGGTACTCCCGCCTGCCGCAAATAGCGCGCAAGCGCACGAATAAGTGCCACATCGCGCCAGGCCATTCCAATCGAAAGTACAAGCGCGTTGAATCCATCATCTTCGGCGCGCCCGCGCATCACCGCCATCAAGGTGGTTTCCAGCTTGCCATCAAGTGAGCTGAGCTCGATCGAGCCGCCCCCTTTCCGCCCGAGCGTCATGTCGTGAAGAAACGCGCGATCGTGGCCTTCGCCCTTGCCAGCGGTTTCGTAGGTGCGTTCGTCAATGACCGAGAAGCCCATATGCTCGAGAACCGGCACCCGCTCGGAGAGTGGCAAAGGGCGTTCGAGGTTCCAGACTTTCAGATTCGCTTCATCCAGCTTCGCGGCATTTTGCTGGTAGAAGTCGACTGCCATCGGATGATCGCGCGAAAGCGATTCGAGCGTGCGAATGTCGGAGACTGCGATTTCCGGATCGAAAGCCTCGCGGTAGCCCGCCGAAAATGCGTTGCGGTAGCGTTCGTTTAGCTCATGTGCCTTGGCTGGTTCGTGATGCGCGGCAAGCGCTTGCATAAACCCATCGTTCCAGTTGCGCACGATCTTCTCGACGGCCGCTTCCAGTGACGCACGGTCCGGATTTGGTGTTTCGCCCTCGTCGCGGCCGATGATGAAATGGACCCGCACGAGCGAACCGTCAGGGAAGAATGGAAAATAGGCCGAAAGCCGTCCTCGATAGATCTGCGCCAGATAATCGCCGATACGGGCGCGGATCGCGCTGTCGTAACGATCTCGCGGCACATACACCAGAACCGAAACAAATCGGTCAAAGCGGTCACGCCGCGCGAGCACTCGCACGCGAGGACGCTCATTGAGTTCGAGAATCGTCAGTGCGAAGCGATAGAGAAGATCGTCATCGATCTGGAACAGCTCGTCGCGCGGATAGGACTCGAGCACATTCAAAAGTTCCTTGCCGGAGTGACTTTCGGAGGCAAAGCCCGCGCGCGCGATGACCTTCTCGACCTTGCGACGCAAATAAGGAATCGTTCGCGCCGCGTGCATGTAGGCGCTCGATGTGAAGAGGCCGACGACGCGCAACTCGCCGGTAATTTTGCCTTTCGTGTCGAATCGTTTCACTCCGATGTAGTCCATGTGCACGCGCCGATGGATGCGCGAGCGCACATTGGCCTTGGTGATGATCAGTTCGACCGGAAGCTCCATGAACTCGCGCAGCTCCGATGTCATGGTGACCAAGTCCCTGCCGCGACGCAGGATCCGAACATCTGGCCCGCGTAAAATACCGAGGCCAGTCTCGAAAGCGGGTTCGAGTTCTGTTTGCTGGCCCTTGCCCGTGAAGACATATTCACGGCAACCAAGGAACGTGAAATTGCCGGCGACGAGCCATTCGAGAAAAGCTGCCGCTTCGGAGATTTCTTCCGCGGGAAGCGGCTGCGGTTTTTTTCTCAAATCGGAAATCGCCGCCTGAACCTCGGCAAGCATCTTCTTCCAATCTTTCACGCATGTCCTTAGATCCGCGAGCAACGATTTGAGTGCGTCACGGATCGCATCGAAGCGTGACTCCGCGACACGCTCGATATGAATGTGAATGAAGCTCTCGCGCCGATCGGCGCCTTTGGCCGGAGCCTCGCCCTTCCAGGCACGCAGTTCGCCTTTCTTGTCGCGCTCGACGGTGAAGATGGGGTGGACGACGAGACGAACGCTAAGCCCGTGGCTCGCGATCTCACCCATGATCGAATCGAGAAGGAACGGCATATCGTCGTTCGAAATCTCGATAACAGTGATGCTCTCGAACGGCTTCTTGCCGGCGGCGGTCGTGGGGTTGGCAACTCTTATCTTGACCACAGCAGGCGCACGCGTGCGCAAATGCTCGTAACTTGCAGTAGCTAACGCCGTGAGTTCTTGCGCTGAGTAGGCGGCAAGATCCTCGGACGCGGCGCGAGAAAAAAGTGCAGCAACAAAACCGCGCGGAAGCTTGCCATCGCCTTCGGCGGCGAGCGCAGCCTGCCGGATCAGGTCGCGGTTCGCAGATCCCTCATCGCCACCCAGAAGACCGTCACTTTCCATCCCCGCCTCTTAATCCCGCTTGCGCAAACGAATCGCGACGGTACTTATTTTCTGGAAGTGTCGGCCTCATCAAACGCGCTGTCGAGATCGCTGTTTCAGCTATCAACTGCGGCTGATAGGGTTGGTCCAATTTTATAAGGCGCTTTGCGACGCTGTTATGAGGGATCCATGAATCGACATGAAGAAAAAGTGAACAGGAGCAAGGAGAAGCGCGTCGCCACGGAGGCATCGGGGGACCGGGTGATCGCACTCGACCTTCCGCCTGTACCGCTCGACGACCCGATGAAGGCTTATTTTGCGAAGTGCCAGGAAAAGCTCAGCTTTATTCCGAACGTGCTCAAAGCCTATGCCTTCGATGTCGCCAAGCTAAAGGCCTTCGTTGCCATGTCCGACGTTCTGATGCTGGCACCTTCGGGCCTGTCGAAGCTCGAACGCGAGCTGATCGCAGTCGCTGTTTCAAGCGCTAACCACTGTCACTATTGTCTCGTTGCTCATGGCGCTGCGATCCGAAGACTCTCGGGCGATGCCGAACTTGCCGAAACGATCGTCGCAAATTATCGCTCGGCCAAACTCGACAATCGCACGCGCGCCATGCTGGACTTCTCGTGGAAGCTGACCGTCGAACCGTGGAAGGTCGGCGACGAAGACCGTGCAGCTCTGCGCGCACATGGATTTTCCGACGGTGACATTTGGGACATTGCCGCGGTCGCGGCGTTTTTCAACATGAGCAACCGCATCGCAAGCGCCACCGACATGCGCCCGAACGGCGAATATTACCGGATGGCCCGGTAAGGGCTCATATTACGACGAGCTTGTTCGGCAATTCGTCCTTATCGATCGCGCCGGGCGGAAAGTGCGTGGCAAGCACGTCGCCGCAAATTTTGATCGCTTCGATGAAACCCTGGACTGGCCTTCCGGCCTTGATCTCCTTGATCATCGCCTCAACCGCCCTGTCCCAGGTTTCCTGCGAAACCTTGGCATTGATGCCGGCGTCCGCGACAATTTCTACATGACGCTCCGCTAGCGAGGCGAAGATCAGCACGCCTGTACGCGCTTCGGTGAGATGCAAGCCGTGCGCCGCGAACTGGCGTTTTGCCTCGAAGCTCGCGCGGTCGCGCTTAACCCACCGAGGCACGAGACGGTGGCGGAGACCCGGCAGCGAAAACAGAACCGCGCACCCGACGAAAACGAGAATCTGCGTGAGATAAATTTCGTCCGCCCATAGCGACGTGAAGAAGAAAAGCGGCAGCGGCACCACAAGCGCTACTAGCGCCGCACGCGAGATCGATACGAAGCTGTAGTTGCTCGAAGCTCCCGCCACCACGCAGAAAATCTCGCCGCAGGTCTTTTGCTCCGCGGTACGTATTGCATCGGTAATGCGCTTTTCGTCTTCCGGTGTGAGTTCCATGCTCTCCCTCACCAGCTCCCCGATGAACCGCCGCCGCCGAACGATCCCCCACCGCCGGAAAACCCGCCGCCGCTTGAGCCCGAACTCGACCAGCCCGAACCCGAGGAAGAGCCATAACCCGTCGAATCGACCCAGCCCCAATTGCTTTTCTTGCGGCTCGCTTTCGGAGGAATAAGTCCGAGCCATATGCCAATTTTGACGAAAGCGAGAAAGAAGTAGTGCATGAAAAACAACAGAAAAATCAGGCCGGGCGTGCTGAACAGGAAAGCGAACAATACGCTGAGAAAAGTTCCAAAAGCGCTTTTCGCGCCGCTCTTCTCGGCTGTTCCCGGTCGCTTGAATTCATCGGGATTGCCCGACAGCACCTTGATGATGTCATCGACCCCGCGCTTGATCCCGCCGGGATAATCGTTCGCTCGGAAGCGCGGCAAAATTGAATTCTGAACGATGATGCTTGAAATCGCGTCGGGAAACGTGCCCTCGAGTCCGTAGCCAACTTCAATCCGGACTTTTCGTTCGTTGGGTGCAACGATCAGCATTACGCCATTGTTGCTGCCCCGCTGTCCAATCCCCCAGTGACGGCCGAGTTGATAGCCGTATTCTTCGATCGTGCGCCCGCGCAGCGAACTGAGCGTCACAACGACGAACTGGCTTGTCGTCTTGGCTTCGAGATCGGCAAGCCTTCTCTCGAAATCGGCGCGCGTCGATGCATCGAGGATGTTTGCCTCATCGACAACCCGGCCCGTAAGCTTTGGAAAATTGTAGTCCTGCGCAATTACGGTTTGCGCACCGATTCCCGGCGCCAACAAGAGTGCTGCGCCGACCCAAAATGTCCGAAGGAATGGGCGGATCGCCGCCATCATGATCCGGCCCGCCGCTGGAATAGCGGCGCCTGCCTTAGCCTTTGCCGAAGTTTACCTTCGGTGTGCGCATCTGGTCTTCCGGAATGGTGAAAGTTTCCATCGGCTTGTTGTTACGATAGAGCAGTGTCGCCCAGATCACACCGGGGAAGGTTTTCAATTCGGTGTTGTAGAGCCGCACGCCCTCGATGTAATCGCGGCGCGCTACCGCGATCCGGTTTTCCGTGCCTTCGAGCTGCGCCTGCAACGTTAGAAAATTTTGGTTGGACTTCAAATCCGGGTAGCGCTCCTGGATCGCGAGCAGCCGTCCCAGCACGCCGGAAAGTTGCGCTTGCGCGTCCTGGAATCGTTTGAAGGCTTCCGGATCGGTAATTGTGGATGCATCGACCTTGATTTGTGTCGCTTTCGCGCGCGCTTCCGTCACTTGCGTCAGCACATCGCGTTCTTGTTGCGCGAAGCCTTTCACAGTCTCGACCAGATTCGGAATGAGATCGGCGCGGCGCTGATATTGGTTGAGCACCTCGCTCCAGGCTGCTTTTGCGCGTTCTTCCTGTGTCGGGATCGTATTAATCCCGCAACCCGCAAGCTGAAGTCCAAGAACCAGTACCGCACAAGCCGCAGCGAAGCGCCTGAAAAAGGCTGACATAGGATCTCCCCCTGAACCGATTGTTTCGGCTGTATCACACCTGTTTGAGAATTGTAGAGGCGACTAGAAATAGCAATCCAGTGCGCCCACACCAAAGTGTGTGGCTGCAAGAAGCGCCCGACCAAAGAGAGCTATTGGGTTGAAATCGCTCAATAATAATACATTCCTCGGCTGCACCTACATTGCTATCTCGTACTGGTATTCCAGCAGGCGATAAATCGATGTTTGCTTGATCTTAATCCGAAGGTTCAAACCTACCTGCTCGCGGGAATATGATAGGCAAGAACAAAAGACGGGCGTAAGCCCGGTGCATCCTGGGGATTGAACTGCAAGGGAGAATACGATGGGCACCGGCACCGCCGCGCTGGAGCCAAACGATCAGGACGCATCCGATTCCGCTCGCGAACGCGGAGTCGGCGTGCCACCCACCGATATCCGCGACCCAAATTATTTTCATAAGGTGGTGGATTGCCAGTGGGCCTGTCCCGCACACACGGCCGTCCCCGAATATATCCGCCTGATTGCCGCCGGCCAGTACACGGCCGCCTACATGGTGAACTGGAAATCGAATGTGTTTCCGGGAATTCTTGGGCGCACCTGCGATCGTCCGTGCGAGCCCGCTTGCCGCCGCGCACGCGTCGAGCCGGATCCCGTAGCGATCTGCCGCCTGAAGCGTGTCGCCGCCGATAATAAGAGTGACATTCGTCAATTCCTGCCTAAGCCCGCAAAAGAGAAAAATGGGAAGCGCGTCGCGTTCGTCGGCGGTGGTCCCGCCTCGCTTACTGTTGCGCGCGACCTTGCACCGCTCGGCTACGAATGCGTCATATTCGATCAGGATCCGCAGGCTGGCGGCATGATGCGGACGCAAATTCCGAAATTCCGTCTGCCCGATTCCGTGATCGACGAGGAATGCGACTACATTCTCGATCTCGGCATGGAATTCCGCGGCGGCAAGCGTATCGACAGCATGAAGTCGCTGCTTACCGAGAATTTCGACGCGATTTTCGTAGGGTGCGGCGCTCCGCGCGGACGCGATCTTGAAATTCCCGGCCGCAAGGAAGCAGCAAAAAACATTCATATCGGCATCGATTGGCTTTCGAGCGTCTCCTTCGGCCACATCGACAAGATCGGTAAACGCGTCATCGTGCTCGGTGGCGGCAATACCGCGATGGATTGCTGCCGCTCCTCGCGTCGTCTCGGCGGCGAGGATGTCAAAGTCATCGTGCGTTCGGGTTTCGAGGAAATGAAAGCATCTCCCTGGGAAAAAGAAGATGCGATGCACGAGGGCATTCCGATCTTCAATTATCTGGTGCCGAAGGAATTTACCCGCGAAAAGGGTAAACTCACGGGCATTCTGTTCGAAAAAGTGAAAGCAGTGCGCGACGAAAAAGGCCGCCGTGATCTCGTCCCGACCGGAGAACCCGACGAACATTTCCCTTGTGACGACGTACTCGTCGCCGTCGGTCAGGAAAATTCGTTCCCGTGGATTGAAAAGGAAGCAGGAATCGAGTTCGACCGTTGGGGCCTGCCGAAGATCGACAAGATCACGCTGCAATCGACCAATCCTAAGGTCTTCTTCGGCGGCGATTCGGCGTTCGGCCCGAAAAATATTATCTGGGCAGTCGCACACGGTCATGAAGCAGCGGTCTCGATCGACAATTTCTGCCGCGGCCAAAAAGTCTCCGAGCGCCTCCCGCCCATGGTCAATTTAATGAGCCAGAAGATGGGCATCCACGAATGGAGCTACGACAACGATCCTTCGCTCGATAAGCGCTTCAAAGTGCCGCTACGCGATCAGGCGATTGCGCTGAAAGACATTCGTGCCGAAGTCGAACTCGGTTTCGACCGTGCACTCGGCTTCAAGGAAGCGCAGCGCTGCCTGAATTGCGACGTGCAAACGGTCTTCGCGCGCGATCTTTGCATCGAATGCGACGCCTGCGTCGACATCTGCCCGATGGATTGCATCACGTTCACCCCGAACGAGCCCGAAGCCGAGCTGCGGAAACACCTAACTGCACCGGCGCAAAATCTGACCCAAGATCTTTATGTTTCCGAACCGTTGAAGACCAAGCGCGTGATGGTGAAGGACGAGGACGTATGCCTGCATTGCGGCCTCTGCGCCGAGCGCTGCCCGACGGGCGCGTGGGACATGCAGAAGTTCCTGCTCGAGGTCTCGTATGCGAATGGAGGGAAATCGTGTCAGGCCGCATAGAGCGGACGAACGATTTCGTCGTGCTGTTCGCGAACGTGAACGGCTCCGGCTCCGCCAGCGCGAATCGGATCTTCACGCGCTCCATGATCCGAATGGGCGTACCCGTCGGCTCGCGCAATATTTTCCCCTCGAACATTCAGGGTTTGCCGACGTGGTACGAAGTGCGTGTTTCGGAGGCAGGTCATCTCGGACGGCGCGGTGGCGTCGATCTCATGGTCGCAATGAATCCGCAGACTTGGGACAAGGACGTGAAGTCGATCGATGCAGGCGGCTATCTCTTCTACGATTCTTCAAAGCCACTTCCGCCTTCGAAGTTCCGTGACGACATTAACGTCGTCGGCATGCCGCTCACCGAAATCTGCAACAAGCAGTATTCCGATCCACGTCAGCGGCAACTCTTCAAAAACATTATGTATGTGGGCGCGCTCTCGCAATTGCTCAACATCGAGCCTGAGGCGGTCGAGAAGCTGATCGGCGAACTCTACAAGGGCAAGGACAAGCTGATCGCCCCGAACCTGCAGGCTTTTCATATCGGGCGCGATTACGCGGAGAAAAATCTCAAGGACTCAATCGGACTGAAAGTGAAGAGAACAGATTGTGTGGGTGATAAAATTCTGATTGAGGGCAACGACGCGGCGGCTCTTGGTGCAATTTATGGCGGAGCCACGGTCGCAGCCTGGTATCCGATCACGCCGTCGACTTCATTGGCCGAGGCTTTCCAAAAATATTGCCGGCGTTACCGCGTCGACGCGGACGGCAAGAACAAATTCGCCATCATCCAGGCGGAGGACGAATTGGCTGCTATCGGCACAGTAATTGGCGCCGCCTGGAACGGCGCGCGCGCGTTCACCGCCACCGCCGGCCCCGGAATTTCGCTAATGCAGGAATTTATCGGGCTTTCTTATTTTGCCGAAATTCCCGCTGTGATCTTCGACGTCCAGCGTGGCGGGCCTTCCACCGGCATGCCGACGCGCACGCAGCAATCCGACATTCTTGTCTGCGCCTATGCTTCGCATGGCGATACACGACACATTCTCTTGTTCCCCGAAGACCCGCGCGAATGTTTCGAGTTCGGCGCCAAGGCCTTCGACCTTGCCGACCGCTTGCAGACGCCGATCTTCGTCATGTCTGACCTCGATATCGGCATGAACGAATGGTTGGTGAAGCCGCTTGCGTGGGACGACAAACAGAAGTTCGACCGCGGCAAGGTGATGAAGTTCGAGGACCTGGAGGCTGGCAGGGATTTCGGCCGCTATCTCGACGTGGACGGCGACGGGATCCCCTTCCGCACTTATCCCGGCACGCACCCGACCAAGGGCTCCTATTTCACGCGCGGTACGTCGCGCGACCGCTACGCGCGCTACAGCGAGGAAGGCGCGGTGTATGTCGACAACATGGAGCGTCTCCTCAAGAAATTCGAAACCGCTAAGAAGCTTCTGCCTGCTCCCATCCGGCGCAACGCAC